>Ga0308309_10002420_pt1 | contig 11123 bp, 11 predicted proteins | sample HubBroMetageWFT5_FD_192491 | JGI IMG/M metagenome (GOLD analysis project Ga0308309, IMG submission 192491) | Warmed and freeze-thawed soil microbial communities from the Hubbard Brook experimental Forest, New Hampshire - Hubbard Brook CCASE Soil... | ecosystem: Environmental > Terrestrial >... | reverse complement strand
GCACACCACCGCCAACCGCATCACATGTCCTAACCTTGTCATCATGCTCTCCTGTAGTGGTTGTTGCTCAGGGATCGTCAGTTGTGCGGCGCGCCGGCGACGGCCGGCCATTTGCAGGGGCCGGCCAGCCGGTCCCGCACGATTTTCAAGCCGGCCAGGGCGTATCGCCCGTCCAGCGCCGCGCCCTGCCGGGGACTAACGCGAAAGGCGACCTCGCCCCGGTCGGGCAGCGACGCCAGCAGCCGCACGACATCGCCCCTGATGGCGACGCCGGCCCCCGACACCGGCGTGCCCGCAGCAACCACCACCGGCTGGCCGTCATTAACGACGTAGGCGACGACAGAGTCCTCGCCGCGGCCCGTGAGGGCCGGGCCTGTGATCACCAGGTCCGTCCGGCCACCGCGGCACTGGATCGAGAGCTGCAGGATGGCGCCGTCCGGTCCGCCGCTCGACAACGCGGTGGCGATGGCAACAGGCGTGTAGTCAAGCGGCGAGGTGGTCTCGCTGACGATCCAGTTGTCGGCCGCCGGTGCCACTTCTGGCGCGGGTGGCGCCGCAGGGCGCGCCGCGGACGGCGGGGCGATTTCGCGTGAGAGTTTGTCCAGGCAGTCCAGCCGTTCAGCCGGCGTCAGCAGCGAGCAAGCCCGGAGCTTTTCCATCGCATCGCCCGCGTCTTGCGCCAACGCGCCGACGCTCGCCGGCGCAAACGCGAGAATCAGACAGACCGTGGCGGTCTTCATTGCTTGTCCGGCGGCTTGCGCGCCTGGCGTTGCAGCCACTCCTGCGCCGCCGGGAACCGGGTGAGGCCGGGAACCGTCGCACCGAGATTGATCGTCTTCCAGTTGGGGTCGAAGCCAGGCACCTGCAGCTTGTCGAGCCGGGCAAAGAGGTAGTCGGTGAACCGGGCGACGCGCCGGTAGCGGTCGGTGCCGACCGGCCAGTTGTAGGAGGCCAGGACGGTTGGCACCGAGATGGTCGAGATGCGCTCGCCCTTGATCAGGTTGGGATAGTCGGCCGCTTCGAGAACCGCCGGCAGATAGTAATCCTCGAATTTGTTGTCGTAAGCCACCGGCAGGAACTTGAAGCCGGGCTCCCACTGCCCGCGCACGAACGCATCGACCGGCTTCGACGTGATGAATACGACCGCCGCCATCTCGCCCTTGCGCATTTGCTGCAGCGCCACCTGGTGCGGAATAAAGGTCTTCTCGACGTTGAGGCCCAGCCGGCTGAAGATCAGTGGGCCGGAGTAGGCGGCGGCCGTACCCAGAGTGTTGAAGTTCACCTTCTTGCCGACGAGGTCCTGCAGGGTCTGGATCTCGGGCCGGACGAAGATGTGCAGCTCCGACGGGAAGAGACTGAGCAGGTAGGTGACGTGCTGCCGGATTTCCGGAAACTGGACCTTGTACTCCTCCAGCGAGTCGGAATTGATGATCGCCAGATCAACGCCGCGCAGATAGAGCAGAGAATTCACGTTCTCGGTTGGGCCGTGCGTGACGATGGGCAGGACATGCAGGTTGTCCCCGTCATCGACAACTCGGGCCATCTCGGCCGCCAGACGCAACGGCGCGCCCTCGATCAGGCCGGCAGCGAGGCCGACCGTCCAGGCGTTTATTTTCTCCTGCTGCTGTTCGAAGGTCGGCACGCGCCGCAGTGGTGCGGACTGCCCTTGCGCGTCGGCTTCGATGTGGAGTGCCAAGACAAGTGGAGCCGCCAGCGCGAGTAGGCGCACCAGGCGCACTGCAAACATCATGATCATCGATGAGACTCCCTACCGGCGAAACCCGGGCCCTTCATTCACGCAATGCGTTCAGCCGGTCCCCTGCCTCCTGAACGCCGCTAGCAAACGCCTTGGCATAAAGCTCCCGTGCCTTGGCGACATCGCCTTGCGTGCCGAAGGTTCCCCATCCGGCTAGGGTGCTCGGGTCATACGTCTCCGCCAGCGCGAACAGCGCCGGCGCGCTGCCCGTCTCGGCCGCACGCTCGAGTACGATCCGCGCCGGGCCGATGTTGCCCTGACCCAGCAGTGCGCTGGCGCGCGCCATCAGGCGGGCCGCATCCAGATTGCCGGGCGCTTCCGGCGCCGTCGGCCGCGTCTCCATCGTCGCTGGCTTGTCGCCCGCCGGCATAACCGGCGTTTCACTTGTGGTGAGCAGGGTTGGCGCGGGTTTATCAGTCGCCGGCGCCTGCGTCGGGTCAGGTGTATCCGGGAGGCTCCCCGTGGCGCTGCGGCTGCGGGCTGGCGTGGCCTCCGGGCGTGCGGCCAGCGTAACCTGCGCCAAGCCCGAGCTCAGCTCGCGGGCCAGCTTGTCGGTCTTGTCGCGTTCCTGCTGCAGCGCCTGCCTGATCTGCGTCAGATCCATGGCCAGCTTGTCGGTCTTGTCGCGTTCCTGCTGCAGCGCGTGCTTGACCTGCGCCAAGTCATCGCCGGCCCGCGTTGCCGGCGCGTACACAGTCTCGGCGACCTCCTGGCCATAGAGCAAGAGCAACAGGCCGGCGACCACCATAACTAGGGAAGCGGCAATCTTGAGTCCTCGCCGCGCGCGTGGAACGACGATCGGCGCCGCGGGCGCCTCTAGCGCAGCGCGCGTCTCTGGCGCCGTCGGCTGCCGTCGGCGCCGCGGGCGTCGAGTGACGATGGGCGCCGCTGGCGCCGTCGTCTGCGCAACATGATCCTCCACCCTTCACCTCCTAGTCCCACAGCTAGGCTTGATGCGCTCCTTGAGCCTGCCTTGTGCAGGCTAGGCACTCCCTCCGAGGAGTCGCTTGAAATTTGGCGGTAGTGCCAACCAATGTGAGGTACCCCCATTTTAACTGACGCCCAATGACCACGACGTCCGCTTGGATTCGGCCGCGCTGAGTTAGAAGGGCACGATCGCCCTCCTGCCGATCACCAGCGCCGGCTATCTGCTGGTGCCGGCTTGGTCGTTCATCTCGCCCGGCCGCGTCGCCGACCGCGAGGCGGCGACCCGTGCCATCGGGAATTGCTGGCGGCGCTACAAGGCAAGCCGCTCCACGCGCCTGCCCCGCTGCCGCTTCGGGCTGCCGCTTAGAGGAGCCGAAGCTCAATCTCAGCGAAGCTGGAGGCCAATTTCGCACCCACTACGCGCACGCGCGCGAGGCTGGCGCTATGTAATCCGCCGAGGACATGCGGTCTGCTGGGCGACGCTGCGATAGATTCCACGTCTGATCTTGCGCTCTGTAATGAGGGCGAAGAAGCGCTCGACCTGATTGAGCCAGGAAGCGCTGGTCGGCGTGAGGTGGACGTGCCAGCGCGGCCGCCTGGCGAGCCAGTTGCGGATCAGCGGCGTCTTGTGGGTGGCGTAGTTGTCGATGACGAGATGGACGTCGAGATCGTCGGGGACGTTGGCTTCGATCTCGTCAGGAACTTGCGGAACTCAGTGGCACGGTGACGGGCATAGCATTTGCCGATGACACGGCCGGTGGCGATGTGGAGAGCGGCGAACAATGAAGTGACGCCATGGCGCTTGTAGTCATGGCTCCTTCGCGCCGGCTGACCCGGCCGCATCGCCAGCATGGGCTGGCTGCGATCGAGTGCCTGGATCTGGCTCTTCTCGTCGACGCACAGAACCACCGCCCGCTCCGGCGGAGCGACGTAAAGGCCGACGACGTCACGCACCTTGGTTACGAAGTCGGGGTCGGTAGAGAGCTTGAAGGTCTCCAGCCGATGCGGCTGTAGACCAAAGGCACGCCAGATCCGCTGCACGCTCGACGTCGACAGCCCGCTCGCCTTGGCCATGCCGCGTGAACTCCAGTGGGTCGCGTACTTGGGCGCGCTTTCCAGCGTCTTGGCGATCACTGCTTCGATGCGCGCATCCTCGATCGTGCGTGGTGCCCCGCTACGCGGCGCATCGCGAAGTCCGTTGATTTCGATGAACCGCCCGCGCCACTTGCCGACTGTGTCCTTGTCGATCTTGAGCTCGGCGGCGACCCCCTGGTTCTCCTTGCCCTGCGCGCAAGCCAGCACGATCCGCGCTCGCAACGCCAGAGCCTGGCCTGTCTTGCGGCGCGATGTCAGCGCCTTCAGCTCCGCCCGCTCAGCATCGTCCAACTCAAATGCAGGCAAACGCCGACCGCCCATGGCAACCCTCCCGAAAACCAAGGCCTGCCATAAAACTGAGTCAACTCTGAGTCCGACGAACTTCAGACTCGAAACACTAGGAGCGTGCCGGCCCAACGCCTTAACTTGGAACGGCAAACACGAGAAGCGAAAACTTCACGAACGTTGCGCCTGCGCGCGTGGCGCCGCAGGATCAGTTCGTAATGGGCGGGGCTGGCTTAGGCGCGTGGCCGCTCAAGGCCGATGTGGTGACGCCGCCAGTCGAAGGCGTCAGAAATGTCGCTGCGACCGCCTTCGCGCTTTGCTGGAGAACGATGCAAGCGCCGCCTGCAACCCGCAGCTTCGCACACAGCGCGTCCGCGTCCTTCTCGCTTTTTTCCGAGACTCGAACGACTAAGGTAGAGGCCTCGTACAGAACCAGCGGCAACCGGTCGCCCAGAACGGCACCGTAGTTGCGGCGCAGGCGCTTGTAGGCGGCCAGCACACCTCCTTCGGACCAGTTGCCGGCAAGCTGGACACACCACGGCCCCCATGCCGGGCTGGACGTGAGATCGAGACGACGACGCGTGCTGTCGATCATCAGCTTGGCGACCTCCACGCAGTGCGCGCCCGTTTGCGTCTTCGAGGGCGGCGCTTTCGAGGACTTGAACTGCGGCAGCGGCTGCGAGGCCCACGCCTGCGCGGTATAGCCCGTGACGATGAGAACGTAAGCCAGCGTCTCGGCCGAAAGGGAGCTGCGGCCGGCCAGCCACGCTTCGACCTTGTCGGGGCCGGCATTGTAGGCTGCCGCGGTCAGACCCAGGTTGCCGCGGAATGTCGTGCGCAGCTCGCGCAGGTAGCTCGCCGACTCGCGCAGTGCCTGCAGCGGCTCGAACGCGTTGGACAGCCCGCGCATCGCGGCGGTCAGCGGCATGAACTGGGCGATGCCCTGCGCTCCAGCCGGGCTGGTCGCCCCCGGATCGAAGCGGCTCTCTTGCCAGATGAGGCGCGTGAAGAACTCCTCGGGGAGCTTGTTGTCGGCTGCCGCCTGCGCCAGCGTGCGACAGATCTCGTCGACCGATGGACGCGGCCCCCTCGGCCCCGCCTCGGTCGTCGCGGCCTTCGCAGCCTCACGGCTTGCGGCATAGGCGGAGCCGGCTAGTGGCTCAGCCCGCGCCGGTGTCGGTTGCGACAGGGCAGCGGCGAACACCACACATGCTGCTGTGAGCCGCAACGTCAACTGCCACCAGAGCATCGCGTGCTTCATCGGATGAAATGGCATGAAACTGTCACGAGGAGCTTCTTTTTATGCACCATCTCTGGGCTACTTCCGGATCAGCAGAAATCGCACCGGAGGCGTTAGCGCTGACGAAAAGTGCCAGCGTGTCTCGCCACAAAACGAGCGAGCGGAGTTTGCAGCCCTCCTGCCCAAAAAAAGGCCGACTGGCAGGAGTGGCCACCACCGAGATTCGCACGCACCGGCACGACGCGGCGTGACAACTGCGTTGAATTGCTTGGCCCAAAAGGAGTAACTCGGATGGATGAGCGCGAGTGCACTGCTCGCGCTCGCCGGACCGCGTACAGTCGCACACCGATCCGCGTTTAGGCCAAATTAGGCCGCATAAAGCCGGATCGGTTCGTCGAATCCCTTTAGTTGGTATTCCTTCACCAGCTCGCCCACGCCTGCCTATCGTCTGTCAGCAAAGCACTACGGGGTGAAGGCCCCTACTCGCTGAGCCTCGACGCACATCGGCGCTGGAGCTGGCCGACAATGGGATCGACGGGCGCCTGCGCTGGCGGCACTGTGTTCGCTTCCGCAGCTAGAACAGGGGCAATGCTAAATCCGCCGCGCCATCAAGGCTTTGGATAACGAAGTTAAGGACAATCCTATCTATCGTATTGCCAGTGCGGTCTATGGTGTTGCGCCGGCCAGTCTTACAGATGAACAGGTGGCAGTGGCTCGCGCGTTGTCGTGGCTGCTTACGACGGCCCCGTCGCTTTCGTCGAAGCATGGCTTTGAATCCGAAAGTCAGGCGCCCGACTGGCGCAGCGCCTGTTTCTCGGCCCGGGCAGCAACCGTGATTCGGTTCGATTGAATCACGCTGCCTTTCGAGCATGCGGCGGACACCTCCGCGGGCTCCGACTTCGTCAAACTGATTGGCGAGGTGGTGTCGATTGAACAGGGGCTCATTCCCTTCACGTCCAGGGCGGCAGGGGAAGCAAGACATCAACCGCGCGCGCGGGGGCAGCAAACGTTGGAACGAATGGGCGGCCGCGGCGACGACTTCGCCTTCACCCGCGGGAGGCGTCGGCAATCAGCGAGATATAGTCGTCAATCTGGGATATGATGTTGCTATGTCTAGATCTGCCAATCTCCCGGCCAAGCGACCCAGTGGTCGGCCATCGTTGTACCGGCGCGACTATTGCAAACTGATCGTTGACGCGATGGCCACTGGGCTGTCGGCCGAAGCTTCTGCAGCGAAGATCGGCATCTCAGCCCGATCGTTGTTCTACTGGCAGCGTGAACACCCTGAATTTTTGCAGGCCATTCAGGAAGGCCGGCAAAAGGCTTTGTTGTGGTGGGAGGAGAGGGCGCTCGCGCTGGCGAACGGCGAACCTGGCAACACGCAGATCGTGTCTCTGGCGTTGAAGAACCGAAGCCGCGCCGCGCACGGCTGGAACAACGATGCGGTCCTGGTCGAGCACAACGTCACAACCGAACCGGCTGTCGAGTATCGCCCCGACCTGAGCAGGCTTTCGCCGGAGCAGCGGCAAACGCTCAAGGAGATACTGCTCGTAGCAAAGGGTGAAGGCACTATCGAAGAATGACGGAAAAGCGTCCGTAGTCCTCAGCGCGATCAGCTGCGCCAGGTCTTGCTTGCGCTCACAGCCCGAAACAGCGACGTGGGCAACGCCGGCACTCGCCCTCCCGGATAAACCCTCCATTGCCGTCCTGCCGTTCCAGAACATGAGTGGCGATCCCCAGCAGGACTATTTCGCCGACGGGATGGTGGAGGACATCATCGCTGGGCTTTCGCGCATCAAATGGCTGTTTGTCATCGCCAGAAATTCGAGCTTCATCTACAAGGGCAAGGCGGCCGACGTGAAGCAGGTAGGGCGTGAACTCGGTGTGCGCTACGTCCTCGAAGGCGGCGTGCGCAAGGCGGCGAATCGTGTCCGCGTCACCACCGAGCTCATCGAGGCTGAAACAGGCATTCTTCTATGGGCCGAGCGCTATGACCGGTTGCTCGACGATATCTTCGCCGTGCAGGATGAAATCACGATGAGCGCGATTGGCGCCATCGAGCCGAGCCTCAGGAAGGCCGAGATTGAACGCGTCAAGCGCAAACGACCCGACAGCCTCGATGCCTACGATCTCTTACTGCGGGCATTGCCGTTCGTTTACAACATGATGGCGGAGGGCGCAGCCGAGGCGATTCCACTACTTGAGAAGGCACTGGACCTCGAGCCTGATTACGGTGGCGCACACGCGGCGCTGGCCTGGTGTCACCACTTCCGCTTCAGCCGCGGAGGCCTTCGCCAGGAGGATCGTGCCGCTGCGATCCATCATGCTCGCGCGGCGATTACTGTCGGCAGCGATGATGCGACCGCGCTTGCGATCGCCGGTCTTGTCATTTGGTTCGACGAGCATGACAACACCGCGGCGCTGAGCCTCTTCGACCGAGCCTTGGCGCTCAGCAGCTCCAACGTCTTTGCGCACTGTTGCAGCGCCGTCGCCCTCGCGTGGATGGGAAAGGCAGAACCCGCCATCGAACGGGCGGAGCGCGCCCTTCGACTCAGTCCTTTCGATTCATTGAACTATCTGTCATACGATGCGCTTGCGATTTCGTACTTCCATACCAAGCGGTATGAGGAAGCGCGAGATGCAGCACGGGGCGCGATCGAATCCAACCCGCGCTTCAGCGTTCCCCATGCCTTGCTGACGGCAGCGCTCGTTCGGCTGGGGCGCGATGAGGAGGCCAAGGTCGTGGCGCAGCGGGTACTCGCGCTCGATCCGACTTTTACGATCCGCAGATTTTCCGTCACGGTAGGGCTTGTACCGGCTGTATTCGCGCCCTTCGCCGACGCATGGCGAGCAGCGGGACTAGCGGAGGAATGAGTGCGATTCGCAATGTGTGCTGGGTGTCAGTGTGGACGGAGGTGATCCCGCCCTTCTTCAACGCGTTCTTCCGCTGCTGGCCCAAGGCTAATTGCGACCTGCTGCTAGAGAGACGCCTTGCCAGAACGGTCGCCCCCCGCGCGATACATTTTCGCTAACTGCTCGGCATGTTTAATCTTCATCTTGCGCTAATACGGTACGACATGCTCACGCGTTTTGCCGTTGGGCTCTTTCCCACAGAATACACAAAATCGGCCTTCGGCTATCGCCACTGTGCCGTCCTCCAGGCGTCGCCTTAGGCGGTTATGGGATCGCGGGCAGCGAGGGGAGTCTTTGAAAGAGATTGGACGAGCATTTGGCAAGCCGTCATCGCCTATTCATCTCCAAGTATCGCCCCACGGTGGGATTCGTCCTGCGCCACGGCGTCGCTCGCGGTTGTCATTGACGCTTTCGGAGCGCGAGGAGATATCGAGAGGCCTTGCGGCACATCAATCGGCACGATCGATGGCGAGTTTGCTGGGCCGCTCGGTCTCGACGGTGAGCCGAGAACTTAGCCGCAATGGTGGCTATGATTGCTACCGAGCGGCACTGGCTGATGCGAAGGCGTGGGACCGGGCTCGTCGTCCAAAGCGTTGTAAATTAGCGAACAGTGCGCGGCTACGCCAGGCAGTGGCGAGCCAGCTGAGATTGAATTGGTCGCCCGAGCAGATCGCCGGTTGGCTTAAGAGAGCGCATCCTGAGGATGAGAGCTATCGCGTGTCACACGAGACGATCTTTCGCAGCTTATATGTTCAAGCCCCCGGTGTGCTTAAGAAAGAGCTGCTTGGCTATCTCCGATCGAAGCGGACGATCCGCCACTCGAAGCGGTTGGACCCGGATGGCGATAGACGGGGGCAGATCAAGGATCTCGTCTCAATCAGCCAGCGGCCGGCGGCAGTTGAAGATCGGGCTATGACTGGTCATTGGGAAGGCGATCTGCTGGCCGGGTCGAAGAACAGCTACATCGCGACCTTGGTCGAACGTCATACGCGTTACGTGACGTTAGCGAAGGTAACCAATAAGGACACGCATTCGGTCGTTTCGACGATTTACCTTGGCGACCAACATCGACGTCTACTTCTGCGATCCGTAAAGTCCCTGGCAGCGCGGTTCCAATGAGAACACCAATGGTCTGCTGAGACAGTACTTTCCGAAGGGAACCGACCTCTCGGTGTACTCGCAAGCTCATCTGAACAAAGTGGCGCGTCAGCTCAACGAACGGCCACGGCAGACCTTGCAATTCGAGACGCCAGCAGAGAGATTTAACGCCTGTGTTGCATCGACCGGTTGAGCTGGCACCCTCGAAGCGGACATCTCTCCGTGCCCAAGTGACGTCGGCTTCGTGCCGATAGTGTTGCAAAAGTCAGCGGCGCTCATGGGCTTTTCGCTTGGGACCTCTGCGAGCGTTGATGCCGATTTGAAAATCCGATTCGGCGTCGACGCAGCGCACGGAGGGCGTAAGATCGCGATCCGATGACCGATCTGCTCAGGCTGTTGCTTGCCGTTCTGGCTTCGCTCGTTAAGTCACGAGCCGAATTGGAGGCAGAGATTCTGGTCCTGCGGCAGCAGGTCAACGTGCTTCGCCGGCGGATGCCCAAGCGGCCAGCGCTGACAAACATCGATCGCTGTGTGATTGTTTGGCTCTATCGCTGGTTCCCCTCGATCGTTGGCGCCCTTGCGATCGTCGGGCCGGAGACGGTCATTCGCTGGCACCGCCTTGGCTTCCGGGCGTATTGGCGCTGGCGATCACGCAATCGCGTCGGCAGACCGAAGGTCTCGGTCGAGTTGCGCACCCTCATTCGCGAGATGAACCAAGCGAACCCGCTATGGGGTGCGCCGCGCATCCACGGCGAGCTACTCAAGCTGGGCTTCGAGGTCGCCCAGTCGACCGTGGCCAAGTATATGGTCCGACGGCGCGGACCGCCATCGCAAGGCTGGAAGACTTTCCTTCACAATCACGTCCCGCATATTGGTGCGATTGATTTTGTTCGTCGTGCCAACCGCCGGCTTCAAGTTGCTCTATGGGCTGGTCATCATCAGGCTCCAGCGCCGTCACCTGGTCTGGATCAACGTCACCGCCAACCCCACTGCGGACTCGATCGCCCGCCAGATCACCGAGGCCTTCCCCTGGGAGCAGGCGCCTCAGTACCTCATTCGCGACAGGGACGCCTCCTATGGTCACGTCGTAACACGACGCCTCGCGGCCATGGGCATCCGGGACTGACCAACGGCACCACGATCGCCCTGGCAGAACGGACACGTCGAACGTCTCATCGGTTCGATCCAGCGAGAGTGCCTGGACCATGTCGTGATCCTGGGCGAAGTACACCTGCGCCGGATCCTGAACACCTACGCGAGCTACTACAACGAGCAGAGAACTCATCGATCCTTGGCCAAGGACACCCCGCTCCATCGCGTCACCGAGCGTCTTGGCACCGTCACATCGCGGCCCCTTCTCGGCGGCCTTCACCATCGGTGCTGCCGAATCTAATATTCGGTACACACAGGTCAATCGCGCCGTTTTGACTTCCTGTCCATCACGTCTGGTCTACCCCAAAGAGCAGACATTTCCGGACGCGGTCGGTACTTCGCATTTTTGTGCCAGACTCGGACATGATCTTCCGTCATGCTCTGCTGAGACTCGATGAACTAGAATAGTAGGTGCTTGGCCTGGGCGCGCGAGAGGAACCATTCCAAACTCAGGCACTCGCCGCGGAACTTGCCGTTGAAGCTCTCGCCGACGCCGTTCTGCCAAGGCTTCGCTCGGCAGTCCGGACAGCGATTGGGGGAACCGAAAGAGCTATGGGAGTGGCTCTAGCCCTGTGGGAGCGACAGCGACAGTGATGCTTGGAACACCCTGACGTCTGTTTCCCCAAGACTTGTCCGGTTCCAAAGCGGTGCTCGATG
>Ga0308309_10002417_pt1 | contig 11140 bp, 11 predicted proteins | sample HubBroMetageWFT5_FD_192491 | JGI IMG/M metagenome (GOLD analysis project Ga0308309, IMG submission 192491) | Warmed and freeze-thawed soil microbial communities from the Hubbard Brook experimental Forest, New Hampshire - Hubbard Brook CCASE Soil... | ecosystem: Environmental > Terrestrial >... | reverse complement strand
GGTGCTGGCGCGCTACGAGCGGGGCGATATCGACGTGCTGATCAACGCGCAGCTGCTCGCGGAGGGCTGGAACAGCCCGCGCGCCACCGTCTGCGTGCACCTCGCCCCGACCGCCTCCAAGCGGATCTACCAGCAGCGCGTGGGCCGCGTCACGCGCCGGCACCCCGGCAAGGAGGCGGGCCTGGTGGTGGACTTCGTGCACCCCGCCACCAAGCACGACGACCCCGTGGTGACGCTGCACTCGCTGCTCGACCGCGACGTCTACCGCGGCGGGGCGATCGTGGTGGGACCCGTGCGCCGCGGTCGCGGGCGGAGGATGCGGGTGGAGCGCCGCGTGCTGCCGGTGTGCGCGGAGGAGGAGCGGCGCTTCGCGGTCTTCGAGCGGGAGCTCTGGCGGATCGCGGTGGAGAACCTCGACTACGGCGAGCAGCACGTGTGGGCGGCGCTCGCGGGTGCGCGCGTGAGCGCGACCGGGTGGCGCCGCGCGCGGGCGATGCTGCACTACGACCGCACCGGAGAGCTCAAGAGCCGCTTCCTGATCACGGCGGTGCAGCGCAACAAGAGCCCGCAGCTGCGGTTACGGGCGCTCGCGGACATCGCCGCGGGCCGCGACGCGGACGCGTTCGACACCGCCGTCGAGGAGATCGGCGCGTGGCCGCTGGCCGAACGGCGGGAGGCGTCGAAGATCCTGCTGCGCGCGCTCGTGGAGCGGCGCATCGGCAGCCGCGACCAGGCCAGTGCGTGGATCTGGCGTATCGCGGAGTACACGCGCGAGCTGCACGAGGAGTACGCGGTGCAGCGCTGGCCGGAGACCAAGCGCCTGCTGGGCCTGCTGGTGAACTCCTCCGGCGGCGCGCACGCCCGCAACGCGCGGCGACTCATACACGCCTCACGCAAGCAGGACAGACGTCTGGCAGCGGCGCTGCTCGCGGCCGCCCTGGCCCACACCCCCGAGGCCGAGGAGGCGCTGCGCGGCGCACGCACGCGCATGGCGCGCAAGCCCCCCGCGCTCGCGCGCGAGCTGCTGCGCAACTTCCCCAAGCGCCGCGCGCGCACCAACAAGCGCAAGCGCAAGCCGCCGAAGGTTGCGACCCACTCCTCCGCCAGCTCGAACGGGGAGGTGTCGACCGCGAGGGGGAGGGAGGCGGAGACCGCCAGCCCGGCGAACGCCGAGGGGGCGGCCCCGAAGCGGGAGCAGGCGCCCTCCAGCGCGCACGCGACTGCCCCGAAGGGGAAGGAGAGAGTGTCTCTGAAGGGCGAGAAGACGGCGCGCACGAGCGCAGCGGCAGTGGCCTCCGAGCGAGAGAAGGAGGCGCGCCCAAGCACGAAGGCAGCGTCCTCGAGGAGGGCAGCGGCCAAGTCCTCGAGTGCAGAGGCGCCGGCCTCGGGCGCGAAGGTGCCGAGCGAGACGCAAGCGGCGACCATTGCGCAGGCGGTGAGCATCGCCGAGGGCAACGGCGCAAAGTCGGCCAGTGGCGCGAAGAAGGCGGGCGTGAGGAAAGCGAGCAGGACGAAAGCTGCCCGACCGCAAGCGACCCGACCAAAGACGCCTCGACCGAAGACGCCAGTCGCCGAGTCCTCAGAGGACTGACCGGACCCCCGGGGGTCCCGGCGCGAGGTGAACCTCACCGGCGTCGAGCGCGACGTGCTCGCCGCCGGAGAGCCTCACGACGAGCCGCCCGCTGCCGTCGATCCCCTCAGCGTGCCCGTGGCCCACGGCCCAGGAGACCTCGCGTCCGTACAGCGCGTCGCGCGCGCGCCAGGCCTCGAGGACCTGCGCGGCCGGTTCGCCAAGGCGCTGTCCGAGCGCCGCGAGCAGCCGGGCGAGCAGCGGCTCGATCTCCTTGGGCGACCGTCCGAGGGTCGCCGCGGTGTCGCGCAGCTCGGGCGGCAGCTCCTCGACACGCACGGCCACGTTGAGGCCGATCCCGAGCACCGCCCAACCCTCCTGCGGGCGACCCTCGACGAGGATGCCCGCGAGCTTGGCGAGGGCTGGAGCGTCCGTGTTGGCGCCGGCCGCGCTCGCCTCTGAGGTGGTGGCCTTCAGCGCTGGCTGCCCAGAGGCTGTGGAGCCCCCCATCACGTTGTGGTGTGCAGGAGGGCGCAGCACGACGACGTCGTTGGGCCACTTGATACGCGCGTCGGCTCCGGCGACGTCGCAGACGGCGAGCGCCGCGGCGAGCGGGAGCAGCGCGGGGGGGTCTCGAAGCAACAGCGACGCCAGCAGTGCGCTGCCCGCCGGCGCGCTCCAGCGCCGTCCCTGGCGCCCGCGCCCGGCGGTCTGCTCGGCGGCGCTCACGAGCGTCCCGTGGGGCGCACCGGCGAGCGCGAGCGCGCGCGCGCGCTCGTTGGTCGAGTCGGTGCGACGCAGGTGCACGCGGGGACGGCCGAGCGCACCCGGGGATGTGGACACCGGCTGAGTGCTATCAGGTCGGGGTGTAGGGGCGGACAGACGATCACACGAGCCGAGGCCGGTGTGCGGCGAAACGCTCGCGTGTTACAGTGTCTTACATGTCGCAGGCCCGTCAGTTCTCGGCTCGCATGGACGCCTCGGTGGTTGACCGTCTAGAGCGTCGTGGCGCACGCGCGGGTTTGAACAAGTCCCGTCTCGCCGAGCGCTACATCGATGAGGGGATCCGCATGGAGGACCATCCGGGGGTCGTGTTCCGCGATGGGCCCGCTGGCCGCCGCGTCGGCCTCGCTGGCGGCCCAGATATCTGGGAGGTCATCTCCGCGGTCCGTGCGAGCGGACTCTCGGGCGAGGATGCACTCACGGCGGCCGCCGAGTGGGGCAGTCTTACCCCTGCCCAGGTGAGGGTCGCAGTCCGCTACTACGCGGAGTACCGCGAGGAGATCGATGAGCGGATCGCGCGTAACGTCGAGGATGCTGACGCGGCCGAGGCACAGTGGCGCCGTGAGCAGAACGCGCTCGCGTGAGGCTCCTACTTGACGAGATGCTTGCGGCCGCCATCGCCGAGCAGTTGCGCAGCCACGGCCACGACATCGTCGCCGTCGATGAGAACCACCACCTACGCGGTCTCGCCGACCCCGACCTGTTCGACTACGCCCAGCAGGACAGGCGGGCTGTCGTCACCTACAACCGCGAAGACTTCCTTGCCCTCGACCGCGAGTACCGAGCCAGCGAACGCGAGCACCACGGCATCGTGATCCTCCACCCACGACGCTTTCCCCAAGGCGCAGCGACAACCGGGGCGCTCATCGCCGCACTCGGGGCCTTCGACGCTGCAGGAGCGCCGTACCCGAGCTTCATCTACTGGCTGCAATAGCAACTACCGCGGGCCAAGTGTGGACTCAACCCGCGGGTCTGTCAACGCCGGTCTGCGGGGGTACTGGCTGCGTCCGCCAACAGCGCCTCCACGACCCCCTCGATGTCGTGGCGGCGCGCGAGCACGTGGGGCTCGAGGCCGTGCTCGCGTAGGGTGGCGGAGGTGACGGGCCCGATCGAGACGATCCGGGTGTGGGGGGAGATGGCGGCCGCGCCGCCGGCGGCCTCCAGGAAGAAGCGCACGGTGGAGGAGGACGTGAAGGTGATGTAGTCGGCCTCGCGCGCGGCCGTCAGCGACCACGGGGAGAGCGGCTCGGCGATGGTCTCGTACAGCGCCAGCACGCTCACCTCGACGCCGCGGGCGCTCAGCGCGTTGGGGAGCACGTCGCGGGCCTCGCGGGCGCGCGCGACCAGGGCGCGCCGGATCGGCAGTTCGGCAAGCGCCTCCACCAGCGACTCTGCGACGAAGCGCTCAGGGACGATGTCCGCGGCGATCCCGTGCGCGGCCAGCGCGCGCGCGGTGCTCGGGCCGATCGCCGCCACGTGCGTGCGTGCGAGCGCGCGCGTGTCCAGTCCTGCCGCCGCGATGCGCTCGAACAGGCAGTCCACCCCGGTGGGACTCGTGAGGCAGATCAGGTCGTAGGGGGTGGGGTCGAGCGGGGGACCCCCCAACGGCCGGGTGCGGATCACGGGTGCCTGCACCACGTGGGCCCCGAGCTTGCGTAGCCGCTGGGCTAGGCCGCTGGCCTGGGCGCGGGCGCGAGTGACCGCCACGGAGCGTCCGCCCAGCGGCAGCGGTGCCCGCCAGGCGAGCTCGTCGGCGAGCGTGGTCACGGGGCCCACCACGGTGATCGAGGGAGCCCGCACCTGCTCCTCGCGCGCCCGCTCGGCGATCGTGGCGAGCGTGCCGGTCACGGTCCGCTGGTCGGGCAGCGTGCCCCGTTCGACCACGGCCACCGGTTCCGAGGCGGGCTTGCCGGCAGCGATCAGCGAGGTCGTGATGTGGGGCAGCTGGCGAACGCCCATGTAGAAGACGAGCATCCCCGGGAAGGCCGCAAGGGCGGGCCAGTCGAGGTCGGTCTCCCCGCCCGCGCCCTCCGCCCACTCTCCGGTGTCCCCGCTGCCACCCTCGCCGCCGCCGCCCTCGTTGTCGGAAGGGTCCGCACGGTGCCCGGTGATGAGTGCCACTGCCGCCGACAGCCCGCGGTGGGTGACGGGGATGCCGGCGTAGGCAGGGGCGGCCACGCCCGCCGTGACGCCCGGTACCACCTCGAACGGGATGCCGGCCGCGCGCAGCGCGAGCGCCTCCTCACCGCCGCGGCCGAACACGAACGGGTCGCCGCCCTTCAGCCGCACCACGGTGCGCCCCTCCTGCGCGCGCTGCACCATCAGTGCCTCGGTCCGCTCCTGCGGCACCGACGGACCGCCGCCCTCCTTGCCGACGAACAGCAGCTCGACGTCCGCGCGTGCGCCCTCCAGCGCCTCGGTGGGGATCAGGCGGTCGAAGAGGATCACGTCGGCCTGCGCGATCAGCTCGACCGCGCGCGCGGTCAGCAGGCCAGGGTCGCCAGGGCCGGCGCCGACGAGGTACACGCGTCCCGTCTCAGGCGTGCTCAACGGAGAGCTCCTCCGCATGGGACAACAGGTCGTCGGCCCCTGCGCTGCGCAGTCGCTCGGCCACGCGTCGCCCGAGCGCGTCGGGGTCGTAGAAGCCGCCCAGCAGCTCGTCGCTCACCCACGCTGAGCCATCAGGGAGGCCGACCCACGCGCGCAGGTGCAAGCAGCCGCAGCCGTAGTCGACGGCGTGCGCCCCGAGAGGGGTGTGGCAGCTCGCGCCCAGCGCGTGCGCCACGGCGCGCTCAGCCTGCAGGCAGGCAAACGTCTTGGCGTCGGTGATCGCCTGCACGGCCTCCCTGGTGCGCTTGTCCTCAGCACGGCCCTCCAACGCGAGGGTGCCCTGGCCGGGAGCGGGGACGAAGCGGGCGGGGTCGAGCACCGCGTCCACCTCGGCCTCGCGACCGAGGCGGGCAAGGCCGGCGCGGGCGAGCACGAGCGCGTCGAAGTCGCCCTCGCGCAGCTTGCGCAGGCGGGTGTCCACGTTGCCCCGTACCGGCACCACCTCGAGGTCCTCGCGCACGGCCCGCAGCTGGGCGGCGCGCCGCAGGCTGCTCGTGCCCACGCGAGCGCCCGTGGCGAGCAGCTCCAGTGCGCCGCGCTGAGGCGGCGGCCGGCCGGCCCCGGTCGTGGCGGGCCCCGTTGGGTGCGAGGACACCGCCTCGCGGACGCACAGCACGTCCTCGGCGGCCGCGCGTGGGGGGCCCCCCAACAGAGCCAGACCGTCGGCCAGCTCGCCTGGGAGGTCCTTGGCGGAGTGCACGGCGAGGTCGATCTCCCCGGCGCTCAGTGCGCGCTCCAGCTCGAGCACCCACCGAGACTTGTCCCCGCCTGGAGCCCCACGGTCTCCACTCGTGGCGATCGTGACCAGCTCGATGGTCGAGGACCAGTCCGCGCCGGCGGCTCCACTGGCCCCACTCGCCACACCCGGTCCCTGCGCCCCGGGCAGGTGCGGGCCCAGCAGTCCGGCGACGAACCGTGCCTGGACGAGCGCGAGGGCGCTGCCGCGGGTCCCGATTCGCATCCGGCCCTCCGACACTCCTCGCTACGGGTTCTTGCGGCGACGCCGCCGCAGGTCGTGCACCTCGGCGAGGCGCCCGTCGGCGGGCCCACCGTGCGAGGAGCGCCCGGCGGCGTCCTCGCCGAAGCCCTCCTCTTCGGGGTCCTCGTTCAAGCCGAACAGCTCGCGCACGAGCTGCAGGCTCGCGTGGCTGCGCGCTTCGGAGAGGCTGCGCAAGCGGATCGTCGGCTCGTGCAGGAGGCGGGAGGCAATCGAGCGTGCGAGCGCCTCCACGCGCACGAGGTCGCGCGGGGAAGCGGACTCCCAGCGGCCGTCGTTCTCGGCCAGCACCTGTTCGACGATCGCGTCGCCGTGTTCGCGCAGGGCGCTGACCGTGGGCAGCGCCTCCAGCTGGCCGAGCCACCCCGCGAAACGGTGGATCTCCTCCTCCACGATCGCTTCCGCCTGCGGCACCTCACCCACGCGGGTGTTGAGGTTGCGCGCCACCACCGCCTGGAGGTCGTCGATGTCGTACAGCGTCACTCCCGCGAGCTCCCCGCAGCCGGCCTCGAAGTCGCGGGGCACCGCGATGTCGATCAGTAGCAGCGGCCGTCCCGCGCGCTGGGCGAGCACGAGCTCGAGCTCCTCGCGGCCGACGATCGGGTGAGGGGAGGAGGTCGAGGAGACCACGATGTCCGCGCGCGCGAGCTGCTCGGGCAGCCCGTCGAGGCCGACGACCGAGCCGCCGAAGCGCTGTGCGAGGCTGCGCGCGCGGTCGGCGTGGCGGTTGGCCACAAAGATCGTGCCCGCCCCCCGGTCGGCGAGCGCCTGCGCGGTCAGCTCGCTCGTCTCGCCCGCCCCGATGATCACGACGTGGAGCTCGCGCTGGCCGAAACGGGGATGCTGGTCGAACGGGGGATGCTGGTCGAAACGGGGATTCGCTCCGGAGGAGCGTGTCTCCCGGCTTCGGTCGGAGGCAGGTGTCTCCCCGCTTCGGTCGGAAGCGAGTGTCTCCTGGCTTCGGTCGCCGAGCAGCTCGACGGCGAGGCCGACCGCCGCGGAGGGGACGGACACGTGACTCGCGCCGATCGCGGTCTCCGAGCGCACCCGTTTGCCGGTGCTCAGCGCCGCCGCCCACAGGCGGTTGGAGAGCGGTCCCGTGCAGCCCGCCTGCAGCGCGGCCTCGAAGGCGCGCTTGACCTGCCCCTGGATCTCGGCCTCGCCGACGATCATCGACTCGAGGCCCGCCGTCACCCGGTAGAGCTGGCGCGCGGCGTCGCAGTTGCGCGGCGTGTACAGCTCCTGCGCGAGCTCCGTGGGGTCGAGGTCCGCGTGGTGGGCCAGCATCGCCAGCGCCTCGGTCTCGGCGCGCACGGGGTCGCCGACCACGAGGTAGAGCTCGGTGCGGTTGCACGTGGAGAGCACCACGGCCTCGCGCACCTCCGCGGTGGCGGTCATCCGCTGGGCGAGCGCGACCGCTTCTGATTCCGTGAACGCCAGGCGCTCGCGCACGGCGACCGGCGCGGTCTTGTGCGAGAGGCCGAGCGCCAGCAGTTCGCTCATACCGGCGTCGCCTCCGCCCGGACGGTGTCGAGCTCGCCGGCCGACGAGGCGCCCCCGAGCGCCTCGTCGTGCCCGGCGCGCGGGCGGTCGGTGAGCTCCAGCAGCTCCCCCAGCTGGCGCTCGATGCGGCTGAGGCGCACGGCCATGATCGCTACGTAGACCAGCACCAGGACGAACAGCACGATGTAGGCGCCCGCCACGTACTTGCCGGCGGTGTGTAGCGGCAGTGCGGGCGTCTCGGCGAGTAGCTGCGCTCCCATCACGCGCCCGACCTTCCCACCGACTGTGCGGTGACGGTGCCCGAAGGCGAGCCGCCCGCCCGCGCGGTCATGGCTGTGGCCGGCTGCGCGCCCGTAGAGGAACGGCGTGGCTGAGCGATGTCCGATCGGTCGAGGTTGGGAGCTGCGCTGCGCGCGCGAGGCGCAGGGTGCTCCTCGGATAGGCGCCGGCGCAGCGCGCGCAGTTGCGCGCGGGCATGCTTGGCGGTCAGCTCGTACCGGCAGAGCGTCGCGAACAGCAGCGCCGTCGCCACCAGCGACACCAGCAGGGTCAACGCCATCGAGCCGGGGAGGTTCGAGGTGGAGCTGAACACGCGCGGGTGCACGTAGGCGGTCGAGAGGTTGACCGCCACGTAGTTGAGTGGCACGAACGCGCCGGCGGTGACGGCGAACACCGAGGCGTAGCGCGCCTGGCGCTCGGGGTCCTCGATCGCGAAGCGCAGCGGCTGGTAGGTGGCGTACAGCAGGAAGATGATCAGGAACGACACAAGCGTGGGCTCGCTCCACACCCACCAGTGCCCCCACGAGCCCTTCGCCCAGATCGAGCCAGTGACGAGCGTGCCCACGGCGAAGATCAGGCTGATGTGGATGGTGACGTAGGAGCGCAGGTCCCAGCGCGTCTCGCGCGTGCGCAGGTGCTGGATCGCGAACAGGCCCCCGAGCATGAAGCCGCACAGCGCCACGATCGCGAGAGGGACGTGCACGTAGAAGATCTTCTGCAGGAAGCCCTGTTCGGCTTCCAGGGGGGCGTAGAAGAAGACGAGGCCGAGCGAGGCTGCCATCGCGGCGAGCGTCGCGACGGTGAGCGCAGGCAGGCCCCGCCCGTAGAGAGCGGGACGAGCACGGCCGTGGACGGCGGCGGGGGTGGCGGTGGCGATGGGGCTAGTCCTCCAGGAGAAAGTCAAAGACGGCGTAGGCCAGCAGCCCGAACACCAGATCATAGAGCGCGAGCGTCAGCGGCCATCGCAGTGAGGGCGCCGTGGCGTGGCTCAGCGTGAGCAGCGGCGAAGTGGCGCGCGCCCCCCCGATCACCACCGGCACGAGCAGCGGCAGCGCGAGCAGCGGCCCGAGCAGGTCCCGCGCGCGGGTGCGCACCGCGAGCGCGGCCACGAGCGTGCCGATCAGCGCGACCCCGACGTCACCCAGCAGTAGCACCCCGGGGAGGTCCGGCAGGGCGGGCCCGAGCGAGGGTTCGAGCAGCAGCAGCGCGAACGCGGGCACGGCGACGAGCTCCAGGACGACGAGGTACGCGAGCAGCGCCAGCGCCTTTGCCGCGAGCAGGGCGGTGCGATCCACCGGCGCGAGCAGGAAACCGTCGAAGCCGCCCTCCTCGGCGTCGGCGACGAACAGCCGGTTGATCCCCAGCAGCGCTGCCAGCAGCAGCGTTACCCACAGGATCCCCGCTGCCTCGTCCCCGTTGACCCCGGTGCGGTTCAGCGCGAAGTGGAAGATCACGAAGACGGTCACCGCGAACAGCGACATCCCCGGTACGGACTCCAGCGTGCGCAGCTCCACGAGCAGCTCCTTGCGCAGAAGCGCGGCCACGGTGCGCGCGAAGCCGGGGGATCGAGCGGGGCCCGCTGGCTGGGGACGGGCCCCCGCCGGGCCTGCCTGCGACCCCGAGCCGGCCGCCGAAGCTGCCTGCGTGCTCGGAGCGCTCTTGGCTGCGTCGCCCGCGGGCGCAGGCTCAGCCGCTCCTCCTGTCACCGCGCTCACCCGTACAGCTCCCGGATCGCCTCTGAATCCACCGCTGCGGGGCTCGCCAGCAGCGTTGGACGACCCCCGCGTAGGCCCAGTACGAGATCCGCTCCGGCGAGGTCCACGTCCGGGTTGTGACTGCACACCACCCGCGTGCGGCCACACCCGAGCCCGATCAGCGGCTCGAGCAGCTCCACCCCTGCGGGGTCCAGGTTGGCGCGCGGCTCGTCCAGCAGCAGCAGCTCGGGGTCGTGCAGCAGCGCCCTGGCGGTCGCCACCCGCTGCACCATCCCCCGTGAGAGCGTACGCACCGGCTCCTCGGTGCGAGTGGCCATACCGACCGCCTCCAGCAGCTCTTCGACCCGCTCCGCGCCGACCCCGTGCAGACGGGCGTGGAAGCGAAGGTTCTCTCTCGCGGTCAACTCTCGGTAGAGCAGCGGCTCGTGGCCGAGCAGGCCGATCCGACCCCTGACCGCCCACGCCTCGCCCGGCAGTGCGTGTCCCAACACTCGCACCTTCCCTGCGTGGGGCCGCAGCAGCGTGGCCAGCACCCGTAGCAGCGTCGTCTTGCCGGCGCCGTTGGGGCCCAGCACCACCAGTGTCTGACCGTCCTGCAGGGACAGCGAGACTCCGTCGAGCGCCTCGCGTTCGCCGTAGCACCGCGTCAGGCCCTCCAGGTCGAGCGCGCTCACCTCAGGCTCGTGTGGCGGTGTGCGCGTCCTGCGCAGCTGCGATCAGCTCGCGCACCGCGGCCTCGTCGCCGGTGCGCAGCAGCTCGACGGGGTCGGGGTCTCCGCCCACGAGGCCCTCGAAGAACTCCTTGCGCTCCTGGTAGGTGGCGAGTGTGCCCTTGGCCCAACCGCGCACTTCGTTGAGCAGCACTGCCAGGCGCGCGTAGGGCTCGCCGAACTGCCCTTCGATCTCGCGCTTCATGCGCTTGGCCAGGGCCGGCGAGGCACCGGCGGTGGAGATGGCGATCGCCAGTGGGCCGTTGCGCACGATCGCCGGCAGGATGAAGTTGCACAGCGGCGGCACGTCAACGACGTTCACGAGCATCGCGCGCCGCTCGGCGTCCTCGTACACAGAGATGTTCACGTCGGTGTCGTCGGTGGCGGCGATCGCCAGGAACGCGCCCTCCAGGTCGGAGGCGCCCGCGTAGGCGCGTCGCTCCCAGCGGATCGAGCCCTCGTGGGCGTACTCCTCGAGCGCTGGCTCGGCCTCAGGGGCGATCAGCGTGACAGCGCCGTCGCACGCGAGCAGGCCCTCGACCTTCTCCAGCCCGATCTCCCCACCGCCGACCACGAGGCAGCGCCGGCCGGAGAGCGACAGGCAGGCGATGTAGAAGGGGGTGTCGAGCATCCCCTGCACGCACGACTGGTCGCAGATCCCCTTGCGCAACTGGCAGACACACTCCTTGCCGGCGTAGGCCTGGGCGGGCATAGGGACAGGTTAGGGCCTGAGGGCCGATTCCTCTTGGCTCGCACGCCTGGATACGGCCGATGGCCTTACCCCTCAGGGACCGTCACCGCGGCCTCGACGTGGGCCACGCCTTCGGCCTTGCGTCCGCGCCTCGCTTGACCCTCGACCGCCCCACCGATCGGAGATCCTCGGGATCTCCGATCGGCCAGCACGCCCCAATCGGGATCGGCCCTCCTCCCAACGGCTCTGCGCCGGACGGGGGACGCGACTTCGCCGCCCACC
>Ga0308309_10002415_pt1 | contig 11152 bp, 14 predicted proteins | sample HubBroMetageWFT5_FD_192491 | JGI IMG/M metagenome (GOLD analysis project Ga0308309, IMG submission 192491) | Warmed and freeze-thawed soil microbial communities from the Hubbard Brook experimental Forest, New Hampshire - Hubbard Brook CCASE Soil... | ecosystem: Environmental > Terrestrial >... | reverse complement strand
AGTTTGCCCCACTTTTCCTTTACTTTGCCGAACGACTGCTTCCACTTGCCTTCGATTTGATCCCAGTTCATTTTGAGCCTCCTGAATTGAATATCCAACTGCTCAGCCATAGTGGAGACAAACTGCCCGGCCCGGAATACAGCGCAACACCTAACTGCACGGGACAATTCGCCTTACGTTCCATGATTCGGTCGCGCGACTGGACTTCGGACGATCGGGGGAATTCGGGAATTCATGGCTATACCTCGCCTAGGGGAACCACGAACCAACGCTACAGGGATCGCTTGATAGCTAAGCCCGCCACGGAAGCCTAGTCTGACCATGCAATCGCGAAAATCCGGTCGTGATACGACCCAACCAGAAATAGGGGATCCTTATGAGCCACAATAACTTGAAGAGTCTTTACGTTGATGAATTGCGAGATCTCTACAGCTCCGAGCAGCAACTGATCAAGGCGCTACCCAAAATGGCGAAAGCCGCAAATTCGGATGAACTTCGCAAAGGATTTGAGGAGCATCTGGAACAAACCCGGCAGCATGCCACACGCCTGGAGCAGATTCTAAGCGCGCTGGGCGAACCGGTGAAGGGCAAGAAATGCAAGGGTATGGCCGGCATCGTGGCGGAAGGCGGCGAAATGTTGTCCGAAGATTTCGAGGGCGCGCTGATGGATGCGGCCCTGATTTCAGCGGCGCAGCGCGTGGAGCATTACGAAATCGCGGCCTACGGCGCGGTGCGCGCCTACGCTGAATTGATGGGCGAAAGCGAAGCAGCATCGTTGCTGCAGCAAACGCTCGAAGAAGAGAAGGAAACCGATCAGAAGCTCACGGAGCTTTCGGAACAGATCAACTCCGAAGCTTTCAATAGTAGTGCCGAAGCGGAAGAAGAAGAAACCAAGCCACGCCACAAGACAGCCAAGGCCGGCGGCGCGAATTAATTTCGCAGCCTGGCTCCGAGGGGCGCGGACCGTTACCGCGCCCTTCGGTGAAGACTAAAGGGAGGCCCACATGTTGCTGCTCATTCTGACGATTGTTCTACTTCTCGCGCTCTTTGGCAGTTTGCCAGCGTGGCCGCACAGCAGAGAATGGGGATACTACCCAAGCGGTGGGATCGGCCTGGTGCTAGTCGTCCTGCTGATACTTTTTCTGATGGGCCGCTTGTAGCCGCTTTCGCCTAGTATTGGTGGCAGCGGCCCGCGAGCGTCACCGGCGCTTGCATCTGCGCCGATTTAAAGGCTGACGCAATCACTTTGGCGGCAAACGGATCATAAATGAAATAATTTCCAGGACGTGTTGCAAGCAATTCCGAAACGCGTGCCTTTGCATTCTCTAAACCTTGAACAGCTTCGATCCAAATCGGCCCGGTTTCCTCAAGGTCCCTGAAGATATCGTAGCCCTCGCTCATATTTCCCCCTTACAGGCTGCAGGCAAACTGCTCCGCAAGGTATCAAGGTCTTTATATGAAGAGCATGAAAAGCAATTCAGCTACCAACGGCGCTGGGTCAAGCGCACGCAAACTGTTACAAACAAGGAGGTTACCGCTTGATTATTATGGCACCAGGACAGGGGTCCGCTGTATGTGTAAATAGGGATGAACTCCGGTACATATTTCGCAATCACCGGTTGAGTCCGGGGATTGGTCTGCCGGTTGGCCGCAAGGTTGCACGCGACGTTACACGCAACAACGGAAGCTGCGAATCACTCGTAGCAGGCCGCAGGAAAGCCGATTGCGGTTTCGCGGTCGTTCGATAAAATATGCGAGGAATAGATTTAGTGACCCTTCGAATCTTGATCGTAGACGATGAAAAAGCGGTGCGCACGGCCTTGGAACGACTGCTAGCCACGCGGAAGGATTGGCAGGTTGTCGGCGAGGCCGCTGACGGTGCGGCGGCCATCGGAATGGTGCGGGAATTGCGGCCTGATATCGTGATTATGGATATTACGATGCCGCGGATGAATGGCTTGGAGGCGACGCCCGAGATCAAGAAGGCGCTGCCCGCCGCCGAAGTGCTGATCTTCACCCAGCACGATTCGAAGCAAATGATTCGCCAAGCGCAGAATGCCGGCGCCAGCGGCTATCTGCTGAAGTCGCAAGCCAATTGGCTGGTGGCGGCAGTGGAATTGATGGGCCAGCACAAACCGTTTTTTGAAGGTAAGAATCTCCCACAGGTTTAGTAGGTCTTGCGATGCGCGCATTCTTTTGTTGATTACGGCAAAGTTTACCCACCGGCAGTTCTCCGGCCAACCGGTGACGGCACCTGTCCGCGGCCCAAGTCTGAGCGATTTTCCGTCACCATTCGTGCCCGGCTCAAGGTAGTCTGAGATATGCCCGCTAAAACCGCTGGGAAGAAAAGCGCAAAACAGGCTCGTGCGTCTCGCGTCGTCAGCGGAAAGCTTCACTCCGAATTACTGGAGCTCGCTAACGACGCCATCATCGTGCGCGATGTGGACAGCGTAATCCTCTACTGGAACGGCGGCGCGCAGAAAACTTACGGCTGGACTCCTGCGGAAGCCTGCGGAAACGTGACCCATCAATTCCTGAAAACAGAGTTTCCCGAACCCCTCGATCAAGTGTATGAAAAACTCTACAAGGTCGGTTCATGGGAAGGGGAGCTGGTCCATTCGACCCGCGATGGAAAGCGCATCGTAGTGGCGAGCCGTCAGGTGCTGCAGCGCGATGCGCAGGGCCGCACCATCGGTATTCTGGAGATCAATCGGGACGTCACCCCTCGTAAACAGGCTGAAGAGGCGCTGCGCAATCTTTCCGCGCGACTGCTGCAACTGCAGGACGAAGAGCGCCGCCGCATCGCGCGCGAACTGCACGACAGCACCGGCCAAAGCCTGGCCGCATTGGTGATTCATCTCTCAGCCGTGAGCGCGAAAATTGCCGATGTGGACCCGTCCGCCGCCGAGTTGCTGCGCGAAGCCATCCTGCTGTCGCAGAAAGCCTCTGACGAAACTCGCACGCTCTCTTACCTTCTGTACCCACCCACGCTGGACTACGCTGGATTGCGCTCCGCGTTGGAATGGTACATCGAGGGATTCACCCAACGCAGCAAGGTGAAAGTGGAGCTGAACGTCTCGCTTGGTACGGATCGCCTTCCTGAGATCGTGGAAAGAACGCTGTTCCGAATTGTGCAAGAAAGCCTGACCAACATTTTTCGCCACTCGGGCAGTGACACCGCCAGCGTTCAGATCGAAGCGCGCTCCGGAATCGTGCGCCTGGAAGTGGTGGATAATGGCAAAGGGATTTCCGAAGAGATCCTGGCAACTTTGAATAGCAGCGGCGGGCAACTGGGCGTCGGCATCCGCGGAATGAGAGAACGCGTGCGGCAGCTCGGCGGCTGGCTGCGGATCAGGTCTTGGCCCAGCGGAACCGCGATTCTTGTGACCTTGCCGGACACGGAATCGGCCGGTGACGCCGCCGGAGCGCGGGCATCGGGTTTCAGTGGATAATGCGACGGCGTAAAGCTGATTCGCCCGCGAACTACTGGGGCATCCGTGTTCTTTTGGGGAAATCGCCGCTCTACTTTAATTTCTTGAGGATATTGCACCCGTCGTTTTTGCCAGCGATCGAACATTGTCCACGGCACCCCGCAAATGCCCGGAAATCAGATGAAGTTCGGTGACCGTCTCACGGCTAGAACGATAGCCATCTGCATAATTATTCTGCTCGTCACACCGCCTCCTTCCGGCGCCTATTCCGTTTTGGCTCATGAAGCGATCGTGGACGCCGCCTGGGACGAAGCCATTAAGCCGCTGCTTCTGCAGCGGTTTCCGCAGGCGACTTCCGAGGATTTGAAGACCGCGCACGGATATGCCTACGGCGGCTGCGTGATTCAAGACATGGGCTACTACCCCTTCGGCAATAAATTCTTCAGCGACCTGGTTCACTACGTGCGCAGTGGAGACTTCGTGGCAGCGCTGCTGCGCGATTCACAGAACCTGAATGAGTATGCATTTGCGCTCGGCGCCCTGGCGCATTACTCGGCGGACAACCAAGGGCATCGCACCGGCACGAACCTCGCCGTGCCGCTGCTTTATCCCAAACTCCGCCGTAAGTATGGCGATGTCGTCACCTATGACGAAAATCCGCTGGCGCATCTGAAAACTGAATTTGGATTCGACGTGCTGCAAGTTGCCAAGGGACGCTACGCCTCCGATGCCTATCGCGACCGAATTGGTTTTCAAGTTTCCAGCGAACTGCTGGCGCGCGCGTTTCAAGAAACTTATTCGCTGGACCTGAATTCAGTGCTTTCGACTTACGACCTGGCGATTGCTTCTTACCGCAAAGGCGTCAGCGAGCTGATCCCGGAAGCCACGAAAATCGCCTGGCAGACCAAGAAGGACGAAATTCAGCGCGACTCTCCGGGAATTACGCGCACCGCTTTCCTTTATCGCGTTTCGCGCTCCACTTATGAAAAGCAGTGGCCCGGCAAATACAAAAAGCCGGGTTTCGGCACTCGGCTGCTCGGTTTCTTGCTGCGCTTGATACCCAAGGTCGGACCGTTTCGGGATCTGGCGTTCAAGATACCCACCCCCGACGCCGAGAAATTGTTCGTCGCCAGCTTCAGCAACGCGCTGCAGAATTACGAGCAACTGGTAAAACAGGAAGGGAGTTCAGCCCAGGGCCAAGCACTATTGGTAGATGACAATTTTGACACCGGTACGGTCACAGGTCCGGGCCAGTATCCCCTCGCGGACCAGACCTATGCCGGGCTGCTAGACCGGTTGCAGAAGAATAATTTTGCGGCAGTTTCGCCTGGGCTAAGGACGGCGCTGCTGGCTTACTACGCGGACCTGAACGCGCCCTTTGCCACGAAGAAGGACAAAAAGGAATGGGCCAAAGTGGTGCGGGAGGTCGAGCAACTGAAGGCGTCACAAGCCGGCCTGTCGCCAGTTGCCGAATCCAGCGACTTAAGGTGAAATACTGACCTCTCAATTCTCTAAGTCTCTTTTTTTCTCGCACTTCGCTCGGCGCGACTACAGGAATACACCTACGCATTCTACAGGACAACTCCGATAGACTGATCCGCAGAGATACCGTAATTTGTCCGCGGCTTATGGCAGTCCAGGCCATGAGGCATGCATTTCTTTCATAAACGAATTCATCGGCCGTTTGCTCCGCCTCGAGATGTGCGGGCCCCGGAATGTATTCACTCTCATAGACGAGGCGGAGCAACGGCAGCAAGGCAGCTTAATCGCTTAGAAGGAACGGGAGCAGCATTGGGACTGATGAAACGTCTTCGCAATCGTCTTCGTCCCATTATGGGAATTCCGTTCTTGGGAGTATCTTGGGCTATCGCCACACCAACCCCTTCGGGTGGGAGAGATATATGAAAACGCTTCGTATCCTGATTGCCGACGATCACGACCTCATGCGTCGCGGCATCAAAGAGATGCTGACGTCACACGCAGGATGGGAAATCTGCGGAGAGGCGCACACCGGCCGCGAAGCCGTTGCGAAGGCCCAGGAACTGCGCCCGGACATCGCGATCCTGGATATCAGCATGCCGGACCTCAACGGTGTGGACGCAGCACGCAGAATTCGCAAGGAATCTCCCAACACCGAAATCCTCATTCTCTCCGTGCATTATTCGGATCAGCTGATTCGCGACATTCTGGAAGCCGGCGTTCGCGGTTACATCGTGAAATCCGATTCGGACCGCGATTTGATCGTCGCCGTCGAAACACTGGCAAATCACAAACCGTTTCTCACGCCGCGCGCCACAGAAGTGATGCTTTCCAGCTTCAAGGAAGGCAGGATGCGCACCGAACTACCTACCGCGCTGCGTGACCGGCTCACTTCGCGCGAACGGGAAATTGTGCAGCTGCTGGCGGAAGGGAAAAGCAGCAAGGAAGTCGCGTCGTCGCTCAATATCAGCGTCAAGACCGCCGAAACGCATCGCGCCAATATCATGCGCAAGCTGCAGCTGCACACCGTCAGCGAACTGGTTCGTTACGCTGTGCGCAATCAAATCGTCGAAGCGTAGCCGCAGGCTTATTGCGATCCCGCCGCGGGGCCAATTGGCGTTCGCGCGGAACGGCGCACCAGTGTTCCTGCATTTGATCTTAAGCAGCCTACAGCGAAATCCCAAGAGTGCCTAACACGTTGCCAGTATTGGTCGATTCGCTGCTCTGGGCGATTATGCCGCTACGGAGGAGAACGAAAAGCTGTAAATTCTGCGCCAGATAGAGAGGGCTGGCCGGCTCTCTGTTCTCCTTGCGCGCCAAACCAGAAAGGAATCCAGCCATGGACCAGGCAGCGGCAGCCACCAAGAATCCCGCCACAATTTTGCCTCGCGAATCAGCTGCACAATTTCAGTCGTCCGCCGTGCCACCCGTGGTGTTGGTGGCGACGACAGACCCTGTCATCAGCGAAAGCATGCATAATCTGCTGCAGATGTATCCGCTGCGCACGCTTTGGGCGAAGGGAGTCGGCGAAGTGCGCGCGCTGCTCGCAAAGGAGAATGTCTCCGCGTGCTTCTGCGGCTTTTGGCTGGTGGACGGCACCTACCGCGATGTGGTACGACTGCTGAAACGCCAGCCGGTGGAAATTCCCGCGATCATCGTCTGCGAGCCGGCGTGCCCCAACGAATATCGGGATTATCTAGCCGCGCTAAACATCCGCGCGTTCGATTTCATCTGCCATCCGTACCGCAAGACCGACCTGGTGCGGATTCTGCAAGCCACGCTTTCAGAGCGTGCTCATGCCGCGCGCCTTCGCGGTTCGCTGGTGGATACGGTGAATGTTCTGGAAACGCGAGCGGGCCTAGGTTAGGCGGGGAATCACCAACAGCTGGACATTCCACAACCTGGCGGAACGAACTGGCCCGGAGTGCGGTCCTCTCCATGCCAGTCGCGACAAACATCAATCCACTAAGCTTTGCTGCCCGCCGCAACCAATGCGATCCCGCCAATCAGCGCCAGGCCGCCGACAATCGGAGGCAGCGGAATCGTGTTCTGTTCGGTTTTAGTGGCCTGAATCGGCCCAACGTCCAACACTTTCTTGTGGGTGGTGTAGGTAACGCCTTGATAGGCGAGCGCGAGCACGCCTAGAACGATGAGCACGAACCCCAGCAGCGTTGCGGTCTTCATGAAGTCTCCTCATTCCGCGATTCAGCAGGAATAATGAACTGTCACGCTCGGCTCATCAACCCGCCGACAAGCGACACCAAAAAGAGAACCAGAAAAACGAAAAACAGAATCTTGGCGATGGATACCGCGGCCGCGGCAATGCCCAGGAATCCAAACACCGCTGCAATCAGCGCCACCACGAAGAACAGTACGGCCCAACGCAACATAAACCCTCCTCTGAACGAATCTGCCGCATGAGTAGGCTTGCTGCGCTCCACGAACAACCAGCGGGCGCTCGGCGATGTCATCCTTCTTACGATATTCGGCCCTAAGACAACATACACTCATCCAACTAGACCCGCGTTGAGTTTACTGTAGGCTCGCACTCGCTCGTTTTCACCATTGTATCCAGCGGCTTTGGCGCCAGCACGATCTTCGACGCACGTCAGTCGCTGCTTCGCCCGTCGCGCCCCTTCGACTGTACCGCATGCTCCCCCCAAATCTACGCGCTTCGCGGTATAGCCCCACCATCCGAACCGCACTAGTCTGGGTACATCAGAGTCGCAGACCACTTCTTGAGCGCTTCCCTGGCGCTGCAAGCCGGCGCGGAAAGCGAATCTAAAAGGAGAATCACCTATGTCCGGCAAAAAAACCGCAGTCTTCGGAATTTACTCCACACTCTCCAGCGCGGATCACGCTACCGACACACTCGTTCGCTCCGGATTTTCTCCGAGCGATATTTCCGCGCTGCTCCCGGACAATCTTGGCTCGCGGCAAATCGGAACCCAAAAAGCCACCAAAGCGCCGGAAGGCGCGGCCACCGGAGCAGGCTCCGGCGCGGTGCTCGGCGGCGCGCTCGGCTTGCTCGCCGGAATCGGCGCGCTGGCCATTCCGGGCGTAGGCCCGCTCATCGCGGCCGGACCAATCATGGCGGCTCTCGCGGGCGTCGGTGTCGGCGGCGCCGTCGGTGGATTCACCGGCGCGTTGATTGGCCTCGGCATTCCCGAATACGAAGCGAAGCGTTACGAAGGGCGCATGCAGAAAGGCGGCATCCTGCTCTCCGTTCACTGCGACTCTTCCGAAGCGGTCAAACGCGCCAAGGACATCATGAAGATTACCAGCGCCGAGGATATTTCCTCCACTGGCGAATCTTCCGCTGACGTCAAAGCGGACGATCAGCGTGTGCGCCACACCACTTCCGGCAGCGGTTCCTAGATTCCTCGGGCGAGGAAGCGTGCAGCTCGGCGCTTCCCCTCAATTTTTCTTCCAGAACTGAAGAACGCGGTTGGGAATTCAGATCAAAGACGAAAGGCCCAAAAAACGGAGGACATCATGAGAACAAGCCACAACTGGACGGAATCAATCTCGGCATTTGCAGTAGGAGTCGGTGTAGGAGCCGCGTTGGGCCTCTTGTTTGCTCCGCGCTCAGGCAGTGACACCCGCGAATATCTGGTAGAAAGCGCGCAAGAGCAATTGGACGGCGCCATCGCGGCGGGTCACAAAGTCGCACAGCGCGCGCAACAAAATATTGACCGGGTCAAGAGCCAAGTACGCAAGGCCGCCGACGTCGGGGAACGCGCCTACCGCGACGCGAAGAATTCGCCCGAGTAACGCGCGCCTGCTGCACGGCGCGCCCGGTTCTCGCTGGTGGGATGGAAATCCGCAACCCCACGACGAACCAGCCAGACTGCCAAAAAAATATATCGCATTCCTAGTCGTGCAGCACTTTTGTCAGTGTCTTATAAACTTCCAGCCGGCCATTCTTGTCGTAGTGTATATACCCAAGCTTGCGGAATTTATTCATGAAGAAATTCACGCGCGGCCGCGTCGTTCCCACCATCTCTGCCAGCGTGTCCTGGGTAATTCTGGACATGATAGTCACGTCCGCGTTTCCCGCGTCGTAATCGGCCAGCAGCAAAAGCGTGCGCGCCAGCCGCTTCTCGCTTGAATTGAAAAGATGATCGATCAAGTCCTCTTCGATCCGGTGATTCCGAGCCAGCAGATAATTGATGAAGCGCGAGCAAACCGCAGGCTCCTCGTTGATAATCCTCACCATTTTTTTTCGATTAATCACCATGATTGACCCGGGCACCAGCGCCACCGCCGACGTGGAATAAAATGCCTGGCCGTTCAGGCAGTTCTCGCCAAAAAAGTCCCCGCGTCCTAAAAATCCCAATATTCCAGCGCGGCCGCCCTTCGAAACCAGCGTCAGCTTCACCACCCCTTCTTCGATGTAACGAACATCCGTGCACTCATCGCCTTGCGAAAAGATCGTCTCGCCCGCGTCATAGTACACGGGTTTCGATACCGGCAGCCCCGTTGGAAACAGAACCTGTGCTTTGTCCGCCCGTTTCTTGGGTTTCATTTGGTCCGTAGATGTCGTCGAATGCGCACCGGAATTAATAAGCCGAACCCTGCCATTCAGAGTATGATTCGCGGTCTTGCGTGGTCCTATCGTGCAGCTGTTCTGTCCAAGTGCAAGAAAAGGTTGGCTCTGTCTAAGGTTGAACATACAACTTCTGCGCGGCCGTGTACATTGGCCGATGGTGAGTCGTGCGTCCAGCCCCTTGCCACAGAGGGAGCGAAGTCTTGCTCCAAGATCCTAGGCTAGAGGTGCACATGGATTTAGGTTTCGACATCTTCAGGACGATGGATGACGGCACGCCGTTGTGGATCAAGCAGGTGCCCACGCTGGATGAAGGCAGGCAACACCTCGAGGCGTTAGTGAGCGCGGCGCCCGGCGAGTATTTCATCCGCAACGCCTCCACGGGTGAGATCGCCCTCAGACTGGGCGGGATTTCAAACCCATGAGCCACCGCCCTACGCCCAGCCCGAATTTGATGAAACCATCCGGACAAACGTTACGCTTTAGTATGGATTTTGGAAGTTGGCCGCCGGATCCGCCAGGTCTGCGCTAAAATTTATTCTGGTGCCCCTTCGATGAAGGTTTCTCGTTCAACGCTGCTAATCTCTTGTGCTTGGGTGTTTTTTGTCGGCGGCTACGCGGCCGTCACGCTGCTGGCCTCTCGCGACTCAACCGTGGAAGGCTTCGGTTATTTCTTCGCATGCATGGTTCCGTTGTTCGCCAATACCTGCCTGCTGTGGAACGCGGCCTCTCCCTACCGCCGCCAAAATGGATTCTGGATGCTTCTGGCGTTGGGCTGCGCTTTTTGGCTCGCGGGAATCCTGGTGATGGTTTACACCGAGTTCAGCCTCCACCAGCAAACCCAGGTGCCGTTCATCGCCGATCTGGTCTTCTTTCTGCACACCGTTCCGTTCATGGCCTCGCTGGCGCTGTTGCCTCACGCGCGAAAAATGCGCGAAACTTTGCGCTACGGCCTGATCGATTTCGTTCTGCTGGCGTTCCTGTGGCTCTACATCTACATTTTTGCGGCGATGCCTTGGAAAGTGATCTCGCCGAATCCTGCGTTATTCCACTCGCGCGATTTCACGAGTTATCTGATCGAAAATTTGGTCGTCGCGATTGGCTTTGGTTTCCTGTTCTTACGCACCCGCGGCTCCTGGCGCACGGTGTACGGCCATCTTTTCGGCGCCACTTCTTTGTATGTCACGGGAATGACGTTGGCGGTCATGGCCATGCGCCACTTGCTGCCCTACGCGGGCGGCCTGATCCGGCTGCCCATGCTGGCTTCGTTTGTGTGGCTGGGGACGGCGGGAATTATCGCTCGTGATTTGACGTTTGAGCCGGAACCGCAGCAGCCGTCTGTGCAGCGCGACACGCAATGGCCGGCGCGTCTGGCGATGTGGGGCGTGCTGGCGGCACCCGTCCTGGCTGCTTGGGACATGTTTGCCAGCACCGCGCCGGATTCGGTGAAAAGTTTCCGTCTGATTGTCACGCTGGTAGCGATTTTCGCCGGCGCCGCTCTCGTTTTTTTCCGCCAGTATCTTGTGTATCAGGAACGGACTAGCCTGGTGCACGAATTGTGGGAGTCGCTGGAAAACGTCAAGCGGCTGCAAACGCATTTCGTGCAGTCCGAGAAGTTGGCTTCGCTCGGCCAGCTCGCTGCGGGCGCCGCGCATGAAATCAATAATCCGCTCACCGCGATTCTCGGTTATGC
>Ga0308309_10002409_pt1 | contig 11159 bp, 9 predicted proteins | sample HubBroMetageWFT5_FD_192491 | JGI IMG/M metagenome (GOLD analysis project Ga0308309, IMG submission 192491) | Warmed and freeze-thawed soil microbial communities from the Hubbard Brook experimental Forest, New Hampshire - Hubbard Brook CCASE Soil... | ecosystem: Environmental > Terrestrial > Soil... | reverse complement strand
CGGCACGCTTCCCGCAGGATTGGGCCGGCGTCTGCTGGCCTCGGCGCGCGCACGCCGTGCCTTGGCGCGATTCACGGCCGGACGCCGCATTTCGACCACGAGCATCAGCGGCTTTGCATTGCTGCGCGCCATCTCCGCCCTCCGCCACTTCAGACGCGGCAGCCTGCGTTACCAGATCGAGAACCAGCGCATCGAGGCGTGGTTGAAACAGATCGCGGAGATTGCCCCGCGAAACCAAGCCCTCGCCGTGGAACTCGCGGAATGCCAGACCCTGGTCAAGGGCTACGGCGACACGCATGAGCGCGGCTGGTCCTCATTCAGTCAACTGGCAGCACTCGTCCCGAGCCTGACCGGTGAACCCGAAGGCGCCGCGCGCCTGCGGGCTTTGCGCGAAGCGGCCCTGGCCGACGATAGCGGCGTCCAGCTCGAGCGCGCCATCGCATCGCTGAAAAGCCACCCAGCCCAGGCGGCATAAACAGGTATCGCCCCGCCACCTACCTGTAGCGTCAGCTGTAACTTTGATTGGCCCGATCTCTTGTCAGGGAGCGCGAGAAGACGCAAGGCCCTGCTGCTTTGGGGCCTCGCGTCTTCTCGCGCTCCCTGACAATCCTTTATATCTAAACTATCGAAACCTGATATAATGAGGCATGAAGCGAATTGTCTGCATGGGCGGCGGACCCGCCGGCTTGTATTCCGCAATCCTGTTCAAGAAGGCGCTGCCCGGCGCGTCAGTTGAAATTTTCGAGCGCAACCGTCCGGACGAGACCTTCGGCTGGGGCGTCGTGTTTTCGGACAAGACCATGGGCAACTTCCTGGAGGCGGACGCGCCCTCGCATGCGCGCATCGTCGAGGAGTTCTACCACTGGGACGACATCGACGTGCATTTCAAGGGGCAGACCGTACGCTCCCAGGGTCATGGTTTCGCCGGCGTCTCACGCCGCATGCTTCTCAGCATTCTGCAGAAGCGCGCCGCCTCGCTCGGCGTGAAGCAGACATTCCAGCACGAGCTCAATGACACCAAAGAGTTCGACGGCGCCGATCTGGTGGTGATAGCGGAGGGCGCCAATAGCAAGGCCAGGACCCAACAGGCCGACAAGTTCGAGCCGACCATCGAAGTGCGGAAGTGCCGCTACATTTGGCTGGGCACGACCCAGAAATTTGCTGCTTTTACCTTTGCGTTCGAAAAAACCGAATTCGGCTGGTTTCAAATTCACGCCTACCAATTCAGCAAGGACCTGTCCACCGTCATTGTGGAGACGCGCGAGGAAACCTGGGCCGCGCACGGGCTGGACCAGGCCGATGCCGATCAGTCGATCGCGTTTTGCGAAAAGCTGTTCGCGGCCTATCTTCGCAGCGCGCCGCTGCTGTCCAACGCGCGGCATCTGCGCGGCTCACCGTGGCTCAATTTCAATCGAGTGGAGTGCCGCCACTGGCATGATGGCAATCGCGTGCTCATCGGCGATGCCGCGCACACCGCGCACTTCTCGATCGGTTCGGGCACCAAACTGGCCATGGAGGATGCCATCTCGTTGGTACGGCACGTCAGCCACGCCAAGGATGTGCGGTCGGGATTGGAGTCCTACCAGACCGAGCGCAGCGTCGAGGCGCAAAAGCTGCAAAATGCGGCCCGCAATCGCATGGAATGGTTTGAAAACGTGGCTCGATACGAAAACATGGAGCCGCTGCAATTCGCCTACAGCTTGCTGTCGGGCAGTCAGCGCATCGGTCATGCCAACTTGAAGCTGCGCGACGCGCGCTTCATCGACCAGATCGAGACCAATCTGGCAGCGAAGTGCGACGGCGCCGCCGCGCCGCGCCCGCCGATGTTTCTGCCGTTTCGGCTGCGCGACATGCAGTTGGTGAACCGTGTGGTGGTCTCGCCCATGGCGCAATATCGTGCGGTGGACGGCGTGCCCACCGATTGGCACTTGGTGCACTATGGCGCGCGTGCGACCGGCGGTGCGGGCTTGGTATTCACCGAGATGACCTGCACCTCCGCCGACGCCCGCATCTCGCCCGGCTGCACCGGCCTGTGGAACGACACCCAAGCTGCCGCGTGGCGGCGCATCGTGGACTTCGTCCACTTGGAATCGCGGGCGCGCATCTGCCTGCAGCTCGGCCACGCGGGCCGCAAGGGATCGACGCAGCTGGGCTGGCAGGAAGCGGATCACCCCCTAAGCTCCGGCAATTGGCTCCTGTGGGCACCCTCGCCGCTGCCTTATTTGCCCGGCATCAGTCAGGTCCCGCGGGAAATGAACCGGGCGGATATGGACGCGGTGAAGAGTGATTTTGTGCGGGCGGCCACGCTCGGCGCTGCGGCCGGATTCGACATGCTCGAATTGCACATGGCGCACGGTTATTTGCTGGCAAGTTTTCTCTCGCCCCTGACCAATGTGAGAACGGACGAATACGGGGGATCCGTGCAGAATCGATTGAAGTTTCCGCTGCAGGTGTTGCGCGCGGTGCGCGCCGTGTGGCCGGCGACAAGGCCTATCAGCGTGCGCATCTCCGCTTGCGATTGGGCGGAAGGCGGCCTGAGCGAAGCGGACGTGATCGCCATTGCCAAGGCCTTGGCGGCGGCCGGCGCCGACATTCTCGATATTTCGAGCGGTCAAACAGTGGCGACGCAGCGCCCGGTCTATGGCCGCATGTGGCAGACGCCGCTGGCCGACATGGTGCGCAATCTGGCCGGCATCCCGACGATTGCCGTCGGAAACATCTTCGAAGCGGATCACGTCAATTCGATCATCGCCGCGGGCCGCGCAGATTTATGCGCGATTGCCCGCCCGCACCTCAGCTCTCCTTCCTGGACACTCGCGGAAGCGGCCGCGCAGGGCTACACCGAGCAGTGGTGGCCCGAGCCGTATCTGGCCGCCAAGAGTCAGCTCGAGCGCGCCGCGGCACGCGCCGCGACCGCAGCAGGCTCCGTATGAACGGCTACAAACCGCTGCAAGGACGGCATGCGCTGGTTACCGGTGGAGGCCGCGGCATCGGCGCGAGTATCGTGCGCGCGCTGATCGCTCGAGGCGCCAAGGTGAGCATGCTCGGCCGCACTGCCGCCACTCTCGAGGGGCTTGCGGCCGAATTGAGATCCTCCGGCGCACAAACCTTTTGCGCGACCGCGGATGTCGCCAAGCGGGAATCCGTGGACGCCGCGTTTGCCGCCGCACGCACGATGTTCGGTCCGATCGAAATTCTGATCAACAACGCCGGCCAGGCGATCAGCGCGCCCATCACCAAGCGCGACGATACGCTGTGGGAGCGTCTGCTCGCGATCAATCTATCGGGCACTTACTTCGGAATTCAAGCGGCGTTACCCGACATGTTGCAAGGCGGCTTCGGGCGAATCGTCAATATTGCCAGTACCGCGGGACTCACGGGCTATCCTTATGTTGCCGCCTACTGCGCGGCGAAACACGGCGTCATCGGATTGACGCGTGCCGTTGCACGAGAAGTTGCCACGCGCAACATCACCGTCAACGCCGTGTGCCCCGGGTACACGGATACCGATCTGGTCAGAGAGGCGGCAGCGAAAATATCGGCCGTCACCGGCCGCAAGCTCGAGGATGCACTGCAGGCCATGACCAAATCGAATCCCCAGGGGCGCCTCGTCCAACCTGACGAAGTGGCCAATGCCGTGGCCTGGCTCTGCCTGCCCGGCAGCGAATCCGTCACCGGGCAAAGCATCGTGGTCGCCGGCGGAGAATTGATGTGAGCGCTGCCTTGGGGTTGGACATGCGCTTGACCGACGACACTCATGAATCGCTGCGTCTGTGGCTGCGCCTGCTGACCTGCTCGCACCTCATCGAGAACCATGTGCGTAAGGCCTTAGGCAAGCAATTCAAAACCACGCTGCCGCGCTTCGATCTGATGGCTCAGCTCGAGCGCTTCCCTAAAGGCCTGCAGATGGGCGAGTTGTCGAGGCGCATGCTCGTGACCGGCGGCAATGTCACCGGCATCGTCGATCAACTGGAGCGCGCGGGCCTCATCGTCAGGACCGAAGATCCTGCCGATCGGCGCGCCTACCTGGTCAAGCTCACCAAGGAAGGCCGGCGGCTCTTCGCGCAGATGGCGGTCGAGCACGAGTCCTGGATCGTGAATCTCTTCTCCGGTATTTCCAAACGCGAGCAGCGCGCATTGAATGAATCCTTGTCGCATTTGCGTGCGCAACTGACCCGGGAAACCTCATGAAAGATACTTTGAGCCACTATCAGGCGCGACATTTCCAATGGGCGGTCGAAAATCGAGTCGGCTGGATTACATTGAATCGTCCGGAAAAGAAAAACCCTCTCACCTTTGAGAGTTACGCGGAATTGCGCGATCTGATGCGCCGGCTTCCCCTGACGTCGGACGTGAAAGTGATTGTCATCTGCGGCGCGGACGGGAATTTTTGCTCCGGCGGGGATGTGCAGGAGATCATCGGGCCGTTGACCCGGATGAGCATGCCCGACCTGCTTGATTTCACGCGCATGACCGGCGACCTGGTGCGAGCCATGCGCGCGTGCCCGCAGCCGATCATTGCCGCGGTCGATGGCGTATGCGCCGGTGCCGGCGCGATCTTGGCCATGTCTTCCGACATCCGCTTGAGCACGCCCCGCTCCAAAACCGCGTTCCTGTTTACGCGCGTCGGTCTTGCCGGTTGCGACATGGGCGCATGCGCAATTTTACCGCGCATCATCGGCCATGGACGCGCGGCGGAGTTACTCTTCTCGGGCCGCAGCATGGCGGCCGATGAAGCGCTCGCCTGCGGCTTTTACAGCCGTTTGCTGCCCGTCGAGGAATTGCGTGCCGCGGCCGCGCAGCTCGCCCGTGAACTTGCCGACGGTCCAACCTTCGCGCACGGCATGACCAAAACCATGCTCAACCAGGAGTGGAACATGGGGCTCGAACAGGCACTCGAGGCCGAAGCGCAGGCGCAGGCGATCTGCATGCAGACCGAAGACTTTCGTCGCGCCTACCAGGCATTTTCGGCCAAACAGCGTCCGACTTTTCAAGGCAATTAGCGATGAGCACCAAGACATTGCAACCGGCGGAGTGGCCACGTCCAAAGGGTTACGCCAACGGCATGGCCGCACGCGGACAAATGATATTCATTTCCGGCCAGATCGGCTGGGATAGCAACGGACGATTCAGCAGCGACGATTTGACCGGGCAAACCGCGCAGGCGTTGCGCAATATCGTGCGCGTTCTCAAGGAGGCTCAGGCGGAGCCGCGGCACCTGGTCCGACTGACCTGGTACGTACTGAGCCGCGATGCCTATATTCGCGAGGCGCGCGACATCGGCGCCGCCTATCGGGAAATCCTCGGCAAGCACTTTCCGGCCATGTCGGTCGTGGAGGTGCGAGGCTTGGTCGAGCAGCGCGCACTGGTGGAAATAGAAGCAACGGCCGTGATCCCCTACGAAGAAGCGCATGGCCACATGGCGTCCGCCTGAGCGAATCAAGTACGCGCCGCTCGACGCGCCATGGCCCAGCGCGGTTCAGGCGCAGCGGTCGCAGCTGTTCCAGCCGATCATGGTGGGCTCGGTCCGACTGGCCTCGCGCACCTGGGTCCCCGCCATGGTCCCGTGGCGCGCCTCCGAAGCGGGCGATGTCACGCCGTCGGTGCTGGCCTGGTATGAACGTTTTGCACGCGGCCGACCCGCTGCATTGGTGGTGGAGGCCACGGGTGTGCGCGACGTCGCGAGCGGTCCCTTGCTGCGCATCAGCGATGATCGTTACCTGCAGGGGCTCGAACGGCTGACGGAATGCGTGCGCCGCGCCAGTAATGGCGAGACCAGGCTGTTCATACAGATCATCGATTTTTTGAGTATTCGGCGCCGCCCCTCTGCGGAAAAATACTTCGAACGCTTCTTGCAGGTCACGCCGCGCCATCGGGAATTCTTGCAGATGGCTGACTGCGATGAACCCAGTGTCCGAGCTCGATTGGCATCGCTCTCGCCCTCTGAGCTGGAAATGGCGTTGACCGCGCGCGAGCTCGAGTCGTTGCGGCAGGGGCAACGCGAGCGCGTCACCGATACGGACGTGGCGGCGATCCGCGATTTACCCGCCACGCTTCCCGCGGTGTTTGCGGCCGCTGCGGCGCGCGCGCGCAAGGCCGGCTTTGATGGGGTCGAACTGCACTACGCGCATGCCTATACCATGGCGTCATTTCTTTCCGCCCTCAATACGCGAGCCGATGGTTACGGAGGCGCACCCGAACAGCGAGTTCGCCTGCCGTTGGAGGTCCTGGCAGCGGTCAGAGCCGAGGTCGGCTCGGCATTTCCGGTCGGCTGCCGCATGCTCGCGGAAGACTGCATCGAATCCGGCAGCACGGTCGAGGACACGGAGTACTTTGCGGAGCGGCTCGCCCGCGCCGGCATGGATTTCATCTCGCTGTCGCGCGGCGGAAAATTCGAGGACGCCTCGCAGCCCAAAATCGGCGAAGCCGCTTACCCGTACACCGGGCGCAGCGGTTATGAGTGCATGCCGTCGTATTATTCCGACGCGAAGGGACCCTTTGGCCGCAACGTCGATGCGTGTTCACGCATCCGTTCGAAAATCCGCCGGGCTGGGCTCACCACACCCATCGTGCTCTCCGGCGGTATCCATCACTTCAAGCAAGCGGAACATGCGCTGGGCAGCGGCGTGGCGGACATCGTCGGATTTGCGCGCCAGGCGCTGGCCGATCCGGATTGGTTTTTGAAAGTTCGCGAAGGCCGCGGCGCCGACGTGCGGCTTTGTCTATACACCAATTACTGCGAAGCGCTGGACCAGCGTCATCGCGAGGTAACCTGCGAGCTGTGGGATCGAACCGGTCTCGATGAACCGGGGATTATGCTGTCGGCGGACGGCAAACGCAGATTGCTTCCGCCGTGAGTCAAGGCCGCCTGCGCGCTGCAGGCCGCCGCGTTACCAGCCGACCGCCGCGCCGTCCTTGCGGAAATCCGATCCCGAGCGATAGTAGCCGGCGACATGTTTTGCGGCGTCCGGCGCGGCTTGCGCTTGAGACGGGTCGGCGACGAACATGAGGATCTGCACCCCGCCCATTTCCTCGCCGCTGACCGATTTCACCGCGTGGCCCATGGCCGCGAGTTTTGCGCCCACCAGATCATAGAGCGGCGTCTCCAGGCTCAAGGCATTGGACACTTGCGAATGGCGGAACCTCGCCATGTCCGCGCCCGCCTGCAAATTCGCGCCAAGATCGAAAATATCAACCAACAGCTGCGCGTGTCCCTGCGCCTGCATGTCGCCGCCCATCAGCGTGACCGTCATCAGCGGCTGATCGTTGTGCATCACGAAGCCCGCGGACAAGGTGTTGAACGGCCGCTTGTGGGGCTCGATGACATTGGGGCTCTTGGGATTGAGCGTAAACAGGGCGCCGCGATTGTGCAGAATGAAGCCATAGCCCGGCACCGTCACGCCGGAGCCGAAGGCGGAAAAATTGCTGTTCACCCAGGACACCATGTTGCCTTCGGCGTCGGCGGTGGACAGCACGATGGTGTCGCCCGGCATGGGAAAATTCCCGCTCGCGGCCGGTGCTGAAGCATGCTGCGGATCCACTTTTCCGCAAAGCGAAGCGGCATAGCTCTCCGACAGCAATTTGCCAAGCGGTACAGCCGCGAAATTCGGATCCGCGTTGTATTGATACAGGTCGGCATAGGCGAGCTTCTTCGCTTCGATCAGCAAATGCCAATACTCGGGGTTCTTGGGGCCGAGTGATGCCAGGGTCTGCCCGGTGGTCCATTGCGGCACGCACACGCGCAGGATATTCAGAATCTCATCCGTTGCCCAAGCTTGCGCGGGCGGCGGCAATTCGAGGACGTCGTAACCATGGTAGTTCGTCTTCGCGGGTTCGACCCATTCGCCCTTGTAGTTGGCAAGATCCTCGAGCGTCATCGAACCGCCGAGCGCCTGCGACTTCGCCACCAGAGCTTGCGCGATCTCTCCCTTGTAAAACGCCTCTGCCCCCTTCGCCTGCAGCAGTCGCAGCGTTCGCGACAGATCCGGATTTCTGAAAATCTGTCCGGGCAGCGGCTGCACGCCATTCACGTACCAGGTCTTGATCGAATCGGGGTCGGGCGACGTGCAACACCCCTGCAGGGGCAGCGCGTTGGGCAAGCGCCAGTCATGCGCGATGCGCTCTGAAATCGGAAATCCCTCTTGCGCGTACCTGGCCGCCGGATCGAGCACCTCTTTAAAAGTGAGTTTGCCGAAACGCTTGAGCACCGCCTGCCAGCCCCACACCGCACCGGGCACCGTCACCGGCAATATTCCGCCCGCGGGCATGCCCGAACCCGGACCCCAGTTTTTGGGATTCCAGGCGTAGCCCAGTTTATTGAATCGCTCCAAGGTGGCGCCGGTGGGCGCCATGCCGCTGGCGTTCAGCACATACACCTTGCGTTCTTTCGCGATATAGACGATGGCGAATAGATCTCCGCCGATCCCCACCATCATGGGCTCCGTCACGTTGAGCATCGCGGCCGTGGCCACGGCCGCATCGATGGCATTGCCGCCATGCTGCAGAATCTGCAGTCCCGCCTGGGCAGCCAGCGGTTGACTGGCAACGACCATGCCATGTTGCGCCATCACTTCGGAGCGGCTCTGCGCCGGCCAGCCCTCCGACCGCACGCCGCGAACCGCGCTGCAGAAGGCGGGCTGCGGCGTGGATTCGCAGCTCTGCATCATCGGCGCTTGGGCGACTGCCGCGCCGATCCGCAGGGCGAATATCAGAGCAAATACATAAGAAATTTTTTGCATTGCCGGCCCAGCTTGTTGCGCGAATTCCCGAAGGGTTGCCGATATTGCCACTTTTCCACTGCGGTTTCACGCACACGCTAAACTCGCGCGACCAACTTGGTGTTTAAATAACTCGTTGCGCTGCTGGCTGCGCTCTACAGGAGTCGCTCACCGTTGATGTGGCTATTACATCTCAAGACGCTGCTGCGGGAATTGATCCTGCCGCCCGCGAGCGCGCTCATCCTGATGCTGCTGGGTTTGCTGCTGCTCAAAGCGCGGCCGCGCCTCGCCCGGATATTCATGGTCGTGGGTCTGGCAACGCTGTGGCTGTTGTCGATTCCGATTGTGGCAGATGCTTTGACTGCTCTCGTCGACCTGTATCCGCCGGTTGACCTTCGCCAGGCGGCCGACGCCCAAGCCATCGTGATTCTGGGAGGCGGCGGTGAGCGCGCCATGGCTCCCGAGTACCAAGGACCCGCCGCCGAACCCTACATGCTCGAAAGACTGAGCTACGGCGCGTACCTCGCGAAGAAAACCGGGCTGCCGGTTCTCGTCACCGGATATTCACTCGAGGCCCGCGCGATGCACGATTCGCTGCAGCGAAACTTTGAGATCGAGACGCGCTGGGTCGACGACCAGGCTTACGACACGTTTCAGAATGCGCGCAACTCCGCACGGATACTCACGGCGGCGAACGTGCACCGCATTATCCTGGTCACGCACGCGACCCACATGAGGCGTTCCGTGCGGGAGTTTACCGAGGCTGGCTTCGAAGTCGTCCCGGCGCCCTTGGGAATGCTAGCGCCGCGGGATTACGGCGTGCTGCAGTATTTTCCCAATCCGGACGCGCTGGTTCGATCTCATATCGCAATCTACGAACTGATCGGCGAGCCGGTTCGAATGCTGCTCTCCGCCACCCATTTGCGCCGCCACTAGTACCGGCACTCACCGGTCGCACCGGCGTAGTGATATTGACCGGCTCGAGCATTCGTCGATTGCTACACCAACCGGTCAAAATCACTGCGCCGACGCGCTACCGGTACCGCCCCATCAATTTGTCGAGCGCCGCGCTACCCGGGGAAAGCTTGTCGAACGGGAGGCTGTTGAGCGGCACCTTCGCCGTACGATTCAGGTTGTGAAACTCGGTGTTGTCCGCCTCATCGATGTGAATGAGCCCGGTCACGTATTCATTTTGCTTGAGCTTGTTCTCGATATAGTTGTACGCGGCCGTGCGATCGGTCGGATCATAGGTCGGGTCGAGCTTGCGCAGCACCACACGGCTGCCGTCATGCAAACTGACCGGAATGGCCTCGCCTGCCGGATAGTCCACCGCAATTTCTTCGGCCCGCGGTACGAAGTCCGCCTCGACCGCCGCATGATAGTGCTCGCGGGTAAACCCATAGCTTTTGGTCGAGCCCTCGTGATCGTTGAAGGTCACGCACGGCGAGAGCACATCGATCAAGGCAAAGCCGTTGTGACGCATGCCGGCTTGGATCAGCGGCACGAGCTGCGCCTTGTCGCCCGAGAAGCTGCGCGCGACGAAGGTCGCGCCCAACGACAGCGCCAGCAGCACCGGATCGATGGGCGGCGAGGCATTCGTCTCGCCGCGCTTCGCCTTGCTGCCGATATCCGCGGATGCCGAGAACTGCCCTTTGGTGAGGCCGTAAACGCCGTTGTTCTCGATGATGTACAGCATGTTGACGTTGCGGCGAATGACGTGCACGAGCTGACCGATGCCGATGGAGAGCGAATCGCCGTCGCCCGACACGCCCACATAGGTCAGTCCGCGATTGGCGGCATTCGCGCCGCTCGCGATGGAGGGCATGCGGCCATGCACGGAGTTGAAGCCATGCGAGCCGCTGACGAAATAAGCTGTGGTCTTCGATGAGCAACCGATACCGGACAGTTTGACCAATTGTTCAGGCTGCAGCGACAGCCCCCAGCACGCCTCGACCAGGGCCGCGGTGACGGAGTCGTGGCCGCAGCCGGCGCACAGCGTGGACATGCTGCCCTCGTATTGACGGCGCGTCAGTCCCAATTCGTTGGTGGGCAGCGAGGGGTGGGAGACTTTCGGTTTGTTGATGTATGACATAGGGAACTCGGGTTAGCGCGGCACCGCGCTCAAGCGCGGCGCCTCCGCCAGTTTGGCGCGAATCTCATCGACAATGGGCTGCGCTGAAATAGGCAGCCCGCTGTAGCTCAAAATGGAGAATAACTTGGCCTTCTCCACCGCGGTCTCCAGGATCAGCAAGGATTTCAGCTGCGCATCCCGATTCTGTTCGACCACGAAGATGGTCGCGTGCGATTTCAAAAACGCCTCCACTTCGCTGTTGAACGGGAATGACTTCACGCGCAGATAGTCGACCTCGATCTTTTGATGGCTCAGGACATCGAGCGCCTCGCGAATCGCGCCGTCGCAACTACCGATGCTCACGATGCCGA
>Ga0308309_10002408_pt1 | contig 11160 bp, 11 predicted proteins | sample HubBroMetageWFT5_FD_192491 | JGI IMG/M metagenome (GOLD analysis project Ga0308309, IMG submission 192491) | Warmed and freeze-thawed soil microbial communities from the Hubbard Brook experimental Forest, New Hampshire - Hubbard Brook CCASE Soil... | ecosystem: Environmental > Terrestrial >... | reverse complement strand
CGGTCGCTCGCTCTGCCTGCATCGATTGGAGCAGCGTTGCGAGCCCGCCGTCACGAAGGGAACCCTGGGTCTGCACGGGTGCCGGTCTCCAGTTTTGTGAGGGAGGACCGTCCCGAATGAGGCGGTCCGAATTGGAGTCGGCCCGTATAGTAGCAACCCTTCACCGTTCCGAACGAGGTTCCATACTCCAGAATCACGCGGGCTCACTTCGAGGGATTGGCGTGGATGGACAGCAGGTGCGGGTGCTCGTGGTCGATGACGACGCGCTCGCCCGCCGAGCCGTGCGTCTCACCTGCGAGAGCGAGGGCTACACCGTGCAGGAGGCTGAACGCGCCGGCGATGGGTTGGCCCGCCTCGAGGTCTTTCACCCGGACGTCGTGCTGCTCGACCTCGTCCTTCCAGATCTTTCGGGGTTTGACCTCTGCCGCGAGATCCGCCGTTCGGGGCATCGGATGCCGGTGATCATCCTCAGCGCCAAGCACGACGAGATCGACGTCGTGCTCGGCCTGGAGATCGGAGCCGACGACTACATCGCCAAGCCCTTCCGGCCGCGAGAGCTGCTGGCCCGGATCGGGGCCCACCTGCGCCGCGCCAAGGAGCAGCGCGGTGATGACAAGCCGGCAGATGGGCGCCTGGTGTTTCGCGACTTGGTCATCGACACCGCGGAGCGCCGGGTGACCCGGTCCGATCGGGACATCGTGCTCACGCACACGGAGTTCGATCTCCTCTCGTATCTGGCGTCGAATGCCGGGAAGGTGCTCTCGCGAGAGCGCATCCTCAGCGCGGTCTGGGGCTACGAGCACCCGATCGAGACCAGGGTCATCGACGTGCACGTGCGCAACCTGCGACGCAAGATCGAGCCCGACCCGGCGCAGCCGCGCCACATCCTCGCCGTGCCGGGAATCGGCTACCGCTTCGCGGGGGTCCGGCGCTGACGGTCCTCGCGGACGTGAGGTGGCCGCAAAGTACACTCGGCATGGTGCGCACTCCTCCGATGCTCGACCCCCGCGAGCCCGCAGTCCAGGGAGGACGGAAAGATCCCCTCTCGGCGATCACCGTCGGTGCTCTCTCGGTCATCGCGGCCGGCCTGTTGGTGGCGGCGATCCTGGCCACGTACACGTATTCGACGCCGAACGTGGAGCTGCCCCTGGTCATCGCCATCGTGCTGTTCTTCGTCGTCCTGCTCGGTGCCAACCTCCTCCGTCTCGCGGTGCGCACCCTGCGCCCGGGGCGCTGACCGATGACCGAACACCCTGGCGCCGGCCCGGCGGGGTCGGAGCCGGCAGGAGCAGACCGCCCGACGTTTCCGTCGTACGAGGAGTTCGCATCGGACCTCCTCGAAGCGGTTGACGCCGCCGGGCTCAGCATCGAGGACGTTCGCCACCATCTGGAGCCCGGGCTCGGCGAACGCCGCTTCGAGTGCACCGTCCGCCTCACCGGCGATCCACCGCCGCGCTACCACGTGCACGTGAGCTACACGTGGGACGCGCTGCTCACGTTCATCTCCGCGTATGGCCCGGGGGCGGACTGCGAGCTCTACCACGATGACGACGAGGCGCAGGACTGCCCGCATCAGCAGATCACCCCGCAGGCGTTCGTCGACGTCGAAGCCGAATTCGTGCTCGGTGACGGTGGCTATGAGCTGCACGATCTCGACGAGGTCGGCGGCTGGGTCGAAACCGTTCAGACCTTGCTGGCCAAGGCGTTTTCGGAGGACGACAAGCCGAGCGTGCACGTCGGCATCGCGGTGCTCGGGACCACCACGCTCGTCGAGAAGTTCACCGCGGAGCACTCCTGGTTCCTCGACTTCGAGAAGCAACCCGACCTCACGACGCTCGCGAAGCAGATCGACACCGCGCTCAAGCTGGTGCCGCAGCTGGCAGATCGCCTGCCGATCTAGCGCTGCTCCCTCGACGACGTGGGTCTGAAGCCGGCCGCCTCGAGCAGCTGACGCTCGAAGGGGCGGTTGCGGAGCTCGGGGTGAGGGACTGTCAAGCCTGGTTCGTCGACACGGATCTCGCCGTGCTCGCCGAGCATCAGGATGTCGGCATCCGCGACGCGCGGGCCCCATCGGTACGTGGTACGCCGGCCGGCGGCGACCTCGGCCCTCTCGCAATGGGCCAGCCAGTCGCGCGGGCCCCAGGGCGCCGGGCTCAGGAGCCGGACGACCTGGTTGTGAAAGTCACCCTGCCGGGTGACGCCGACCGGGCGGGTGAGGATCTCCGGTGAGACCGCTTCGATCGTCACGCTGCTTTCGGTGAGCGCGCCTCGCAGGCGGGCGAGATGCTGACCGCGATGGCCGATGTTGCTCCCCAGTCCCACCCATGCGGTATCGGTCGAGATCGGGTCAGCGGTCACCCGGTCGGCCCCGGAATGGGCAGGTCACGGAGCGCCTCGGGCGTCCCGCGCACGACCGCGTCGGCAGCGCGCAGCGCGCGTACCGTCTCGGCCACGTCGTGGACGCGGACGATCTGGGCTCCGGCCTGCACCGAGAGCACAGCCAGCGCGAGGCTCGGCTCGAGCCGGTGGGCCTGGTCGGTCTCACCGATCAGCATGCCGGTGGTCGATTTTCGGGACGGACCGATCAGGACCGCATGACCCATGCCCATCAACTCCCCCAGGCGTCGGACCAGCTCGAGGTTGTGCGCGGGCGTCTTCGCGAAGCCGAAACCGGGGTCGACGATCACCTGTGAGGAGGGGATACCGGCTTTCTCGGCAACCGCCAGGCTCTCGCGCAGCCCGAGGCACACGTCCTCGAGCAGGTCCCCGTACTCGATGCCGTGCTGGTTGTGCATGGCGACAACCCCGGTTCCCGGGTGGGCTGCGATCACCGCGGCCATGTCGGGATCGCCGCGCAGTCCCCAGACATCGTTGACGATCACCGCTCCGGCGTCCAGAGCCGCCGAGGCCACCACAGCCTTGCGCGTGTCGATGCTGATCGGTACGGGAAGGCGTCCGGCCAGCTCGCGAATCACCGGCAGCACGCGCGCCATCTCGAGCTGTTCCGGCACCTCCTGGCGGGTCTTCGACGGCCTCGTGCTCTCGCCCCCGATGTCGACGACATCGGCGCCGGCCTCGGCCAGCGACTGCGCTCGCGCGACCGCTGCGCTGACGTCGTCTCCAACCCCGTCCCCGGAGAAGGAGTCGGGGGTGACGTTGACGATGCCCATCACGAGAGTCCGCTTCCCGAACTCCAGCCGGTGACCCGCGACCTCAAGCGGTGGCGGAGGTCCGCCTCGAGACATCAGCACCGATCCGATCGCGGCGCCCACCTCGGCCGCATTCTCACTCCAGGCGGCGAGCTGCGCCGGGAGCGAGCCTGCGGTCATGAGCGGCATCAGGAGCACGGCTCGATCGCCGTTGGCGCTGCTGACGACCTCGCCGCCCCCGTCAGCCACAAGCCGCTCGAGAACCCGGGTCTGATCAGAGCTCAGACCGCGGAGCGCGAGGGCCTCAACCGCCCCTCGCCGGGCCAGCACGGTGAGCTTCTCGGGGGGCACGCCGAGGGCGAGCACGGTCTCGCGCAAGGCGTCGGCGGGACCGGGCAGCAGCGGGCGCACGCTGTAGCGAGCAGCTGCCTCGGCGCTCCCCGCGCCCACGTCAACTCCCGCCGGCCGGGATGTCCGCCGGTTGCAACTCCCCGGCCTGGCGCTTGGGCACCATCACGCGACGCGTGAAGATGCACACCCGCTCGCCTCGCTGATTGAAGGCGCGGGTCTCGACGGTGACGATTCCGCGGTCCGGCTTGCTCGACGACTCGCGCTTGTCGAGCACGGTGGTCTCGGCGTAGATGGTGTCGCCGTGAAAGGTCGGGTTCTCATGCTTGAGGGACTCGACCTCGAGGTTGGCGATCGCCTTGCCGCTGATATCGGCGACGCTCATCCCCAGTGCGAGGCTGTACACCAGGTTGCCGACCACGACGTTGCGCTTGAACTCGGTCATCGTCTCGGCGTAATGCGCGTCGCTGTGGAGCGGATGGTGATTCATGGTCAGCAGGCAGAACAGGTGGTCGTCGGCCTCGGTGATGGTCTTGCCCGGCCAGTGCTTGTAGGTGGCTCCGACGTCGAACTCCTCGTAGTAGCGGCCGAACTGCATGTGTTCAGACCTCGACGGTGAGCGCCTGCGTGTCCATGGTGCAACCTACTCTACGTGGCCGCGAAGCGATCCCGCCCCGACGCGTCGATCGACACCGCCACGATCATCCACGGCGAGGGACTCGCGGTGCTGCGCACCTTGCCCGAAGGATGCGCCGGGCTCGTCTACGTCGATCCGCCCTTCAACACCGGCGGCGCTCGCAGCGGCTTGAAAACCAGCGCCACGGCCGACGCGACGGCGTCGCGCCTCGGGTTTGCGGGGCGCCGCTATCGCGTCGAGCAGCGGACGGGCCCGCGCTATGACGACCGCTTCGACGATTACCTCGGCTGGCTCCGTCCCCGGCTCGAGGAGACCCGACGCATTCTCGCGCCTCAGGGGAGCCTGTACTTCCACATCGACCCACGCGAGTCGCACTACTGCAAGGTGCTCCTCGACGACATCTTCGGCCGTGCGTCATTCCTCAACGAGGTGGTGTGGGCCTACGACTACGGCGCACGGTCGACGCGCCGGTGGTCCGCAAAGCACGACGTGATCCTCGTGTACGTGAAGGACCCGCGGGCGTATCACTTCGACGCATCCGAGGTGACCCGTGTGCCCTACATGGCACCGCGCCTCCAGACGCCCGAGCGGGCCGAGCGCGGCAAGCTGCCGACCGACGTGTGGTGGCACACCATCGTGCCGACGTCATCGCGTGAGCGCACTGGATATCCCACCCAGAAACCGCTCGAGATCGCGCGCCGGATCGTGGCGGCGTCCTCGCGTCCGGGTGATCTGGTCGTCGACTGGTGCGCGGGGAGCGGCACCACCGGGGCGGCCGCCGCCGAACTGGGCCGGCGGTTCCTGCTCGTCGACGATCAGGCGGCGGCGGTCGAGGTGATGCTCCGCCGGCTCGCCGGTGTGCCCGGCCTTCGAGTGATCAACCGGTGAGGCGGTGGCGCTCCAGCAGTCCCTTGGCGATGATCAAGCGCTGAATCTCGTTGGTCCCCTCGCCGATGATGAGGAGCGGCGCGTCGCGGTAGAGGCGCTCGACGTCGTACTCCTTTGAGAAACCGTATCCACCATGGACGCGGAGCGCTTCGCTGACGACCTCGAAGCAGGTTTCGCTGGCGAAGAGTTTGGCCATGCCGCACTCGACGTCGGCACGCTCACCCGCGTCCTTCTTGCGCGCGGCGAAGTTGGTGAGCAGCCGCGCGGCCTGGATCTTGGTGGCCATGTCGGCGAGCTTGAACTGGATGGCCTCGTGCTGCACGATCGGCACCCCGAAGGCGTGCCGCTGCTGCGCGTACGCGATCGAGAGCTCGAATGCCCGTTGGGCGACTCCGACCCCCCGGGCCGCGACGTTGACGCGACCGACCTCGATTGCGGCCATCATCTGTTTGAACCCCTGTCCCTCGACTTCGCCGAGCAGGTTGGCCGCGGGCTGCCGGTTGTCCTCGAAGACGAGCTCGGTCGTCTCGACGCCCTTGTAACCGAGCTTCTCGATACGCCGCGATGACGTGAACCCCGGGTACTGCTTCTCAGCGAGGATGCACGACATGCCGCGGTGCGGTGGTGACGCGTCAGGATCGGTCTTGACAAGCGTTGCCACGACGGTCGAATGCTCGCCGTTGGTCGCCCACATCTTGGTTCCGTTGATGACGTACTCGCCGTTGTCACGTATCGCGCGCGTCTGGATCGCCTGAACGTCCGAGCCGCAGTTCGGCTCGCTCATCGAGAAGCCGCCGTGGAATTCGCCCGTCGCCATCCGCGGCAGGAAGCGCTGCTTCTGCTCCTCGGTTCCGAAGTTGTCGATGAGAAAGCTGACGATGAAGTGCGTGTTGATGATCCCCGTGATCGACATCCATCCTCGGGCGATCTCCTCGCACACCATCGCGTAGGTTGCGTAATCGAGGCCGGTGCCCCCGTACGCCTCGGGGATGGCGAAGCCGAAGAATCCGAGCTGCTTCATCTGCGCGACGATCCCCTCCGGGTAGGTGTCGTCGTGGTCCAGCTCGTGGGCCACGGGGATGATCTCGCGTTCCACGAAGTCGCGGACCATGGCGACGATCTCGCGCTGCTCTGTGGTCATGTCGATGGACACGAACCGAGTGTAGTCGCCGGGGTCGCGCATCAGGCCCGAGCCATCCCGAGAATGTGCACCTGTGCGCCGTGCAGCCGGGGCGTGGCGAGGACGCGCTCGACGCCGAATGACAACTCGAGCAGCGGCCGGTTGAAGGCGATGTATGACGGGTCGCCGTTGTAGGTCAGGTCGGTGCGTCCGAATCCTGCCGCGTTGAGCAGCCGGTGCAGACGGGAGCCGGTGTTGGCGCGGTAGCGCACCGGATAGGCGTCGCGTTCACCGCGACCGTAGAGTCGCCGGGTCAGGCCGGCGTGCCAGCGGTGCGGGATCGCCCTGATCATCCAGGCGTTGTAGTTCCAGGCATTCGGCGTCAGGAACAGGAAGGTGCCGCCACTCCTGAGCACTCGGTGCACCTCGGAGAAGACAAGCCCCGGATGGTCGAGATGTTCGAGAACCCACGCCGAGGCGACGATGTCGAACGTGCCGGTGGCAAAAGGCAGCTCCTCACCGGAGCCCACAGCGCGGGGCGTGAGCACGCGGTTCGCAGCGAGCGCCTCCGGATCCGGATCCACCCCGAACACGGTCGCTCCCGGCGCGCACGAGAGATCGTCGCCATGCAGGCCGTTGCGCCCGCAACCGAGGTCGAGGATTCGCGCGCCGGGGCGCGAGACGGTGCCGACCATCGCGCGATAGAGGGCCACGCTGTCCACCCAGGAGGGGTTGCGTCGTTGATATTCCTTACGGGCGCGAACCTGCCGCTCGAAGCCTGCTGCCATGCGGCCGGCAGTGTAATCGGCGTTCGTGGCACCGGAAGCGCTGCTAGAGTTGCCGCGATGAGCGAACGGCCGTTCGAGCAATGATCGTCCGCACCGCCGGCAACGGCTCCACTGCCGCGCCGGCGCCGCCGTCCTCCGGCGCGACCGGCCGCTTCGACATCCGCATGCAGGACTGCATCGATTTCCTGAGAGGACTCCCGAGCGCGTCGGTGGACCTGATCGTTACCGACCCCGCCTACTCCGGCATGAACCGTCACCTGCGTCTCGGGCACGGACGCATCGTCGGCCACTACGGCATGCCCGACAACGCGCGCTGGTTTCACGAATTCTCGGACGACCCGGAGTCGTACGCGGTCTTCCTCGGCGAGTGCCATCGCGTGCTGCGTCAGGACCGCCACCTGTACGTCATGTTCGACAGCTTCTCGATGCTCTCGTTGGGTGCGCTGGTACGGGAGTTCTTCGATGTCAAGGGCGTCGTGGTCTGGGACAAGATGCACCTCGGCATGGGCCATTACTTCCGGCGCCGTCACGAGCAGATCGTGTTCGCCAGCAAGGGGCATCGGAAATTGTCGCGGCGAGACATTCCTGACGTCTGGGCGGTCCCGCGCATTCATCGCGCGGCCTATCCCACCCAGAAACCCGTGCAGCTCTTCGAGCTCATGGTGCAAGCCAGTGCCGAGCCCGGATTTCTGGTGTGCGATCCGTTCTGCGGGAGTGCGTCGTCCGGCGTCGCCGCGCTGCTCGGAGGCTGCGATTTCATCGGCGCGGACATCGATGCACGTGCGGTCGACATCGCGAAAAAGCGTCTGGCGACATTCATCGCGACCGGGCGGGACCCGCTCGAACCGGCGCGCCGGCTCTAGCTCATGAAGGCGCCGGCGTCCTGCCGGCGCGGACCCGACCGGTCCGGTGAGGCCAGAAGGCGCGCGATCCTGCGAGCACGAGCAGCGCCGGGAGCAGCAGGGAACGCACCAGGAAGGCGTCGATCACCACTCCGACGCCCATGATGAACGCGAACTCACGGAACGGCTGGACCGGTACGAGTGCGAGCACCGCAAAGCTCGCGGCCAGGGTGACGGCGGCGATCGAGACAGCCCGCGACGCTCGAGGGAGCGCTGCCTGCACCGCCGCCGCCATGTCGCGATCCCGAGCCTCCTCCCAGATCCGGCCCATCACGAAGACGCTGTAGTCCGCGCCGAGCGAGACCAGCAGAACTCCCGCCGTCACCGGAACGAAGAACGTGACGTCCGGATATCCGAGCGGACCCTGGAACACATCCACGAAAACGCCCAGGGAGGCGGCAAGACCGAGCGCGCTCGATGCGATGAGCAGCAACGGAGCGAGCACCGCACGGAAATAGAGCATCAGGACCAGGCTCATGAGCAGCGCGGCGAGGATCGCGACCCGCCAGATGTCGGCGGCGGTGGCGGCGACGGCATCCGCGGCGGTCGGCGTCGCACCCGACCAGGCAATGCTGACGCCGCGCAACCCGGCGTCGGGCAACGCCACGGCCACACGGTGCTGCAGCGTGGTGAGTGATTGGATCGCGGCGGCATCGTACGGGTCATCGCGGAACACGACGAACGCGCGGACGGCATCCTTGTTGGAGGTGGCGAAGAGCGACGCTCCGATGCGCAGCGGCAGCCGGCCCGGACCGACCACGGCATCAACGCCGGGGCTGCTCGTGATCACCTGCTCGACGCGAGTCAGCGCAGCCGTGTCCCCGGCAATCCCCGGCGCCTGCAGGATCAGGGTGGTGGGGCCGATGATCCCGGCACCGAATCCGCTGGCCGCCGCGACTGCCGCCTGACGGGGCACGCTGGTCGCCGGCAGTCCGCTCACCACGTTTGTGCCAAGACGGGCATGAACGAGGCCGCTTGCCGCAACCAGCAGCGCGGCCGCGCAGGCGATGCCCACCACGGCGGCGGCCAGGCGCCGGCTGATCAGCCGGGCCACGAGCTGCCGCGCGACACCCTCGTTCAATCTCCGGCCAGGGGTCTGTGCGGCCCGTCGCGGGGGGCTCGGCCAGAAGGCGACTCGGCCGAGGACGCCGACAACTGCCGGGACGAATGAGATCGACACCAGGCCGGCGATCGCCACGGCAACAGCCATGCCCGGACCCACGACATGGAAAAAGTCAAGATTGGCCCCTACCAGCGCGACGGTCCCGGCGGCGACGGTGAGCGCTGCCGCGATCACCAACGGAACCACCCGGGAAGCAGCGCTGCGGAGCGCGCTCGTCCGCCGCTCTCCGGCGGCGAGCCTTGCGCGCATGGCGGTGAGGGTGAAGACGGAATAGTCCGTGACCACTCCCAGGATCAGCACGATCACGATGGGCGCGAGCTGCGACGGGATCTGCACGCCGAGGGCCTGCGCTCCCCAGCCGAGAACGTGCCGGGCGACGAGATAGGCGATCCCGGCCCCCGCCAGTGGCACCACCGGGGCGATCGGGGAACGGAAGACCACCCCGACCAGGACGGCGATCACCACCACGGTCACGACCTCGAGGAGCACCAGGGCGTTCTCGATGATGTCGCCCTCGCTGATCTGGGCAGGGACGGGTCCGGTGACTCCCACGGACTCCCCCGGCGACCTCGGCACCGCAGCCGCGTATCGCTGCGCGCCGGCGGTGATATCACCCGACTCAGCACTCGACGGAAAGAAGAGAAAGGTCACGGCGGTCGTGGCGGGCCTCTGCGTCGCCGACACCAGGCCAGGGACGTTGACGAGTGGCACGGCGAAGTTGGGCTGCTGGGGCGAGCCCGATGCCGGCCTCGCGCTGTCGACGGCCTGCGCCTGCCGCGCCAGCTTGGTGAGGGTTGCCGCCGAGAGAGTACCGGTGGCGTGGTCGACGACCAGCGCCTGACTGTCCCCGAGAGACGACCCGAAGAGCCGCTGTTCAAGCGCCTGCGCGTGCGTCGCCGGCGTGTTGCTGGGGATCAGCTGCACCAGACCGAACCCGGATGCCGCACCGAAGTCGGGCAGGAACCAGACCGCTGCGATGGTCAGCGCGATCCACGCCGCGATGACCGGGAGCCCGAGATAGGCAGTGAGTCCCGCGTAGAGCCTCCACGGCCAGGGGACCGCGGATGCATCGTCGAGGTTGGCCGGATCCTCGGGCGGCTGGCGTGGGGGGGCCTCGAGCGCCGGCGGAGGCGACGGCTGGCGGCTGGACATGCGACACCCTGCAAAAGCCAAATGTGCCAGGCTAAATGTGATAGTCATGCTATCAGCTAGGGTCGCCCCGGAACCGAACTGGGTCACGGAAGCGCCCGAGGGCGCCCCAGGTCAGCCGGCGACCGACTCCTCGCCGTGCGCGGGCGACGGCGTCAAGCCGGCGGCGACACCGCGCGCATAGAACTGCACGGCGATCTTCCGCGACGCCTCGTCGATCATCTCGTCGCCGAGCATGACCGCGCCCTTGCGATCCACTTCGGTGGCCTGGCGATATGCCTCGAGCATGCGAGCGGCCTTGTCGAAGTCAGCCTGCGCCGGGGTGAATGTCTCATTGGCCGGCTCGATCTGCACAGGGTGCAGCACCCATTTCCCGTCGTATCCAAGCGCCGCCGCGCGCGCCGCGGCCGCGCGGTACCCGTCCACGTCATGGATGGCCAGGTACGGACCGTCGATGACCTGGATCCCCGCGGCTCGCGCCGCCACCGCGAGCCTGAAGAGCACGTAGTGAAAGATGTCGCCCGGGTAGCTGGAGTCGTTCCGCACCGACAGCGAGGGCAGCTGCATCGACGCGGAAAAGTCTGCCGGGCCAAACGTGAGCGTCTCGAGGCGGCTGCTGGAAAAAGCGATCTCGTCAGCGCGCATCAGGCCTTCAGCGTCCTCGATCTGCGCCTCGATGCCGATGCGCCCGACCTGGTACCCCAGCGATTGCTCGAGCTGGAGCAGGGCTCGGTCGACGAACGCCACGTCGCCCGCGTTGCGCACTTTGGGGACCATGATGCAGTCGAGGACATCGCCGGCCCCGCCGACGACCTCGCGCAGGTCGTCGAAGGCGAACGGGCTGGTCACCTGGTTGATGCGCACCACCCGCGTCTTGCCATGCCAGTCATGGGCTCGCAGGGCCTCGACCACCTTGCCCCGTGCCGCCGGTTTCTCCAGTGGGGCACACGCGTCCTCGAGGACGAGGAACACCTCGTCGGCCGCGCTCGCCGCGGCCTTCTCCATCATCCGCGGGTTGCTGCCAGGAACGGCAAGAACCGAGCGGCGAAGTCGGGC
>Ga0308309_10002407_pt1 | contig 11164 bp, 10 predicted proteins | sample HubBroMetageWFT5_FD_192491 | JGI IMG/M metagenome (GOLD analysis project Ga0308309, IMG submission 192491) | Warmed and freeze-thawed soil microbial communities from the Hubbard Brook experimental Forest, New Hampshire - Hubbard Brook CCASE Soil... | ecosystem: Environmental > Terrestrial >... | reverse complement strand
CTTCCTTCCTCCCGAACCCGGTCGTCGGCGTCAACGGCAGCGGCATGCACACCAACGTCTCCATCAGCGAAAACGGCAAGAATCTTTTCTGGGATCCCAAGGGAGAGGAAAAGCTCAGCAAGTCCGGCTGGTCCTTTATTGACCGCATCCTAACTCACGGCAACGACATCTGCCTGCTGCTCAACGCCAGCGTCAACGCCTACCGCCGCCTCGACCCGCATTTCGAAGCGCCCAACCAGATCAAGGCCTCGCCCGTCGATCGCGGTTCCATGATCCGCATTCCCATCGGCAACGAAAAATCCATGCGCGTCGAAGTCCGCTCCGTCTCTCCGGACTCCAATCCCTATCTCGTCATGTATTCCATTTTCAAAACCGGCATCGACGGAGAAACCTCAAAAATCAAAAATCTTCGCCAGGCCGAGCGCTATCTCCCCGACAACATCTACACTGCCATCGACCTCTTTGAAAAGGCCGACTGGACCACCAAGCTCCTCGGCGCCGACGTCAAAGGCCGCTACGCCGATCTAAAACGCGCTTCCGCCGATCGCTGCCCCCGCGCCCTCGGCACCTTCGTCAAAGCGCCCGAAGTCCAATACCACCACGAGGTTTACAACCAGTTCCTCTGGAACCTCTTCTAGACCATTTTTGAGTGCGGGAGCGAAGCTCCCGCTTTTACGGAGTAATCCAAGCCACCCAATCAATATTCTTTGGCGACTCCGATTTAGTGGCCGATCTTCAGATCGGCCATTCTTGTCTGTGTTTTCTAATATTCAAAAAAGCGGCCGCAACACCAGACACTCAACCAGTCCGCGATAGAATTCTTCCCAACTCTTCTCCGCGCCCTCTGCGGCCCCTCTGCTAACTCTGCGGTGAACTCTTCCTCTTCGCTCCCGGTCATGCGTTATCCGTCCGGTCCAGAAGGGAACCGCAGCACCAGTTAGACTCCTCCACTATCTCCTTCTCCCACCCAAATAATACGTAAAACTCATCACCGCTCGAATGTTTCCCTGTCCCGCCACCGAAAGTGTCGGATCAAAATAGCTTGTGTGCAGGTAGTCCGCTCCCACGCGCAGCGCGAATTTCCGCGAAGTGTGCAACTCCACTCCTCCTCCGCCGGCCCAGGAAAGCTCATTCGCATACCCGCGGACAAATCCACCCTGGCCGTTCGGCGTCGCTCCCGTTACGCGCGCTCCTCCAACCAACAGCTGCACATACGGCGAGAGCCGCTGCGTTCTGACCGGATAAAATACCGGTCCTGCCATGTAAGTCAGAATGTCGCTGTGATATCCGGAGTCAAAAACATTCCCGGCCCGTGCATACCCCAGGTCCAGTCGCACGCCAAGCCGCTTCAAGAGGCCAACCGTCAGTCCCGAGTTCACGCCATACATCGGCACGCGCGTCGCCGTCGGCACCTGCTGTCCGATGTACTCAAACCCTCCATGCGCCTCGATCTCCGGCCCGGTCCCGGAAAACACCGGCCCCTGCCCCACCGCTCGCGGCTCCGCAAGAAATGCGCCCCAGACCACCACGCAGACCACCGCAATCTTTGTCAGACGCTTCATAGTGTCCCCGCTCCACAGCGATTTCCCCGCCAGCCCCAAGCACACCCCCGCGCCCGCCTGGTGCCCCTCTGCAGGCCCTTGGCTCGTTTCGCCGTGTCTTTTTTCTGAACTTCCGAGGGAGGTTCTTGCTCTGTCGCTCTCGCCGATGCTTCCGTCGAGCGCGCAGGGCAACGCGGATTTTCATCCGGGCGGCTGGTGGAGGCCCTCCAGCACGAAACATTAAGGTTGTGCCGCGACTTTGTCTACGGTACGGAAGGCCAGCGCCACCCGCGCCAAAGGGCTACTCTTAGTTCAGGCCTGCTCCTGCCCTGGCGGATTGCGTCCGCAGATCTGGAATCCTTGAATCGTCTCGCATGCAAACGGGCGCCCCTCCGAATGTAGTGGCCGATCTTTTTTCTTTGTTTTTCTAATATTCAAAAAGGCGGGAACTACCCCAACAATCCAACCAATCCGAAATTTTCCCAATTCTTCTTCTGTGTACTCTGTGACCTCTGTGGTAAATCTTCCTCTTCTCCTTCTTCACTCCGCCGTCGAATTCGGATCAAACCCCACCGATATCTCGATACTCTCTTCTTTCTCCGCCGACACAAATACCCACTGCTTCACCGCCTTCACCGCGCAATCCGAAAGGATCGGGTTTCCTCCCAGCACCTGCGCGTCCTTTACCGTCCCGTTCGGATTCACCAGCACCCGCAATTTCACCGTCCCGCCAATTCCTCTCCGCTTCAGCACCGACGGGTACTGCGCCGCCACCGCCTTCAAAACTTTCCGGCTGGAGGTAATCTCCTGCGCCGCGCTCAATCCCACGCTCACAGCTACCAACACCGCACCCGCAAGCATCCCCCGAATCTTCTTTGAATTGTTCTTCATTGTCTTCCGACCTTCCACCTAGCCGGACAGGCCGCCCCGTGCCCCGGCATACCTCAAGATGCCCTGAAAAACGTGCAAGCCCTCCTCCACGGCCCACTCTAATTTCTCCGGTCTCGCGAGAAACTAACTCCCCCTAACCCCATGAAATAGCGCCTATTAAAGCCGTCCTGAAACCTCCTCGACGCTCCCACCCAGACACCCGCTTACTCTTCTTCCCCTTTCTCACCCCAGCTATCTCATCCCTGAGATTCCAGGCTTCTATTTGCGACTTTCTCCGCTTTTCGTCTGGCAGGTGGCACAGGTAATAACTCACTCTTTCCGAATCACTCCGCATCGATCGAACCAGAAAACTTTCCCCTCACCTGCCGGGTGCCCCGGAAATTCGACCTTGAATTCCTATAAACTCCTGGTCGGTCGCACGAGACAACTTTCCCTTCAGTCGCAAATCACAATCACGCGGAGGGGCACCCTCCGTCTCTCTCTACTTTCACGGGAATTGCCGAAGTGATATCTCTCACCGGTCCCATGTCAACAAATTCCAAAACTTTCAACCCGGGCCACCCGCCAAACCGCTGGTTGTGGTAACGACAAATCCCAACGTTACCGTTACTAAGCCCGCGCAGCAAAACCCAAATGTTACAATTAAGCCGTCAAACCCGTGAAAAACGAATTGGCAATGCGACTGTTTTCGCGTCGACCCTTAACGGAGTCAGTTGCGCGGGATCAGATTACCGCGCTAAGCGACTTCGGCGGCGGTTTAATGCGCCCCGATAAGTGCAGCGAGTTCGAGCCGATCAGGATTCCGTTTGATCCAGCTGATATCAGTGACCCAATTCAGTGGCTAACCAAGCCACACGGCGAGTTCTTGTACAAAAAAGGACGCCCGGCTCATGTGAGTAGCGTAATGTGGAACCTAACTCATTCCCCAACGGCCCGCTTTCCTTCACCAGCGTTCACCAACTACTGGACTGGGCAGTTCGATGGAAATTGGACTAATCGAGTCGGAATCGAAAAGGTCGAAGATTTTCTGGCTGAAATGTTTCGAGTGACCGGCTCTGATTTCGCCTTACTGACTACCGAGGACGATTTAAGAGCGAAGAACCGCCCTGCGGCGAGCCACAGCTACGCGGGACTTGATCTATCACTTGGCGTCCCCGGCCTCTATTGGACCAATTTGTTCAGTGACGAGCTTGCTGATTGGCTTGGCTTGAATGATCTTCCAAAGAATCTCGGTGTTTTGAACAGCTTGGCCGGTGGTGGCGTATCCCTCAAATTCGGCGAATCCCCAGACGATTGCCGGAGTCGTGAGGTCCTCCGAAAACAGCGCGTCGCGATCGACTGGCTCGGCCCTCAGAAGTTCTTCGACCTCCGTTCTCCAAATCGCAGGTTGGATTCACTGAACTGGGCGGGTGGCGCACCCTTGAAGGACTAGCAACTCCTGGATGGCCTACCCTTGCGGGTTTGGTTTATGCAAGGGTGGGCCCCTCTTCAGCTGCACTCAAGAGCACCAGGAACAGACGCAACCAGCTCTTCACTCTTCGAATGTCCAACGTTTGACCTCTAGCTCTCTCCCGTTACCCTTTCGACTCAAAATCGTCCCAGTACTAGACAATACTGTTGATAAACTAGCTATAATTTGAGAAAATCCTTCATGATTGCGCGGCCACTTTTTCGTTTTCACCCCTCGTGTTTGCACGCCCCGAGTAGCCCCCGTTCCAAGTCGTTTATTTCCCCTGCATACGATCACTTAACCAGCAACTCCTTTGTTTCCCCTACTTACGCAAAAACAGGGGGGTGTATCCCTCTAAAAATGTCTGCGCGCCGACATTTTCTCTCTCTTTTCTCTCAATCCCCATTCTCGGCCCTCCTGCTTTTCAATCACTTGCGCACTCTTTCATTTTCCGTATCACACCTATCCGCTGTTCTTCCAGTAGCTTCCGCACTCTTGCCCCAAAAACCGGGGGGTATACCCCCCCAGGTCCTACCAATCCCACGGTTTTTCTATTGAGGTCCGATCATTCCTCTTCGCCGTCAACTGTAGACTGTCAACTGTCGACTTCTTCCCCTATACTCCCATCGAGGTGACTCCCCAATGATCCCCATGACTCCCGAGCAAGCCGCCTTTCTCCTCCAATACCAATTGCCGTCCGTCAAGAACGAGTACCGCACCACCAGCGGTATCATCGCCGCCATCCCTACGTCCAACGCCGACTATCGCCCCGACCCGCAAGCCCGCAGCGCCGCCGAAATCGCCTGGCACATCGCCGCCGCCGAGCACCGCTTCTACGGCGGCATCGTCTCCGGCGCCTTCGACTTCAACGCCATCCCCCGCCCCGACGGCGGCCTCACCCGTGAAAACATCCTTAAGTGGTACGCCGACTCTTTCGCCAAAAATTTCGACAACCTCACCCGCCTCACTCCCGCGCATGCCGCCCGCATCATGGACTTCCGCGGCATGTTCCAGCTGCCCGCCGTGGCCTATCTCGATTTCAGCATCAAGCACACCGTCCACCACCGCGGACAGCTCTCCACCTATTTGCGCGCCATGGGCGGCAAAGTCCCCGCCATTTATGGAGAAAGTTACGATTCCGCCGAAGCCAAAAAAGCCTCCGCGCAAACCAACTGATTTTGTTCAGCTGTGCGCCCGTGTCCCCGCCAGGGGCAAGAACGCCACCCCGCACCGGAACATTTTCAATTCCGGCAATTCCGCGATATTCGCCACGCGCGCCGGCACATAAATCGCCGGCGCGTTCGGCGACTCCGGCGAAAACGGCACCGCGATCGTTACATCCGTCGAAATCGGATAAGCATTTTTCGTCCGGAATCCCAGCCCGCCGCGCGACATATCAATGCAGCTCACCACATCTTTCCCGAACGCGTCACTCTGCACGCAAGCAAAGTAGTTCACCTTCGCCCGCACCCGCTGCCGCCGGTCATCCACCGCCGTCGTCGTAGTTGTCATCGCCGGCCGCTCTTCGCTCTTCACTTGCGCTTCCAGGTTCACCTTCATTCGCGGCTCCGCATACTCCGCGAACCGCGGCGAACTGCTTTCTTCCTGCTCCAATTCCAGTTCCGCGCGTTCAGCAACAACCGCCGTTCTCTGCGGCATCTCCACTTTCTTCTCTACCTTCGGCGCCATCGTTCGCGGAGCGCCGCCCGCTTCCGGCCGCCTCCAGACCGTCGCAAATCCGCACTCCGTGCAGTAGCGCACCAACCCACCGTGAATCGCGCACACGTCAAACTCATAATCGCCGTTCAACAGCGTCACCGTTTCTCCGCAGCCGCGGCACGCAAGCACCAGTTCCAGCGGCCGCTCCGCGGGCGGAGGCGGTGCGGGAAAATCCATCTTCCAGAAGTCCAGTTCGTCGTCCAGAAACGCCACTCCGTATGTGTAGCGCCCCTCCTCCGAACCGATCTCGCCTACAATCCGGATCTCCGCCTCCAGATTGGTTTCCTTCGTGCGCAGGATCAGCTCCTGCTCGGCGATCAGTTTGGAGTTGGAAACAATCCCCGCTCCGTGCAGGCTCAGCACAACGGTGTGCGTATCTTCCGAAAACACCCGGCCTTCGGCGTCACTGCCAATCAGGAGGATCGGTACGGACTTCAGCAAGCGCCCGCTGCGGCGCATTTTTTTCGACGTCATCTTGGCAACCTGGGGAAGGGGCCAAGAAATTAACGCGTTCAGGATACCCGAAAATTGGCGAAGGGGGCGCGGATTTTGCGCGGCAGTTGCGAAAGAAAAACAAACTGTTGCGGACAGAAACGCTGTTTCAATCAGGAACATTGCGGTTCAAGATCAATGCGGCAGACCGGTTCCGGCCGGGCATCCCTGCAAATGCCAAAGCAGCAGTGCCCGATGCACCGCAAACTTTCCTCTCCATCGCCATGATTGCCGAAAAGTAAGCGCCGTCACGAGGCCACTCACCGCCGAATCGATGATCAAACGCACCAGCAAACCGCAGCGCAACGTAACGCGGACCCCCATGCCCCGGTGTTTCGCGAAGTACGCGTAACGCGACCGCCAGTATTCGATCCGCGCCGCGGGCAGATCCTGCTTCGCGGTTTGTCCCTGCCCGTGCCACACGCGCACCTGCGGGAGGTGCATGGTCGCGAATCCCGCTTGCCTCGCGCGGAGGCAAAAATCCGTCTCCTCCAGGAAAAAGAAAAACCGCTCGTCCATCCCCCTCAGCTTTTCCCAAACTTCCCGGCGCACCAGAGAAAATGCGCCGATCACGGACTCCACCTCTACCGGATCACGGTACTCCTGTTCTTTCCCCGGGAACCGCTTCGGCCACAGCCTGCGCAACAGAAATTTGTTCAGAAGTTCCGTCGCCAGGGAAGGAAAGTTGGCGATTGAGTTCTGCTTCCTTCCATCCGCGTTAAGAAGTTGCGCGCCGGCCACGCCGCAACCGGGATTCGCGCGCAGCCACTCGACGGCAAGACAGAGCGCGTCCGGAGCCAGCCGCGCATCCGAATTGAGCAGCAGGAAAAATTCGCCCCTGGCCTCGCCTGCAACAAGATTCACACCGCGTGCGAAGCCCACATTCCGCTCCAACCGTTGGTAATGAATTTCCGGAAACGCCGCAGGCAAAACTTGCGGGGTGTCGTCGGTCGATCCGTTATCGAGGACGTGAATCTCTTTTGAAATGGCGCCAGAGGAAGTAAGCACCGACTCAATCGCTTCACGCGTCTGCTGGCAGGTATTGCGCGTCAGAAGAATGACGGAAACGTCCAAACAGTGCGCTCCTCAGAACCCGAGAAATCGCCGCGAGCGCCGGCACAGCGCAACGCAACGCCCAAAGTGTATCAGGCGCAGAGCTGCTCGGAACAGGGAACGGCAGAGCATCTCGGGCTGAACAGGTTGCGGAAAAACTGCCGCAGCGGTCATCCCGAGCCCGCGTCTTTTGCGGGTGAAGAATCTGCTTTTGGCAAGAATCCAAGAAAAAAGCAGATTCCTCACCCCGTTCAAAAGGCGAGCGGGGTGAGGAATGACACGCTTTGAACTTTTTCCGCATCCTGTGAAACCGGCACGTACAGGAGGAGATACAAACGAGGAACAGCGGGGGCGAGGCGGCCCGCCCTCGCTTCTCAGGTTGAGGAAAGTCTCAGGCGGCGGCGCCGCTCGAGTGAGGACGAACGTCGTGACCGTCGCGCTTCAGGTAGCGATACAAGCTGGTGCGGCCAATCCCCAGGATCTGCGCAGCGCGCAACCGGTTGCCGTTGCACATCTGCAGCACTTTCTGGATGTGCACCTTACGCACATCGTCGAGGGACAGCGGCCGCCAGTCCTCGTCTCCCGCCAGCCGCGTGCTGCGATGCTGCAAATGCTCCGGCAGGTCGCTGATGTCAATGAAATCGCCGGTCGCGGTGATGCACGCCGTTGAAATCACGTTCTCGAGTTCGCGCACGTTGCCCGGCCACGGATGCTGCAGCAGCACTGTCTGCGCGCGCCGCGTCAAGCCCGCGATATTTTTTCCGTAAGAGTCGTTGTACTTTTTCAGGAAAAACTGCACCAGCAGCGGAATGTCCTCCAGACGCTCGGCCAAGGACGGAATGCGAATCTGGATTGAGCTCAACCGGTAGAACAGGTCCTCGCGAAACCGCCCGGAGAGAACTTCGGCACGCAAGTCACGGTTTGTCGCCGCGATCAGCCGCACATTCACCTGCTTCACCTCCGGCGAACCCACTCGCTGGATTTCGCGGTTCTGGATCACCCGCAGCAATTTCGCCTGCATCGGCAGGGAAGTTTCCCCCACTTCATCCAGAAACACAGTTCCGCCGTTGGCGTACTCGAAAAGTCCCGGCCGCGTGTCGGTCGCGCCCGTGAAGGCGCCGCGCACGTGCCCGAACAGTTGGCTCTCGAGGAGAGTGTCCACCATCGCCGAACAGTTGCATACCGCCAGCCGTTGTTGGCTCACCGGACTGATCTGATGAATCGCCCGCGCCACCAGTTCTTTCCCCGCGCCGGTCTGGCCCACCAGCAGTACGTTCGTGTAATGCCTGGCTACCTTGCGCGTGAAATCGAAAACCTCCAGCATTGCGGGGCTTTTCCCCACAATGCCGTGGAATTCCAGATCTTTCAAAAGCTGCTCTTCCAGCGAACGCACTCTTCGCCGTTGGTCGTACAGCGCCGCAAGATCGTCCAGCGTACGCTTTAGCCGCACATGGTCCAGCGGCTTTGGCAAGAAATCCGCCGCCCCGCGCCGGATGGCCTCCAGTGCGCCCTCCAGGGTGTATTGCGCGGTCATAATCATCACGTGCACGCCAGGATCGCATCTCAGCGCGCGGTCCAGAAAATCAAACGGGTCGGGATTTTCGAGATGTGTGCTGGCAAAGACCAACCGGCAGCGGCCCGTGCGAATCAAGCGCAGCGCCTCTTCGGCGTCCGCGGTCGAGGCCGGTTCGTAACCCATGTCAGTAATCAAATGCGCGAGCGAGTCCCGCTCGGTTGGGTCGTCGTCGAGGATACAGGGCGTGAGTGCACTCTGTATGGGGGATACCACTACAGATTTGTAAGTTGCGTAAGCCATGTCCCACAGGAGGCAACCGCTGTGCCAAAGAGGTGTCCCTTCGGCCGGCTTGCGGAAAGCCATGGAAACCGTGGACGAGCCAGCGTTGATTCTTCACTAAGTGGAACTCTTTCAGCGGTGTGGAAGCGATGCCCCTGGAATTTCCGGGGCAAGCGATTGGAAAAGGCTCGTAAGAAGAAGCAAAGAAATGCAGGAAATCACTGCCAAAATGGGCCATTGTCCCGAAGTGGATGGGAAGCGTTTCTTAATTCACCGTGTAATCTTGACGATTGTGTCGTGGCAGTACCCCATTCAACCGGAACTGGTGGTTTCCTTCCGGGCTGCAGCCCACAAATTCCGCTTCATACGGAACCGGATTGGCGCGATACAGCGCCGTCGGCTGAATTGGCCGTACAAAAATGATCGCGCCTTCCGACAACATCCGCTTCAAAGTGACATGTTTTCCCGCGTATTCGTCTTTGCCGAGTTCCGAGCGCTCCACGAAGAAAACTTCGTCTTCGTCCCAGCCCGATACTTCCACCATCCCGGCCTGCGTCAGCGATTGCATTTCCGAATTGGCCATCCGTCGCCTCCCCGGTGAAAAGAGCAGTTCATCGGCCATCGGCGGCGCGCCAACCCCGCAATTCGCAAGCACTTAAATCCGGCTCACGGAGCCGTGTGTCCAGGGAAGAGACAACCCGTCCCATGGTGGTCCAAACGGAACGGGAATCAGGAAATATTCAGAGAATCCCTGAGGAACAACACTTACGCTAATCCTTAGAAGAGGACCTGCATGGCAAATGCCTCAACATAGGGATACACCTCGCGAAAAATCAGCATGCCCACCAGCAGGCCCGCCATTGCAAAACTGTTTCCGCGAATCCAGTCCAGGTATTTCTGCGCCTGCGTCTCGCTCATGAACAGCATGATGGCGGTGCTTCCATCCAGTGGAGGAACCGGCAGCAGATTAAACGTGCCGAGCAGAAGGTTCAGAGAAAACACCACCCGCAACGTGATCCACAGCAGGCTTGGCGCGCCCGTGACCGGATCGCGGTGGAATAGTTGCAACGCCATTCCTCCTCGAAGCAGAGCAACCGCCAGCAGCATCAGCGTGAAGTTGGCTGCCGGACCCGCCAGCGCCATCCATGCCGACCGCCGCGGATGCCGCCGTTCCCACAGCGGATCGAACGGCGCGCTGGCCCAGCCGATCATGCCGCCGCCGGAAAGAAAGAAACTCAGTATAGGGAAAACCACCATGCCAAACGGCGAACGCCGGATATGCGGAATCGGATTCAAACTGACCTGCCCGCCTAACGCCGCCGTGGAGTCGCCGCCCAGTTTTGCCACCAGCGCATGCGAGGCTTCATGGCACGTCGTGGAGAAAAGGAAAACGATGTAGGAGATGAACCCCATCATCAGTATTTCGGGAGTCAGAGCATTCATAGGCAATTCAGCCTAGGGTCTCCGCCCTGAGAAAGCAAGCCTTCCGGGAATCCCTAGGCGCTCCGCGCAGGGAAATCGGTCTTTTCTTCCCCCATGGTTTTGTGTATGGTTCACCCACCACGTGTGTTGGCCGCCTTCCCTACTGTGCGGAGGAACTCTGGATTGAGGGCTAATTATGAAGGCCTGTTTCCTCCGCGCACCTGCAAGAGTTGAAACCAACCCCCTCGAACTTGGCGACCTGCCCAAGCCTGAGCCCGGCCCGGGCGAGATACTTGTGCGCGTAGAGGTCTGTGGCGTCTGCCGCACGGATCTGCATGTCATCGAAGGGGAACTCCCTCCCAAAAAATCTCCCGTGATTCCCGGGCATCAGGCCGTAGGTCACGTTGCCGCCAGGGGAACCGGGGCGGATCGTTTTTCGATCGGGTCGCGCGTCGGCGTAGCCTGGCTGCACAAGACCGACGGCACGTGCGAATACTGCCGCCGCAGAGAAGAGAACCTTTGCGACGAGCCGCAGTTTACGGGATACACGGTAAACGGCGGCTATGCCGAATATATGGTTGCTCCGCAGGATTTTGTTTACCCGCTTCCGGAAAATCTCCATGCGGAACAGGCCGCGCCGCTCCTTTGCGCGGGAATCATCGGTTACCGTTGTTTGCGTCTAAGCGGCGTGAAAGCTGGCGCTCGGCTGGGGCTCTACGGCTTTGGCGCTGCGGGCCATGTGGCGATTCAAGTGGCGCGGTACTGGGGCGTGGAAGTCTACGCGTCCACTCGCGACTCGCG
>Ga0308309_10002406_pt1 | contig 11165 bp, 7 predicted proteins | sample HubBroMetageWFT5_FD_192491 | JGI IMG/M metagenome (GOLD analysis project Ga0308309, IMG submission 192491) | Warmed and freeze-thawed soil microbial communities from the Hubbard Brook experimental Forest, New Hampshire - Hubbard Brook CCASE Soil... | ecosystem: Environmental > Terrestrial > Soil... | reverse complement strand
GTATACCACATGGCACTTCCCGTCCGCTTTGAATGCTGTCGGCGCGATGGGAATCACAGCATTGAATCCCGGCAGCAGCGGCTTCGGCGTGTGCTCGGCTTTGGGTACCGCCTGTTCCGCATTTCCCTTCGACGTCGCGCCGGATTCCGTGCGCCGCGTGAAATCGAGCGCTTGCGCCGGACCGCCCGCCTGCGTCCAACTGCCGGAAATATCGCGCCCGTTTTTCTTCAGCTTGCCTTCGTACACGCCACCCACGCGCGGCACCTCGAACCGCAGCGCATCGCCGTGAAACGTTACGTTGCTCAGCGCCAGCACGGCGTCCTGGTCCACGCTGTTCATCGTGCCGCCCAACTCGCCGCTGCTGGACTTCGTGATCGTCACCACCACATGCAGCTCGCCGCCCAGCACTCCGTCCCAAACGCCGTCAATGCCGGTCGCGGAGTCCGCGGCTTGCCCCATCGCGCCGCCGGCTGAGAACAAAAATCCGAGCGCCGCCACAGCCAGCAAGGCAATTTTCATTGCGATTTTCATGTGCATCCTTCGATCCGCAAAAGAATCATGGGTGACTTCTCTGCGCCCTCTGCGTATCTGACGTTGCGACGAGCTTCGTCATCCTGCCTGCCCTGAGTGATTTTGCGAAGGGAGGCCGGCGCCTTTGCCTCAAGCCGGCCGAAGCCTGCCTGCCGCAGTCAGGGCTCCCTCCCGGCCACCGCGCAAATGCCTCTAGTGAAGTATGTAGATAGGCGACGATTTGAAGCGCGCGATTGTGCCGTTTGCTCCCACCGCCCAGGCCAAATCGTAGCGCAGCACCGCCAGCGCGTTCAGATTCAGAGAATCCGTATGCTTCCAGTGCGCGCCGCCATCATCGCTGATGTCTTCTCCATTCGGACCGACAGCGACCAAAGACTTCTGGTCAATCCGCGCCACCGCCGAACGAAATCCGCCCGGCTGGAGCTCCGCCAATTTCCAGGTCTTGCCTTGATCGGCAGAATAAGCCGCGACGTGATTGCGATTATTGGGATCCTTGTAGTCGCCACCCACGATAACCAAATCCTTATCCCAAGCCGAGATGGAAAAAATCCCCGAAGATGCGTTACCGCTGACGACCGGCGTGTTGTTCACCGTCCAGCTGTAACCGGCGTCGGTCGAGTGAAACACGCGCGCCGCGGGCCCGCCCGTGACGAAATAAGCATCTTGATAACTATAAATCGCGAGACAGGTTCCGCTGGCAGCAAACGCGCCTTCATCGGGTAACGCAGAAGGCATCTGCTCGGTGGGCAAAGGCTCCCACTTTTCACCATCCCGCGTGCGCAAAATCACGAACTTTCCGTCAATCGGATCACCAACCGCGCGACATTCGATCTGCGAAGTGCACACCAGCGCATCAAGAAACAATCCCTTGCGCTTGTCCGTGTACTGCAATTTCCATGTCGCTCCGCCATCCGTCGTCTTGTAAATCCGCGATTTGTCGCCGTCTCCACTGGACATGACGTAGGCCTTCTGCGCGCCAAATGCCTGAATGCTGCGAAAATCTAACGTCTCGCCGCCTGGCACCGAGATGCGCTTCCACTTCTTGCCGGCGTCTACTGACTGCAGAATCACGCCGTTCGATCCGGAGGCCCAAATCACGGGCGTGGGAACATAATGCGAATCCGTAAAGACCGCGGCGCTCACGCCGCGCAAATTCGTACTAACGCCGCTGGTCTGCACGGTCCACAACGAGGAATTGGCGGCTCCGCCGGGACGAACGAAAAGCGCCGCAGCAAGAACCACAAGAAGCGAAGTGAGGAATTGCTTCAGACGGCGCCCCATGTCGCGCATTCTAGCAGCAGTCTCGCCGGAAGCGCGTAGCCGTCTTCAATTCACCGCGATCTTGCCGCGGATTACGGTCACCGACGCAGCGGGCAGTTCGTAAGAAGTCTCCCGCGTCGCGTTTGCATCGGCGTGCTTGATCGGCCCATCGGGATCAGCGAAGCCTTTGGTGTTGACCACTACTGGATGCTCTGCCGCGTGCTCGTCGTGCGCCATGAATCGCGTCTCCGCCGGTTGCCAGTGATATTGCTCGCGCCCGAAAGTCGAAATTTGCACCGATCCGCTGAACGAGGCCGCGCGCTGCGCCGTCTGGTCCTGAAAATTGATCCGCACCGAGTGCGCATTCTGCTGGTCGCGGTTCACAATCAGCAGCGACCACTGCCCATCCGGACGCTGGAGCGCATAAGCCGTCACCAATGCATGACCCGCGCCGTCATCCACATCGCCCTTCGCCGCGAACACGCGATGTTCCGCGCTGCCCGGCTGCACCCATTCCAAATTAATCAGCTGCGCCACGAAAAATTGCGCCAGCGGCTGCTGGATTTTGTAATCCGCGTCCACGGTAAACATTCCAAAGGTGCCCGGAGAATCGTTGCAGCCGTGTTCCATCTGCAGCGGCAAATAATGGAAGTAATACATGCCGCTGCCGCCCGCATTCAGGAATGAGCCCACGTAATCCGCGAGCCATAGTCCGGAAAAAAGATCCATGTACGTTTCGCTCGCCGATGATGAAAGATTCCCTTCGGTGATGAACATCGGAATATTCGCCGGCACGCCATCTTCGCGCCACACCTGCATGATGTGATTCACCAGGTCCGGCTCGTCGTACAAACTGCCCCAGGGAATCCGGCACGGATCGTAGGGATAATGTTCAAAGGAAAAAAATGCGAGATCGTTCAGGCGCTGGTGCTGCTTCAGATAATTCACGAAGCGCGCGGTCCAGGAAACATTCCCGTTCGCATCCGGCCACACCTCAATGTCCTTGTTCACGCCCTGAAACGAAGGGCCGCCCAGCTTCAGAGCCGGATTTACGCGGTGCAGGGCCGTCGCCCACTGCACGTAAAGCGCGGCATAATCTTCCGGCAGCATGTATTGCCCGTCCGCCTCTTCGCCCATCTCCACGTATGAGACCGGATAGCCGCGCTTCTGCAGATAAGCCATCTCGGCTGCCGCGTTGTCGGGTGTGTCGTAAAGCAACGCCACCGGAATCATCGCCGGCAGCCCGCGCGTTACACCACTGGTGAAAAATAAATCGAATCCCACCTGCGCTTGCTTGGTCGAACGCAAATCGGAAGGCTCGTGCCACGGATCCACGGAAGAACAATACGTCGTGGTCTGTTCCTGATCAGCGGTGTGGCGCACTACGTCGTGAAATTTTCCGTCCGCCGTGGTTGTCCCGATGTACAGCTCGTAAATCGCGTATCCCACGCAATTCCTGGGATCAGCTGAGCCGTGCGAATCGCAAGTGTTGGAAGATTCGGTCATCAGGATGCGCAGAAATCGCACCGGCAATGGAGTCGCGCTCAGCTGCAAGGTAGCCGAACCCCCGTGGCCATCCGTGATCGCGCCGCCTGGGAATGTTTGCCACACACCGCGCGTAGCTGCTTTGATGGGATCGTCGCCCGTCCAGTATTGAACGATGTAGCGCACCGCGTACGGATCAGCCCATTGAACCTTGATACTCGTGATCTGCTGCAGCTGCGCCAGGTCAACCACAATCCATTGCGGATGCGTGGAATCGCTTTCACCCGTGAATCGCTGCGTGAGATACGGATTGCTCTTCCAGTAGCTGCTGGCGTCTCCGTCGGTCAGCCGTGAAAATCCGGAATTGTCCGTGCCATCGTTGCGCGTGAATCCGCGATGCGGCAGCGCGTAGCCGTACGAATAGCGCACAAATTCCGTGGGATTTGCCGAGCCGGTAAAATAACCCTTTCCGCTCGCGTCGCTCCAGGTTCCCTGCGGATTCCAGTGCCATGCTTCCACCGCTAATTCCGTATTTTGGCGGAAACTCACCGGCTGCCAGCCCGAACTCAGCGCTCGATCGAGCGCCGGCTGCACCAAGTCCTTATCTATCGCTTCCTGCGCGATGCGGTCCACGCCCGCGCCGAGCGCTTGATTGGGCACAAAGTGATTCGTCGCATGCGCGGGCGTGATATCCACCTGAATCGTTTGAGCCGCGCACGCAAACGCCGCCGCAGAAAATCCCAGAAAAATAGCCAACACAGAAATTGTGGTCTTCACGGCGCGCCTCCCGCGCAAAGTGCAGCTCGTTCTGGTGACGCCGAGTTTACAAGATTGGTCCATTCTCCACCGCAACAACCGTTCAGGCCGTCCACTGTGACATTCCCGAAAGTGTCACATCCGCCCCACGCCAGCGAAAGCATCGGCCCTAAGCTGCGTACGTCGGAAATTCCGGAGGCCCAATATGAAAAAACTTGCTGCATTACTTTTGCTCTTAGTCATCACGCTCCCGGCGCGCGCCGTGGACGACGGCCAGGTAGTGTACACCGGCGGCACGCTCGCAGCGCTGAAGGAAGGTAGCGTCGGCCGCTTCGACACCACGAACCAAAGCGCCTTGACGTATGAATATTCTGGAAACAAGCTGGTGATGCCGTATGCAAAGATCGTGTCGTTCGAATATTCCCGGGAAGTCGCGCGACACCTCGGAGTTTTACCCGCCATTGCCGTCGGACTAGTGAAGAAACGCCAGCGCCGGCACTATTTTCGAATTTCCTATCGTGACGAGAACGATGTAGTCCAGGTCGCCGTTTTCGAAGTGCCTAAGAATATGCCACGCACGTTGCTGCCAATTCTGCAAACGCGCGCGCCGCAAGGCTGCAAGACTGCGCCGTTCGCGGTGTGCGGTCAGTTTGGCGCCAAGTAACGCCGGGTGCGAATCATACGAGGTGCTCAATGCGTATAAGTCGCGCAGCTACAGTATTGATAATCATATAGTTACCTTGACAGGTTCTGTGCTACGCACGTACGCTGGCCGCGACCTCGATGGCCCCCGACCAATACTTGGGATAGCTGGCCCTTGCCTTGACGCCCGGCCTGGGCGCGCGCATGGCCGGAGAGCTTCTCCGCGCGATGGGCAGTCCCGAAGCGATATTCAACGCCTCGCTCACCGAGTTGGAATCCCACCGCCTGCCGGCAGCAGTCGCTCAGGTGATCCATACCCGCCAGCCGATGAGCGCCGCCGCCAAGGAGCTGGCCCAGGCGCAAGCCGCCGGAATCCGCCTGCTCACCTGGGACGAGCCGGAGTACCCCCAGCGCCTGCGCGAGATTTACGACCCCCCACCCCTGCTGTATGTCCGCGGAAACATTGAACTTCTGAACCGACACCTGATTTCCATCGTCGGCTCGCGTCGTCCCACCCCCTACGGGAATCAAATGGCGGAGAAACTGGCTCGCGATTTGGCTGATCGAGGCCTGGTAATTGTCAGCGGGCTGGCGCGCGGCATTGATTCCTGCGCGCATAAAGGTGCGCTGAGTTCTCTCACGGGCGCGTCGATCGGCGTCCTGGGCTGCGGAATTGATGTAATTTATCCCAAGGAGAACAAAAAAATCTTCGCTGAGATGGAAAAGCGCGGTGCCATCATTTCCGAATTCGCGATGGGCACCTTCCCCGGCCCGCAAAACTTCCCGATTCGGAACCGCATCATTTCGGGAATCTCTGTCGGTGTGGTAGTTGTAGAAGGCGCGCAGTACTCCGGCTCCCTGATCACCGCCCGGCTGGCCATGGAATTTGGACGCGAAGTTTACGGAGTGCCGGGGAACGCCACCCAGCCCACCAGCTTTGGCCCCAACCAGTTCATCAAACAGGGTGCTAAGCTGGTTACCAGCTGGGAGGACGTGATCGAAGAGCTGCCGACTCCGATCCGCGCCGAGCTTCTGCCGGTCGAGACGGCTTCGATCGAGGAAAGGGCGCTGCTGGTGGAAAAGGATTTGGCGCCCGCCGAGGGCACGCTGTATCACTTGCTCGGCCCGGATGAAACGCGCCACGTGGACGACTTGGTCGAGCTCTAGGGCCTGACTTCCTCCGAAGTGCTGGCCGCGCTATTTGACCTGGAGCTCAAAGGCGTGGTACGTCAGTTGCCAGGGAAGCAATTCCTCAAAGTCCTGTTGTAACTAGCCGGGACAATTGCAGCTAGGATGGAACGTCGTCGCGAGCCTGAGAACGGCTTCGCATAAAAACGCTTGTATATAATGATAAGAAGTCCGCAAGATAGCCTGAAGCATCCAATGTGGGCATGAGGGAATAAACGACAGCATGGCAAGAGCACTGGTAATCGTAGAATCGCCTGCCAAGGCGAAAACTATCAACAAGTATCTGGGCCGGAATTACCTGGTCAAGGCTTCCTATGGCCACGTAATGGACCTGCCCAAGAAAACAATAGGCATACTTCTGCCCGGGCAGGAAAACGGCAAAAAGAAGAAGAAGCGCAAGGCGAAGGCCGGCGGTCCCGAAAAGAAGGTAGTCAAGCCGGTCACCGTCACTGCCCAGAACATATTTGAGCCGACTTACGAAGTAATCCCCGGCAAGATCAAGGTGATCCACGATCTGCAGAAGGCCGCCCGGGGGGCAGACGCCATATATCTGGCGGGCGACCCGGACCGCGAAGGCGAAGCCATCTGCGCGCACCTGGCTGAAATTCTGGGCAAGCCCAAAAAGTACGCGGATCTGGTAGTCCACGAAGAAAAGGAAGGCGAGGAGAAGCCTGCCAAGCCCGCCGCCAAGAAGGAACCGCCCAAGGCAAACGGCAATGGCGCGCCGCCGAAAATCTATCGCGTGATGTTCAACGAAATCACGCAGAAAGCCATCAAGGCCGCGTTCGAACATCCCTCCGAGGTAAATGAAAATCTGGTGGACGCGCAGCAAGCTCGCCGTGTGCTCGATCGCATCGTCGGTTACAAAGTTTCGCCGCTGCTGTGGAATAAAGTGCGCCGCGGCCTTTCCGCCGGACGTGTGCAAACCGTCGCCCTGCGCCTGATCGTCGAGCGCGAACAGGAAATCCGCGCTTTCATCCCCAAGGAATACTGGACCATTCACGCGCTGCTGGACGCCGGCACGCCGCCGCTGTTCGAAGCCAAGCTCAACAAGTTCAAGGGCGAGGACATCGAAGTTCTAAATCAGGAAGCCGCGGACAAGGTTGTCGCCGCAGTGCAGAAGGCTAAGTGGCAAGTCGCGTCCGTCGCGCAGAAAGAAAAGCGGCGCAACGCTCCTCCGCCATTCACGACCTCGAAGCTGCAGCAGGCTGCTTACAATCGCCTGCGTTTTACCGCCAAGCGCACCATGTCACTGGCGCAAAAACTCTATGAAGGCATCGAGCTTGGCAACGAAGGCTCGATCGCGCTGATCACCTACATGCGCACGGATTCCGTGCGCGTTTCAAATGACGCGCTCGACCAGGTGCGCGCCATGATTCCAGAACGCTTCGGTGCGAGCTACCTGCCGGAAAAACCCAATTTCTACAAATCGAAGAAGGACGCGCAGGAAGCTCACGAAGCCGTCCGCCCCACCGACGTGCTGCGCGCGCCCGAAGACGTGCGTCCGTTTCTGGAAGACGATCTCTTCAAACTTTATCAGCTGATCTGGCAACGCTTCGTCGCATCGCAAATGCTGCCCGCGATTTTCGATCAGACCACCATAGACATTTCCGCCGGCGATTACACTTTCCGCGCCACCGGTTCAGTCCAGAAGTTCGACGGCTACCTGCGCGTCTACCAGACCCCTGTGGCGGGCGCCGATCGCGAGGATGACGAAAAAGATGATGAAGGTGAGGGCCGTTCGCTGCCGCAAGTCCGCGAAGGCCAATCGCTTCGCCTCGATCAGATTCGCCCGGACCAGCATTTCACTGAGCCGCCGCCGCGTTACAACGACGCGACGCTAGTGAAAGAATTGGAAGAAAAAGGCATTGGCCGCCCTTCCACTTACGCCGCCATCATTTCAACCATCGTCGAGCGCGAATATGTCACCAAAGATCAGGGCCGCTTCTCGCCGACCATGCTTGGCGAGCGCGTTAGCGTGCTGCTGGTGAAAAGTTTCGAGGATATTTTCGACGTGGGCTTCACCGCGCGCCTGGAAGAAGAGCTCGACGAAATCGAAGAAGGCAAACTTCCCTGGCGGCAAGCCGTGAAAGAATTCTGGGATCCGTTCGTCGTGGATCTCGATAAGGCCGACGAGCAGATGTTGTCCTACAAAGCCGGGATCCCCACAGGACTAAAGTGCGAAAAATGCGGCGAGGGTGAATTGCTGGAACGCATTTCACGCCACGGATTTTTCCTCGGCTGCAATCGCTATCCCGATTGCGATTACATCAAGGATCTATCGCCCGAGCTGCCTGCGGAAGCTGACGGCGTCGCTAAAATTGAATATTGCGACAACTGCGGCAAGGAAATGGTCATCAAGCGCGGGCGTTTCGGCGTGTTTCTGGCTTGCAAGGGTTACCCCGATTGCAAAACCACGCGCCGATTGGTAAGTGGCACGCGCGTCGCGCGCCAGCCCGACGTTCCGCTCGATGAAAAATGCCCGCTCGACGACGCGCAACTTCTGCGCCGCCAGGGCCGCTTCGGCGATTTCATCGGCTGCACGAATTATCCGAAATGCAAGTACACGCGGCCTATCACGCTCGGCATCAAATGCCCGAAATGCAACGAAGGCGAATTCGTGCGCCGCGGCATTTCGCGCGGACGCGGCGCCGGCCGCATTTTCTACGGCTGCAGCCGTTATCCTGATTGCGATTTCACCACGCCGCACGAGCCGATCAACGAGCCGTGCCCGAAATGCGCCGCGCCGTTCATCGTGGAAAAGCGCACCAAGCAGGGAAACTTCCGCACTTGCATCAAAGAAGGCTGCGATTGGGAAATTGAAGCGCCCGCAACCCCCGAAGGCGCAACCGCTGCGACCGCTGCGGCGCCGCCAGTCTCAACTTCCGCGTCGCCCGCAGCGAACTTCGTTCATCCGCAGGAACCCGCGACGGTTGGCGCGCGCGACAAATCCTGATTCAGACTTTTGCCGCGCGCGGGCATCGCCCGCGTCCACGCCAGCGCGCCCAACGCCACTACCACGGGAAAACATTCGATCACATACCGCGGCTCCACGGTCTGCAACTGCGTCATCGCCAGCGTCCGAATCACGACGAACAAAATCAAAAATGTCGCCGCCAACTGCCCGCGATATCGCCACCATCCCACTACCGCGAGCCCTAAATACGCGACACCCAAAATCCCAAATCCAAGAGTGACGCCGAAATCCGTCGGATTCCCACGCCACCTCTCTCTCGGCGGCCAAAATTTCCCGGAATAAGGCAGCAATTCGATGCGCGGCGTAAACCACATCGCCACAATCCGCCCCGCGGGCACAAGAACATAGGTGCGCGACGGATTCCGCGCCGTGCGCTCCGCCGCAAGATTTGCAAATTCGCGGTCCAGCATCGGCGTCATCTTTAGATTGCTGTTGTATCGCTGCAGCAATTGCGCCACCCGAGCGCGCTCCGCGTCTGAATCAAACGCGGAGGCCGGGATCGCTGCAATGCTGATCGGCTGATTCCCCAGGCTCCACGTCACCAGATACGCGTCGCCAAATCGCGTCATCCAAGTTTGCGTCCACGCAAAATAACCTCGTGGAATAAAATCCCCATACGTCTGTGCGTAACGCGGCCCCAGAAATTCCACGCGCCCAAATACTCGCGCATTGCGCGCCGCCCACGGTGCCAGTGTCAGCAGCAATCCGGCACACATCCAGCACGCTGCCAGAATCAGCTGTGGCCAATTCGCCCGCCGCCACCAACGATTGCACAACGTCACGCCAGCTGCGGCTAACACCAGCGGCGTCTCCGGCCGCACTAAGGTTCCCAATCCCGTGATAATTCCCAGCAGCAGGAACCACCCGACAAATGAAAACGCTTTCCTCGGCGCTGATAAATCACTCGGCGCATTCGCCGGCGAGTCCAGCGCCGGCTCAGTCAAAATATAAACAAACACCAGCACGGCGGCGGTCGTAAAAAAGGTAGCTAGCGTTTCCGTCAGCACCACTGCGGTGTAATCCGCGGTGAACGGGCACGATGCAGCCATCCACAACGCCGCAGTCCCCGCGACGGCACTGCGCGAAAACGGCACCAGCCGCGCCGCAATCAGCGAGGCGAGCACGCAAGTCCCCAGATCCACTAGCGCCTGCGTCACCATCACCACGCGTGCGCTGCGCCCAATCGCAAAATGAATCGCCGCAAGAAACGCGGGGTATCCCGGCACGCGCATGTCCACCGACGTCAGCGCGCCGCGTACGTACAGCCCGTACACGCCGTGGTCTAGCCAATTCCGCGCCAGCTCTTCGTAGAATTTTGTGTCGCCGGAATAAAACGGAAAATGCCAGATGAAGAACAAACGCAGCGCCAGACCCGCCGCCAATGCCAAACCGAGTTGTGTATAGGAAAAAGGGCGAGCGCTCATCTCAACGACTTCCGCAAGGAATCGTGCGTGGAATCAGCGTGCAAACCAGCAAATCAGCGAAACCGAAAACCACGAAGCCCGCGCGCGAAGCCAGCTGCGGCGCGCGCTTTCGCGTTGCGATCCGTAGGGGCGGGTCTCAGACCCGCCCTTTGCCCTGACCGGTCGTCATGAATTTTTCGGCAAGTCCTTTCGGCGCCGTGTTCCGCCATGCCACAGCCAGCGCCTTTTGCACGCTGCCCTTCTTCGCGACTTTCAGGTAAACGTAGGTAGCACCGCGCCGCCCCCACAAGCCATTCACTGGCGCAAACACTTTCGGTTCGGCGCGTACAAACTCCTGTTGCTGGTCCGGGAACAGTTTCACCATCCCCACACTCATCTCCGGATATCCCAGCGTGGCGAAAATCTTTCCGCGCACGCGAAAGTCCGGGTGATTCATGTGCGCGCCCTCTGTCGCTTCCGGAAAGCGCAGCGCCATGCGCCGAAAATCCGCCGCTGTCATCGCCGCAGCCCCACTTGCACCCAATCGCGCCCTGTCATCATCACGCTAGCTTACCCGAACCAGCCCGCCGTTGCTCGTCCTCTGCAAAGACGCGCACATGCCCATCCACACGCCCACAGTCCGCAAAACTTTCGCAGGCGGTCAGGTGTAAACTACTGGAAGGCCCAGTGAAGAATTCCGCGCGGATAGCGATATCCGCAGTACGGTTTCGCAAAAAGGAAATTCATGGGCTGGCGCAAATTATTTCTACTGCGAAAAGGTGAGACTCGCCGCGAACCGGCCGCCGCACCCGCAGTGCCAAAACCGGAGAGGCGCCGCGATCATCGCGTCGCGGCCTTCCTGCCGGTCTTCATCTATGCGCATTCGCACGATGAACCGTTCATCGAGCACGCGGTCACGATAA
>Ga0308309_10002405_pt1 | contig 11171 bp, 5 predicted proteins | sample HubBroMetageWFT5_FD_192491 | JGI IMG/M metagenome (GOLD analysis project Ga0308309, IMG submission 192491) | Warmed and freeze-thawed soil microbial communities from the Hubbard Brook experimental Forest, New Hampshire - Hubbard Brook CCASE Soil... | ecosystem: Environmental > Terrestrial > Soil... | reverse complement strand
TGCAGTAGCCTTGCGCAGTCGGGCAGCCGAAGATCGCGTCGCAGCGTGGCAGACCTTGCCTGAAACCACCGGCGGTTGCTGCTGATCGTGTTGATCTCGCCGTTGTGCGCGACGAAGCGAAATGGTTGGGCCAGCGACCAGCTCGGCTGAGTATTCGTGGAATATCGCTGGTGAAAGATCACAAACGCGCTGGCGAAATCCGGATCGTTCAAGTCGGAATAAAAAGGCGCCAGCTGTTCTGGAGTCAACAGCCCCTTGTAGACAATCGTTCTCGATGAGAGCGAACAGTAGTAGCCGGAGTCGAGAACCGTTTCAAGTTCCTGCCGCAAGCGGAAGAGTTGTAACTCGAAATTAAAATGTTCGAGGCCGAGAGCCCTGCCGCTGGGAGCAATAAAGCATTGCCGCACCAGGGGCAAAGAATTGCATGAGCGCGGCCCCAGGATTGAAGGATCGGTCGGAACTGTACGCCAGCCCAGAAAAGAGAGATCAAATTTCCCAACCGAACTGCGAATCGCGTCCAACGTCGTATTTTCCTGGCAACGCTGAAGAAACACCATGCCGACGCCAAACTCCTCCGGTAACGCAATCCCCTGGGCGCCCGCAGCCTTCCGGAAAAACGAGTTAGGAAGTTCCACCAGCAAACCTGCGCCATCGCCGCTTCGCCCATCGGCATCGACGCCACCACGGTGGGCCAGGCGATCGAGCGCACATAAGCCCCGCTGGACCAGCGCATTCGACGCAGGCTCGCCCAGTTGGGCGATGAAACCTACACCGCAGGCATCATGATCCTTCGCGAAGATGTAGCGACTTTCCGCCATGTTACTTGTCTAGACGGAAATGTCGTCAATGTACAATCGTCATTTTTTATTCGTCGCATGGATTTTTCTGCACGCCGCCAGAGCGAAACCTACACAAAGGCGTATCCTTTCAGGGGCTGGGCAGATGGATTCTACCCAGCATGACAACCGTCATCCCGCCTCGCGGCTTAAAGTACCTGCAAGCGGTTGAAGCGGAAAATGAAAGTAGTGAATAGTTGATTACCTACGGAGGTAGGACTATGACTTCTGGCACTTTGACGTCGCCTGGAATCAAAGCTCCAGGCGATTACATTGAGGACGTGATGATCAGCGTAAAGGCGAAGAACCCCGCCGAACCTGAGTTCCACCAGGCGGTGCGCGAGGTGTTCGATTCTCTGCGGCTGGTCCTGGAAAAACATCCCGAGTATCAATCCAATCGAATCCTTGACCGGATCGTGGAACCAGAGCGCGTCCTGATGTTTCGCGTGCCCTGGACGGACGATCAAGGCGGCGTGCAGGTGAACCGCGGTTTTCGTATCGAGATGAACAGCGCCATCGGCCCGTACAAAGGCGGACTGCGCTTCCATCCCTCGGTGAACCTCGGCATTTTGAAGTTCCTGGCGTTCGAACAAGTGTTCAAGAATTCGCTTACCACGCTGCCCATGGGCGGCGGCAAGGGCGGTTCGGATTTCGATCCGAAAGGGAAGAGCGATAACGAAGTGATGCGCTTCTGCCAAAGCTTCATGACCGAACTGCAGCGCCACATCGGCCCAAACACGGACGTTCCAGCCGGCGACATAGGCGTGGGCGGACGTGAGATCGGCTATCTCTTCGGCCAGTACAAGCGGCTGCGCAATGAGTTCACCGGCGTGCTCACCGGTAAGGGCCTGAACTGGGGCGGGTCTCTAATTCGTCCGGAGGCGACCGGCTACGGCTGCGTGTATTTCGCCGAGGAAATGCTGAAGAGCCGTAAGGATTCGCTCGAAGGCAAGCTCTGCCTGGTTTCCGGCAGCGGAAATGTCTCGCAATACACCATCGAAAAACTGCTCGATTTCGGCGCGAAGCCGCTGACCGTGTCGGATTCGAACGGCGTCATCTACGATCCCGACGGCATTGATCGCGAGAAGCTGGCGTATGTTCTGGAGCTGAAGAACGTGAAACGTGGACGCATCCGCGATTATTCGGACCGTTACAAGAAAGCCATCTTCATGCCCACCGACGTAAAGCTGGAGCACAGCCCGCTATGGAATATCAAAGCGGATTGCGCCTTCCCGAGCGCCACGCAAAATGAAATTACCGCAAAGGATGCGGCGAACATGATCAAGAATGGTGTGAAGGTGGTTGCCGAAGGCGCCAACATGCCAAGCACGCTCGAAGCAACCAAACTGTTCCTGGATGCCAGGATTCTCTACGGTCCGGCGAAGGCGGCGAATGCCGGCGGCGTGGCCACGTCTGGCCTGGAGATGTCGCAGAACAGCGCACGCATTTCCTGGACCCGCGAGGAAGTGGATGACAAGCTGCATAAAATCATGACTTCCATCCACCGCAACTGCTACGAAACGGCCGCGAAATACGGCACGCCCGGCAACCTGGTGAACGGCGCGAACATCGCGGGCTTTTTGAAAGTCGCTGATGCGATGCTGGACCAGGGCTTGGTGTAGCACTGTGTAGCGCGGGTGCCCTCGCCCGCGTTGTTGAAAGCTATTGCCAAGCGGGGTGGACCACTTCCACCCCGCGCCTTTTTCACCTCGCTCGCTATAAGCTAGGATGGATCCCCTGATGACCGCCCACCCCATCGCCGAGCCCCTCCTCGACGCTGAGGCCCGCCTCGAAGGCTTCGACAATCTGATGCCCTTCAAGGTCCAGAACATTCTTCTGGTCTCCAGCCTCTACGACTCTTTCATCCTCCGCGAAGATGGCCGCCTCAACGAGCTTCTCATCGACGAATCGCTGGAGCTGAACCCGCAGCACATTCCTGGAATCACCCACGTATCCAGCTGCGCCGAGGCGCTTGAACTCGCTCGCTCGCAGCCGCGTTTCAATTTGATCGTCACGAATCTTGCCGTGGGCGACATGTCCGCCGCTCAGTTAGCCCACGAGGTTAAGAAATCTGGTCTCGATGTCCCCGTTGTGGTGTTGGCCTACGACTATCGCGAAGTAAAGAATTTCATCGCCCGCAATCCCTTCACAGAGATCGAGCGAATTTTCCTATGGCAGGGCAATGCGCGGATTCTCATCGCTATCGTCAAGTACATCGAAGACAAGCGCAATGTTCTGCACGATACGCGGGCCATGGGCGTGCCTGTGCTGCTGGTGGTGGAAGACAACATTCGCTACTACTCGTCGTTCTTGCCGGTGATTTACACCGAGCTGATCAAGCAGTCGCGGCGAGTGATTCAGGAGGGTATCAATGTCGCTCACAAGCTTGTGCGCATGCAGGCCCGCCCGAAGATTCTACTCAGTTCGAATTTCGAAGATGCCGCACAATTGGTGCAGCAGTATCGCGATTACCTGATCGGCCTCGTCTCAGACGTGGAATTCCCGTGGGATGGCAAGCTCAGTCCCGAAGCCGGCTTTGAGTTGGCCCGGCTGATGAAGGCTCTGGTGGCGGATGTGCCGGTAGTTCTCCAGACCAGTCGAACTGAATTTCGTCCCCGCGCGCTGGCCGCGGGCTATTCGTTTTTGCGCAAGCGTTCGCCCACCTTGCTGAAAGATCTTCGTCGTATTCTCACCGAAAATTTTGGATTCGGCGATTTCATTTTTCGCCTGCCGGACTATAAAGAAGTTGGCCGCGCCAAGGATTTGAACCAACTCGAAGAACAGTTGCAGACGGTTCCACCCGAAAGCCTCACTTATCATGCGCAGAGCAACCATTTTTCGCACTGGCTGATGGCGCGCACCGAATTTGCTTTGGCCGCCAAGCTGCGGCCGCGCAAGATCTCGGACTATGCCAGTCCGGAACACTTGCGCAGCGATCTGATCGAATCTATCAACGACTACCGGCGCGAACAAAGTGAACTCGTCATCGGGGACTTCAACGCCGATACGTTCAAGCCGTCGGAATCGACTTTCCTGCGTATTGGCGCCGGATCGCTGGGAGGCAAGGCGCGTGGACTGGCGTTTGTTCGCCATCTGCTGCGCAAGCACCGCATCGTGAAACGCTTTCCCGGCGTCCGTATCGCGGTGCCGCCGGCCCTGGTTCTGGCGACGGATGCCTTCGATCAATTCATGGCGGAGAACAATCTGCTCGACTTCGCTCTGCAATGCGAAGACGATGCCGAGATCCTGCAAAGATTCCTTGCCGCTTCACTCTCCGAGAAACTCCGGAAAGACTTGAGAGCCTTCCTCGACCACGTCACCTATCCGCTCGCGGTGCGCTCATCGAGTTTGCTCGAGGATTCGCAGTACCAGCCTTTTACCGGCGTTTACGAAACTTTTATGCTGGGCAATCAATCGCCCGAAGCGGATGTGCGCCTCGCGGAATTGGTCGACGCGGTCAAGCGCGTCTACGCTTCGACCTTCAGCCGTCATGCCAAGGCGTACGTGCGCGCTACTCCCTATCGCCTGGAAGAAGAAAAAATGGCGGTGATCGTTCAGCAGCTCGTCGGCAGGGCGCATGATGACCGCTTCTATCCCGATTTCTCCGGCGTAGTGCGGTCGCACAATTTCTATCCCGTGCCGCCGATGACGTTCTCCGATGGAATTGCCGCAGTCGCCTTAGGACTCGGTCGAGCCGTCGTCGATGGCGGAAAATGTCTGAGGTTCTGTCCCCGCTATCCGCAAAACCTCCTGCAATTTTCTTCGGTGGACGATATTCTCGCGAACTCGCAAACCGAGTTCTGGGCCCTTTCGCTGAGTAGTATCCCTGCTGGACGCCCCGGGTGCCTGCACGAGATGCGCTTCGGTCTGGATATGGCCGAACTGGACGGCACGCTGCCCGCATTCGCCTCTACGTATTCGGTCGACAATCAAGCTGTCTACGACGGTATGAGCCGTCCTGGCATTCGCATTGTGAGTTTCGCACCCATGCTCAAGCATGGACTATTTCCTCTGCCTGCAATTCTCCAAACCCTGGTGAAGAGCGGCGAAGACGCTCTGGGTATTCCCGTCGAAATAGAATTTGCCGTCCGCCTGCCACGGCAGCCGGGCGAAGCCGCAGAGTTCGGCTTCCTCCAGATCCGCCCGCTCCCGCTTTCGCGCGATCATCAGGATCTCTCCGTCGCCAACGCGGATGCTCGACAACTGCTCTGCCAAAGCAATAAAGTGCTGGGCAATGGCCGTATTGAAAATTTGTATGATGCCATCGTCGTCGATTCGCAGCGTTTTGAGCGTAGCCGCAGCCAGGAAGTAGCAAAAGCCGTTGCCCATTTCAACAGCCTGTTGAACGGGGAGAATCGTCCCTATCTGCTGATCGGTGTCGGCCGCTGGGGGTCGAACGATCCCTGGTTAGGCATTCCCGTCGAGTGGGATGAAATTTCCGGCGCGCGCGTCATCGCCGAAGCGGGCTTTCGCGATTTCCGCGTTACGCCCTCGCAGGGCAGTCATTTCTTTCAGAATCTCACCGCATTCCAGGTCGGATACTTCACGGTGAATCCAGATGCCGGCGAGGGATCGGTAGATTGGGAGTGGCTCGGCCAGCAGCCGGCGATGGAAGAAGACGGATGCGTCCGCCACTTACGTTTCGATGCGCCGCTGCGCGTGATTATGAACAGCCGGCAAAGTCAGGGGATCATTTTCAAACCTGAATCGGCTACGGCATCAAGCGAGCAATGAAGGACCATACTCAGCCGCGCCTTCAGGCACCGCACACACCAAATGACCTTTACTGCATCGATACCCCGCGCAACCCGGACACTCTCGCGCCTGGACAGCCTACTCGCCCCAACCTGCATCCTACTGGTAGAGTGGGGATGGGGTTGCCTCGCTTCGGGCGGGATCCAAGCGTGAAAATCTGGAGCAGATAGGGAAACCTACCCCAAAATCTTGCGGTAGACTCGTTGAATCTCAGGGTTCTCCAGGGCTTTCGTGCTGGCACGATTGCGGACGCTGTTTGCGGAGAATGAACTGCCAAGGGTGGACTGCCAACATCGCCTCGGCGACATCTTAATCAGCTGGACCTGGAGCCATCATCAATTTGAAACTGAGCCATTCAGCGCGTGTAGGCCTACTGACTGTGTCGATCTTATCCTCTGTGGTCTTCTGCGCAGGTCAAAGCTCGGCGCAGACCCAAACATCGGACTCTGCCCAGTCTATCCAACCGCCCGTGGCTACCCCTCCGAAGCTGGATCAGCCCGGAGACCAACCGTCTGCCCAGCAGAATTCTCAGGATCAAAAAAAGCCCGCCCAGGAGGATCCGAAGAAGAAGAAGACCGAAGATCCAAAGAAGAAAGACGACCGGATGTTTTACGTGATGCCAAACTATTTGACCGTAGATGGTGAATCGGAAGTGAAGCCAGTCTCTTGGCAAGAGAAGTTCGCGATGGCGGCGAAAGGCTCCTTCGACCCCTATGAATTCACGATCGTGGGCATCGTGGCGGGCATTCGCCAGGCGGGCAATTCCTATCCCGCGTTCGGGCAGGGAGCGGAGGGTTACTCGAAGCGGTATGGAGCCGCTTTCGCCGATCAGGTGGATGGCAACGTCATGGTGGGCGGCGTTTACCCCACGATCCTGAAAATCGATCCTCGCTATTTTCGATTGGGCAGGGGTTCGTTCGTCCACCGCTTTGGCTATGCCATCGACCGTATTTTCATCGCTCGGAAAGACTCCGGTGGGCACATGTTCAACGTTCCCGAGTTTGCCGGCAACGCGACGGCGATTGGGATTTCCAACTTCTATTATCCCGAGTCCGATCGCAGTTTTTCGTCGAATTTGTCGGACTGGGGAACGCAGATGGGCCTGGATGCTCTTGGCAATGAGCTGAAGGAATTTTGGCCGGATATTCATCACTATTTGCAGAGGAGACACGAGCGCCACCTGCAAAAACAGCAGCAGAAAACATCCGATTAACGATTCCATTCCGGATTCCGCCCTTACACGTTTTCTGCCGTCGGCGTGCATCCAAACGCCGGATCAGACAATCGAACGTTGGGTAATTAGCAGCGATAGTTCAAAGATTAGAGCCATAGGCTCGAACGGGAACTAGCATCGGAGGAGATTTGAGAGCGACTCGATCATTTTGTATGGTGGCAGCGCTGGTGGGCATATTTGGAACTGCGTCGGTTAAAGCGCAGACAACAACGGGTGCTCTAGAACAATCCCAGGAAGGGACGGTGCAGCGCGGTCTGGACAATGTTTCCTTGCTTACTCAGGATACTAAGCAAGCGAGCCAGCAAACGGACGGGAAGTCCTCCTTGCCAGATGCCCCGGCGCAGGCCAGCCCTTCCACTCCAGGTAACGCCGATGACCAATATGGGAAGCAATCCAAGAGAATTCTGGGGATAGTTCCAAATTACCGTGCGGTCAGCGCCAATACGCACTTGCCTCCGCTGAGTTTCAAGAGTGACCTCTGGCTGGCGACCCAGGATACATTCGACTACTCCGATTTCCTTTTCGTGGGAGGACTCGCGGGGATCAACATGGCCAACAAGTCGCAGCCGACCTTTGGCCAGGGCGCGGAAGGCTACGGCAAATACTACTGGCACGTCTTTGTCGACGGGGCCATAGAAAACTACATGACGGAAGCGATTGTGCCGGCGGCGACGAGAGAAGACCCGAGATACTACACCCTGGAAAAAGGCGGATTCGTTAAGCGGACCGGTTACGCCGTAAGTCGCCTGTTCATAACCAGAACCAACTCGGGAGGGAGCACCTTCAATCTGTCAGAGATCGTAGGGGCCGGGGCGGCCGCGGGCATCGGCAATGCTTATTACCCGCAACAGTCCAACCCGTGGGTGAAAACGTACCAACGTTGGGGAACGCAGGTGGGTTTGGACGGTGTCTTCAACGCGCTAAAAGAGTTCTGGCCCGATATCAATCGGGTGATATTTCACGGAAAATACTAACTCCGATTGCTTACCTTTGGTAGCGGCTCAGTTTGAATTGCGTCCTTTCTTAAGGAGCATCGTCCCTCGCATGGCACGGAGCCGGGCGGCGAGCAATCTCCTGTGGACATGAGATGCGTGTGCGCGAGCCATCGCTTGCCTCAAGAGCGGCTCTGCTCCGGCGCCTTACATTGACGTACCACCCTTCCGCCGAGTACGCGACGGAAGGGTGGTAAGCACATCTGGCTAGAAGTGGAACCCAATCTCAGCCGTCAGCGTGCGAGGGGTCACATAGTGCGTGCCGCTGAAAGTGGAGAAAAAGTTGTACAACGCCGTCTTGTTGGTTAGGTTGATGGCCGTGAGGCGCAGGCTCCACTTGTAGCGCTCGCCGCGGAAGAGGTTGTCGTGCCCAACGCTGAGATCAAACAAGTTTCGTGGCGCAATCCGCTGCGGATTGTGGTCGTCATTTTCCTTTCCCTGAGCAGGGATCTTGACATAGATAGATCCCAACCCAGCCGCATCGCAGGTCGCAAGCGCCGGCCCGAAAGGATTCGGCGCGGCCGGTTTGCCGTCACAGGTTAGCCCGGCCTGAAATTCCTGGTCGGCGGTTAAAGGCAATCCGGTGAGGTTGTTCACGAAGGCGACTTGGCCGCTGGGAATATTCGCTCCTCCTCCATCTGCAATAGGCGTAGAGCCAAAGCAGGTTGCCGTTGGCGCCGAGCATGGAATCGACCCCGCCACGAGCCCGCTGTCATACCTCCAGTTGAATCCCATCCACGGACCATTTTTCCATGGCTGGTACTGGACGTGGGTAGTCTGGTTGAACTTTTCGTCATGGTCAATGCGGAAGACGTTGGGCGCTGGTAAAAACGGTGTCCCGCCGACTTGCGGGGGAAAGAAGCGCGCGGCCACGCTCGACATCACCACGAGTGCAGTAAACCCGTGGTAATTGGGAACGCTTACCCTGAGTGTATATCCCGGAATTTTCGAGTTATGCCACTCGATTGGAAATGCGATCGGGGAGGCGGCTACGACGCCGAAGTCGTAAGCGCCGTGCGTGTACTTCCAAATGTACTCGCCGTCTACCACCAAATATTTTCCGAAGGCTTGCTGAATCCCAGCATGGAATTCGTTGCGCCATCCTGGACGAATCGCCCCACTCACACAGGGAATATTCGGCGGCGGTACCAGAAAGGAAATGACCTGATTGCTGCATCCGGTGCTGGCAATGATCAGATTTTCGTTGAACGGAGATTCCATGGTACGTGCGTAGGAAATCCGAAGGATCGTATTCGTGCGCTTGATGTTGTATGCCACGCCGGCCCGCGGCTCCGCTTGGGCGTCTTTGCTGAATCCACGGTAGATATCTCCCCGAACTCCAATGTTGAATGCCCAATTTCCCTTGGTGATCGAGTCTTGGACGTAGAGCGCCCCTTCCTTAACGTCTGTGTGGCCGTGAAAAAGGAACGAACTCCCTCCACGCGTCAGGTCGCTAGGTGCGAGAATCGTGCACGGAGGTCCAGTGGGGCTGCCCGCCGAATCCAGACAGGAGGTACCAGGCATGGGGTTGCCGCTTGAATCGAGCTGGTTGAAAAGTCCTAAGAATCCAGGATCGACCGTGCCCAGAGTGTCATTCTCCGTCAGGAACGTGTGCTGATACGTGATTCCCACTTTTATGTTGTGGATGCCCTTCACGTAAGAAATGTCCCCTCGGAGACCGGCGTTGGTAAGTTTCCGGTCTTGCGTAATGGTCTGAGCTTGCAAGTCTGGCGAAAAGTCCGCGAACGGATCGGCACTTGGATAGTAGTTGAATTGGTCTTGCCGGACAAAAGCGCCAACATTAAGCACCGCCGATGTGTTGAGCACGTGCGTCCAGGACGGTGCAATGTTAAACGTCCCGATCTTCGAGCGCTGATCCGTCTGACCCAGAGGAGTCGTCGTCCCCGGGACGACCGCTTGACCGCCAACACAATCGAAGCCTGCGTTGCATGTATGGAATTGTTGGTCGTAAGTATTAGGGTTTTGAAACCACGAGCGAGTGTAGCCGAAGTTCAAGTGAATCGAATCGGCCGCGGTCAATTGATAGTCCACCCGATCGAACACATTCTCCTCGTTGCCTTTGTCGTGCATCACCTTGAACTCGGGTGGATCGAGAAATCGTCCGCTGTTCAGAGCGTTCACGGTAATGAAGTTTCCCCACTTTTGACCGCCATAGGCGAGATTGAACCCAACGTTGGAGGTTCCAAAAGACCCATATGAGGCGGTGACGTCGCCATGAGGTGTGGTTACGCCCTGACCGGAACGCGTGGTCGCAACGATGACTAGGCTCGTCTTGCCTCCATATTCGGCGGGAGGTGCGCCCTGGATCACTTCCAGAGATTGGATCGAACCAACCGGAAACTGGTTGGAAAAGACCTTGCTTTGCTGGTCGGTGATCGGCTGCCCGTCAATGGAGAAGGAATTCTCCGCGTGATCGCCCATGCCATGAAAAAGGCCGTTAGAGTCCGCAGCGATTCCCGGAGTGGCAAGAGTAACCAGCGAACTCAATGACGACGAGGCACTTTCCAGAGGGATCTTATCGAACAATCCGCGGTCAACATCAGTGTGAGCGGTTGGGTCATTTTCTACCAGATCTCCGCCAGCCTCGACGGTCACTATGTCCGACGCCCCGCCCACCTTAAGGCTGATACTGACTGCGAGTGGGACGGCGGACCGCACTTCAACGTCCTGAGCATAGGGGGCAAATCCCGCTACCGTCACACTCAAATGGTAAGGATTAAAGGGGACGTTGGGAAAGCTGAACCCCCCGGAACTGTCGGTAGTGGTTGATCGGTCAAAGTGGCTGACCGGGTTATGAATTTCAACAGTGGCACGCGGGACCATCGCGCCCGTTGGGTCCAGCACAGTGCCACTGATGGACGCGGAGTTCGATTGCCCGTAGGCGAGAGTGCCGGCTAGACAGAACGAGACGGCGAGAATAGCGACGATAGATTGCCTGAATAGCGATGTAAGCACAGGTCCTCCTGGGATGATTGCGAGAATAGGGAATAGCCCGACTTGGAAAACGCCGGGCGACTTGCTCTTGAGGAATCCCTAGACGGCAGGAGGGCCACGAATGCCCAGATCAGAAACGCTGAGCCGGGCCTTCGTGATGACGTCTTCTTCCTGGAGCAGTCCGACCGCAGAAAAAATGGGCCGGGCTGAATTGGAAACGGCTGCGGGACTGGCGCTATGCGCCACCACACAGATGGAGCACGAATTGGATTCCGTCTGGTTCGGATGGTTATGGGTAGACTCCGCCACCGCAGTCCACAACATCAGGGACACGCAGAGCCACGTCAACCATCGTACGGAGAATCGCATTCGTTCCTGTATCGGGCTAGATTCAATCTA
>Ga0308309_10002403_pt1 | contig 11176 bp, 7 predicted proteins | sample HubBroMetageWFT5_FD_192491 | JGI IMG/M metagenome (GOLD analysis project Ga0308309, IMG submission 192491) | Warmed and freeze-thawed soil microbial communities from the Hubbard Brook experimental Forest, New Hampshire - Hubbard Brook CCASE Soil... | ecosystem: Environmental > Terrestrial > Soil... | reverse complement strand
TTCAATCGCACTTCCGCCAGCCGCCGCGAGCACGACGTCACGATCGTCCAACGCCCGCGCGGCAACGCGCTCAATAATTCCAGCGCACCCGGCAACGGCACAACCCCGTCGAGGTCCGTGATCTCGTCTCGCTCGATTTCCGTATTCTCGGCCAGATGATCGCCATCCGGCAGGTACTCGCGAATCGTAGTGATGCTCGGCCGCCCGTGCGCCCGATGCACCACTTCCGCGGCATCAAATCCGTGCCGTGCAGCCCAACGTGTCCAAACGCGCGCCACCGCCGGTGTCGAATCCACTAAAACTCCGTCCATATCAAAAAGCAGCCCGGCACAGGAAATCCGTGTCATCCGCAACTCCGCATGCGCGCGATCTTTCCGTTAATCATTTGTTTTCGCTGCCACAGGAATCCACCCAGCATACGGATGCAAAAGCTTTTCCGCAAATCAATGGTTTGGATTTCAGCTGCAGAAAAAAAAGATAGGAAGGACAGCGCGGCAGTCGAACTAATGTACTTTTTCCGCCGTCTGCGCGCGCAACATTTGCCTCGCGGATATCCGGATCAGCGCGGGTAGCACATCGCCAAAACTCCCGCCCCCCGGCGCTCCGCCAAATTCAAAATACAATCTCCGGTAGAGCGCGTACAGCTCGTCGTAAATCCCCTGCGCTTCCTTTTGCGGATGAAACACCACATGCTCCGGACAAATCTGCTTCTGCGCCTCTTCGATCGTCTTGAACGTTCCCGCCGCCAAAAATGCAAAAATCGCGGACCCCAGGCTCGTCACTTTCTTGCTCGGCACCAGCACCGGCCGCCCCAGCACGTTCGCGTACACTTGATTCAATACCGGATTGCTCTGCGGAATCCCGCCAGCATTGATCACGCGCTCGATCCGCGTACCATATTCCGCCATGCGATCCAGAATCACCCGCGTGTGAAACGCTGTCCCTTCGATTGCCGCAAAAAGTTCATCCCGAGCCGTATTCTGCAGGTTCCAGCCGAGCGTCATCCCGCGCAGATTCGGATTTACCAACACCGTGCGGTCGCCATTGTCCCAGGTCATGCGCAGCAATCCCGTTTGCCCCGCGTGATATTTCTCCAGCCCCGCGCTCAATTGCGAAATAGTAGTGTTCGCCCGCCGCGCGATCGCTTCAAAAATATCTCCGGTAGCGGAAAGACCAGCCTCGATCCCCGTGTAACCCGGATGCACGCTGCCCCTGACGACACCGCAAACTCCCGGCACCAATTGCGTCTGGCTCGATATCCCAATAATGCATGTAGAAGTTCCCACCACGTTCGCCACGTCTTTTTCCTGCGTGCCCGCCCCGATCGCATCCCAGTGCGCATCGAACGCTCCCACCGGAATCGGAATTCCCGCGCGCAATCCCAGCTTCTCCGCCCAGTAAGGCGACAGAGTTCCGGCAATCTTGTCGGAAGTTTCGTACTGCCCCGCAAGTTTCGCGCGCACTCCGGTCAGCAGCGGATCCAACTTCACCAAGAATTCCTCAGAGGGCAGCCCGCCGAGGTCGGCGTGCCACAACCATTTGTGCCCCATCGCGCAAACGCTGCGTTTCGCATTGCTCGGATCCGTCACGCCACATAGCGTCGCCGCCATCATGTCGCAATGCTCGAAAGCGCTCGCGAATTTCCCGCGCTTGTCGGGATTGTGGCGCAACCAGTGCAGCAGTTTCGCGAATCCCCACTCCGAAGAATAAACGCCGCCGCACCAGCGGATCGCTTCCAATCCCTCGCGGTTCGCCAGTTCCGTAATTTCCGCGGCTTCCGTCTTCGCCCGATGGTCGCACCACAAATAATATTCATCCAGCGGCGCCATCTTTGCATCCACCGGCACCACGGAAGATCCCGTCGTGTCCAGCGCGATTGCTTTCACGTCCTCGCCGCGCACTCCCGCTTTCTTCAAAACCTCGCGCGTCGCCGTAGCCAGCGCGCGCATGTGATCTTCGTGCGATTGCGTGGCAAATTCCGGGTCTTCGCGTTTGCGGTGCAATGGATATTCGGATACCGCGGATTCCAGCGTGCCCTTCTCGCTATCCACGATCGAAACGCGCACACTCAACGTCCCGAAATCCACGCCAGCGACGATCGCCATAAAAATCCGCGCCCCTGATCTTTAATTTCCGTGCCAGTGCATGTCCGAACCCAGACAACGAACTGCGGCCGCACCCGCGCCACTACTCAGAAAACTTTACGGTGCGCACCACAGCGTAGCAAACGTTTACTCGCTAGTAAAAAGCACCAAACAGTGCGATGTGCGCGCATTTGCTTCACTCACCGCCGGGGTTGGCGGCTTTCAGTTTTCGCCGGCGCCCCGCTTTCGGAGCCAGAGCTGTGGAATCGCGAAGCACCAGGCTGGTGCGCAGCATGTATTCGCTTCCCGTCGGCGAAGGAGATTTGCGCCGCACTTCCGTGAGAAGCGCGTTGAATGCCAGGCGGGCAATTTCTGCCTGCGACATTTTTACCGTGGTCAAAGGAGGTATCACGAATTGCGCCAATCGGATGTCGTCAAACCCCACGACGGAAAGTTCCTTCGGCACGTGAATCCCCTGCGCGTAACTTTCGCGCATCACTCCGAGCGCCGTCATGTCGTTCGAGCAGATCACCGCCGTGGGAATTTCGGCGCGCGCCAAAAGTTTCTGCATCGCCGCGATGCCGCCCTCCATCGTGTGATTTCCTTCCACCAGGAGCTGCGGATCCACGGCCAAGCCGATCTCGCCCATCGCTTGCATGAACGCGTGCTGCCGCGCCAGGGCGGTCTTCAGCGTCAACGGTCCGGAAATAAAAGCAATTTTTTCGTGCCGCAGCGCGGCCAGATGCTGTACCGCCTGCCGCAGCCCGTGCAGATAGTCGATTTTGATCGTGCTGATCCGCGGCAGCGGCGGCCCCACATCAATAAACACCAGCGGCACGTTGCGCGATTTCAAATCATCGAACAGCGCCTCTTCCATCCCGAACGTGACCACCGCCACGCCCTCCACCCGCCGTTCGATCATCCGCCGCACCGAAAGCGCCATGCGCGCGGGGTCGTGCACGGTGGAGGTCGTCAGAATTTCGTAATTATTCTGAACCGCGATGTCCTCGAATCCCTGCACGATTTCCGGAAAGAACGGATTGGTAATCTCCGAAACGATCAATCCAAAAATCCGGCTGCGTCCTGAAACCAGCGCGCGCGCCTGCGTGTTCGGGTAATATCCCAGCTCCTCGATCACTTTCCACACGCGGCGTGAAAGCTGCGGCGTTACCGTCGGCACGCCATTAATCGTGCGCGACACGGTCGCAATCGAAACCTTGGCTAACTTTGCAACTTCGTGGATGCTCACTTCTCATCTCCGATGACGCGTGCCACGTATGATCTGCTTCAATGGCGGTTCCGTCAACGTTTAGCCTAAACAATCTCACTCAAAAGCGCGTTGGAAAATGTGCCACTCACGGTACGACCCGAATCTACCGGTCCGCGTCTTCGCTTCGCGTGCTCGTTTTCGAGTACACGGCGTATCGTTCGCCAAAAATTGGGTTCAACGGAGTCAATATCGTCGCATTTTTCTGGCCCACGGTCTGAAAAGTCAGCGGCTGCCCCTTCACGGGTTCTACCCATGCCCCCGCGCGAATTTCTTCCGCCGATTTCGCAGTAATATTGGCGCTGCCCCTCGCTTCGGCATGTAGGGGAGACAGCTGCGTCGGCCCGTGATCCGGATCGTATTGCATTGCCTCGGCCAATCTTTCGGTTCCCAGGCGCCCGGCCAGCACGATCGGCCCGTACAGCGCCGCCACCTGGGTCGGATCACCCAGCAGTGATTCAGTGCGCAGCCGCATCGGCAATTTCACTTCCAGCCGGTCGCCATCCGCCCATTCCCGCGTGATCCGCAGATAACTTCCCGGACTCGAAAAAACCGGCAGCGCCTTTCCGTTCAGTTCCACCGCGCCGCCGCCGACATCATCGCGGAAACAAACTGCCGTCGCGAAACGCCCGTGGGAAACTTCACGTCGTCCTCCATCCTCCACTGCGAGCTGCCACGCAGTGCTTTAAATCCGATTTCGAGGAAGCGTTTACTCAGTTTGTCGCAGCCCGCGCAGGGTTCCTATCGCAATTCCTTGGTTCGATACGATTCGGATCGTCGGCAGGTCAGCAGGCATGACGGTCCTCTACGGAATATATCTGATTGCGGATTTAATGCAAGCACTTTACCGAGACCTGGAACGTCGTAACTATCTGCAAACACAGATGTTACGCCGGAAACAACCTAAGCATGATAGCCCCCGGGGCGCCGCGCACTCAGTGCCGCATTTCGGGGCTCCCCGTAGCTGCCCGAGCGCCAATTAAAGCTCGCTCAAAACTCCACGTCTATCGCTCGCCCTTCAAACGCGACGTTCCGCACCGTCTCGCCCAACTTCACTTCAATGTCCCTCCGCCTGGGCGCGAGCATCCGCGATCCCTGCGCCAGCTCCAATTTCAAAATCCGTCGCGCATCATTCCACCGCATCTGAATCCCCATCCACTCGCCCTTGCGATAATCGAAAGAATTCCCATCGTCCTCATAAAGCAAAAACGAAGCATCCCCTCCCGCATAAACAGAAATTGTCAGCGGCCCATCCACCTTCTCATCCGTAAATTGCTTCACCGGTCCCATCGGCAAAATCGCTCCCGCCCGCACATATAAAGGAGTCGTCTCTAAATCCACCGCTCGCGTGATTTCCCGCCCGCCCTTCACGCGCTCCCCACTCCAAAAATCCCACCAATCGCCGCGCGGCAAATAGACCGCCCGCGAAGTCGCGCCCTGCTCCACCACTGGCGCTACCAAGATATCCCGGCCCCACAAATATTCATCGCCGCGCGCCACCGCGACGGGATCATCCTGATAATGCAGCCACAAAGAACGCATCACTGGCATTCCCGTCAGCGTGCACTCGCGAACCGCGCTATAGATGTACGGAAGCATCCGGTAACGCAGCTCCAGATATTTCCTGCAAATTATCTCCACCTGCGGATTGTGCAGCTGGCTCTCATCCGGAATCGCCGCACCGCCATAATTTCGAATTTCCGTCGGCCCCGGATCGCCCGTATTCCAACCCCACGGCAGCCGCAATTTCCAAGCCCGCCCGTGCGAACGAAACAGCGTGCAGAACGCACCAAACTGAAACCAGCGCACAAATAATTCCGCCGTGAATTCTTTCGTGGGCACGAATCCGCCGATGTCCGTCCCCCAATAAGGCACGCCGCTCAATCCTGTATTCACCGCGATCGGCAAATGAGTCTTCAGCGTCTCCCAAGTCGAATACACATCGCCCGACCACAAGAACGACGCGTACCGCTGCATCCCCGCGTACCCATTGCGATGCAAAGCAAACGGCCGTTCGTTCGGCCGGTCAATCTGCGGGCCTTCCCAATGCATTCGGTTGCGCACCAAACTCGACGCAATGTCCAGCGGATCGCCCTCGTCCGGCCACCATCCATCCACGCCCATCGCAAAATCTTTTCGGTGCGCGTCCCAGTAACAGCCCGCCTCCGTCTCGTCATATTTCACGACGTCGCAAGTGTCCTGCGCTCTCCCTGTCAGCTTGTCCGCCAAAATCACTGTGTGTATCACCGCGCGAAAATTATCTTTGTGCAATTCCGCCAGCATCTTCGGTGGATCTGGAAACGCGCGCACATTCCATTCGAACGCGCCGTTTTCCGTGTTCCATCCGTTCGGACAAAATCCCGTGCTCAGATAAATCATCGCGTCGCACGGCAATTTCTTTTCGCGAAATGTTTTCGCCTCCGCCAGAATTTCCTCCGGACTCCCCAGCGTCCGGTGCGATTGCATGTAACCGAAGCTCCACAGCGGCGGCAACTCCGAATTCCCCGTCAGCCGCGCGTATTCCCTCATGATCGTCGCCGGCTCGCGCGACGCCACGAAAAAAATGTCCAGCGGATAAGCCGCATCCGGCCCCGCCGGCAAGAATTTGCTTTCTGCCCCCGAAAAATCAAACGTCCCGAACGGCGCATGAAAGAACATCGCCCAGCCCGCCGTCCCAATCAGCCAGGGAATCGGCACGCGCCCGCCATTCGTCTGCAATTTGTAACCGCCCTGCCCGCGCTTCATCGTATCCACCGACCCGCGACGATCGAATTGCGGCCCGCCCTCGCCCAACCCGAGCAACGGCGAATTTCCAGTCGCAAAAGAAACCACTCCGCTAGCCCGATCCACTTTTAGTTGCTGAATCGTCGCGCTGTCCGTACCAGCAATTGTGAACGTCAGCGGGCTGGGCGTAATTTTCACGTTCAAATCGCCAGTCCTCACGCTCCGCTCCGCGAATTCCCCGCTCACAGTCGTCACCGGGCCATCCCAGTTCTCCTGTACCAACGACCCGTCGCTGCGGACGGTCCCGCCGCCGCCCGTCGCCGAAAAAATACTCAATCGCAGAGTGCGCGCGCTAACAGAAGCAATCCGTATTTCCAGCTCTTGCTCCGCCGGCCCGAATCCATCAGCGCCCGCAAATCCCGTCCCTGGCAAAATAAATGCCGCACAAGTCGTACCGACAACCTTCAAAACCTGCCTGCGATCATATCGTTTGCTCATGTATGCCGGTCCCCTGTCGAACACTGCAAGAAATGAAACCAATCAGCCCGTAGGATCTCATAGGCCAGGGAGAGTATATAATATGCGAGAAAACGCTAGCTCTATCACAGCGACAGCACCACAGCCTTCTGCCCGGCTTCGTCCGTTACTGCCTCCGCCTTGTTGCCTCAGTCTTCCGGTTTGACTATCCTGGTCGCCGGATATAACTTCTCAGGACCTTCCACGAGGAGCGCTTGTGAAGAAACCCCACGCACAGCCAAAGCCACATCGCATTCTGGTGATCGACGTCGGCGGCACTCACGTCAAGCTGCTGATGACCGGTCAAAAAGATCCCGTGAAAATTCCCTCCAACCTTTCCATGACCGCCGCGAAAATGGTTCGCGCCGTAAAAAAAGTGACGCGTTCATGGAAATACGATGGCATCGCGCTGGGATATCCTGGCCCGGTCATCGACAACCATCCGCTGCGCGAGCCACACAATCTAGGCAGCGGCTGGGTCGGTTTCAATTTCCGCAAAGCCTTCGGCCGTCCGGTAAAAATTATCAACGACGCCAGCATGCAAGCCCTCGGCAGTTATAAAGGAGGCCGCATGCTTTTCCTCGGCCTCGGCACCGGCCTCGGCTCCGCCATGGTAATTAACGGCGTCCTGGAGCCCATGGAGCTCGCGCACCTCTTCTACAAAAATGGGAAAACGTACGAGGACTACCTCGGCTTACGCGGTCTGCAAAAATACGGAAAGAAAAAATGGCGCCGGCAGGTTTTCAAGGTCACCGAAAAATTAAAAGCAGCTCTGGAGGCGGACTACGTCGTCCTGGGTGGCGGCAACGCTGCCAAGCTCAAGAAACTTCCGCCCGGCGCCCGCCTCGGCAGCAACGAAAACGCCTTCCGCGGCGGCTTCCGCCTCTGGTCACATTCAGACCGCTCGCCGCGCTAATTTCGCTCCGCTGGGTCGGAAGGGCTGGGCTTCAGCCGCGCCCTTCCACCGATTCCGCCAACTATTGTTGCGGCGGCGCGCTCGGCGCCCCAATTTTCGTCCCAATCACTTCGCCCGAAATAATAATCTCCACGCGACGATTCTGCTGTCGCCCCGCCGCCGTATCATTACTCGCCACCGGATTCGATTTCCCAAATCCCGTCGCCGTAACGGAAGTCGGGTCCAGCCCCTGCTGCAGCAAATAATCCCGCACCGCATTCGCGCGCTGCTCCGATAACGTCTGGTTGAACGCATCGCTTCCCACGCTGTCCGTATATCCCTCCACCGACAAATGCAATCCCGGATGCGCCAGCACAATCCCGGAAAATTTCGCCAAAGCCTCGCGCGCCGATTGCTGCAGTTCATATTTCCCGAACGCAAACAACACGTCCGCCATGTTCACCTGCAAACCACGTGGCGTGTCCGTCGTCGGCAACACGCGATTAAATTGGTCCAGCAGCGCCGCCCGCAAAGCCTGCTTATCCGCTTCCGCACGAGCCGCCGCTTCTTGTGCCGCCTTCGTTTGCTGTTGCGCGGCCTGCGCCTGTTGCTGTGCTGCCAAAGCCGCCGCATCCGCCTGCGCACGTGCAGCCGCCGCTTGCGCCGCATCGCGCTCCGCCTGCAATTTTTGAATTTCCGCCTGTTGACGCGCCGCTTCTTCCTGTTTCCGTTTCGCGTCCGAGGCCGCCACCGCGGCCTGCGCCGCTGCCTGCTCTGCGTCCGCTTTCTGCTGCGCCGCGCGTTTCAGGGCGATCGCGCGCGCATCCGCCGCGGTCTGCACCGCGTCGCGCGCCGCCGCGATCACTTCTTTCCTGTTCGCTTTCTTCGCCAGCAAATTGTCCGCATTGCCCAGCGAACTCACCGCCTTTTGAAATGCGTCCGGCGCCAGTAAATCCGCCCCCGCGGTCTGCGCGATGGAAACCGCATTCCGCGCTTCGTAAATCTCCAGCGGCACCTTCGGGGAAAAATCCGTAATAGGCTCCCGCGCCTTCGACATGTCGTATGTATATGTCCCGCGCTGCATCAATTCGTAATTCGCCGCCACTTGCTCCGACTTCCCCACCGTGTCCGCCCGCACCATGTTCTCCAGCACCACCACGTCGCTCGGCATGTTCACCGCAAAATACGGCTCGGCCGTCACGATCATTCCAAACGTCTGTAAATTCGTAGTCGCCGTCAATTTGCTGTTGTCGCCGTCGAGCAGCAATTCCCCCAGATTATTCGGCTTGCCCTCCGGCGTGATCGCCCACAACACATACGTCAAATACTCTTTCCCGAATTTCTGCGCCGACTGCATATTTTTGAAACTCGCGCTCACCACAATCGATCCCTGCTTGCTGTCCACCTTTGCGTTGCCCTTCGCCAGCGGCAGCAGCGGCGTCCCTTGAAATCCGATCATCGTCGAGCCGCTGCGATGTTGATAGCTAACCGCCGTCACCGTCTTACCCACCACCGTCACGTTGTAGATAGACTGATTCCCCTGCTGCGCGGGCGCAGCCTGTTGCTGCGCTCCCGCCGCCGTGCAAAAAATCACCAGGGCCGCAATCAGAACCGCCAGCATCGTTTTCATGTTCGTAAATTACTCCTTTATCCAGCTCTCGCCGCTCCGCGCGAATCCGCGCGCACATCGGCACTTCCGCAAATCCATTTTCAGGAACCTTGCTTTCCGTGAGCGGCCCCAAGTGTACCAAAATAGTGCATCGCTTCCGAGCATCATCGCACCACACTTAGCCTCAAAAAATTCGCACGAATCCTCGATTTCCCCACGCGTCACAAGGTACGATATATATTCATGATGCAACGCTCATTCCTGGCCGCCGCGCTCTTGCTCTTCTTCATTCCCTCCGGGCTTCGGGCCTGCACCTGTTCCAAGCAACCTCCGGGAAAATGTCCCGGCCTACAATCTGACGACGTTGTTTTCCTCGGCACCGTCACTGAAATCGCCGCCGTCGCTCCCGACGCCACCTCCGCTGAAGCCGCCACTGCCGCGGCCAACACGAACGAAGCAAATCCCGACGCCACTCCGCAAACCGCTTCGCCCATCACTCGCTACCATTTTCACATTGACGAAAAATTCGCCGGCCCAGACTCCGCCGACATTGACGTTTTCTCCGGCGGCGACGATGCCGACTGCGGCTACTATTTCAAAAAAGACGAGCAGTACATCGTCTTCACCCAACAAGAAACCGAGGGCCGTCTCTTCGCCGTTGTCTGCAGCCAGACGCGCCCCGCGAGCGAAGGCCGCGCGCTGCTTCCTCAATTGCGCTCCATGCGCAATCACGATCGCGTCGCGTCCGTTTTCGGCGTCCTGCGCCGCGCCGATCCGCCGCTCCTCGCTCCCACCGACGATCCCGAAGATCCCATCCCGCACGTAAAATTAAAATTGCGCTCCAAAGACGATCGCTTCTCCACCAGCACCGGCCCCGATGGTGTCTATTCTTTCTACGACGTTCACGCCGGAGAATATGTTTACACCGCCGATCTTCCGGCGCGCTTCGAGTTCTCGCAAAAAACTCTGAAAGGTGGCCTGCCTCCGTTCAAAATTCCATCCGGCGCGTGCTACGAGTACAACGTCAACGCGCTGCCCACTGGAAAAATTCGTGGCAGCGTGCTCGGCCCCAACGGCAAGTCTCTGAAACTCGCATCGGTCGAACTCTATCGCGCTGAACGCTTCGATCCAGCGCAGGCTGGCCTCTGGGGTTTTCAAGGCGAAGACGGCAAATTCGAATTCGACCACATCGGTCCCGGCGAATATCTTCTCGTTTTCAATCGCATGAATCGCCTCGACCCCAATTCGCCTTTTCCGCGCGCTTTTTTCCCCGGCGAGCCTGAACAATCCGACGCCAAATTCATCAAAGTGAAAGACGGCCAGCAAATTCTGAACGCCAACATCAAACTAAAGAACGGCTACCCCACCCGCACCGTAAAAGTTCAGCTCAAATGGATTGACGGCCGCCCACCCGGCGAAGTCACCGTCACAGCTCAAGCCGAAAAGGGCGACAACCCCGCCGCCAGGAAAATTGGCGAGGGCCTCTACGAATTCACTCTGCTGCAATCCGCAAGCTACACTTTTTCGGCCTGGGAAGATCTCGACCCGCAACGCCTGAATCAACGCCACGGCCAAACCACCTGCACCATCCCAGCCCGCATCGATTCCGACACCCGAAAAATTCCCACCGTCACCGATGTCGCAGTCGCTGCTAGCCCCAGCGATCAGACCGCCGATAATGCAACCGCCGACGCCAACTCCAACGTAACTGCCGACGCAGCCGATAATCCAGCCGATGTTCCCAACGCAATCACGCTCACCTTCACCAATCCGCCCTGCAACTAGCACGGCTCCGGATTGAACTGCGTCGTCATCCTGAGCGCAGCGAAGGATCTCTCTTCGACTTTCCGGACCGATCACAAAATCGTGGTCTCCTGCTCTTTCCGCCCTCTTCGCCAAACCACCCTTCACCCGTTTGACTTCCCCCAACTCGCGTGCGTAGAATCCCTGCGCGATAATTGGGGCGCGAAATCAACTAATCGGAGCGTAAATGAAGACCTTCCTAGCGACCGGTGCGGCAACACTCCTTCTCCTCACGACCATCGCAACAGCGCAAGAACCACCGAAAGACGCCAAGCCCG
>Ga0308309_10002402_pt1 | contig 11180 bp, 12 predicted proteins | sample HubBroMetageWFT5_FD_192491 | JGI IMG/M metagenome (GOLD analysis project Ga0308309, IMG submission 192491) | Warmed and freeze-thawed soil microbial communities from the Hubbard Brook experimental Forest, New Hampshire - Hubbard Brook CCASE Soil... | ecosystem: Environmental > Terrestrial >... | reverse complement strand
GCGAACGGACCGCCTGGACAGCAAGATATCCGGGCACGAAGGGAGACGCGTGGGAAGCGGACCGAGTGCGCGCGGAGACAGCATTTGTTTGATGCGCGAGGGGGGAGAATCGGCTCGGTTGGGGATGGGGGAGGCAGAGAGAGGAGAGCCCGTCTCAGAAGGCGGCCTCTACAAAGGCAAGAGTACCCCAAGAGGGCGGGGCAAGCCCCGCCCCTACAAGAGAAGGAGAAACTCAAGCGCATTTTCAGCTATTTGGAAAGTTCGAGGGGGCGGAGGGCTGGCACGGAGTCGCGATAGGTGCGGTAGGTGAGCCAGGCGAGCGTGGCGCACATGCCGAGCCAACCGAGAGTGCGAACGAACTGCCCGATTTTGAGGTCGGCGGGGAGGAGACCCCACTGTCCGAAGAGAATGGTCCAATCACCGATTTCGGAATTGACGAGGGGCAGGGCGCAGGCGCGGGCGTCCTTCATGTACGTGCCTATGTAGAGAAAATTTTCGAAAAACCAGAAGGCGCAGAAGGCGAAGCCGTAGGTCTTGCCGTGGAAATAGAAGTAGAGGGCGCAGAGGAGTGGGGCGAGAAGTTCGCCTAGTGTGCCTCCAAGAAGCATGAGGGTGTAGCCGCCCCAAGAGAAAAAGAGATGGCCTGCTTCGTGGATCATGAGATTCACGAAATCCGGAAAGAGGAAGCCGGAGGTGTCGCGGAAAGCGTGGAGGAGGAAGAGAGAATAGACGAGGAGCCACGAGATGCCGGCGTAGCGGGAGACGGGGTCCCAGGGCTGGGTTTCGGGAAGTGAGAGCGGCATGGGAATAGAGTAGCAACGGAGGACGCGGAGCGAGCGAGCATGCGCGGGGAGGTTGCGTACGGGGAACGGGTACGGTTGAAGTTGGGTGAGGGTTTTAGGTTGAGGTCCTGAGCGTCCCGATCAGAATCGGGACGCTCAGGATGACAGCGTCTACGTGGCGGCGAATGGTGTTAATGGGAAGGAGGATGAGGCGAAGGATCGGGACATGGAGGGTCGGAGGAGGGTTCGCCGGTGATTAGGCGGGCGCTGCGGTCGAAGGTGAGGTAGAGGAAGCCCCACTGGATCAGGACGATGATGCGGCTCTGGAATTCGACGATGTAGATCAGGTGGATGAAGACCCATAGGCACCAGGCGATGAAGCCGGAAACGTGCACGCCGAAAACGTTGGCGACGGCGGCGGCGCGGCCGATGACGGCCATGTCTCCCTTGTCGAAATATTTGAACGGAGGAAGAGTGCCGCCGGCGAGGCGGGCTTTGATGAGTTTGCCAGCGTAACGGCCACCCTGGATGGCGACCTGGGCGACGCCCGGGAGAGGATTGCCTTTGGCGTCGTGCGAGAGGGCCAAATCGCCGAGGACGAAAATTTCGGGATGATCGGGAACGGTGAGGTCAGGATTGACCTTGAGGCGGCCGGCGCGATCGGTTTCGGCGCTGAGGCGTTCCGCGACCTTGCGGGCGAAGGGAGTGGCGGTGACGCCGCCGGCCCAAAAGACGGTGCGCGCGGGGACGGTGCCGGAGGAATCGCCGTGTTTGTAGCTGACGCCGTCGGCGTCAATGTTGGTGACGAAAGCGCCGAGCATGATTTCGACGCCAAGATTCTTGACGAGTTTTTCTGCCTTGGCAGAGAGATCTTCGGGATAGGGAGGGAGAACGCGCGGGCCGCCCTCCATAAGAATGATGCGGGCTTCCTGCGGGCGGATGCGGCGGAAGTCGTGTTTCAGAGTGTGGTGAGCGATTTCGGCGAGGGCGCCGGCGAGTTCGAGACCGGTGGCACCAGCACCGACGATGACGAAGTTGAGCCAGGCGCGCTCTTCGGCTTCAGTGTCAGCACGCTCGGCGCGTTCGAAGGCGTAGAGAAGGTTGTGACGCATGCGGGTGGCTTCTTCGATGGATTTGAGGCTGGGTGCGTTTTCGCGCCAATGGTCGTTGCCGTAATAAGAGGTTTGGGAGCCAGTGGCGATGATGAGGGTGTCATAGGGGAAGGCGTCGCCGTCGGCGAGCAGGACTTTTTTGGCTTGGGGATCGATGTCAACGGCTTCGCCGAGGAGAACTTCGACATTTTTCTGGTGGCTTAGGACGGCGCGAATAGGCGCGGCGATTTCGGCGGGGGAAAGCGAGCCGGTGGCGACCTGGTAGAGGAGAGGCTGGAAGAGGTGGAAGTTGCGCTTGTCGAGGAGGGTGATCTCCACGTCGGCGCGCTTGAGGGTTTGTGCGGCGACGAGGCCCGCGAAACCTCCACCCAGGATAAGGACGCGGTGTGGGGCTGGCATGGAGGGGGTTTCTCCTTTGATCGGGTACGGGATTTAGATGTTTGGTGGGGGCCGTTGATACCATTATTAGTAGAACATAACTGGGGGTGAAGAGGTTTGGATGTAGGACGGCAGGAAGAGGAAGATTTAACACAGATGGCACAGAGGAAGAGCAGATGGAGCACGGAGAAGAGAAAGAAAGAGTAAGGCGCCCGCTTCGGAAAGCGGCCGCTACAAAGGCTTGGGGAACATGGAGAAGAATGAAGAGTTGAGGCAGGAGAGGCAGGCTTTGCGGTTGTTGTGTTCGAATTTGATTCGGGCGACTACGCGGGTGGAATTGTGCAACCTGCTGGATAGTTCCCTTTTTCAGGACGTGTTGCACCGGGTGGCGTTTGAGGAGATTCGCGCGGCTGGTGCGGTGCCTCCAAAGAGACTTCGGGAGGAGTTGCCCGGACGAATCACCAACCGGGGATTTCCCGATTTTGAGTTGCTTGAATTCCTGGGGAAGGACCTGGCATCGGAGGGCGAGATCGAACAGTTGTTCGTGAGCGTCTTGCGGCTGATTAAGGAGCGACATGAGAGCGATGGGGGCGAATTGGAGAATTGATGGCGGGTGAGCGCGCGCGGAGGACATGGTATTTGTTAGACGCGCTGGGATTGTCAGCGCTGGTGGGAGTGTACATTTGGAAGTGGCAGGCGGCGGCGCCGCGGTCGTGGTTGGTTTTGGCCGCATGGATGATCGTGAGCGCCGTGCTGCGCCGCGACACGCCAAAGACATGGGGATGGCGAGCAGACAACCTTTGGGCTGCAACGCGAAACGCTGTTCCCTTCTTTGCGGTTGCATCGACGGCCATTTGCGGCACGGGACTTTTTTTGGGGATGCTGCAGCGATTGCCGGCGCATCTGCTCGAGCCGCGGCGCTTCCTGGGGTATCTAGCTTTTTGCCTGCTGCAGCAAGTGGCGTTGAACTCCTTTCTGACGAACCGATTGCTGAGCTATTTTGAGAGGCCGTGGCCGGCGGCGTTGATGGCGGGACTGGTGTTTGCGGCGCTGCACTGGCCGAATCCGGTGCTGGTGCCGCTGACGCTGGTGGGCGGAGTGGTGATGTCGTGGCTGTTTGCGCGGGAGCGCAACATTTTGCCGCTGGCTCTGGGGCAGGCGATTCTGGGGGCGCTGATTTGGTGGGCGTTTCCGCTGGCGTGGCACCACTCGATGAGGGTGGGGCCGGGGTTCTGGGCGTTTCATATGTAGCGCAATTTAAGGGTGCGAGGGGCGGGGTCAGTGGAGCCGGTAGGGGCTAGCAGGGGGAGCAGATAATTGGGAGCAGATACCAGGAGGCGGAGCTGGTGGTTTCATCGAGTTGTGATGAGGCGCTTTGGTTGCCACGGTCCCTCCGCTCCGTGGCCGGCGCGCTGCAGACAGCGCGGAAGAAAAGGCCGGCCACTTCGGTCGGGATGACATGCCTGGGGTGCGATTCGGGAGGAATGCCTACTCAGAAAAATGGGCTCCACAAGGGCTCTTTTTTCAATTAGTTAGTCCACTTTCGAGGCTGTGTCGCACGCTGCTGCAGGCGATGGCTTCAGTGATCCTCAATTACCCCTTACCAGGCAGCGGTTCGGGGCTGTAATTCCCTTCTTAATATAAATATAAGGGTTGGTTGAAACTTTCAAGCGCACCCGGGCGTATCGATAGACAAGGAGTGTGCCATGAAGACTTTCCGGGGAATCCTTGGTTTTGGTATTGCGGCGGCTTTTGCGGCTGCCACCTTCCTGCCGACGCGGACGATTGCACAAGACACGACTTCAACTACGACAACTAGCAGCAAAGCGGAGCAGTGGATCCACGTGCGCGTGGAGAGCAAAGAGGACCACGGGGAGACGGTGCGTGTGAATGTGCCCATCGAGATGGCGGCGAAGGTGATTCCAGCGATCAATAAAGACAATTTGCATGACGGGAAAGTGCGGATCGATTCGAAGAACACGAACGATGTGGACCTGCGGGTGATCCTGGATGCAGTGCGGACTTCGCGCGACGGCGAGTACGTGACCGTGCAGGGCCACGACAACGACGTGCGGGTGGCAAAGAGCGCGGGATATTTATACATCCATGTGACGGACAAATCCGATGGGAAGAAAGCGGCGGAGAAGGACGGAAAGACGGGCGCGAAGGCCACAGCGGCGCATGAATCGAAGGTGGAGATCAAGGTGCCGATGAAGGTGGTGGATGCGCTGTTTTCGGCGGGCAAGGATGAACTGGACATCGTGGCGGCGCTGAAGGCGCTTTCGGCGCACGGGGACACGGAACTGGTGACGGTGAAGGACGCCGAGAATACGGTGCGGATCTGGGTGGATTCGAAGAACGTGGCGGACTGAAAGATAGAAAATTGAAACTGGAAAATTGAAAAATGGGTTGGGCAAGGGCGCTGGACTTGGCCACTTGAAAGTGGCCGCTACGTTGGGAGGAGAACATGCTGATACTGGCGAAGGCGGCGTTGGGATTGGGCGCGACGATGGCGATGGCCGGCGCGTATGTGTTTCATGAGGGAGTGATTCGCGTGGAAGTGGATGAGCACCGGGCGGGTGGTTCGCATGTGCATTTCTGGGTGCCGGCGACGGTGGTGTCTGTGGGAATGCATTTCATGCCAAAGGGCCAACTGAATCACACATCGGAAGAGGTGCGGCCATTTCTTCCCGCGTTGCGCGAAATCGCCAAAGATCTGGAGAAGTATCCGAATGTGGAACTGGTGGATGTGGCGAATGCCCGGGATCACGTGCGGGTGGCGATGGTGAATGGAAAATTGCAGATTGATGCGGTGAGCGGGGATGGGGACGTGGTGCACTTGAGTATGCCGGCGAGGGTGCTGCGGGATGTGGCGGATGAGCTGGAGGAAAAGGCGCCGGGGGTTTGAGGAAATTGGGGATTGAATGAGCAAGAACCCCCCACAGGCAAGAGCGGCCCTTCGGCTTCGCTCAGGGCAAGCGGGTGGGCACCCGGGAAAAAGAAGAGAGAGCCGAGAGTACAGACGGTAGGGCTAGAAAGGGCCGCACGGCTCGCGGACCCACCCTGCGCTACGGGGGCGATGGGAGTTAGGTGCCGGGAGTGCCGGGGATGAAATAGATTTCAAATTGCAGGTGTTCTTTTTTCCAACCGGCGCGTTGCAGCATGCCGCGGCCGGTTTCAACCATGCCGGGATGACCACAGAGATAAGCAGTCGTGTCGGCCGGAGTTAGATTCCAAACTTCAACATATTTGCGGACCAGGTCGTCGACGCGGCCGAGTTCGCCATGCCATTCCGGGTTATCCCAAGGGCGGCTGATGGTGGGAACGTATTTGAACCAGGGAGCCTCGGCAGCGATTTTTTCGAGTTCGTCGCGATAGCCGAATTCGTGGGCGTGGCTGGAGCCATGGACGCAAAAGAGGCGATGCTCGCCGGGCATAGGTGACCCGCCCTTTTTCCAATCCTGAAAAATCGTACGGACATAGCTGACGTAGGGCGCAACTCCAGTGACAGTGCCAAGGAGTAAGTGATTGGTGTGGCCGCTCTTAAGATCGAGAGTGAAGCGGCCCTTAGCGAAGCGCCGGAGAAAGACGGGATTATCTTCTTGGAGGACGTTGAGGAGCGGAGTGAGCTGGCCGGCGGGAACATGCTCGATGAAGAATTCGAGGGCCCGCTCATAAGGTGAAGAGACGATGGAGTAGGCGCGTTCGACGCGCTTGCCGTCGTGTTCGAGACCAAGGGTGGCGTATTGCCCGGCTTTATAGTCATACGAGCCGCCGGGATCGACTTTCAGGACGAAAAGATCTTCGGCAATTTGCCTGCGTTCAACGACCCGAGCAGGCAGAAACTTTTCCGATGGTGTATCCAAGAAAGCCCCCTAACGAAGAGGATGGCAAATCGGTGGAACGTGGCAGGCAGGACGCGGAGGCGATCCACCTGGGAGCAAAAAAGATTTTAGAACAGAAGCTGTAAATGCTCAAGGCTAGGATTGAGGCTTTGGCTGATGTTGTTGCAACTGCTGCATCATTTGCTGCATGTCGAATTGCTTGACGGGGCCGGTGATGCGGTCGGTGGCGTTGTCGAGGACTTTGATTAGAACCATACCGCCGCCCGAATGGGTTTCCTTGACCAAACCGAGTGGCGTGATTTTATCGCTGGTCCAGGAATCGGCGTTGTTTTTGTTGTTGCGCCAATGCTCGCAGGAGAAAGTGCCTGCCGGAACAGTGATGGTTTCGGTGCCAACGGAATTCCAGTCATTGCTGAATTCTTCCATTTTGGCTTTGCCAGGTTCGGCCATGCTCATCGCGCCCCCGGGCAATTCCATCGCCTGCTGGCCCGCAGGTTGGACGATCATGCGGTGGAATTGAAAATCACCGAGTGTGATGAGAGCCTTGCCGACCACCGGCTTGCCGTTGTGATCGTCGGCCACAAATTCCATCCAGAAGCCGTCTTTGCCGTCAACGGAATCCTTCCCGACGATGGAAATTTCCGAGTTACGGGTTTTGCCGTCTTTGTCGGTGGAGAGATACGCCGCACCTCTGCCGACGACGGGATGAAAGACTTTGGTGATGGCTGGACGCTTGAACATGTCCATGCCCATTTGAGCGGATGCTGGTTGCGTCGCAACTAGCGCGAATGCGGCGACGAGTGCGAGGACATACCAACCGCGTTTCATTCCTTGCTCCTTCGAGGATGGAGGACAGTTAGTCCCGAGGTTGGGGTTCGGGTGGCTCCGTGTGGGATTTTCATATCAAGTTCGGATGTGGAATGCAATTGGTGGATTGTGGAAGAGTGTGCAAAAAGGGAGAACAGATAACAGCGAACAGATACGGGGCGAAGATCTCCTCGATGGTCTCATCGAGTTGTGTTGAGGAGCGTTGGCTGCCATGGTCCCTCCGCTCCGTGGCCGGCGCGCCGGGGACGGCGCGGAAGAAAAGGCCGGCCACTCCGGTCGGGATGACAGATGAAGAAAAAGGCAAACGCAAGAACACAGGCTAAAGCCTGTGCAACCGGTTATTCGTAGGCGAGGGCTTCAACGGGATCTACGCTGGAAGCGCGGAGGGCGGGGATGGCGGCACCGAGGGAGGCGCCGATTAGGGCGAGGCCGATGGAGCCGAATACCCAGCCGGGTGTTAGGAGAATGGAGAGGGCGGGGTCGGTTTGTTTGAGGATGGCTTCGGTTAGAAACGTAATGCCAATGCCAAGCACGCTGCCGGCGAGGGTGAGGAAGGCGGTTTCACCGAGAAGCATTTTGACCACGTCGAAACGGGAGAATCCGAGAGCTTTGAGAATGCCGATTTCGCGAGTGCGCTCGAGAATCATGGTGTGCATGTTCATCAGGACGACGAGGAAGCTGATGACGATGCCGAGGCCGACCATGGTTTTGATGAACGGTTTCAGCTCGGGGAGGTTGGAGGAGTTCATGAGCGAGACGTATTCGGACATGGAACGAATGCGATTTTGTGGATCGAGCTTGAGAATTTCGCCGCGAGCGGCTTCGGGGTCGCCCTTGCTACGGACGAAAACTATAGAGACGTGATTTTCTGCGCCGATGATGTCCTGCCCGGTTTTCAGCGGAATGAAGAAGCGCGCGCCCTTGCCGTGGGCAACGATGCCGGAAATGGTGAAGGGATGATTGACGAGGGTGACGGTGTCGCCGACTTTGATGTGCCGGGTCTGAGCGACGATGTCGTCGGCGAGGGCTTCATCGGGAGCCTGGAAGGGACGGCCGGCGCGAAAGATAAATCCCTGGCTGAGGGCGTTGAAGCGTTTGTAATCAATGCCGTAGATGATGATCATGCTTTTGGGATCGGAGAGGATGAGCGTGGGAGCGGACTCGTCGACGCTGGGGAGCTTGGCGATCTTGTCGCCGAGGGATTCGGGCATCACGGCGCTGGCGAAAGCAAAGAAGATGGAGGAGTTGGGCGGCTGGACAAGAAGATCGGCGCCGACGCCTTCGACACGCTTGCCCCACTCGGCGACGACGCCACTGGTTAGGCCGACGATCATCAGCACTAGAACCACCTGGATGGCGATGGCGAGAATGCTGAGTGCGCAACGGAGAGGGCGCGAGGCGAGATTGCCCCAGAACATGCGCAAGAGGGAGAAAGGGCCGTCGTAAGCGTCTGGCATAGAGAATTCGGCAATTAGAAATGTAACATTGGGAGTGGAACGGGTCAAAAGCGAAACGAGCGGTGTTGTAGCACGAAGAATGCCGAAGTGCGTCAAAAAATATTTCTATTCGGTAAAGTTTTGCACATCAATGTTGATAACCTTGTGGAAAGAGGAGCTTGTGGAAGGGTTAACTCCGCAAAATTCAACACGATGATACGGATTGCACAATTTTGGTGCAATGAATGCGAATCGGACCGCATGCGAGGAAAAATTTGCGAGATGAGCGACCGAGAACACAGAGTTGTTGGCAGAAGAACACAACTTTTTTAGCTGGCAAGAATTTGAAACAGGAAAACTTTTGCAGATGAGCGGCTGTGAAGAGAGAAATTCCTTGAAACTTTCACGTGAAACATTTTTGAGGGGCGCGTCGGGAGAAATCTAATACCACTTCGGCGGGCGATCAAGATGAATCTTGACGACTTGCTTGGAATCGGTGATGTCGTACCAGTGCCCGTAGGACTTCCAACCTTCCGCGACAACTTGAATGAGGACGCGCCCGACCGGCGGCTGCGGAACGTGGGCGATGCCCTGCATGTTGGTCTTGACGTTGACTTCCGTCTTTTTGTCTTTAATCAAATGATCTTCCTGCGTTTTGAGATAGACGCTGGCGTTCTCAATGGGCTTGTCCGCTTCGCCGCCGGTGATTTCGATGGTGAGACGCGGAATTGGCGCCGGGGCTGGTGTTTCTTTTTGGGGCGCAGCTTGTTGCGCGGGCGCAGAAGCGCACACAGCGAAGAGGAGCAAAACAACGCAAGCTGAGCGGGAGAACCTGGGAAGTTGCATGGCCGATTCCTGAATATGTTGGCCGGAAAGTGCGCGCGGGTCAAGCTGATTGAGAAGTTGGGAAAGCGAGCGAGGAAGTGGGGTAAGTTGTTGAATTGATTTGCGCACGAAACGCAACGGAAGATTTGACTCGCCGCGCGGGGTCTTGTAAGTATGATGGGCTGCGGAGCGCAGCAGAGATTGAGGAGAAGACATGGGATTTGCCACGAACGCGATACATGTGGGCCAGGAGCCGGATCCATCGACAGGGGCGGTGGTTGCGCCGATTTATCAGACGTCGACATATGTGTATGAACAGCTTGGGAAGTCGCGGGGCGGATACGATTATGCGCGAACGAATCATCCGAACCGCAAGGCGCTGGAGCGCACGGTAGCGAAACTGGAAGGCGGGCACGCGGCGTATGTGTTCACTTCCGGAATGGCGGGGATCGACGCGGTGTTCCGTTTGTTGCGGCCGGGAGATCACGTTGTGCTCTCGGAAGCGGTGTATGGGGGAGTGTACCGTCTGTCGACTCAATTGCTGGTTCATTTTGGATTGGAGTTCAGCTTTGTGGATACGACGGACCCCGCGATCGTGCTGGGAGCGATGCGTCCGAACACGAAGATGCTGTACGTAGAGACGCCGACGAATCCGACGCTGAGGATTACGGACATCGCGGCGATGGCGAAACTGGCGAACGAGCGGCGAACGACTTTGGTGGTGGACAACACGTTCATGACACCGTATTTGCAAAGGCCGATCGAGCTGGGCGCGCACATTGTGGTGCACTCGATGACGAAGTACATGAACGGGCACAGCGACGCGACAGGCGGGGCGGTGATTCTGACGCGGCCGGACGATGCGGATAGGATTTATTTCACCCAGAAGTCGGCGGGGGCGGGGCTTGCGCCGATGGATTGCTTTCTGGTTTCGCGCGGGTTGAAGACGCTGGCGGTGCGGATGCTGCAGCACAACGCGAATGGGTTGGCGGTGGCGCGGCATCTGGATGCGCATCCGAAGGTGCGGAAGGTGTTTTATCCGGGGCTGCCTACGCATCCGCAGCATGAACTGGCGCGGAAGCAGCAGAAGGGTCCGGGGGCGATGATTGCGTTTGATTTGGGAGATGAGGGAGCGGCGCGGCGGTTTTTGAACCAGGTGAAGATTTGCGCCCTAGCGGAAAGCTTGGGTGGGGTGGAGTCGTTGATTTCGTTGCCGGCGCAGATGACGCATGCGTCGATGCCGAAGGAAGTGCGGGAGCGCGTGGGGATTACGGATAGCCTGGTGCGATTGAGCGTGGGAATTGAGGACGTGGAGGATATTATTGGGGATTTGGATCAGGCGTTGTTGTATGTGTGAGGAGGGAAGCAACGAAGTAAGGAAGTAATGAAGGAAAGAGGAAGAGGTTCACACAGAGGGCACTGAGGAAGAACACCGAGGACGCGGAGCAGGACAAGAGTGGCCGACCTGAAGGTCGGCCACTACAGTTTGCAGGAGTCGGAGAGCCAGCGGAGGTAGGCGCGGGAGCCGGAGGAGATGGGGAGGACGAGGAATTCAGGGGTTTCGTAGGAATGGAGGCGGAGGATTTCCCTTTCGAGGGATTTGAGACGGCGGGTGGTGGTCTTAATCAGCAGGAGATGTTCACGGGCGGTTTCGATTTTTCCTTTCCAGCGGTAGATCGATTCGACAGGGGCGGAGTGGATGTTGACGCAAGCGGCCAGGTGTTTTTGGAGGAGGGAGCGGGAGATTTTGCGGGCTTCGGGGAGGGTGGGGCAGGTGACAAGGACTAGGCGGAATTGGGTGGGCGTTGGCATGTTGTTAGTGGAAAGATTGTAGCGGATTTGGAATTGGGTGGAGAAGAGAGAGGAACAAGGATGACGCGGAGTTCGCGAAGGGCGCAGAGGCCGCTGAGAAGAAGAGGAGAAAGAGGAAGAAGATTGGTGACGTCGGATCGTAAGAGCCCACTTATCGCAAAA
>Ga0308309_10002401_pt1 | contig 11181 bp, 10 predicted proteins | sample HubBroMetageWFT5_FD_192491 | JGI IMG/M metagenome (GOLD analysis project Ga0308309, IMG submission 192491) | Warmed and freeze-thawed soil microbial communities from the Hubbard Brook experimental Forest, New Hampshire - Hubbard Brook CCASE Soil... | ecosystem: Environmental > Terrestrial >... | reverse complement strand
TCGGGTTCTGCTTGGGTGGCGCCCTCTCCGCGCTCTTGGCCGGCGAGGAGCCCGAGCTCGGCGCGGCGGTGGTCTTCTACGGCTCCTCGCCGACCTCCGAGCAGGTCGGCTCGATCCACTGCCCGCTGCGTGGCTTTTACGGGCAGGACGACCCTCGCATCGTCACCGGCCTGCCGGCGTTCGAGGCCGCGCTCGTCGCGGCGGGCGTGGACCACGAGCTGCGCGTCTACCCCGACACCCCCCACGCTTTCTTCAACGACACCCGCCCGAGCTACCGCCCCGAGTCCGCCCGCGACGCTTGGGGTCGCACCCTGGCGTTCTTCGCCGAGGCGCTCGGGCCGGTGCCCACCGTGCCGGTGGGAGACGCAGCGCCCGCCGGCTGAGCTCGGTGCCCTCGGTGCCGTGCCCCGTGCGTCTCGGTCGGCCTGCCCTCAGTCGGCCTGTCCCCCGCCCCGTGGGAGCGGCTGGAGCAGGCTGAGGCGGTTGCCCTCGGAGTCGTGGAAGCTGCCGTACAGGCCGACCCCCGGGATCTCCTGGGGCGGGCCCGCCACCGTCCCGCCGGCCTGCTCGACGGCGCGCAGCGCTACGTTGACGTCCTGTACGGAGATCACCACCGACGGGTACTGCGACGCGGCGTCGCTCGTCTTCAGGAAGAAGCCGCCGTTGATCGTCCCCGGGGTCGTCGGTCTGCCCCCCTCGGTCTCGGTCGTGGTGACCACCGTGTAGTTGCCCATCTCCGGGCCGAGCGCTTCTGTCTGCCAGCCGAAGGCCGCTGCGTAGAAAGCAGCCATCCGCTCGCGGTCCTCGGCCGGGAGCTCGAAATGCACGACAGGGTCCATGCGCTCACCTCGCTTTTGACGTTGCGGTCGGGCGGGCACCCGAGTGTTGGCACGACGATAACAAGCCCCGCGCTGGAGGCGATGCAGTGCTCCACAGCCGGCGAGGTGTAGCTTCTGAGCACGTCGTTGACGCCGACCGTGTTCGTGGCCGGGGAGCCGGGCGCACCTCCCAACTGCGGCCTCTGCGGCTAGGGCGCCCCGGGGCCCCCGCACTCTGCCTGGCTCGGCGGCGCGGTTTCGGGCACGCCCGTGACCCGTGAGAGGAACGCCGTGAGCCGGTGTTCGTACAGCGCTGGTGCGACGTTCCACGATTCGGCGTGCCCGGCGCGGGGCACGCGGTAGTAGGTGACCCAGCCCGGCAGCTCCTTGGCGAACTGGTCGCTGGTCGCGATCGGCACGACCTTGTCTTCGGTGCCGTGGAACAGCAGGATCGGCAGGTGGAAGGCGCTTGGGTGCTGGAGCGCGTCGAGGCTGCTCCAGTCGGGGTCGATGCGGACTCCGATCGCCCACTCGACTGGGAGCGCGGCGAACGAGGGCAGCCCCATCTCGGTGGCGTTGAACGATAGGATCGCCTTCCACGAGAGCGCCGGGGCGTCGAGGACGAGGCCGGCGACGTTCCTCGCCAGCGGCGAGCGCTCCATGAACTGCGCCACGATCGCCCCGCCCATCGAGGTGCCGACGAGCACCAGGCGCCGCGCCCCGTGGGCGAGCGCGTAGCTGGCGGCGGCGGCGAGGTCGCGCCACTCGGTGAGGCCCATGTGGTGCAGGCCGCCGGGGCCGGCCGGGGCGCCCTGGTCCCCACGGTAGGCGATCAGCAGGGCCGGCAGCCCCGCTCGGTGCAGGGCCGGCGCGAGGCGCAGGTCGCCTTCGAGGTTGCCGTTGATCCCGTGCACGACGATCGCCCACGTGTGCGTGCGCCCGGGCACGAACCACGCCGGCATCGGCCCCAGTTCATCGGGGTAGCTCACGTTTGAGTACGCCAGCCCCACCGAGTTTGGGGTGCCGACGTACGCGTCCTGGTCGTAGACGACTTTCATCCCTGCCACCAGGTACGCATTCGAGGCACACAACCGGCGAGTCACTCCCTGCGCGTCGCTGCTCAGCACTTCGCCGACCACCGCGTGTCCCGTCGGCCAGTCCAGGCCATACACCCCCGGGCGCTCTGCCCGTTCGGATCGCGACACGGTGACCCGCCCCGGCGCAACTCCCTCGATCGTGGTTTCGGCCGGCCAGGCGGAGTGGTCGGGCACCAGCACCTCCGAGGAGAAGTGCCAGCTCACCGCCGCCCCCACCACCAAGAGGACCACGACGATCGCCGCGACCGCGAGGCGTACTCCCCGCCGGTGGCGACGCAGCCACGAAGGCGTCTGCCTCTTCGCACCCCTCACCGGGGGTAGGTTACCGGCGCCGGTGGGGCGTCTGGGCGGTGGTGGGGTGACCCAGAACCCGGCGGGGACTTTGCTGCCAAGGGTTGGCTCGCCCTCGCGGTGGAGGCGACTCGCTCGCGGCGGTATGGTGAGCGGTCACATACCCGATGAGCGAAGGGGTTCCGATGGCTGCACACCACACGGCTGTTGTAGGGGCAGAGCTCAACGACTCTCTCAACGACGCCTACGCCGACGTCGGGGGGGTCCGACTGCACTACGTGGAAGCGGGGGACGGGCCGCTGGTCGTGCTGCTCCACGGCTTCCCCGAGTTCTGGTACTCGTGGCGCCACCAGATCCCTGCGCTGGCCGCGGCCGGCTACCGCGTGGTGGCGCCGGACATGCGCGGCTACAACCTCTCCGACAGGCCGCACGACTGGCGCCTTTACGACGGCGGCCACCTCGCCGGCGACGTCGCCGGACTGATCCGGAGCCTCGGGGAGGAGCGGGCGTACGTCGTGGGGCACGACTGGGGCGCGGCCGTCGCCTACACGACCGCGATGCTCCACCCCGAGGTCGTGCGCCGGTTGGCGATCCTCAACGTCCCCCACACGGCGCGGATGCTCGAGGGGTTCAGGACCCTCAAACAGCTGCGCAAGAGTTGGTACATGTTCTTCTTCCAGATCCCCGGTCTGCCCGAGCGGGGGTTCTCACGCGATCGCTTCTCCTTCGCCAAGCGCTCGTTGCGAGCCGACTCGCCCGGCGCGTTCACCGACGAGGACCTGGAGCGCTACGTCGAGGCGTGGTCGCAGCCCGGGGCGCCCACGGGGATGATCAACTACTACCGGGCCGCCCTGCGCCAGTCGCCGCGGAAGACCGCCGCGCGGCTCGCGCCGATCGCGGCGCCGACGATGGTCATCTGGGGCGAGCGCGACCGCCACCTCGGCGCCGAGCTCGCCGAGCCGCCCGCGCGGCTGGTGCCGGACCTGCGCATGGAGTGGATCCCCGAGGCGACCCACTGGGTCCAGCACGACGCGCCCGAGCGGGTCAACGCGCTGCTCGTCGACTTCCTGCGCGACGGGGACTCGCCGGCCCCGGCGGACGGCAACTCACAGACCCTCGTTGACGGCGACTCCGCGGCCCCGGTGGACGGCGATCCCCCAGCCTTGGTGGACGGCGACTCCGCGGCCCCGGTGGACGGCGACCTCCCGGCCCCGGCGGACGACCCTCCGGCGTAGAGCAGCGCCCTGGAGCTGCGCGCCCACCACCGCGTGCGGTCTGCTGCTAGGATGCCGGCATTCGTCGGGGCCTTCAGGTTCCGAGCAACCCAGTGCCAGCGCTCGTAGCCTTGCTCACCAGCAATCTCCGCGTTCGCAGCACACACCCACGCAGGAGGCAACTCATGGCTACAGGAACCGTCAAGTGGTTCAGCGACGACAAGGGCTTCGGCTTCATCACGCCTGACGACCAGTCCAAGGACCTGTTCGTGCACCACAGCGCGATCCTCGGCGACGGCTACCGCTCGCTCGCCGAAGGCGCGAAGGTCACCTACGACGCCGAAGCAGGCGACAAGGGGCCGAAGGCCGTCAACGTCCAGGTCGCCTAGCGACCACACACCCGCGGACGCGGGGCACGGAAGCCCCGCGCGCACGGACCCCGGGCGACACGCCCGCCCGCGCGGACGATCCCAAATAACAGCTCTACACGGTGCTCGCTGCGGCTACGTAGAGGAGCGCCTGGGTGCGTGCCACTGCTCGCACCGCGCTGTCGGGGGGCAACAGCTCGGGGTGGTGTAGCGGCCGGCTGCTGAAGCCCTCGGCTCCGTCGAGGCCCACGAAGGCCATCGCGAGCGGCGCCACCGCGCCGAAGAACGCGAAGTCGTCCGAGCCGCACGAGCGCCACTGCGGGGCGGGTGCGAGGCCGGCGGCCGGCAGCAGCTCGCGCGCCGCCGCGACGATCCTGGGGTCGTTCTCGAGCGCCGGCTCGCCCTCGGTCAGCTCGACGCTCGCGCGGCAGCCGTGCGCCGCGGCGATCCCGGCGCTGACCTCCGCCACCAGCTCGCGCAGCGCGCGGCGATCCTCGGGGCGGTGGGCGCGCAGGGCGGCCCGCGCGCGCGCCCTCGCGGGGATCACGTTCTCCGCGGTTCCGCCCTCGATCGTCCCAACGCTCACCGTGGCCGCGGCAAGCGGGTCGATCCGGCGGCCGACCTGCGCGTGGAGCGCGACCACCGTCTGTGCGAGCGCGAGGATCGGGTCGCGCCCGCGGTGGGGGTACGCCCCGTGCGTTGGCTCCCCCTCGACGACGATCTCCACCGTGTCGCACGACGCGTTCACCGCCCCCGCGTCGAGCGCGACGGCACCCCACGGCACCTCCGGGTGCACGTGCGCCGCGACGACCGCCGCCGGTGCGAGCCGCGCCAGCTCGTTGCGCGCGAGCTGCTGTGCGCCGGAGGGGTACGCCTCCTCGCTCGGCTGGAAGACCGCCAGTAGGGGCGCCGGCAGCTGCTCGCCGAGCGCGTGCGCCGCGCGCGTCACGGCGACCAGCGCGGCCATGTGTACGTCGTGGCCGCAGGCGTGCGCCGCGCCGCCCGTCGCGCTGAACGGGGCGCCCGTACGCTCTTCGATGGGCAGGCCGTCGAGCTCCGCGCGCACCGCCACCCCCGTGCCCTCGGCCGGCCCCACGCGCGCGATCCTGCCCGTCCCCGCGACCGTCGCGCACGCAACCGGCAGCTCCGCCGCGACCGCCGCTGCCGTGTTCTCCTCGGCGTGGGCGAGCTCCGGTTGGGCGTGTAGGCGGTGGCGCAGCTCCACTGCGTGGGGCATCTCCTGCTCGATTCCTTCGAGCAGTTTCCCCAGCAACCCTGCGGTTGGTGAGGCCCCGCTGTTCATCGCCCTGGGGCTCCCTGCGAAGTTCCCACGGCCGCCTCGGGCTCAGTAGATGGCGGCATACCGGCGACACACCTCGCTCACGTCCAGGTTCGCGACCGCCGCGAGCTCCGCGCGCTTGAGGCCGACGTACGCGTCGTACAGCGTCGGTCCCAGCCACGCGCGCACGGTCTCGTCCTCGGCGAGCGCCTGCAGCGCGCCCTCCAGGGATGTCGGCAACGCGCCGACTCCGTAGCGCTCCGCCTCGGCCGCGTCGAGGAGCGCGGGATCGCGGTCGAGCAGCAGCGGCTGTGGCAGGTCTTCGCGCACACCGGCGAGCCCCGCGCGCACGAGCGCGCCCAGCGCGAGGTACGGGTTGGCGGCTGCGTCCGCGCCGCGGTACTCCAGGCGCAGCTGCGTGGCAGGGTCCTCGGCGGCGAGCGCGACCAGCGGCGGGATGCGCAGCAGCGCTTCGCGGTTGCGCTCGGCCAGGCACACCGCGCCCGCGCTCCAGCGGTGCGGGGTCAGGCGCACGGAGGAGGCGGGGCTCGGCGCGCTCAGCGCGCTCAGCGCGCCCGCGTGGCGCAGGATGCCAGCGGCGAAGCGCCCGCCGAGCTCGCTCAGGCACGCGGGGCGCGCCGCGTCGTAGAGCAGCGGGGCGCCGGCGGCGTCGCTCAGGGAGAGGTGGACGTGCACGCCGTTGCCCGGCCCGGCGGGATCTGTCAGTGGCGCGAACGTGGCGCGCAGCGCGTGTCGGCGGGCGACCTCTCGCACGACCTCCCTGAGCACCACGGCGCGATCCGCGGCCGCGAGGCCCTCGGCGGCCGCCACGGGGATCTCGAACTGGTGTGCGGCGAACTCGGGGAAGAACCGTTCGGGCTGCGCGCCGGCCTCATCCAGCGCGGCCATCGCGTCGGCGGCGAACGGTTCGGCGCGTCTGAGCGCCTCCAGCGAGAACGGCGCCGGTGGGGGCCCCTCGTGCGCCGCTGGGGGCGTGTTGCCGAGGAGCTGGAACTCGTGCTCGAAGCTTGTCACCACACGCGCGCCGAGCTCGCTCTCGAGCTCCGCGAGCGCCGCGCGCAGGAAGCGCCGCGGACAGCACTCCCACGGCCGGCCGTCGGTCTCCACGATGTCGCACAGCACGAAGTCAAGGGCGCTGCCGCCGTCGGCCCCGCCCCCGCCGGTGCCCACCCCGGCGTCGGCTCCCAGCTCTCCGCCGGTTCCCATCCCGCCGCCGCCGTGGCCGTCCGCCTCGACGCGCACGTGGGTGTCGGGGTCCGGCAGCAGGCGCAGGTCGCCGGTCGAGCCGAACGGGGTGTGCTCGGCGAGCGGACCGTGCGGCGTGAGCGAGAGGTTGGCCGGCACCCAGCTCACACCGGCCTGCCAGCTCTTGTCGAGCTCCGAGGCGAACAGCGCGCGACCGCGCACGATCGCCCCGAGGTCACAGCACACGAGCGCGACCAGCTCGGTCGAGCTCACTGCGGTGCCTCTGCGCCCGCCGGCGGCGGGGCCGCGCCCGTGGCATCGTAGGCCCCCGGCTCGGTCGGGTTCACCGCGGCGTCCGCGGCCACCGAGCCGTTGTCCCATGCTTCTTCCACGAGCCCTAGTTCGCGCGCGCACGCGCGCACGCGAACTAGGTCCTCGAAAGTAACCACGACAACCACCCCCCCGGCCGGTTGGCCGAAACGGGGATGCTCGCTGGAGGCGAGTGTCTCCCGGCTTCGGTCGCGCCGCTCGATCGCCGCAGCGAGGCGCTCCGCCGGCTGCACGTGCACCCCGCCGTTCCCGAGCGCCGGGTACGTGTCGGCGACCCCGTACAGGCTGCCGCCGGGTCCGCGCACGCGCCCGAACACGCAGACGAAGTGCCCCACCTCCCAGTCCGGCGGCGGGCCGGCGAGCGCCCCGTCGTAGAGGTAGTCGAGCAGCTGCCCCGCGGGCGGGCGCCCGCCCCACAGGTGGCGCGTGGCGAGGTTCGCGATCAGCGTGGCCGGACGCTCGCTCGCCGCCGCGGCGTCGAACAGGCCGCCGAGCGTCTGCGCCGTCCACGGACCGGCGTAGGGGACCGCCGCGAGCGCGCCCCCGGAGAGCGCCTGCACCGCGCGCACCACCCCGGCCGCCGTCGTGCCGGACACCGCGGCATCCTCGACGAACGGCAGCGCCAGCCGGTAGTCGCGTCGTCCCCGTTCGCCGTGGGGCAGATGGCTGACGTCGGCGACGGCCGAGACGGTGCTCCCCGCGGCCTGCGCGACCGCGTCCTGGTCGGTTGGCTCCCCGCCCCGCTCGCCGAGCCCGGCCGCACCCAGCGCGAGCGCTCCGCAGAACGCTCCGCAGAGGTCATCGCGCTGCGGCAGCTCGCGCGCGTGGAGCGCCAGCAGCGCGCGGGCCCCCGGGAGGAGCGTCATCTCCAGCGGCGCGGACGGGGCCATCAAGCCAATATACGGAGGGCCGTACCTGCGGACCGCAGTGCGTACAGGCGGGGTGGTGTTTGGGGATCGTCCACGCGGCGGGGTGCCGAGCCCGCGCGTAGTGTGCGGGGCCTCCGTGCCCCGCCGCCTTGCGTCGGGTGTCTGCCACGGCGCGGCGCCCTACCATCACAGGCTGTGATCGACGTAGTCGTGCCGGTCTACGAGCACTACGAGCTGAGCCACTCGTGCCTGGAGCACCTGGCGCGCCAGAGCGCGCCGCACCGCACGATCGTCGTCGACGACGGCTCACGCGACGGCTCGCCCGAGCGCTTACAGCGGGAGTGGCCGGACGTGACGGTCGTGGAGCTCGAGTCCAACGGCGGCTACACCAGGGCGGTCAACCGCGGCGTCGACGCGGGCGAGGGGGAGTACGTGGTGCTGCTCAACAACGACGTGCAACCTCGGCCGGACTGCCTGGAGCGGCTGGTCGCGCCGCTTGAGCGCGACCCCCGCGTCGGCTCGGTGGCGGCGCTGATGCTCGGTCCCGGGGAGCGCGGCGCGATCGACTCCTTCGGGGTGAGCGCCGACCCCACGCTCGCCGGCTTCGCCCGCCTGCAGGGCCAACCGCCCACCCGGGCCGGCACCGGCGCCCGCGCGCTGACCGGCCCGGAGGGCACCACCGGCGCCTACCGGCGCGCCGCGTGGGAGCAGGTCGGCGGCTTCGACGAGACGATCAGCGCGTACATGGAGATCCTCGACCTCGCGCTGCGGCTGCGCAGCGCCGGGTGGTCCACCGCCCAGGCGCCCGACGCGGTCGGCGTGCACCTCGGCTCGGCCACCTACGGCCGCCGCTCCCCCGCGCAACGCCGTCAGGCCGGCTTCAGCCGCGGCTACCTGCTGCGCCGCTACGGCGTCCTGCGCCGCCGCGTGGCCCCCCGCGCGCTGCTCACCGAGGCGCTCGTCGTCGCGGGCGACGCGCTCGTCTGCCGCGACCTGCAGGCGTTGCGCGGTCGCCTCGAGGGCTGGCACGCCGCGCGCGGGCGCGAGCGTCACCCGTGGCCTCCGGCAGAGGCGATCGACCACTCGATCTCGCTGCGCGAGTCGCTCGCACTGCGCCGGGGGGCGCTCGGGTCCGGCCGGGAGGTCGGCGAGCCCGAGGTGTGAGCGGCCCGGCTACGGCCGCTGCGGCGAGCCGGAGGCCTCGACGGACGCGCCGTCCGGGGCCTCCGCGGCTCGCCCCCACGCGTCGCGCGAGAGCCGCCGGCGCAGTCGCGGAGAGGCGCGCTCCCAGTCGCCCGTGCGGTTGTCGGCGACGAGCAGGTTCTCCTGCCCGCCGGCGCGGTAGGTGGCGCTGCGCGGCCACTCCTCGACGTCGTAGGCGCGACCGTCGCGGCCGGCCGCCACGGCGCGCAGGCCGTGCGCTTGGACCTGACGGGTGATGCTGCGCGGCCCGCTCTCCAGCAGGTAGGTGGCGCGCTTGTCCGCGGCGCGCTCGAGGCCCATCTCCACCAGCAGCGCGCGCTCGAGCATGAACGCGGTGGTACGGATGTGCGGGTTGGGAAAGCGCGGGTAGTCGCGCCGCGCGCGGAGCAGACCGGCGAGCTGGTAGGGCCAGTACACGAGCTTGCCGCGGATCCACTCGGCTTGGCTCTCCCAACTGCCCGTCGCGCCCGCCAACCCGACCCCCGGGTCATCGAGCGCGTGTGCGAGCGCTCCTAGCCAGCCATCCGCGAGGATCGTGCTGTAGGAGTTCAGGAGGCACAGCCGCTCGTGCTCCAGCTGGAGGGCGGCGAGGCCGTAAGCGGGCAAGTCGAGCATGGGCCGCTCCAGCTCGACCAGACGGTGCTCGACGCCGCGCAGCTCCGCAAGCAGCGTGGTGCGCAGCGCGCTCCCGCCGGCCGGCTGCTCGCGCTCCACGCCGTTGAGCACGACCACCAACTCGTGCTCCGCGCCCGCGGGGTGGGCGCGGTAGGAGCGCAGGAACTCCCGCAGCGGCGCGGGGCCGAGCGGCGCCCACACCAGGTGCACGAGGCCGATCACCGGCTCGAGACCTGCTGGCGCTCGCGCGGCGCTCCGGTCGGAGGCGACGGGTCGGCCAGGGGTCCCCAGGCGAACGCCGAGAGCAGGCGCCGGCGCTCCAGGCCGCCGACCGCGTAGGAGCGCGTCTGGTTGTCTGCCACCAGCAGGCCCTCCTGGTCGCCCTGCCAGAGGGTGTGGCTGAGCGGCCACTGCTCGCGGTCGTAGCCGTAGCCGTCGCGGGCGACGACCAGCGTGCGCAACCCCATCGCCTGCACCTGGCGGGTGAGGCTGTGCCGGCCGTTCTCCAGGCGGTAGGCGTCCATCTTCGTCGCGAGTCGGCGCACCCGCACCCGGGCGAGCGTCGCGCGGTCGGCCATGAACGCGTTGGTGCGCAGGTGGTGGGCGGGGAACCCCTCGAAGCCGAGGAGCTGGACCGGCATGTCCGGGAGCGTGCGCAGCTTCGCTCGCAGCGAGTCGCGCAGCGTGCGCCGCGGCGGCTCGGCGGCATCCGAGACGGGCTCGCCTTCACGTTCGCGCTCGATCGCGAGGAACTGCTCGCGCGCGATCCGGCGCTCCGGGATGTGGCCGCGGTAGGGGGTGGGCAGGAGGTAGGAGTGCAGCACCCACGAGCGGGTGCTCGCCCACGAGCCGGTGGCGCCGACGAGCCCGGTGCGCGGCTGGTCGAGCGCGCGCTCGAGCTTGGCCAACCAGCCGGGCGCGAGCACCTCGCTGTGGGAGTTCAAAAAGCACAGGCGCTCGTGCTCCAACCGACCGGTCGCCTGCGCGTAGGCCGCGAGGTCTTGGACGGGTGCGGGGAGCTCGAGAACCCGGTGCTCCACGCCCTCGAGCTCGGCGAGCAGCTGCGGGCGGAGCTCGGCGCTCACGTTGTTGAGCAGCACGACCAGCTCGTGCTCCGCGCCGGCGGGCTGCTCGCGGTAGGAGCGCACGAACCGGCGCAGCGGCTCCGCTCCGAACGGACCCCACACGAGGTGCACGACGGCGATCCTGCGCCCTGCGCCAGCTACCCCGCTCCCCGCGTCTGCCTGCCCGCTCCCCCCGCCTCCCGCGTGGGCCGCGACCTGCGCGAAGGGGGTGTGTGGGGCGCGCAGAGCGCTGAGGAGGCTCACGTCACTCGCCGTGCGAGGCGGGCGGGCAGCAGGCTTGCCAGCTCGCTCGGCAGGGTGCGCAACGCGAGCACGACGATCCCGTACAGGCACGTCGACAGCAGCAGCCGCAGGATCACAGGGACCCCCGTGAGCGCCAGCGGCGTCAGCGCCACGGCGGCCGCGAGCGCCACGCGGGGGACCACACGCAGGGAGGGGCGCAGGTCGGGCCGTCCGCGGACCACGGTGACAGCCTGGACGATCGCGCCGACGATCTCCGCGACCGCGACCCCGATCGCGGCGCCGCGAGCTCCGTCGATCGGGGCGAGGACGCCGACCAGCAGCGCGCTGAACGCGAGCATGCAGACGCTGATGGCCAGGATCTGGCGGAACACGCCGAGGCTGAGCAGCGCGTTGGCCCACACCAGGCTCACGAACATCGCGCCCAGCGCCACGCCCAGGATCGCCAGCACCGGGGCGGCCGGGGCGAAGCTCGGTCCGCCGATCACCGCGATCGCCAGGGGAGCGCCCACGGCGATCGAGACGGCGACCCACGCTCCGACGATCAGCGAGACTTCGAAGACCCG
>Ga0308309_10002400_pt1 | contig 11181 bp, 15 predicted proteins | sample HubBroMetageWFT5_FD_192491 | JGI IMG/M metagenome (GOLD analysis project Ga0308309, IMG submission 192491) | Warmed and freeze-thawed soil microbial communities from the Hubbard Brook experimental Forest, New Hampshire - Hubbard Brook CCASE Soil... | ecosystem: Environmental > Terrestrial >... | reverse complement strand
GCGCAGTTGTGCCCGGCTACGAGAATCAGACAACGACCTGCTCTCGCAGCCGGGCACAACTGCGCCTCACTTCGAAGGGAAGCCTGATGCCAGACAGCACGCAATCTTCGGACGGGGTCATCACCAAACCCAGCAGCAAGTCCGTCGCACAGACTATCGACGGACTGAGGCGTCTGATCGTGGATCGGGGCTTCACGGTGTTCAACGTCATCGATCACAGCGGCGTAGCCGAACGAGCTGGTGTGCAGATGCCCGACTCGAAACTCGTCATGTTTGGGAAGCCGGCTGTGGGCGCGGCGGTGATGCTCGCGGCGCCGCTTGCTGCGTTGGATATCCCGCTCAAGGTGTTGGTCTGGGGCGACCACTCGGGCCGGTGCTTCGGGGCTCGGAAACAACATCGGACCGGGAAAGCCTGTTAGCCGAGGTCGACAGGAGTGTGTCCCGTTTAGGGATGGTCTACCGGGCAGTCTTCGGAAACGTTCTGGCCATCACCAACGTGTCGCCACAGCTGCCGCCGGGTTCGACCTGCCCAGGTGTCGACGAAGGCCAGCTTGTGCAGAACCCCGACGAGACGCGGCATTCCATTCCCACACGCCTGCCACCCTCGAGTCACGCTCGGTCCACAACTCGCGGTAGACGGCAGCGTCATCCGCTCTTTGACGTCGAAGGACGAGCCGATCGGTCTCGAGCTCGTGCATAAGGCGCGGTGCAGACACAGCCGCCTCTTGCCAGCACGCAAACTCGCGCCGTCAATCTTGCGCCCGTGGGAGTACCCGGCTACAGACCGGATGCCGGCCAGCTCGAGATGTCAGGTCGTGACGCCGCCCTTTGCCCGCAAGCGGGTCCTCGATTGAGACGCACGAAGGGCAGTCGCTGCTCAGCCGGTGCTGCCTCTGCGGTAACGGATATGGGTGGTTAGCGGTGAGTGGAGCACCTCGACGGGCTCGAAGCCGAACGTCTCGACGCCGTCGAACATGCGCTCGCCGCTGCCGAGTAGGACGGGTGCGATGTCGAGGGTGAGCTCATCGATCACGCCGGCGTTGAGTGCCTGCCGAACTGTCGAAGCGCCGCCGGCGATGTCCACGCCGTTGCCGTCGGCCGTTTCGAGCGCCTGCGCGTAGGCGGCGTCGAACCCCTCGGTGACGAAGTAGAAGGTGGTCCCGCCCTCCATCTCGATCGGTTCGCGGGCGTGGTGAGTGAGCACGAAGACCGGGGCGTGGTACGGCGGCTCGGATCCCCACCATCCCTGCCACGCCTCGTTCCACTCACCGCGGATCGGCCCGAACATGTTTCGGCCCATGACGTAGGCGCCGCGAGTGCGCATGAGCCATCCGGTGGCTGTCTTGTCGGCTTCGGTCGCGTGCGGGTCGCCGATATGCCAGCCGTGCAGCTCGCCGCCGCGCTTGCCCAGCGGATTGTCTCGGCTCTGCTCGGGCCCGGCGACGAAGCCGTCGAGCGAGATCGACATGTGGCAGGTGGTGTCTGACATCAGCATCTCCCCAGTAAGCAGTTGCGGGTAACAGGCCCAGGTCTTGGCGCGGTGAAAGCGCGCGAGTGCCCGGGTGGACGAACTGGTCACGGCTTGAGCACGTAGCGACCGCGCAGCCCGCCCTTGGCCACCGCCTGGTGGGCGTTAGCGACCTGGTCCAGCGGCACGACCGCGTGCACCCGGGTCGGCAGGTCGCCGGACGCGGCGCGGGCGAGCAGATCGGCCAGCCGAAGACCGTCTGGGTGCGCCACCACGACCTCTACTCTGATCCCGCGCTGAGTGGTCGGCTTGGCGCTCGGCTGGACGCCGACGAAAGCGCCGCCGTCGCGCACTAGGGCGAGAGCTCGTTCCTGCATCGCCGCACCGTCGGCGACCGCGTCCCAGCCGGGCTCGGCGTGCATGGTGAACTCGGCGCCGAGGCTGCGGACGAAGTCTTCGTCCTCGGCTCTGGCCAGACCGGTCACCTGCCAGTCGCGGTCTTGCGCGAGCGCGGCGACGTACCCGCCGACCGCGCCGGCCGCGCCGGTCACCAGCAGCCTGTTGCCCTCCGTGGGCGCGTCGCCGAGCAGGTCGAGAAGCTGAGCGGCGGCCAGCCCGTTGAGCGGGACCGTCGACGCCGCGGCCAGGTCCAGCCCGTCGGGAACTTCGGCGAGGTTCGCGGCCGGCACGACGAGCTGCTCGGCGTAGGTGCCGAAGTCCCGGTCGAAGCCGTCCACCAGGCCGGCGACGCGGGTGCCGGCGGCCAGGTCCACCCCGGCACCGGTGGCGATGACGGTCCCGGCGAAGTCCCAGCCCAGGCCCGTACGGTCCGGCTGGTTGATCAGTCCCATGGCGTGGAACAGGCCGCCTGCGACTCCGAGGTCGACGGGGTTCACCGCCGCTGCGGCGATCCGAACCCGGACCTCGCCAGGCCCGGGTTCGGCGACGGGAACGTTGGTGATCTCGATCGAGTCGGGTCCGCCCGGGGTGCGGACGACGGCGGCCCTGAACGTAGCGGTGCTCATGCTTCATTCCTCGCAGCCTGTCCTCGGCAGTTTCCCTGCACCACTATGGCGTCGGACTGCGCTATCCCGGCGCCGATCACCTCCCACATTTCATCGCTGGAGAGCAGCCAGTCTGAGGGCGACTCCACCACGCCGTCCAGCGAGATGAACAGCCCCGTTATGATCTTGCGCATCGTTACCTCCTCGGTACGAGCTTGCAGGTGCCTTCATAGGGGATGTAAAAGCCGTCCCCCGGTTTCGACATGCTGGGTTAGAGAATTTCCGAGATCCCGCCGAGGCACCGGTGAAGTACCTGATCCTGATCTACAGCAACCCGGCGTCGCGGGAGGTCTGGGGAGCCCGGAGCCTAGGCCGCGAAACCACCGTCAATGGTGATCGCGGTGCCGGTGACATAGCGGCCGTCCGGGCCGGCCAGGTAGGCGACGGCCGCGGCTATGTCGTTGGCGCCGCCGTAGCGGCCGAGTGCGGGGAGGCTGCTCAGGGCTGCAGCGGCCGGGCCATCGACGGGGTTCATGTCGGTGTCGATCAGGCCGCCGTGCACCACGACGGCGGTGATGCCGCGGGGGCCGAGGTCGCGGGCCAGGCCTTTGGTCAGGCCGGTCAGCGCGGATTTGGCCATGGCGTACAGGGTCAGGCCAGGAACCGGCACACGCTCGGCCAGGGCGCTGCCGATGGTGATGATGCGGCCGCCCTCGCTCATATGCCGCGCGGCAGCCTGGGAGGCGGTGAAGACCGCTCGCACATCGATTGCCCACAGGCGATCGGCCTGCTCGACGGTCATGTCGTCTAGCGGGCCGCCGGTGACGATGCCAGCGTTGTTGACCAGGATGTCGATCTGGCCGAAGTGGGTCACGGTCTGGCTGACGGCCGCAGTGACGGCGCCGGGGTCGGCGTTGTCGGCCTGGATGACCAGAACCCGGCCGCCGTCGGCGTCGATCTGCTTGGCCACCGCCTGCGCCTTGTCCGCGGCCGTGACGTAGGTGAGTGCCACCGCGGCTCCGTCGCGGGCCAGCCGCCGTGCCGTCGCCGCCCCGATTCCGCGGCTGCCGCCGGTCACCAGGGCCACCTTGCCTGAAAGCTGATTCATGTCTTCCTCGTTCCTATGGCCGGTTTCCTTGTGAGCCGGGTCCGGGTTCTTCGGGCAAGCGGCCGCTGCCGCACGCCGGCGGGCTGGGCAGCTCAGCTCCTCACCGGCTGGTAGGACAGGACCACGACCCCTGTGCCGAGCGTCTTGGCCGCGAAGAGCTTGAGCGGTGTTTTCGCGCTCTCACGGAACATGAGCTGGCCGCGGCCGGCCAGGACGGGGTGGATCGAGAGCCGGAGTTCGTCGACCAGGCCGTGCTCCAGCAGTGTCTGCGCCAGCAGGCCATGGCCGTACAGGGCCAGGGACTGGCCGTCTTGCTGCTTGAGCCGGCTGACCTCGGCGGTGACATCGCCGCTGACGATGACCGTGTTGTTCCAGTCGGCCTTGTCCAGGGTGGAGGAGAAGACGTACTTGCGGATGCTGTTCATCCGGTCGGCGAACTCGCCGACCTGGCCGGGCCATGTTGCCGCGAAGACCTGGTACGTCCCCCGGCCGAGCAGCATCGCATCAGCATCGCCGAGCCGTTCCAGCGCATCCTTCTCGACCTCGGCGTCGCGGTACTCCATGGCCCACAGTTGCGGGTCGCCGACGACGCCGTCGGCTGATATCAGGGTGGATTCGATGAGCTTGCGCACTGTTACCTCCGTGGTGATCGGGTTCCGGTTTGCCGCACCGGGCATGGGCACCCGGCCATGACCGTGTGGGCCCGGTAGTTCAGACCTGCCGGCCACCGAAAAGGAATCGCGGCCGCAACGGGGATCGCGGGCCGCGATGGCGATTCCTTTGCGGCTGGCGCGGGTCTTCATATGCGGAATGCCTGTCCATCACCGGAAGGGATGATCATGACCAGCGACGCAGTGAACACCAGCGATGACCGTGCCGTAGCGGAGGTCCTCCACGAGGTCTATGCGGCCTGGGCGTCGGGCGACGCGGATGCCTTCGTGACGCCATACACCGAGCACGCGACCGCCGTGCTGCCCGGGTCTTACCTGCAGGGTAAAGACACGATCCGTTCGACCATGGCCGCCGGCTTCGCCGGCCCGCTCCACGGCTCCAGAGGCGTCCATCAGGTGCAGAGCATCCGGTTCCCCGGCGCTGACACGGCTATCGTGATCAGCAAGGGCGGCATCGTGTACGCGGGCCAGACCGGCACCGCCGCCGAAACCAGGTCCGTGGAGACCTGGGTGCTGTCCAGGCAGGACGGCACCTGGCGAATCGAGGCCTTTCATAACAGCCCGGAGAACACGGCGTGAGCTGACACCCGGAGGCTGCGGCTGCCCGGCACCGGCTCGACAGCCCTCCGATTCCTTTCGGCGGGACGGCGAGTCTTTACTGGTGCAGGCATCCGCAACCAGCGGCGGCCAGGGAGGTTGATGATGATGTCCCAGAAGGCCAGCATGCTGTCGGACCGCGGGGAGTTCGCCCGTGGCACCGAGCCGTTCCGGCGCGAGCTGCTGGCCCACTGCTACCGGCTGCTCGGCTCGGTCGACGACGCCGAGGACCTGGTCCAGGAGACCTACCTGCGGGCCTGGCGGTCTTATGACAGGTTCGAGGGCCGGTCCTCGATGCGCAGATGGCTGTACCAGATCGCCACTAACGCCTGCCTGACCGCCCTGCAGCACCGGGCCCGCCGCCCGCTGCCCTCGGGCCTGGGCGGCCCGGCCCAGGACACCGGCGCGCCGCCCGAGCCCGGGGCGGACGTGGCGTGGCTGCAGCCGATTCCCGACGCGCTGGTGACCCCGGAATCCGATGATCCCGCGGCTATCACCGTCTCACGGGAGAGCCTGCGGCTCGCGCTCATCGCCAGCTTCCAGTACCTGCCTCCCCGGCAGCGGGCGGTGCTGATCCTGCGGGAGGTGCTGGCCTTCCCGGCCGCCGACGTCGCCGAGATGCTCGGCACCACCACGGCCGCGGTCAAAAGCGCGCTGCAGCGCGCCCGGGTCCGGCTGCAGCAGGAGGCCCCGGACGCCGGCCAGGTCACCGAGCCGGGCGAACCCGAAGCCCGGGCACTGCTTGACCAGTACATCGCCGCCTTCGAGACCGCCGACGCGAAGGCCCTGGAGCGGCTGCTGCGCAAGGACGCCACGCTGGAACTGCCGCCATCGGCGGCCTGGTTCGCGGGCGATGAGGCGATCGCCGGGGCGGTGGCCGGTCTCGGCGCGCCCGGGGCCTGGCGGATGCTGCCCGTCGCCGCCAACGGGCAGCCGGGCGCGGCGGCTTACCTGCGCGACACCGATGGCTGCTACCGCGCGTACGGGATCGTCGTGCTCACCGCGACCACCACCGGCATCGCCCGGATCGTCGTGTTCGCCGATCCCGGCCTGTTCGCACGGTTCGGCCTCCCCCAAGCCCGCCCGGCCGGATCCCGCCGCGCCGCCGCCCCGGCACCGAGCGCAGCCACACCATGACACCCCCCGCGAGCGCCGGGCTCCTGGCAGCGCGATCCGCTACGCCCTGGGCAGCCTGTCCTGCGTCAAGGAGAGCGGAACAATCTGGGGAAGGTTACGCCGGATTGTTCCGCTCTCGATCCTGGGCGGTAACGAGGCGGCGCGCTAACGCCCAAAACGGTTCCATTGGGGGCCGAGGGCCAAGGCTTTGCCCAGAGTTCGCGCGAATCGGACGATCGGGACGTGTCATGCGTCGCTTAGGCAGGCTGCCAGCCGTTCGCAGGTGCTCAGGTGTCAAGGGTGCTCAGTGTCGAGAAAGCGATCCTGGCTACGACCACACCATGAGGACCGATGAACTCAGCTTCGACCAGAGAGGTCTACCCGTCATGTCACTTGTTCGTGTTCACAATTTTTCCGTCTCGCTCGACGGCTTCAGCGCCGGCGCTGACCAGAGCCTGGAGGCGCCCTTCGGGCATGCCGGCCAGCGGCTGGTGCGATCGTTCATGGACACCCGTTCATTTCACGTCATGACGGGCCAGGAAGGCGGGAGCACCGGCATCGACGACGCCTTCGCGAGCAACTGGGGGCCGGGCGTCGGCGTGGAGATCATGGGGCGCAACAAGTTCGGCCCGCAGCGCGGGCCGTGGACCGACGAGGAGTGGAAGGGCTGGTGGGGCGAGGAGCCGCCGTTCCATACCCCCGTCTTCGTGCTCACCCATCACGTCAGGCCCTCGATCGAGATGAAGGGCGGCACCACCTTCCACTTCATCGACGCCAGCCCGGCGGAGGCGCTTGCGGCGGCCAAGGAGGCCGCGGGTGGCCTCGACGTCCGCATCGGCGGCGGCCCGGCCACCGTCCGCCAGTTCCTCGCCGCCGGCCTGATCGACCACCTGCACGTCGTGGTCGTGCCGATCCTCCTCGGCCGCGGCGAGTCCCTCTGGGACGGTCTGGAGGGCCTGGAGGAGCGCTTCGCCGTCGAGTCGGTGAGCTCCCCCAGCGGCGTCACCCACGTCACGTTCACCCGTCGTTAGCCGCGCTTAGGCCTGCCTCCTCGAACAGGGGCGAGGTCTGGGGCGGGCCGCGCTGCGCGGCCACCGTGGTCGCATCCAGCGCGATTATGCCGATCCGCCGGTTTTGCCGACGATGCCGTGACGGCCCTGGTCATGGGTGTGCCAGGGCCGTCACGGACGGCATAATTCGGGGTTTCGGTTCAGAGGTTCTAATGCTGGACTCGGGTATGGAACTGTCTGAATGCTTGTCAATGACACGGCGGCGGGTGGCGCGGCGCCGGCGCTGACGGCGGCGGGCGTTAGCTAGGAGATTGCGATCTTGTGGGCGCGAAGCGCGCGGTAGAAGGGCTCGTGGTGAGCGCTGTAGCGTGCCAGCATCGCGTTGTTGGCCGTCGTGGTCTCATAGCTGGTAGGAGATTGCGTAAACCCGGTGCTCTCGCTTACCCGGGTGTGCCAGCGGGCGCTCTGCCGCCACTCATCGCGGGCGCCGGGTGCCCAGCGCAGGGCCGGCTTGCTGAACGGGATGCCGACGGCGGCGCAGTAGGCCGCCACGGTCGCGGCCGGGTCGGCGATCAGGTCGTCCGAGTCCACGACGACCGGGTGAGCGCCGCCGGTCGGCGAGGATGGCCTTGCCGGCGATCACCTCGAACCAGCCGTCGGTGCGGGAACGCTGCTGGCTGGAGTGGACGTAGCCGCCGTCCAGCCCGACCACGATCGGCAGGTCCGGGCGGGGTAGTTCCTCGCGGTCACGCTGGCAGGTGTCGATGAAGCTGGGCCGTTCCTCGCCGAGTTCGTCTTCCAGGCGCTGGGCCACGGCCTGGGTCTGGCGGCGTACCACGGCCGGGTACAGGCGCGGGCCCAGCGGCAGCAGCTCACCCAGCAGGTCCGCGGTGATGCCGTAGGAGACCAGGGCGGCGAAGCGGGCCTGCAGGTAGGCCAGCTCCGGGGTGGTCCGCTCGGGCAGCAGCTCGGCCAGCGGCTGGAAGGTCCGGGCAGGCCGGTCGCGGCAGCCGCAGTGCCACCAGCGGGGACTCGCCAGCCGCAGGGCGCCGAACAAGCTGCGCACCACGATCGTGCGCGTGTCCTTGTGCCGGCGCGCCCGTCCGCAATCCGGGCAGGCCACCTGCTTGGTGATCGCGGCATTGACCTGCCGTTCGACCACGGTGTCCTGCACCGCCAACAGCAGATCCTTCGCCTCCCCGAGCTGCAGGCCGAGGGTGTCCGGAGCCAGGTCGTCGCGATCCAAGGTGAACACCTCCCGGACCACGGGCGAGGCCTCGGTGTCGTCGTCGGGGTGCACGATCACCTGCACGCTGAACTTCATGCCCGGCTCCCCTCGGCGACGGTCTGCACGCCCACGGCAAGGCCCCGGAGAATTTGATTGCAGGCCCGGCGGTCAAAACGCTCCAGGCTCAGCAGCGGCATCAAGGAGGCCAGCTCCTCGCGGTTCACGCCGACGCCGGAATAGTCGTGATGGTCGCCGGCATCGAGCAGCTGGCCGATGATCTCGCTCGCGCGCACGATCGTGCCGAACACGAGATGAGGCTGGGTCCGCTCCAGGAACGCCCACGGGCCGTCCCAGTCCTCGGGTGGGCCGACACGGCGCCCGCCCGTACACCGCGGATAGGGCCGCCCCGGCTGTGCGCAGGCAATCTGCTCGATGCGCAGGTCCACGCGCCAGGCAGCGGAAAAGTTGTACTCGTAGGCGAACCGCTCGCCCTCGCGCAGGCCCAGGTCGGCGAGGCGAACCTGGCGGGCGTCGTCGCGGAAGCCCAGCCCGCCGGCGTAGCTGATGCCGTACTCGGTGCCGCCGATAACGAACCGGTGCAGGTGCTCGCCACTCCAGCCGAACACGGTCTGCACGATGGCGTGCAGCCCGGCGACCGTGGTGCCGGCGGCCACTTCCAGTCGCCGCCAGATCAGCGGGCTGATCCCGGCGATCACCACCCGCAGCCGGTAGACGGTCATGCGGGACAAGAAGAGGTGGCAGCCATCACACCATCCTGGCCCGGCCACGCTCTGGCCGGGCGGTCTACGATGACGTCGGCACGGGCACGGACAGGTAAGAGTAGAGGGTCTGGCGGCTGATGCCGAACTCCCGCGCCAGGCCCGCCTTGGGTTCGCCCGCCGCCGCGCGGGCCCGCAGGGCCTCGGCCTGGTCGGCACTCAGCGATGGTTTCCTGCCCTTGTAGGCACCGCGGGCCTTGGCCAAGGCGATGCCTTCCAGCTGCCGTTCGCGGATCAGTGCCCGCTCGAACTCGGCGAAGGCGCCCAGCACCGACAACAACAAGGTGGCCATCGGGGCATCCTCGGCCGTGAAGGTCAGCTGCTCGTTGACGAACCGGACAGCCACCCCGCGGCCGGTCAGCTCACGCACCAGGCGGCGCAGGTCATCGAGGTTACGGGCCAGTCGGTCCATCGAGTGCACGATCACGGTGTCACCGTCGCGGACGTAGGCCAGCATCGCTTGAAGCTGCGGCCGCGTCGTGGACTTGCCGGAGACCGTGTCGGTGAACACCCGGTCCAACTCGACGCCATCGAGTTGCCGGCCGGGGTTCTGCCCCACGCTGGACACCCGGATGTAACCCACGCGCTGCCCGCCTGCCACGGGCCCCTCCTCGACCCACCCGATGTGTCAGTCTGGAATCTATGGCTATAACAGGCGAGCGTCAATTAACTCGGGCCAGGACCCTAACTAGACAGGATCAGGGAGGGCGGCTGACGTCTGGCTGGGGTGCACCCCAGCACGACACACCAGATGCCGGTCCAGGCACCGGACCCCGTGGCGCTCGCCGCGAGCCTCCCCCACTTTGTCCCGCTCTCCTAATCAGCCGATACCAGCTACTTAGTCCGTGCGCAGGTACAGCTCAGGTTCGCCCCACAAGGTCCAGCGGACGTTGCCGTCGGGAGTGCTGCTGCGGACACGCGACGGCAGCTTCCGCTGGAACCAGCTTGCGGGCAGCCGCAGATCCTCGGAGTCCCATGCCCGGCCGTGTGCGCGGCAGATGTCCACGATGAGCCAGTCGATGGTCTGAATGACGAGTGCGGGGCGGCCGCGGGCGCAGCCGGACTGGATTGTGGCGCCGCCGAGACGGTCTTCCCCGTGCTGGCTGGTGGTGCCGACGGCATCAGATTCCCTCAGGCGGTATCGCTCGCCGGATATCGAGGTATATGCGGCCCGGATGCGCGGGTCGGTCCGCTCCGGGGGAGCGTTAACCTGGCGAAGCAGCTCGCGGATACTTCCGTGCGCGAGCGCGTTACGGACGGTCACCCACTGGTTCAGGTGCTGGCTGAACGTCAGGCCGGACCGCTGGCCCGGGTGATCACCGGTGAGGGTTTCCATGCCTCGCATGCGGACGCCGGACCAGTTCGTCGCAGCCACTGCTCGGCCACGGACAGCTGATCCTGGTGGATATCGGCACCCCGGCTGCGGTCGACGGCGCCCCGATGGTGGACGCGCTGCGCTGGCTGAGCGACCGGGCGGTGGAAGCCGGGGGGTTGCTTGACCGGTCCGCCACGCTGTCGGTGCGCACGCTGGGCCGCCCGGACAGCGGGCACCTTCCCGGGTGATGGCCGACGGGCGCGCCTGCTGTGATGTGCGGGCGCGATGCGACGGTCAGGTGCCGCCCGTGTCGCGGTACCGCCGTAGCGCGTCGGAGAGGGCCGGGGTGACGCGGGCGAGTAGTTCGGTTGCCTGGCTGCGTTCGGGTTCGGGCATGCGGTCGATGATGTCCTGGGGTGCCTCCCCTTGAGCCTGCTGGTAGGCCTCGAGGAGCTGGACGAGGCTCTCGGTGTCGTCGGCCGCCTCGCGGAGGGGCGCGATCCCGGCGTCCTCGATCTCGGCGATTGTGGTCTCATCTGGCGGGTCGTCGCTGCCGCCGCCCGTGGGTGTGGTCATGGCTCCTATGGTGCCGTGCCGTGCCGGGATGTGTCAGGCCGCCGTTCTGCCGATGGCGCGGGCTCGTCCGGCGCCCGGGCGCGGGTAGACCACGCCCGCGAGGGCGGCTGCGCAGGCGGGACAGAGCGGCAAGCGCCGGAGCCCGAGGCGGGATGTGGAGCGCTCCGAGCAGGACGGCCCCACCACAGGGCTCCGGGGCTCGGCTCGCCCGGGCCGATAGCGAGGGAAGGGCTGGCCGGGCTCGGCGTGGCTGTCTGGCCGCTGAGCTCGCGGTCGATGAGCTGTGCGTGCCGAGAAGCCCGTCCAGGG
>Ga0308309_10002399_pt1 | contig 11182 bp, 12 predicted proteins | sample HubBroMetageWFT5_FD_192491 | JGI IMG/M metagenome (GOLD analysis project Ga0308309, IMG submission 192491) | Warmed and freeze-thawed soil microbial communities from the Hubbard Brook experimental Forest, New Hampshire - Hubbard Brook CCASE Soil... | ecosystem: Environmental > Terrestrial >... | reverse complement strand
CAGCTCGTTGCCGGGCGATCATCAGGGCTGTGCGGCTGGGTTCATTAGGCTTCATGTTCGATGTCTCCGTTCTCATCCATAGCTGATCGCACGGCTGCGGGAGCAGCATGCGGATTGCAAGTGGAATAAGGCACAGGTTAGAAGTTGGAGGCTAGAAGTTAGAACAACGTCAAAACCCGCACCGTGAAAACCGCAGGGATGCGGCACCCCATCAAAACGTCTGCAGTACCCGGCGAGCCGTTTTCCGATTGTATGCCCGCCATTGCTCCGCCTACTCTGCGAGGGGGCTGAGTTTTGGTTTGGTGAGTGAACATCCCGCCCGTCCGCCGATTCCGCGCCTCCCGATTCCGATTCCCCCTCCGATTCCAACGCTTGCGCCGCTTAGACATTAACCTAAAAATAGTGTCCAACAATGATACTCACAGCTTGCAGGGGCGTGGCATTTCTCGTCGGTGTCATAGCGGTTTATGTGGGCTTGTTTCTATGTGAGAGCCAAGAAGGAAAGCTCCAAAACCGTATAGAAGAGTTGTGGATTGCGATCGATGATCGGGCAAGGGTCACCAGGCAGCCCGGGCAGCAGCTCTTTTCAACAAAGTCGCAGCAGTCGTAAGCGGGGCACTCGACCGTATTCTCGGACCTAAGTTAGTTTCGGCCCAAATGATAGGCGTATCGTCCTCCTACGCGTTCGCGGGCTTCTTCTTAACAGGTGGGTTTGTATTTGCCTTTCTTCTTCACAGGCTCCGCGCATTGCCATCGCTGCCGGCAAATCTTCCTCCAAATATGGATTTCAGCCTTTCTCTCATAACAGCCTTATGTCTATTCGTGGGAATCATGCTTTTCGTTCTTGCTGCTCTTCCGTCGATATTGCCTTCTGCGCTCTCGCGATTTCTGAGTTTGCTGCCATGTTTGGTTTTTCTCTTGGGAATCATTCAAATGGTGAGGAAGCATCTACCGCTAAACGGACAATTGGAGATGCTGGCCGCGCTGCTTTTGAGCCTGCTATCGGATGTGGTTCTGTTCGTGGCCGTCCGACAGTCAATTCGGTGGATTTCGGTGCAGTTGCGCCCGCTCAGGGTTTGTCTGGTGATTTCCGGCCAAATTGCCCTAATCTTTCTGATAGTTTGGCTACCCCAAGAAATCTCCGGACGCCTGTCGGTCAAGTACGGCTGGAAAGTAATTCCGCAATTTCTAATCATGATAAGTGGCTTCAATGTTTTTACAGCCATAGCAGCGTGCATTTTCATTCTGGTCTTATCAGGGGTGCTGATCCATCACCTGTTTTGGCCGTTCGTCAGTAGGCTGTTCTACCAGGTAGCTCGATACAGATTAGTCCGCAATCACAAAGCTATGGCTAGCCTCGGTGCAATTTGCATGATATTTGCATTCCCGTCTTTGCGCGGCCTTGTCGCGGGTATTCTCGGTTGGTTACAGTTTTTTCAGGCGAAGTAACTCCTCCTAAGAGCGCATAGTCTAGGGAAATCGGGACGGGAAATCGGTGACAGAAACCGAAGGGGACCCCAAGGGACAGACGGGTCGTTTTCTGCTACTTCCCACGCTTGCACGATTTTCTTGTACAATAGGAGCATAAGCGCTTATCTGTCTAAGCGTATAGGTGGAAAGAAAGATGGAAGAAGCCGTGCGTTGGAGTATCAAAGTTTCGAGGGAAACCGACCTCACGTTGCGCACCTATCTTGGTGCGCGAGGAATGAAGAAAGGCGATCTCTCCAAGTTCATTGAAGAGGCTGTACGATGGCGCATTCTGAGTCGTACGGTGCGCGAAATCAAGGCACGCAACGCCAACGCCAACGTGAACGAGTTGCAGGCCATCATTGACGGTGCGGTTCGCGAAGTTCGCTTGGAACTTCGTGACGAAAAAAGGGGTGCCAAGAAAAAGCGCGCCAAAGCCTAAATGCGCGTAGTGCTCGATACCAACATCCTGGCGTCTGCCCTCATCGCCCCGGCTGGTTAGTTCGTGGGCGGTTAGGCCACCATGGTGGTAGAGCCAGCGGATTTGAAGGTAAGAATCTCAGCGAGTTGGAGGATACAGCCCGAAGCTCTCCTCGACTTGGCGAATCCGCTGACGCCGCAAATGATTCAGGTCGAGCAGCACCACAGTTGCGCGGCCAATGGCAGTCAATCCTTCCATTTCATGGCCTTTGAATCGGAAGTGTTCCGACCACCGTTATTGGAGGGGATGAAACAAGGCGACCTGCTCGCCCGTCAGCGGATCGGGAACTCTGGTCTCGTCAGCTTTATGCAGATTGCATCCGGGGCACGCCAAGGCGAGGTTTTCCAAAGTAGACTCGCCGCCCTTTGATTGCGGGATCACATGTTCGACGTGAAACGTGGCTCCCTGCAGTCTTTCATGCATGAGGCAGTATTGGCATCGCTCCTGTGCGCGCAACCGGATGGCCCGCGCTAGCGCCTCTGGCACGGCCATTTACGGCTGCTTGCCTAAAATCTGCAAAGCCTCCCCGCGCACGAGAGACAACTGCTCGCTTAATTCCACCAGGGCTTCGAGTTCTTCTCGTTCCGATTGGCCGAGAAGACCTTCGTTGTTGCGGTCCATGAGATCCTGAAGGCGACGATCTGCCTTCGATGGAAAATGGAGTTTTCCAACCGCTTCCACCCAGTTCAGAGGGGCCGCAATCGTCGCGCTCATGGAATCATCCTAGGATGGCACGGCGCTCGCGTCAATGGCCCCTAAGGATACCGGACTAGCAGGCGGGTGGAGCAGAGAATTCCGGCGGGGTGCCGCACCAGGTGCGCCACCCCCTTTTCGACAGTAGGGCGGGGGCAGCCTGGGTGCGCCTGTCTCTTCGGAACTAAAGTGGGTCGGATTCCGTATTACACGATAAGACGGGTGTGCCGGTTCAAGCGTCAGACAACCGTTAGGGAGGCGGACGTCATGAAGATGAGCAAGAGTTTGCTACGAGGCTGCTTACCGGGTGCGGTTTGTGCGGCGGTGATTCTGCTGGCGGCTGGTACGCCCGCGGAGGCGCAGGGCGAAAAGCGTTCGGTCTTCGCGCCGGACGATTTTCATTGGCAGGGATCCTTGAAGGCCGGACAGACCCTGGAAGTGGTCAATACCAATGGCGAGATTGACGCCGGCCGCGCTTCCGGGGATGCCGCCCGCGTGGAAGGCATGCGCGGCGGCAGCGATGACGACCACGAACTGTTCATCGAGGTGGTCGAGTACCCTGATGGCGTCACGGTTTGCGCCGTCTACGCGAAGGAGAAGGCGCCGGGCCGCTGCCATCGCGGCGGAGTGTCGTCGGAGTCCGGCAACGGCAACTGGTGGCACTCGCGTCGAGCGAAGATCAACTTTAACGTGCAAGTCCCGCGCGGCGTGCGGTTGAACGCGATGACGACGAATGGAAGGGTCCATTGCCTGAATTTGGACAGCGTGGTCCAGGCGGCAACGACGAACGGCGACGTGGAAGTCTCGACGAGCGAGTGGGCCTCCGCCAAGACCACCAATGGTGGCGTGCGCGTGTCCATGGGCAACGCCAAGTGGAGCGGCGAGTTGGAGCTGCTGACCACCAATGGCAGTGTGGATGTGACGCTGCCGGCTTCCGCGGAATTCCAGGTGCATGCGTCCACCACCAATGGCGGGATTCAAACGGACTTTCCGGTTACCGTGCAGGGGAAGTTTGGGCCCAAGTCGCTCTCCGGGACGGTGGGCGGCGGGGGAAGAGAATTGAAGGTCGCGACGACGAACGGCGGCATTGAGTTGAAGAAGAGCTGAGTGGGTCTTAGAAGAAACGGGCGAGTGGAGCTAGAATCACACGATGTTGATCGATGACTTTGTGTGCTACAGCAAGGTGCTCCATAGCCTGACCGCCGATTTTGTGCGCGCGATCCCGGAGGACAAGTGGCACTTTACGCCCGATCCGCCCGGAGGCTCTGGTCGCGCATCGGCACCGCATCGGATTGGCGATGGGTTCGCGCCATTTTCCAAGCAAGTGCGGCACCTCGTCTGTGTGCGCGGTGTTTACAATGCCGCGTTGGCGACGAGAAAAGTGGATTGGACGCGAAAGCATGAGCACTATGCCGGCCCGCTGACTCGGGAGGCGCTCCTCGCTGCGCTTGGCAACAAGCAGCGGGAGCTGCTCGCCACACTGGAAACCGTCGACATCGACGCAGTGATCGATTGGGACGGAACCCCCTTCACATTTTCCATGTTCACGTGGGAATTCGTACAACACGAGGCGATCCATCACGGCCAGTGGAGCATCTATGCCTCGCTCGCGGGTTTCGACACGCCGCTCAGCTGGCGAGCGTCATGGGGCTTGTGAACCTCGCTTGGGTCGGGGATTAAATACTAGGCTTAGTGGGCTACCCCTTCAACCCAAATACCGCCATCACCGCCGCTGGCCGCCAAAGCCTTTCCTGAACGCCAATACCTGTTTCGGCAGCACGCCTCCGACGCCGGTAGATCCGCCGAGAGGCCCTCCTACAATGGAATTAGGCCACTCCGGATGCGCTGCCCCAAATGCCAATTCGATCATCCGTTGCAGACCACCGAGTGTCTGAAGTGCGGAATCTTTTTCTCGCGCTACCACGCGGCGCTGGAAAGCGCCGCGAACCAGCTTAATCCGGACGTCACGGCGGCCGTGTCCGCTCCTCCCGCACTAGCGGGGCCTGCTACCGCTGTCAACGATGCCCTTAGCCGCGCCGACGCCCGCACCGAGTTGCAGTATCGCATCCTCGCGCTTCCCGGAGCCTTGCTTCTGGCGCGCCTCGTTGCGGGCACGGGCCTGCGCATGGCCGCCGCCATGCTTGCCATGGTGCTGCACGAAAGCGGGCACGCCGTCACCGCGTGGCTCACCGGCCGTTGGGCTGTGCCGCTGCTCTGGGTTACCCCGCACGGCCAAGAGCGCTCCTGGGGGATCGTTCTGCTGGTAACCGCCGTCATTGGCTTTGCCGGATTTCTGGCGTGGAAGATGGAACATCCGGGATGGCTTCTCGCCGCCGCTGCGCTGCTCCTCCTGCAACTGGTCGCGTTGTCTTTGCCCGCGGGAGCGCTGATCGTTTTCTTCGGCGATGGCGGCGCTCTGGTGTTGGCCACCCTGCTGATGGCGGCGTTTTACGCGCCGCGCGAAAGCCGGCTATATAAGAGCTGGGGTCTGCGCTGGGGATTGCTTGCAATAGGGGCGCTCAGCTTCACGCACGTTCTCCTGATGTGGCGAGGGCCGCTCGAAGATCTTCCGTTTGGCGAGATCGAGGGCGTGAATCTGTCCGATCCGAGCCTGCTCACCGAAATGTACGGCTGGTCGGTTCTGCAAATGGTTGATCGTTACGTGCGGCTCGGGACGCTCTGCCTGCTGGCCTTGCTTGCGCTGTACATTTGGGGACTGGTCTCCGCGTATCTCGAATTGCGGCGAATCCCGGCTGCGTAGAAGCGCGGGAAACGAAGCACGCGGAGAAATCCACAGGGAGCACAGTTACCTCTGCGCGTCCTGTCCTTGTGGGCAGGCGATTTTCCGCTGGATTCTAGGCGATGATGGAATCCCAGCAGCGAACCAGCACAAGCAAGCCGGAATTCGAACCGGCCACTCTCGGCGATTGTGAGCCGACGTGTGACGCCATGATGAAAAATAGAGCTGCCAACCTTTCAAGTGGGGGAAAGTTTTAAGATGCTCGCGGAAATGCAAGAGTCGCAGAATCAGCTTGCCAATCAGGTTTCTGCTGAAGAAGCCATGGGTCAGATTTCGCTTCTTGATCTGGCGGAAATTCTCGATCAACACAAAATGTGGGTGGAATCAGGCGGAGAATCCGGCGTCAAAGCGGATCTCTGCGGCGTTAATCTTTCCCACTCGGACTTGACGGGAGTCAATCTGGAAGGCGCTTTTCTGCAACGCGCGAATTTGATTGGCTCGGACTTGTCGATGGCCAATTTGCGCGGCGCCAGTCTCGTGCAAGCCGACTTGAGGGAAGCCAATTTATTGGGCACCGAATTAAGGGGTGCCAATTTAATGGGAGCGAATCTTTACGGCGCCGAAGGCGTGTGGGTCGGCCGTCTTGGCGGAACAAACCTTTTCGATGCGATTCTGCCGGAGACGATCGCGACTTTTGACAGCACAAAAGCGATCTCGGATGCTTCTAAGGTCGCGCGGTGGTTTTATTTTCTGATCATGGCGGCGAGTCTTGTCTGCATTTTGCTGATCGGCTTGACGACCGACGTGCGCCTGGTCGTGGATGCGTCGGCGATTCCCGTAGCGCGCTTTCCAAAGATTCTCTCGATGACGAGTTTTTATCTGGGCGCGCCGCTGGTGCTCTTTGTTTTGTATTTGCGTTTTCACTTTTTGCTGCTGCGTTTGTGGGGCAGCATGTCCGGGTTGCCCGCGGTTTTCAAGGATGGACAAACACTGGAAAAAGACGGGCCCTGGTATTTGATGGGATTGGTCAGGCGTCATTTTCGATGGATGCGTGAGGGCCGCTCGCCGTTCTGGGTACTTGAGACGGTGGTGGCGACCGTGCTGGCGTATTGGATTGTTCCCGCGACGCTGTTCATGTTCTGGATGCGCTATCTCGTTCGGCAAGATTTTCGTGGGACGCTCTTGCACGCATTTCTTTTGACGCTTTCGGTGGCCGCAGCGACTTGTGTTCCGACGATCGTCGCCCGAGTGCTGCAACCGGGCGACCTCTTGCGGCAGAAATCGAAAAATCTTTTGCGACTGAGTTTCGCAACGGCGCGCGTGGCGCTACTCACCGGCTGCGCGCTGCTGATTTTTTCGCTGGGAGTAAACCGCGGATTGCCCTCCGACCGAAATGTCGCGACGCAGCACTCGTCAACAAGTGTGCTGAGATGGGCGTCGGAAGCGATGCAATCGATCGGATATAGGCCCTATGCCGAATTAACGGAGGCGACGCTCTCCGGGCCGCCGCCGAAAGGCAATTGGAGTGAAGAAGCCCTCGCGTCCGTCCCTGGCGCGAAACTAAACGAAATGAATTTGCGATTCGCACGCGCCTACAAATCCTACCTCGTGAACGCAAAACTCTGGCGCGCCAACCTCGAAGGCGCTTACCTTTCCGAAGCCGACATGCGCGGAGCCAATTTGCGCGAAGCCGTTTTGCGCGACGCCATTCTCGATCGCGTCCTCGCCTCAAAAACCGTGATGGTCTCCGCGGACGCGACCCGCGTAAATTTCACGGGCGCCGATTTGCGTGGCGCCGATATGTCTTTCGCCACGCTCGAGAACGCCCTGCTTTCGAACGCGAAACTCGCCGGCGCTTCGCTCTATGCCGTGAATCTCCGCAACGCGCAATTGTTGCGCGCGGATTTGTCTCGCGCGGACATGCGCGACACGAAGTTGGAGCATGCAGTGCTCTCCTTCGCCACCCTAGAGCAAACAGATTTCTCCTCGGCAAAATTGGTCGAGGCCAACATGACGGGCGCGCAGTTTAAGGGAACGATCCTGATGGACGCAGACCTGCGAAACGCGGATCTACGCGGCGCCTTTTTCAACGGCGCTATTTTTCGAGGGACGGAAGCTAGCGGGGCAAATGTAGCCGGCGCCGACCTGCGCGGAGCCCTGGGACTGACAGCAGACCAAGTTTGCTCGACCCGCGGATGGCAAGCCGCGCAGCTCGACGCCGACGTCCTGGCGCAAACGCAGAGCCTTTGCGCAACCAAGCATTAATCGGGTCGATTTCGGTTTGTGCCTAGACGAGTGGGGATAGCTAGGCCGCCGCAACTTCCCCGCAAAGGGACTTGTGGCCCGTCTGGCAAAACTAGCAGATAAGTTCCGAGCGAACCCAACCCGGCTGCATTCTCGGCGAATGCGATACTCACGGAGCGGCGCCCTTTAAGCAGATTCATCTGGAACGCGACCGATTCCGCCGAACGAAAGCCTCCGACTGTTCCGCCGCCTCTCTTACCAGGAAACCCATCTTGGGATGAGAAGCCTCCAGATCAATCGACAGCCCGTAACTTCGCAGAACTCCGGATGTGGTAGGCCCAATGGAGGCCTTTACAACTTTTTCGAAGCTGGCTTTGAGTCCGTCCTTCTTACCCATTTGTTCGGCAATTTCGAACAAGTGAGTGATTTGGACTCCGGTCGTACAAAGGGCCACGTCGATTCGGCCTGCGATGATGGATTCCACTGCATCTCGCAACGGGGCCGTGTCCTCCGGAAAATCCCATCGGTAGACTGGTACGGCCGTCACGTGAGCTCCCCGCTCGCGCAAGCCCTCGAGAAGCTCCGGGTTGGAAACACCGTATTCTTGTACGGCAACCTGCTTGTCTCGCAAGTCCAGTTTGTTGTCGTCAATCGCTTGCAGCAACTGGCGCCATGTATTTGGTTCAGGCGCGGTTAACGCGATAGGTACTTTCCATTCGCGCAGGACGGCTACCGGTTTCGGCCCGCGAGCTATCACAGAAACTTTTCTCAACGCGTCGAAGAACTTCTCCTTGGGGTGCACGCTCTCCAGAACTTGCGAAAGCGCACGCGCTCCTACTCCAGTCAGAAAGACCACCGCATCGAGTTTTCCATTCAACAAGGCTTCAGCGAATTTCAAAGCTTCTGGATTCGAAGAGAGTGGCACCTCGCGCATCGCCGGCGCATGAAGCGGCTTCCCGCCGTATGTTTCAATCAGACGGCTCATTTCCTGACCGCGTCTGCTCTCCAGCGTCAGGACGGTTAATCCTTGAAAATTCGTCACAGCCATTCCCGCGGGCTCCCTTCCTTACAATACCCTTGCCCCGGCGGAAATGGGAGTGATGCAGGCTCGTTTCATCATGCGGAGGGCACCGCGGAGTCGTTTTCAACTCGAATGAGCTGGAAGACCGCCACGAGGCCAGTCCCACTGTCGCCGCGGCTGTGAAAAGGGGATCGCTTGCAGGACCTTGTTGCGTGTATTCGTTATCAGCGCGGGACGACTGGATGACCTCTGCGATCACATCCGCAAACGACTCGTCGCACGGCACCGTTGCGAGAATCTCCTTGCCTGCAATCGCATGAGCCCCCGTGCGGCCGCCCACGTAGACCGCCACTGCATCTACGAGTTGTCCGTCAATTCTCGTCTTAAATCCGCGAAGACCGACGTCGGCAGCTTCGTGATTGCCGCAGCCCGCCGGGCAACCGGACCAATGAATCGTCAGAGGATTGACGCCTGCACCCATCTTTTCGTGCAGAGTTTGGGAAAGCGCGAGCGCGCGGTTCTTCGTTTCGATCAGCGCAAGGTTGCAATAGTCGGTGCCGATGCAGGCGACCAGGCCGCGTACAAAGGGAGAGGGACGAGGTGAGAATTGCTTCAGCAACGGTTCACTCAATAGCTTCGACATGCAGCCGGCAGTAACATGGGGAAGAACCGCATTTTGTCCCGTCGTCAGCCGAATCTCGCCGTTGCCATACGCGTCGGCAAGACGCGCGAGCTCCTCAATCTGTTCCGGATTGACCCTGCCGGTTGGAATGCAAAGACCTACGGCGGTCAGCCCGGCCTGTTTTTGTGAGGTCATCCCGATGTGGTCGGCGTGATAGGAACCACGCATATCTCTTCCTTGAAATGCGAGTTCATAACCCATGCGCGCGGTAAGTTCCTCCCGCAATCGGGAAATTCCCCATTTTTCAATCAGGAAAGCAAACCGGCATTTGGAGCGGGCTTCGCGCGGGCCGTGATCGCGGAAAATCTTGATTAGTTCCACCACAACCGCTGCTGCCTGGTAGATTTCGACAAACACATTCAGGCGCGAAGCGATGGTGAACCCTCCGGAGCCCATCTTCCCGCCCACCAGCACGTTAAACCCGAGCCGCTCCCCTTTCTTAGCGGGCACCAGAGCGATGTCTTGCGACTCACCGTGCGTGCAGTTGTCCAAACAACCGGTGACAGTGATGTTGAGCTTGCGCGGCAAGTTCGTGAACTCCGGATTGCCTTCGCTCCCGACGATGATGCGATCCAAGTCGCGCACAACTGGAGAAGCGTCAAACAGCTCGTGCGGCGTCAAGCCAGCCAGTGCGCAACCATTGATATTTCGCACATTGTCTATGCCGGTCTGGAGCGAGCGAAGGTCCACGCCACGTAGCTTCTTCCAGATCGCGGGAATGCTATCGAGAGTGAATCCCCGCAGCTCGATTTGCTGCCGCGTCGTAATGTCCAGAACGCCATTGCCGAGGCGCCGGGAGAGCTCGGCGATGGTGCGCAGTTGATCGCTCCTCACGAATCCGTTAGGCATCCGGACGCGCATCATGAACTTGCCCGGCGTCGGCCTGCGGTAGAAAACACCAACCCACTTCAATAATTCCTTTTCCGCCGCCGTGAGGGACTCTGGGCCTCGCTCGATAATTTCTGGCAGGTGCTCGAGGATACGCAGGCCGTCTCCATCCATGGTTGCCTTATATCCCTCGACGGCGTTAGTAGCAGGAATGACCTGTCTAGCTTCCATCCGTTCCTCTTTCGCGAACAGTTTCAGAGCTTCCTAGTTGGCCTCGGCCGTCTGTCGTGCCCCAGCGCTGGCAGTTTCGTCCGTACGCAATGGAATCACTATGGCCGCGGTTCTCTGGGGCATGTTTGTGACATAGAGCGCGAGTCCGGTGAGCAGTGCGCCAGAGACCAAATTGCCCAATGTGACTGGAATCTGGTTCCAGACCCACCACTGCTTGAGGGAAATAGGGGCGGCGAACAGAATGCCTGTGGGAATCAGGAACATGTTCACGATCGAATGCTCATACCCGTGCGCAAAAAACGTCATGATTGGCAGCCACATTGCTACTACTTTGCCGATTGTGGAACGCGAAGCCATCGCCAGCACCACTCCCAGCGTCACCATCCAGTTGCATAAGACTCCTTTGACGAAGGCCGTCTCCCATCCGCGCAGCCCGATAGCCATGTACGCGATGGTCTTTTTCTGCGCCGCCGTTTTGATCAAATCGCCAACGGCGCCGCCGCCGCTCGTGCCGCAGTTTGTCACCGCCAAATAGAACAGCACGCCGTAAAACAAACTTCCGGCCAAGTTGCCGAGATAGACCCAGCCCAGGTTACGCAGCATTCCGAAGAAGGAAACTTCGCCTGCCGCCCATCCCATGGGCAAGAGCGCAAAATTTCCTGTTGCCAGTTCAAGTCCAAGCAACACCAGGATTACAAATCCCACCGGAAAAAGAATGGCTCCCACGATGGGAGCCACGTTTTGTGAGAGCACTATGAATACGAGCGACGTGGCATACGCGAGCAATCCACCCGC
>Ga0308309_10002398_pt1 | contig 11184 bp, 9 predicted proteins | sample HubBroMetageWFT5_FD_192491 | JGI IMG/M metagenome (GOLD analysis project Ga0308309, IMG submission 192491) | Warmed and freeze-thawed soil microbial communities from the Hubbard Brook experimental Forest, New Hampshire - Hubbard Brook CCASE Soil... | ecosystem: Environmental > Terrestrial > Soil... | reverse complement strand
TGGTCCGCTGAAAATGCCTCACCGATCGCGGTGTAATCGTCGATGTTCTCCGCCATCATTGCGATCACCTGCGGAAAATTAACCAGCGCGATGAACGCGGGATCGAATCCCGCCGCCTGCGCAGCATCGGTCAGAGCCGTGCCGGTGAGGTCGGGATTTTGCTGAAGCCAGTTGTCCACATCCAGAATTTCCTGCGGATCCGTGCAGGCAGTGGTGATCTGAGCAAGCAGAGCATCCGGGTAAAGCGCGATTGGGGCCAACAATTGATCGAGCTGCTGAGCAGTGGGAGGAGGGTTCGCGTCTGCGTCTTGCGCGTGAAGCAAAGGCACAAAATCCTGCGAGACCATGGCTGCGATCAGTAACACAATCAGAGCAAGGCAAGGTCTTCGTAGCATGGCAAACCTCCGGCGGCCTTAGGCGTCCAGCGAGGCGGTATTGTAAAACGCGCGGCCTGCTATGTCTCGCATGTAGATGAAACTTGCGGCATCGAGCGCTTGGCTTGTACGGAAGGAACGTTAGCGCAAACCTTGCGCCGGATTGTTTCCACAGCGCGTGCACAGGCCTGTTCCGTGTTCGACCTGTGCGTTGCGGTGGCGACGATCTAGCGCAGGGTGGCAAGCCGCTTTTGCCAAAGACTCAAGGCCTCCTGCTGCTTGGCTTCAGAGGCGACTTGCAAGGCGAGTTTCGCAACTTCTTTTCGAGGATACGGGCCGAGGTCTGACCATGGCTTGGAGTTCTGGGCAATGAAGGTATACATCTCCTCGGCGGTGGCCAGGGCGTGGTCGGTCTGACCCTGTTTCTGATAGGCAGTCACTAGCCAATAGAGCGTCAGGTCCTTGTCCGAGAGAGCTGCGTTCAGGGATGCATCGGCTCCAGCAAGTCCTGAGAAATGCGCGATTCTTTTGTCACACTCGCCCCAGGCGAGGAGAAGGTATTGCTCCGCGTCGGTCCAATCGTTTTCACGAGAATACGTTTGCACTAGCTCCAGATACTTCGCCGTAAGTAAAGGATCGTATGGATCACTCAAGATCCGAAGATATTCGATCATGCGCTGGGTGGTATCAACGGCATCGGAATATCGTTGCAGTTCCCAGAAGCAATTCACCAACGCGCCGCGAGATTCAAGCAGGGAGTCTCTTTTTGTGTCGGTCAAATGTTCGGAGAATTCCTCGCCATCCTGAAGCCGAGGCAACGCAGCCTGAAACTGATCGGCTTTCATCAGGGCTTCCCCCTCTTGTATGCCGGAATTGGCCAGGGCTTTGTAGGCGGGTTGAGCTTCGGAACCTCTTCCAGAGGCTTCGTAGATACTGGCAATCTGCCGCCGGGCGGTTTTTAGGGATGCGTACTGATCGTCGGTAAGTTTGCCGACAGCTTGTTCGGCGTCCTGGAAGTTCGCGAGGGCCTCGGGGTACTGGGCATTCTTGATATTTTTCGTGCCAGCCTCGAGTAGAGATTGGAATTTTGCGTTGTTCACGGCGCGAAACTTCATTTCTTCAACGTCTCGTTTCGGAACGGGCCGGGAGGCGACGTAATTAATGATTGCCGAAGAGGTCACAAACACCAGGACCACTTCCAAAGCGATGATTAACACCCTCATTGGACGCATGACTCGCCCCCTAAGCCATGTCTATGTAACTTTGTAACACAAGTATATCCGGGCGAATGTTGCGCCACCGGAAGATGCTAGCATTTGGTTACAAACTAGCACTGGCCAGCGAGCAAAGACATCCAGCGTTCGCTAGCGTACTTCGTTCAGGGATGAAGCGGCGTGGCGGCTGCCAAGGACAAGCGTGAAGGCGAAAGTCTTGATTCTGTGCTTGGTGATTTTAGGCGCGGGTGGCTACGTTCTTCATTTGTACAGCCTGCAAAGACGGCCGCCCGGGCCCGACCGCATCCCGTTCGTAAAATGGACGAAAGCTTTCGACCGACCCGGATTCTACACCTCTCCCATAGTGGGGGACGACGGATCGCTCTACGTCGGGAGCGAAGAGATGTATTCACTGGATCCTTCCAGCGCCGTACGGTGGGAATTCCGTGTCGATTTGCGCGATTTAGTTGCAGGCGGACTATTGCAAGACGAGGCAAAAAATATTTACTTCGCGACGATGAACAAAGTGTATTCGCTTTCGCAGACGGGGCTGAAGCGCTGGGAGACGTCCTGTAGGGAACCTCAAACAGCGCTGGACGATAAAGGAAGCACCTTCGATGGAAGCAGGTTGTATACGATGTGCGGGCTGAATTTCGCAGCACTCAACAAAGACGATGGCACAGTGCTATGGACCCTACCCGTCCTCGATCCTGAATCGACGGCAGTGGTGCTGCGCGACGGGACGCTGCTGTTCGTTCGTTATCGGCAAATCTATGCGGTGGATCGGGATGGAAAGACCATTTGGAAGTATCCCCAAGCTCCCTACGCGACATTAAGCGGTCCTGCGCAGGACGCCTATATCGATACTCCCATCGCTGTGGGTCCGAATGAAACTCTTTATGCGGGTTCGCGATTCAGTAAATTCGCCGCGCTGGACCCCCACGGCACAGTGAAGTGGACCTTCGACAGCGGGGAACACGAGGGATTTCGCACATCGCCGGTGGTCGAGTCGGATGGAACGGTAGTCGCCATTTCCGTCCGAGATGTGGTCTATGCGTTTGCGCCGGATGGTACGCTGAGTTGGAAGTTTAGCTTGCCGAAGACCATCAATGCGAGCCGCCATGCGGCGCCTATTATTGGAAGCGACGGGACGATCTACATACTGGCCGAGCGGATGGTAATTGCGTTGTCTGCACAGGGCAAAATCATTTGGCAACTGCCGCTGCAGGGAACCACCATAGGTTCGCCGGCCCTGGCTCCTGATGGAACGCTCTATGTGGCGACCGTGGAGCAAATCATCTATGCAATACAGACGGGGAGTCACGGGCTGATGCAAAGTTTCTGGCCAAAATACCAACATGATTCTTCGAATTCAGGGCGAACTACGGGAGTAAATGACAAATGAAAGCTTCGGTCGCAGTATTTTGGAGAACGCGAAACGCCGATCCCAGAGGTTGGTACTGGCTTGGCGCAGCTTTCTGTTTGGTTGCGTTCTTGTTACTCCAAGGATGCAGTCACAAGGCGGAGGAGCAGCTACACTTAAAGGAGGCGGTAGTCGGAAGCTGGGCAAACGTGGACGGATCGAATGAGAATTTGGAGTTCGGTGCCGACGGCACTTTGCTCATGAAAAGTCCGAGGCAAAACGAAGTCTGCCGTTACGATTTTCCCGATGCGAAGCATATTCGACTGGATTGCGCTCGAGCGGGGATGCCACCCAGACCGTACGCGTGGAACTTTTCCCTGGCTGCTGACGATAAGCTTTTGATCGGCGACGGTCACGAGACCGGCACGTACCAGAAGAAGTAAGCCGTCGGGGAACAGAACCGAAATCTTCGATTGGGGCCGGTGAGGGTAATCCGGTTAAATTCTCAGCAACGGCCTCGGGGGCTGTAGCTCAGATGGATAGAGCAGCAGTTTCGCGTTTCTACGGTGCTCGCAGTAGGACTGGCCATCGCCTTTGTTCTCTTTTGGAAAAACGAATATTTGTTCTGCTCGTGCCTATACTAGTATTCTTCATTTCCTCCACGTTCACATCCCTACGGAAGCGTATTTGGCCGCGGAGATTGAGGATTACGACAGCCCGCGATACATGACTTTTTTCCGAAAGACATTCCCTTCTCCGACAGCGCGTTGATCAAGAAGTAACTGAGGGCACCATGGTTCTATTTCCTTGAGCGGGCAACAATGGCCTAATGATTCATGTTCGGTACACGATTAGTCGATAGCCGAAGCCGGACATGTCAAAATCCTTGCCTGGTAAGCTGCTTTCTCAAAGCAAATGTCAACTCAATCCAAATGCAGCCGTTGTGAGCCGCCTGGCAGTGGTCATTGCAAAGATTGCAAAACGAACGCGAACAGTGGTAGCGCAAAATGCAGGACGTGTTACGGAACGGGGAAATGCCGGCATTGCCATGGTCTCGGCGTTGAGATGTCCACCTTGGAAAAGGCTACGAGCATCTTAGTAGGGGTTTGGTGGATAAGTTGGTTTGGAATTATCACTGGATTTATTGGGGTCGGCGTGTGGGAGTACAGAAACATTCCACCGAAGCGGAGCGCTCATTCCCGCTTTTCCTTGTCTCTTTTAATGATCACCATTCTTCTTTGGGTCGTCTTCTACGTTATGGGCGAAAAGGCACGAGCGAAAGTTGCTGGAGCAAAGAACGAGCAGGTTATCGTAAACCTTCTCACGATGGCAGGAACGTTTCTTGCAATCGTTACCATCATGGGAATCCTATTCTTTACCTATGTCGCACCACGAGTTCAATGACAGATGCCGGACAATATTTCAGAACCAAGTAGTCGAAGCTGGGAACACTTCCAAGTGTCCCGGGGTCTGAATACATATGCGGATACCCACAACGGTACAGGTGGGATGTGTCCTCATCCTTGTCGCCATCAGCGGGTTTCTTGGCACAAAAGTTTGGGCCGAATCTCGCACGCTCAGAGCCGTGGACATGCCTGTATCACTGGCGCACGACACGGTCATAACCACGAGGTTTAAATTAAACGTCCATGCTTTTTATTCCATTCTCATCGGTCTTCCCCAGGGTGGCGATATTAGCTGCGATGGGGTTGGATTGGAGACGCGCAGAATATCTTCTCTTGGTGGACTTACTGTCTATCGCTATCGCTGGCTGGACGAAGAGAGTGGCTCCTCAGGGCAAAATACAACCGCTGGCACTTTCCTCGGCGGTTTTGAAGGCAAGCCCGGTAATTACGACCTTCGCATTGAAGTCCTGTCTGATACCGGCTGTGAGGATGCGAGCAAGCCACGACTGTACATAATTGCGAGTAATCATGACTTTTATAGATGGAACAATTACTATGACGATGCGTTTTGGATGTCATTTGTTTTAGGCTCTATCGGTCTCGCCGCGCTGATTGTCGGCATAAGCGAGAGATTTCGCAGGCGTTCCACAGAAAATTCCAGTCTCGACTTTTTCGAGTCGCGTTCCATCGATAGCTATCGAGCGCGTCAGAGGGTCAACCCGACGCCGCGGACTCCTGTCTTCCCGCAAATTAGCCTACTGTACTCACAAATCCTGCTTCTCAGCGGAATCGGTGCAGTCCTTGTGTTGGTTGCGTGGGGTTACGCCCGTCGTTCGCAGGGACTGTTGGTCCTCACCTATTTTCCAAAGTCACCACTGTTCACGCACATGCCTTGTGCTCAAGCCCCAGTGGTTCGCGTGGAATCAGACGAGGTATGGTATTTAAATTCCAAGAGAATTGAGCCGGACGACTTGGTGGATGCATTGAGAGCGCAAATGGGGGCAAGCCGGAACTGTATTGTGTTTTTTGACGCTGAGCCCGATGTTGATTATGCGGTGGCGATTCACGCGATGGACCTGATTGAACAATCGGCGGCGAGGGTCGTTTTGCTCACGCCAGAGACAAAGCCGGTCCGCATCCCCTGAGTGCCTCTTCGGAACCAAATCAACGCGCTTCCGTTACCGACTCCGCTTTTTTCGATTTCATATCTTGCGTAGAAGCCGTTCTGATGGCGGACATATGGAAAAGCCCGCGTTGAGCGTACCGCTCCCCTCACGCATTTTTCGCAACAAAGAAATTTGAGTCAGCACGCTCTACTCGCGATATGCTCAATCGCTTCTAGGAGGTCTCATGCTTCGCTCGTTTTCTTCGCTTCTAGTCGCTCTTCTTATTTTCCTGTTGTCACCACTTTTCGCGCTTGCGCAGGGGCCTTTCACAGTCGGTAGCGCATCCGCCAAGCCCGGTGAGAAAGCCACGGGGTACCTTGAAGTCCCCGCTGGCATCGACGCTGCTACAAACATCCCCGTTGTCGTCATCAACGGTCGCAAACCCGGCCCCGTCCTCGCTCTTGTCACCGGTGCCCACGGCACGGAATATGTCTCCATCATCGCCATCGAAAGGCTGATCAGCGAGCTCGATCCGGCTGAAATCTCGGGCACGATCATTCTCATCCCCCTCGTCAACATTGTCTCTTTCGAGCAAAAGGTGCCCCATGTCAATCCCATCGACAACAAAAGCATGAACCGTTTCTACCCTGGCCGAGTCGAAGGCACACAGACGGAGCGCGCCTCCTTCCTAATCACGAATCAAGTTGTCGACCGCTGCGACTATTTGATTGACTATCACGGTGGTGACCTCGACGAGAGTCTCCGCCCCTACGCCTACTGGAGTCCGACCGGCAAGGACGTTCAGGACCGCATCTCTAAGGAAATGGTCCTTGCCTTTGGTCTTGATCACATCATTATCTGGCGCGACCGCCCCACCGACCCCGCAGCCACCCGCTATCTGGACAACACGGCCTCCGTGCGCGGCAAACCGTCGATCGTCGTCGAAGCTGGTTACGCGGGAACCGTGGAAGCCGATGACGTCTCGCTTCTAGTCAACGGTACCTTCAGCACGATGCGCGCACTGAAAATGCTCCCAGGCGAACCTCACCCGATCGAGAACCCGGTATGGCTCGACCAAGTTGTGGACGTCTCGAGCGATGTCGAGGGCGTCTTTTATCCCCTCGTCAAGCGCGGCACCTACGTCCAAGCCGGAATGAAGCTCGGCTACGTCACCGATTTCTTCGGCAAGACCATCTTTGAACCCCGTGCTCCAACCGCTGGCGTCATTCTGCATCTTGACGCGGTGCCCTCACTTAAGAAAGGCGACAATATTGCTAACATCGGCGTGCTCGCCCTGAAAGGTCCCTAGATAGCGCGTCGTGTGGCGCTCGGCGCTGCGCTGTGAGAGAAATCAGTGCAGTAAATTCGTAGTGGTCAATTCTTTCGAATATCGGATAAACAGATTCATCAAGACGGTTTAGCTAATTGGACCGCAGAATCATTTCCGCACTGGATCAGACAACAGAAAGACCCCGACTGAAGATAATGGTTATCGCATGTTAGAATCTTCGCCACAGGGCCTGTAGCTCAGATGGATAGAGCAAGCGGTTCCTAACCGCTTGGTCGGGAGTTCGACTCTCCCCAGGCCCACCATCTCGAAGGAAACGGAAAAAATTGACGCCGTCACAAAAATGCGCAAAGTGTAAAGGCACTGGCAAGGTGAAGGTTGCAGGCAAGAGCGTTAGATGTGGAAGCTGCGGAGGCAGAGGCGTAATCGTGACTCAGTAGCTTCCCACCACCTGTCACCCGGACGCACTCATTTGCGCAGGGATAAACGGAGCTTCGCAGAACACCACGAACTTGCCCTGTCGTTCTTCAGATTTGAACCCGGAACAGGTGTGATGCCCGCCCAAAGCTGATGGGATTTGGATATTTTGGCGGTCAAACATTCTGCAATCAATGTCGGCTTGCTCTTTCGATTCCCATGTTGCCGCACTGTCGGGATTTGACGTAAACCAATAGTCGATGAGATGGCGTCGCTCAATCCGCCATTACAGTTCCGCAGAGTTTTGTTAGCGGCATTGCCCGTATTCCCGCCAGCGTCTTCGACTGCCTCACGAATAAGACTTCTCCTTCGAGGTCCACATCGTCCCACTTCAAAGACAATCCTTCCCTTCTCACACGAAGTCCAGTTTCGGTAAGCAATACCACGAGCGTCCGAAGCAACGGAGTGGCAACAGCCTCCAGCTTCATTTGTTCCTCGGGGGTGAGAATGTGTGCTTGCCGTCGGTGACTCCGTTCTTCAAGAAAATCGACCTCCTCAAACGGACTACGCCCAACCAGTCTTTGCCGAGCCGCCAGTTTCATCATCCGCCGAAGCACTGCAAGATTCCGATTGATTGTCGCGTGTCCTGCGCCACCTTTTGTCCTTGATAGCTTGAAGTCTTCAATACGACCTGGAGATATCTGCGATAGACGTGCGTCTCAATGTTGCCGACGTTGCGTTTCTAGAAAATCGGCGGCGTGAGAGGTCTTATTGGAGGCTAAGCGACTTACTGGGCGGGAGCATGGCCGAATTGGCGGCAACCGTGGCCAACGCTGCCGCGCGGGATGCAGGGAATACTCACACTCAGGTTTGGTGAGAGCTGATGGTCGCCAGTTTGATATTTGACATTCGGAATCAAACTACTCTGCGGTGACCACGGTGATAACAATGGCAGGGTGGTCATCATAGACCGCATTGTAATTAATTTGCCAGGTGTCCCCTGCCGGAAGCGCCGGAAGATTCAGCTTGGTAAACGTTCCGGCGATACCGCTGTCGGAAACAACGACCGGAGTTGTTTGACCAATAAACGGTGTATAGCCGCTCGGCTCCGCGACGGTTAGTGTTCCGTTGACATATGCCGAGCCAGTGACAGTTAGAAACGCGGTCGTCGCGGTCGTAAATGGGTAATTCGCAGGGTCAGTTCCGAAGGTTTCGGCAATTTCCGACTTGTCGTTTCCTTGGCTGAACTCGCCGAATACAACCATAGTGGAGAGGCTGGCTTGAGTTGGGGCTATCTTGCCGCCCGAGGCGTACACGTCTCCCTCGATATATCCTGCACCACCGAGGGTTCCACCGCTAATCGAGAAGCTGCGTGCCTCGATTTCAGCAGGTCCAGTAATTGCTCCGACGGGAGACCCGCCAATAAAAGTTATACCTTTCGTTTGGGTGTAAATCCCTCCGCAATTCAACGTACTCCTACCGGTAAGTTCGACGATGCCGGAGTTCGTAACGCTCGCGGCCGTCAACTTGGAAGGTAGCGTCCCACTTCCGTATATCGTGATTGTTCCAGAATTGGTCAGCGATTTAAACGCCATGGTCCCCAGGCTGTCGTTTATTCTGCCGTCCACAACCGTATTACCTGTCACCCTGAGACGCGTGCCGCCCTCTGAAGAATCCAGCCTGCCGGTTCTGTTCACCGTGAGTGGTCCGTCGATGTCAAAAACGCAATCGCATAATGTAAGCGTCGAAACTGAACTTCCCGCCCCGCTCCCCAACACAAGTGAATCGATGGTTACGCCCGTGTCAAGAATCACAGAATCCGTATGACCTGAGTCAATCGTAACCAAAAAGAGTTCGGAGCTCGTATTGTTCGGGTAGCCAGAAATGGAATCCGACCAGTTCGCAGGATTGCTCCAGTAGTCATTTCCGCCGCCACCAATCCAGCTGTCCGAAAAATAATACGCCTGTGCATAAGTCGGAGGCGGAATCAGAAACGTTGCAATCACAACTAGAAGCAGCACAACTATTCGGAGCGAGTTTGTTTGCATAACGTTCTCCAGACTGGCTACTCAAAGGTTAGTTCCAGAGGGAATGCACTGAACGCTAATCCCCAAGTCACGGATTGTCAAGCCGGTGGATTATCTTCATCCTCCCGTTGTGTTCGTTATAGGTCGAGACCCGCAGACCTGATGGTTCTGCGCCTACTGTGTATTCGTTTAACGCGGAATTGGGCAACAGAAGCTTTCCGATTCGTTTATTCGTTCTACCGTATGAACACTCCCGCCACAGCGAAGACTGTGCAATCGTTCAAGCGATAGCCCATTTCGTCCGAAAGCCCAGATATGAAAAAAGCAAAAATTCACGTTCCGGCAGGCTTGCGCAGCTCGATTAAAAGCCGCTAGGCGCTAATAGCAGCCGCTGGGGCCAACGTTTTTCGGCCAGATGCGGGTATATGTGGGGTTCGTTTTGGAAACGCGGCGTTTGGAAGCGATTCAAAAATGGGGTCTCGTGAATTTATACTCCAGAATTTCGACTCCTGACTGTCACCCCGCTCATTTTTCTGACTTTCAGGAACCCAATTAACTCTTGATACCAGCGTTGTAACTACTCACTGTTCTTTTACTCTCTAAGCCGTAGCTGTCTACCTATACCGTGTGTAGAAAGAGATAGTATTTACCTCCGCCAGGATGCGCTGCTCGCACGGCGCCGCTGTGTATTCGTTCGATACGGATATGCGTTAATCAGGCTAAGCTCAACTTCTGTTCTGACTTCATCAGGTTCGCACCTCTCGGGATGCTTTAACCTCCTAATGCGCTCCAGAATCGAAGGTGAGCATCGGCGAGTAGCCGACTGACCGCATCTCGGTCCACCTCATCTGGGAGCGGCGAATTCGCCTGAGCAGCCCGCGCTTCTGATTCAAGTTGTGCGCCTAGCTCTCGAATTTCGGTAAGTGAATACTTGCCCCTACGGATTTCAACCAACTCATCCCGGTTTGGTCGCGGCAGCGTGATGCGTCCGTGCTCCATCAACTCTTTCGCTTCTCCATACAGACGGATTACATGCATGGCGTACTTGGTGTCATATCCATTTTTATCTTCGAGTTTAGCGCGGTGAACGTTCTTCTGCCCCTTCTGCCCGAGCAATCGTTTCATCTGGTCGTCTGCGAATCCGAGGAATGGCTTCAGATGCCCCTTCGCGAGGAAAAGCTCAGGTCGAGCGGAAAACTGGTCCCACGTGTTGGTGGTGAACTCAAGCGGGGCGAACAAGAAATGTAGAGCGGATGGATTGCCCTTTGCGGCGAGTCCTGCCCATTTCATCAGGGTATATAGACAGACGTCCACATCTAGCGGCCCGTTTCCTCCGGGTTTGCCTCCGGTAGTGAAAACGAAATGCTCCTCGCGTTCGAGCCCAAGAAGTTTGGTCGGTGGCGGAATGTAGAGTCCGTACCAGTCGGTATCGTCGGTCGTGCCCAGTTTCGCACCGTGCGCTTGCGAGCCGCCGATACACGCCATGATTAGGTCTTCTTGATAAACGAATCCGTATTGTGCGAAGTCGGGTTTCAACGTGCGGTCCTTGGTACCGTAATGGTACTGCGCCGTCGTTGCGGGAGCACGCAAATCCACATGCCCGATAAACGTCGCGTCAATCAGGCATTGGCGGTCGATTTCGAGGATTTCAGCTACTGCGATTTCTGGGAATTTGTGGCGCTCGTCGTTCGATGGGTTGCAATTTGTGGGGTTCGGAGCCCGGTTTTAAAGTCCATAGACCTTATATAAGAAGTATCCAATAAGAAAAAGACCGCCGAGATAATGCGACGCGACTAGCCGCCAAAACTGCTTCGGTTCTTCGTCGCGGTAGACCACTCGACCAAAGTATGCCCACGCTTCTCCGGTGCACGTCCCACCCACAGCCAGAACCAATAAGAAAACCCCAAATATTAACAAACCATACGGCGGCCTTAAGTCCGAATGAGGCATCAGGCATCTTCCGCGCGGTCATCGAAGGGGCAATCACAA
>Ga0308309_10002397_pt1 | contig 11188 bp, 10 predicted proteins | sample HubBroMetageWFT5_FD_192491 | JGI IMG/M metagenome (GOLD analysis project Ga0308309, IMG submission 192491) | Warmed and freeze-thawed soil microbial communities from the Hubbard Brook experimental Forest, New Hampshire - Hubbard Brook CCASE Soil... | ecosystem: Environmental > Terrestrial >... | reverse complement strand
CAGCTTGTGCATCATTGCTCCCTCCGAGAGGTGGAACCCCCAGTCCATACCTGGGGGTTCGACCAGATCCCTTTTGGGACAACCGGAGCATCCTTGTCCGGTCTAAATGCGGGCGATTACTCCAGCCCGGCACCTCCCCTGTAAACGCTACAATAGGGTTTGCGCTCATCTGCTGAGGCTCAAAACCGATTTTTGTCACAAGGGCAGAGTTCCACGCCTGGTGGGGTGCTTGGCCTAACCCACCGAACACTGCCCGGCTGCTGTTCCGATCTGGAGCACCGGTTTTGGCTGATCTTTGGCTGACAGCGGGGAGCGAAACGACGGAAGCGGGTGTTACTCGGTGATGGGAGACACAAAAGGATCGGTCGATTGCGCCCATCAATTTCGACGTCCTTTGCTCAGCAGCCAGGAACGCCCGAGCCTGCAGGCACACCCCTCCGCAGCCGCCACCCGACCCTACGGCACCGCGGCCTTACACGAGGCCCCGCCGCGACCGATCCCGATACCCCGGCCAGATGAGCCCGCGAACCTGAGGCGGGTCCCGTCATGGCGGAAGATTTTGCTTCCGGCCCGCGGGAGACGCGGCGAGGATTTCGACGAGAACGGAGTCAGGCAGCCGGCGGAAAGAATACCAAGGTGCGCACCTCGATGCTTTCCCGCGGCGGCGCGCCGGGAGTCAGCGGGTTGTCGAAGGACGTGTGGAACGACAGCCGGGCGCGGCCGTCATTGGCGCTGTCGTGCACGCGGATGAACAACACCTCGTCGGGCCGCATGTCCGAGAAATAGTACCAGCGATGCGCAGGATTGTAGGCGACCCGCGAGGTCTCGCCCCGCACATGGGCGTAGACGAGGTCGCTGGCGATCAAATCGTCGTCGGTGAAGCTGCGCGCATCGCACAGCGCCAACGGCGAATCCTGCACCGGCCCCCGGATCGGGCGCCAAACATTGACGATGCCGAACCGGTGCTTCAAGAGCTCTTCCGCGTCGGCGCCGAGATGGTCGCGCACTCGGCGCGGCGCCGAGTTCACCGTATGGTCGTTGTGCACCTGGCGCGAAGGCACGGGGAGGCCCTCCCGGGTGGCGTTACGCACGTTGTGGTCAAAGACGGAGACGCGGCTGGCGCCCAGCTTGTCGCGCACCAGACGTTCGACTTCCGGATAGTAGACGCGCTTGATCTCCTCGGGCGAATAGAAATCGGCGACCGCGGTCGGCGCCTTGACCAGGGCGAAGCCGTTGCGGTCGAGCGTGAACTGCGCCTCACGGCCGCGCGCGTCCTCGATTGTGACCTCGTGCGGGTCGTCGATGCCATTCCAGCGCGGCACGCCGGGCGGCGGCTCGATGCGATAGCTCGCCGGCTTTTCGGTGCCGCGTTGCAGGTAATGGAGCGTCGAGGTGAGGGTTTTGGGGGCTACGGCGACATCGAGCGGCATGATTGGACTCCTTCGATGTTGAACTCGTTTTGCGGCCGGACTTCAGCCTTGCGCGTCCAGATTTCGAGCGCGTCACTACTCCACGTCCTCGGGTGGGTGTCAACGCCTGCGCCATTTCCGGCGCTTACAGCGGCACCATTCCCATCCAGAACATGGTCTTGTCGCCGACATCGACATCGTACGTGCGCACGAAGATCAGCTTGCCGTCATCGCCAATCCGAAACACCGACAGGCCGGCGGGGACTGTCTTAATCGCATCACCGTCCCGTACATTTACCGGCAGATTGTGTTGGGCGACCAGCAGGCGTCCGCTCGGGTCGATATGAAATGTACGCGGGTGTATCTTTTGCGTCTCGATGTGCTGGATCGGCGTCGGCTCGCCAGTGGATTGATCGATCGAATAGACGACGATGCTGTTTTCACCGCCTTTGAAGACTGGCTTACCCTGAAACTCCGTCGTCGCCTCGGCGCGATTTGCTCCGTACACAAAACGGCCATTGGGATGTACGTGGACGGTGCCGGCCGCCTGTCGTGCTCTGATATTGTTGGGCTCGGCCAAGGTTTCCGCGCGGTATGCAATGTCCGGGTTGATCCTGCCGTCATCCATCCGGAACAAGTACATCTTGTTCTGCGTCTCGATCGACACGTACATCCACGGCTTGCTCGGGTGAAAATCGAGATGCCGCGGGCCAAACTCTTTACCTCCGTTGGGTGCGATGGACCCTTCATTGGTCAGCACGCCGTCCTTGTATTCGAAGACTTTCAGCGCGCCCGGGTCTTCCGGCTTGGTGGGAGTGGCTTCGTTGCCGCGAGTCACGAGTATCGCCAGTCGATTGTCGGGTGTCACGCGGACCTGATGGGCGAAGATGCCGGCGTCGATCGGCCCCGGCTGCTTTACTTCTTCACCCGGCGTAAAATCCTTATTGATTCGGTAGACCCGCACCGCGCTCGGATTGTTGAACGCTACGAGAATATATTCCGACGGAATGTCGGTACTGATGTGGATGGGGCGCGCCGGCAACCGTATCGGCGCACCGTGCGGCGTGAGTGCGCCACTCGCTGGGTCGATGCTAAACGCGGTGACGTGATGCTCGGTACCTGCCGTGCCATAACCTGGAGCGCTGCTGCTGGTCGCAATATATAGGTAGCGTCTCGATACATGCGGCCAGGCATATTGCACGCCGGCAGGCAAGGCGACCGTCGCTTGCTCGATCAGTTCCGCGCCGGCGACATCGACATCGTAATGCGTGAGGTCGGCGCCGACGTTGGCATATAGCGCGACCTTATTGGACGCCTGCTGGGCCGAAGACAATCCGGGCATGGCTACGCTGCCTGCGGCAATTGACAAGAACGTTCTGCGGGTGAACATGGCACTCCTCCCGGAGGTCAATCAACGTCATGGACTGGGCAAGCGGCACTTATCGGCATAGGCGATCTGGGAGCGATTGTGCGTTTGACCGAGGCGCTGCCGCAACGAGATTCGATCATGCCCGACCCCCCGTTTGGCGGTCAAAACGGATGACATGAAGATCGCGACCTTCAACGTAAACGGCATCAACGGCCGCCTTCCGGTGCTATTGCGCTGGCTCGCCGAAGCCAAGCCGGACGTCGTCTGCCTGCAGGAGCTCAAAGCGCCAGACGAGAAATTCCCGGAGCCGGCGATCCGGGAGGCCGGTTATTGCGCCGTCTGGCACGGCCAGAAGAGCTGGAACGGTGTCTCTGTCGACCGGGAGGTGCGCGGTTGGGAAAAGGCCAGCGATCACGCGGGACCTTGTGGCGGAGGCGGCAGCCGATGCCTTCAACCCAGGGACTCTGTGTCGGTCATCCGAACGACGCCTTCGGCTTGGATCGCTGCATGTGGGGCACCGACTGGACGCGCGCGGTCGCGTTGTTGAACTACGAGGAGGGGGTCGAGGCGTTTCGCGTCACCGACCGCCTGTCCGACAGCGACCGGGCCGTGCTCATGGGCGAGACGCTGCAGCGGGTCTATAACTGGTCACCGTGACAGGCGGCTCGCGTTGAAGGAGGACCCTGATGAAGCCCGAAACGGTAGGCATGTCGTCGGCGCGGCTGGCGCGGTTGGACGAAGTGATGAAGCGCCGCTATGTCGATGGCGGCTATCTGCCCGGCATGCTGACCTACGTCTGGCGCAAGGGCGAGCTCGCCCATACCGGCCTGTGCGGCCAGATGGATCTCGAGCGCGGCAAGCCGATGCGCGAAGACGCGATCTTCCGCATCTATTCGATGAGTAAGCCGATCACCGCGGTCGCCTTGATGATGCTGGTCGAAGAGGGGCTGATCGGCCTGGACGACACGGTCCACAGCCATATTCCCGCGTGGAAGGACCTCGGCGTCTACGCCAGCGGCATGCCGTCGCTGCTGGCCGATGCGCCGCCCAGCTTTATCACGACCCCCACTCTGCGGCCGATGAAGGTCGTCGACCTCGCGACGCACACCTCCGGTCTCACCTACGACTTCATGATGCGGACGGCCGTGGACGCCGCCTATCGCAAAGCCAACGTCTCCGACCCCCAAACCGCAGGCGGCCTGCCGGAGATGATCGACCAGCTGGCGCAAATACCACTCGATTTCTCGCCGGGAACGGCATGGAATTATTCGGTGTCGATCGACGTGCTGGGCTACCTCGTCGAGAAGTTGTCCGGGATGAGCTTTGGCGAGTTCCTGCGCACGCGGCTGTTCGAGCCGCTCGGCATGAACGACACCGCGTTCTGGGTGCCGACGGACAAGACCGAGCGCTTCACTTCCTGCTATCAGCCCGAGGGCAAGGGTCCCGGGCTGAAATTGCAGGACGACGCGAGAGAGAGCACCTATGCGACCCCGCCGAAGCTGGAGTCGGGCGGCGGCGGCCTGGTCTCAACAGCGCACGATTATCTGCGCTTCTGCCGCATGATGCTGAGCGGCGGCACGCTCGACGGCGTGCAGATCCTCAGCCCCAAGACGGTCGCGCTCTTCAGCCTGAACTACCTGCCGGAGGGCCGCGAGATCGCCGACATGGCGCTGCCAGGGATGTTCAGCGAATCCGGCTATGCCGGGGTCGGCTTTTCGCTCGGCTGCGGGGTGAACGTAAACGTGGCCAAGACCCGCCTGCCGGGCTCGCTTGGCGAATATTTCTGGGGCGGCGCTGCCGCGACGGCATTCTGGATCGATCCCAAGGAAGAGCTGACGGTCGTCTTCATGACCCAGGTGATCGGCAGCGAGGCGCGCCTGACCTTGCGCCGAGACTTGCGCACTCTGGTCTATTCGGCGATGACCGAATCCTTCGAGTAGTGCTTACATGCATTCGGATGCTTCAATGCCGTGCTCCCCTCCTCGTCTTCCCTTTGCGCGATTCAAGGTCGTCCCGCGCTCAATCCCGCCAATAACGACCCTGCCTCTAGAGCAACTCCTGGCCGAACTCGCCGAGGAATACGTCGATGCCGCTGTGCGAGGAGGTGATGTTGTCCTTCGCCGCGGAAAACGAGGCGCGCATGGAGGCGATGATCGCGGCGCGCAGCAACGTCGTGCGCAAGCTCGATGAGCTCGTCGCGAGCTTCCGTCGCCTGCGTCAAGAGGAGATCACCGGGGAGATCATTGAGCTCTCGGTCGGCAGCGTATCGGCTGCGGCCTCTATTAATTGCAAAAAGAGGCAGGCCAGCGCGGCTTTTCGCCGCTAGGTCGGGCGACGCTGATTCCGTGTTAACGGCCTGTCATTGCGCTGCTATTCAGGTGGGCACCATGCCGGAGCGGGGTTAAATTCCCGGATTTTATACCGGTGGGCCGTAGCATCGGCGATTTTCCGAGCTCGCGCCCACAGTGAGTGGCCTTTGTGGAATTCAGTTAGTAGGCCAATAGTCTTGAACGGCGGCAAACTGGACATCGCCGGTCTCATCACCTCGGTGAGATGACCGGTGAGCGCGACCGAGCCCCGTAGGCGGCGATCGCCATCATTCCCACCCCGATCCCTATCGGAGCTAAAATCCATATCTTCCGAAGAGCAGGGAACAGGGATGCAATCACACCGCCTGTCGTAACAAGCATTCCGCTGGCACCTATGAAATCCAAGTGATCCCATTCTTCGATCAACCCGCCAACTGGCATTATGTCCGCCTCCGTTCACAGCAGGGCCCGAATACCCGCCCATAACTCCCATTGAAGCTGATGGCGACGGATTTGCCGCCGCCCTGTCGAGAAATACAGCTGCGAAGCCGCAATCCGGAAATGAGCGGCACCAATATGATCGGCAGCGCCAGTCTAGGCAATGCGGGTCGGATTGGCGCATCATGAGGACAGGCGACCACAACAGCGATGGCGAGTCCGACATCTGTGGCAGAATTCGGGAGTTCGACACCCGGTTCCCTACCGGCGCGCCGGTTCATAGGTCGGGAGTCCCCGCCGGTACGGGTGCCCCGCTGCCCGATCGTGATGCGCTCGGCGCGGCTCGATGGATGAGGATTTGCCCGTTGTTTAGGACTTGGTCACCTTATCCAGATGATCTTGAACCCTTCCCGGGCTCAGCGGACCGGTCAGCACTACGGTGTGGAGGAGAATCTCTCGATGGTGACGCACCTTTCAAACTTCATCGGCGCGGTTCTGGCGGCGCTTACGGTGAGCACCGCGGCTCTGGCGCAGTCGTATTACGACGATCAGGCTTGCCGGCAATTTGCCGACGCGCAGGTCGCCCCCTTGCGCGACCAAGCCAATTCCCAGGCAGTCGGCAGCACCCTCCTTGGCGCCGGCCTCGGGGCGGCGCTCGGTGGTGCGGTTGGCGGCGGTCGGGGCGCCGGGATCGGGGCGGCCTCCGGGGCGATCGTCGGCACGGGAGTTGGTGCAGCCAACGCGCAGAATGCGGCAGGGTACCTGCAGCAGCAATACAACGCCTCTTACGCGCAGTGCATGGCCTCTCGGAGGTCTCCGGCGCCGCCATATGCCGCACCAGGGCCGGGTTACGCGCCGTCGCAGGGTTATGCACCGGCCCCAGGCTACGCCCCGCAGCCCGACTATCCGCCACCAGGGTCGTACCCGCCTCGGTAACGCGCCGTTTCCCAGCGGGCGCCGCAAACGCCAGCCCGGCCCGCGTGGGCGGCGACCTGTGGCTTACTCCGCCGGAGTGGGTTCGAGCCCGCCAGGCACAACCCTGCGGCGGGGCGCCTGCACTCCGATTGCTGTGACGACCGCCGCCAGTAGCATGAAACCGGCAAGCGCGTAGAGGCCGTTATCGAAACTTCCGGTCGCGTCCTTGATCCAGCCGACCAGGAAAGGGCCCATAAAACCGCCGACATTGCCGACGGAGTTGATCAGAGCCATGCCCGCGGCCGCGGCCGTTCCGGTCAGGAAGGTAGAGGGCAGCGGCCAGAACGGTCCTTTCGACCCGTAAAACCCGATCGTCGCCAGGCACATTGCGGCGAGCGACCAGAAGCTGCCCCCGAGCAACCCGGCGAAGATCAGCCCGGCGGCGCCGACGACGCAGCCGATAAACAGGTTCCACTTGCGCTCCTGCATCCGGTCGGAGACATAGCCCCAGACGACCATGCTGATCGTGCCGACGACATAGGGAATCATCGTCAGGAAGCCGGTCTGGAGGTTCGAGACGCCCAGCTGCTTGATGATCTGCGGGACGAAAATGACCAGCCCCACACTTGCAGTGATGATGCCGAAATAGATGACCGCTAGCGCGAGAACCCGGATATTGGTCAGCGATTGGAGCAGGGTATAAGTGCGGACGGCTTCCAGCTCGCGTTTTTCGTGGGCGAGCTCCGTCTCGATCCAATCCTTTTCCGACTGGGTCAGCCACGAGGCGTGTGCGGGGCGGTCGCGCAGATAAATCAGCAACACAAAACCGAGGATCACGGCGGGCATAGCCTCGACCAGGAACACCCACCTCCACCCGGCAAGGCCAAAGGTGCCGTCGAGGCCCAACAACCCGGTCGAGATCGGTCCGCCGAGCGCGACCGAAATCGGCGTCGCCACGGTGAACCAGGAGATCATCCGCCCGCGATGACGCGCCGGAAACCAATAATGGAAATAGAACAGAATGCCAGGAAAGAAACCGGCCTCTGCGGCGCCGAGCAGAAAGCGCAACGTGACAAAGCTGATCGGACCACTGACAAACACCATCGCCCCGGAAAAGAGCCCCCAGGTGATCATGATGCGGGCGAGCCAAAACCGGGCGCCGACTTTCTCGAGCATCAGGTTGCTCGGGACCTCGAAGAGGCAGTAACCGCCGTAAAAGGCGCCGGCGCCCAGCCCAAAGAGATAGGCGCTGAACCCGAGATCCTTGTTCATCGTCAGCGCGGCGAAGCCGACATTGACCCGGTCGAGGTAGCACACGAACATGCACAGGATGGAGAACGGCAGCAGGCGCAGGTAGACCTTACGCATCGTGGTTTGTTCGGCAGTCCGGGTCATGACCCTGCATCCGTATTAACCGAGTTCACCGCGTGTTCTAGGTCACCCTTGGGGACGGCGCAAAGATCAGGCGCGTGCATAGCTGCCGTGCTCATTTGCGTGCAGATCAAGCAGCCATTATGACGAGTCGAGATGTGAATACCCGGGCTGAGAGCATCATCAATCGAGACGATATCGCCCAGGCTGAGCGGCTGATCCGCCCCCACGTCCGGCGGACCCCGGTCATCGAGGTCGATGCGGCAGATTTCGGGCTGGCCGCCGCCCGTCTGAGCTTCAAACTGGAGCTATTCCAGCATGCGGGTTCATTCAAGACCCGGGGTGCATTCACCAACCTGCTGACCCGAAACATTCCGCGAGCCGGCGTAGTCGCCGCGTCCGGCGGCAATCATGGGGCGGCTGTTGCCTACGCGTCCCTGAAGCTCGGGATACCCGCAAAGATTTTTGTGCCGACGATCTCATCCCCTGCCAAAATCCAACGGATCCGGGACTACCGCGCCGAACTGGTCGTCACGGGTGACAGGTACGCCGACGCTCTCGCAGCGAGCGAGGTTTGGGCCGCGAAGTCAGGAGCGCTCTCGATTCACGCGTTCGACCAGCGTGAAACACTGTTGGGCCAAGGAACAATAGGGCTGGAGATGGAGGAGCAGAGTCCCGATATCGACACGCTCCTCGTCGCAGTTGGCGGCGGCGGGCTTATCGCCGGCATCGCGGCTTGGTTTGGTGGAAGGGTCAGGGTGGTCGGCGTCGAGCCGGAAACCTCCCCAACCATGACGATGGCGCTCGAGGCAGGAGGACCAGTCGACGCCCCGGCTGGTGGGATCGCGGCGGATTCTCTCTCACCCCGCCGCATAGGTACCCTCGTGTACGCGATCGCCGCGCGCCTCGTGGACCACGTCGTCCTGGTTCCTGACGACGCAATCATCCGGGCGCAGCAGTTCCTTTGGAAGACGCTGAGGGTGGTTGCCGAGCCCGGAGGTGCTGCCGCGTTCGCAGCACTTATCTCGGGTCGTTTTGAGCCGCGACCCGGCGAGCACATCGGGGTCCTTCTGAGCGGCGGCAACACCGTTGCCGTAAGTTTCGATAATTGAGGCAGTCGCCAAGAAGGGCGGCGCTGATTGGTTGCGCGAGCGCGATCGCGACCGTTCTAACGATGATCTTGGTTGGAGCCAGCGGCGGCTCGGGCGTCTAGGCTGTCGGCTCTTCGCTCGAACCGGGAGGCAAGGTCGAGTAGCTCTTGCCGTGCGCCAGGAAACTGAAATTCACGGGCCAGTTCTCGCAGCTTTCTCGCCATCTCCCTATAATGCTCGCTGTCTGGTCGAGCAGCGTTCTCCTGGGGCTCTTCCATTGGAAATTGTCTCCTAGCGGCTCCCAATGCTGCTTTTAGTTGTCGAACATGACCGGCAAATAACGTGTTCCCCGCGCGACAGTCTGCCGCATCACGTGGGAATGTCCGTGCTATTCGCTGACCTTACTCGTTGTTTGTATCCGGAGCCGCACGGTGTCTGCATTGGGCTTCGAAATAAGCCGCCATCCGTTCAAAGCGCGCGGCGAGCGCGCGCAGGTCTCCTCGGATGTCTGGTAAATGGGATTGATCCGCCAGCTCTCTGAGTTTTTGGGCAGCTTGGCAATATAGCTCGGGTGAAGGTTGTTCCGCGTCTTCCATAGCGGCACCCGGCGATCATGTTTATTTAGAAAACGCGCGCAAAGTAGCTGTAGTTCCACCCCTCGACGCCGGGCGGGAGATTTGAAGGGCGTCCTGTTCGGCGCAAAAGTTAGCGGTCGGTCGTCAGCCGCGAAACGCCCCGGATCGTTGCCCCACCCGCGCCGGCAGCAACGCCGCCCGTCATTCCGCCGGGGTTCCCAAGTGGCCCAATGGTTAAGCGCTCTTTAATCCTGATTGCCTATCCACTGTGCCTGAGTGCTCGCATCGGCCCGCTGTTGGCAGCGGCGAGGAGGAAGTTCGATTGAGGGAGGGCGCTGGGTCGGAGGCCTCATTAGGGCCAATACGGCCCCCACCCCCGGCCCCAATAACCCAAATATCCCCAATACGGCGGTGGCGGGTACGCAGTCAGGGCTCGCCGCGCCAAGCTCTCCCGCTGGAGGCAGGTAGCAAAGGCGTCGGTGCCGGGGTGAAAGCCATACCCTGCGCACGTCGCCTCGTCTTCGCGGCGGAGTTCCTCCGGAGAAACGCAGGACGCTAGAGCCGATGTGGGGTATTCTCGGCGAGGTACTCACCCGCTTTCGCCCCGAGCACAGGAACGTAATCCAGCTTTCATTCGCACTCTCTGACCGGAAGCGGCTGGAAACCTTGTTCACCAGCGCGGGGTTCCAGGACATCCGAGTAGAGCGCGAAATACGCGAAGACGTGATTGCGAGTTTCGATGATTACTGAGACCCGATCGAAGCAGGAACTGGATCTCAACCACAGGTGTACCTCACCCTCTCCGAGGTTGATCGCCGCTTGGCGCGCGAGGAGGTAAGGGCGCGACTTGATCGGCAAAGGACGCGCGTAGAGGCCATCTGTCGGACGCACCCGATCGCCGAAATCTCCGCTCAGTGCAAGTCCACGCCAGTGATCTCCACGTTCCCGTCCTCGGTCAACTGGCGTCGGCGCAGCTTTCGCTCCGCGATGCACTCAAACCGGGTCCGCTGGAGGTAATACGCCTCGATACACCGTTCGGGCGTTGGCCGCTCTGTCAACAGACGCTGGAAGACGCGCTGCGCGACCCGTACCACCCCGCGGTATTCTCCAATCTCGACCCCGAACTCCACGGCCCGCCGGTCTTCATTCCAGCGTGCGTCCTCGGGAAAGGTAAAGAACATGGGCGTTTCCGGTCGCGAGGCCTTGGTGTTCTCTATACGTTCGAAAGCGCGAATGCAAATCGGCTTCCTATCTTCATTGTGCCCCGCGGCGGGGCCTAGGCGTATCCTCGCCCGGGGCCTATCGAAGAAAGGTCGAGGTATTGTCCATCGCCAGGCTCGCAATGTTCGCTTTCAGGCTCTCGCTCTTCGCGGCTGCAGCGCTCGTGTTCGGCTCGCATCTTCCAGCGAATGCCCGCCTCTCGGCAGCGGAAAGTACGGTCCCGTTCGCCTCCCCCGCGACGACGGCTAAGACAATGCTTCGCTGGACCATGCTCGCGCAGGCCGACGATCTAGGATCGCCCCCATCGCCCGCAGCGATTGTACCGACACAGCCGCCGCCGCCCTTGGTAGAAATGTCGCCGCCGCCGTCCCCCGGCTATGCCTGGGACCCCGGTCATTGGTCTTGGGATGGCGCGCAGTACGTTTGGCGATCCGGGACTTACATCGTTCAGCCGACTAATGGCTCGACTTTCACCCCGGGGTATTGGCGG
>Ga0308309_10002396_pt1 | contig 11189 bp, 5 predicted proteins | sample HubBroMetageWFT5_FD_192491 | JGI IMG/M metagenome (GOLD analysis project Ga0308309, IMG submission 192491) | Warmed and freeze-thawed soil microbial communities from the Hubbard Brook experimental Forest, New Hampshire - Hubbard Brook CCASE Soil... | ecosystem: Environmental > Terrestrial > Soil... | reverse complement strand
AAAATCACCTTGTTCCTTGTTCGCCAGTTCGTGCAGTTTCTGCTGTTCTGAGATATTTTGGTCCGTTAGATCTTTGACCTGTGACTCAACATTCGCTTTTTGGCTTTCTAAGCTCACCGTATACCAGCTGAGAAGGATACCGGCAATCGTCAATCCAAAACCAGCAAAAGAGACGAAATCTGAAAATTTAGCTCCAGTTGCTTCTACATCACTAGTGCCCAACGACCGCAACCAGTGGAGAATTCCTCGCCCTTGCGTAGTAAAAATCAAAAAGAACAGCAGCAGAATACACGTGATCAATGGAACAAAGAGAGCCATGGTGTTTTTACCGGAAAGTCTGGCGGTCGCAGAGATCGTTGGAAGGCCAAAAAGAGTGACACAATGTCGGAAGTAGCTTATGGGTGACAATGTCTGCCCGAAGACTGTCGTTGAGGGCTTCAAGTAGACCGTCCGAAGGCCCGTCAGCAGCGACGGCTGCGGCGATTTGTTCAATATGCCTTCTGCCAAGGAATCGAGCCGTGTATTCTTGCCATGCCGCGGGCATACTCTTATCAAGGTCTGTTAGTGGCGCCCATTCTTTATGAGTTACAAACGTTTCATCGATCAAGACAGCGTCGATTTCCCCACGATCCATCGCTTCTTCTAGCGCCGGGAACGAAGAAAAGGAAGCCTCGTGCACCCTTGTACTGCCGGTAGATTGGCGAATAAAAGCCAACAGACTCTGGTTAGAGCTTTGATCGATAACTCCAATAGTCCGATCCATAGCTAACCAATGCTTCATATCCATTGCGTGCGGAATCGCCTCCGCTCTATGGATGTAGAGTCGCGTTTGATAATTCAGATAGCCGCGCGTAAAGCGGATCCCGCCTTTTTCGCGAGCGTCAGCGGCTGTAACTCCACCTACGAACATATCGATTTCCTTTCGTCGCAACGCAGCCTGCCAATCTCCCCACTTTCGTACCGGTACAAAATCCACGCACAGCTGTGCTGACTCGGGCACGCAAATCGAGAAATCTCCGCTATTGATCGAGAGCTGGTCTTTTTGCGCGAGTCTGCGTGCAACGTAATCACCGCATGCCGACTCGTCATATCGGAGATGTGGCGGGACAGATCTATCGAGCCTAATGCAACCCTCAATAATGGCGTTAATCAAAGACAGATCATATCCCAGTAGGCGACCAGTAACGGTTCTACGACTAAATTGGGTATTTTGCTCTAGGTTCGTTCCGATACGGACATGTTGTGTATCGATAATTCTGTCGAGAACGGAACTCTGAAGAACGAAGGAACCGAATGCACTCCATTCCGATAGCTGCGTCAGTTCATCTCCATCGTTTTCCGATTTCACCGCCGCTCCAGCCGGGACAGCGGCCACCCTCCACACATAAGTTCCAGCGAACAAAGTATGTTCATCCGGGGGGATTCGAGATGTTCTTGTGGCAGCATCGGAAGCAATGAAACGCTTTACCCTGGTTACCTTGCACTCCACAAAGTCGCGGCTAGGGTCGCAGCAAACCGAGGTGCTCGTAAGATGAGAAGTCGAACCGCACACCGGAGTAGGCGATAATCTCAGAAGTTCTAACTCGAATGTGACGTATTTTCCACTGCTCTGCTCTGGATATTCCCAGGACACGCTAGTATGATCACCGACTACTTGGCTATCACGATCCTCGAGTATTGGATGGGGCACGCTGCGCTCTGCCTGATCCAGGCGATTCGCGGAACTCGCCTCCGAGATTTCATGTTTTAACGTTGCATCCTGCTCTTTGAGAAGATGCAGAGCAGATTCCTCATCGCGAATCTGAGTGGACAAGCCCCGGTCGTAAAGATATGAGGCAATGAAGAATGATAAGACAATTGCAAATACGATAGATAGTACATCGACAAAACGCGGGGGCGGTGGAGGATTGGGAGAAGGCTTGTTTTCGACTGATCCTAGAGGCCAAAATCTTCGTTTATGGCGAGTTGTAGTGGACATCATTATTCTCGATGTGTAAATCAATCCTGTCGTTTTACCAGTTATTAAAGTTCCCGAATTCTATTCCGTGAATCAAATGTGCCACTTGCTTGTCGTAACCACGATGCTAGACCACTGTCACCGTTGTCATGGCTGAGAAGCCGTTGGGTGTCAGCACCAATAAGATTCCGCTTCCTGGCTCCCCTGGCACGAGGGTGATCTTGAGGGTGCGAGAATCGACAAATTTCACCGACGAACCTGATAGGTCGATCGGATCGGTCGCGTTTTGGGGTGTCCATCGTGCTTTGGTCCCAACTCGGAAACCGGAGCCCATCACGTTCAGAATCGACGCACCTTTGCCGGACTTGATCATTTTTTGGGGATCGGCTCCTGGGGGAGTTGCTGGTGGATTGCCGGCCGCATCAGTGACTTCTGCAATCGCGGGTGGGTCTACCGTAAAAGGAATATCAGCAAATTGTGCATCCTTGTTAGTGATCCTAAACATATGATCGCCTGTACTGAGATCGAGGCCAGCAATCGGGTTAATCTTAATCTTCAGCTCAGAACAGAATGTTCTATCGGAAGCCTGCTCCTGAGGGGTAGGTGTGACAAGGTCTTGAGCTGCCCTGGGATCAATGGGGAGCTTTATCTGATCAATGAAAAAATCAGCTTCGCTCGACAAGTTCTCCCCCTGTACGATGATTACATTGTTGTCTTTATCCCAAGCGATATTGCGCAGAACGGGTCCGGGTGAACGTGTCAACTTTCCCCCCAGATAGCCGCCAGCGCTGACTCCCATTACATAGAGAAGTCCTTGAGGAATCTGAGGAAAGCCAGTAATGGTTGCCGGGTCTTGCGAGACTAACAGGGCAGTAAACCCGAAGCAGGCGACCAGCGTCCAAACAAAGAACTGAAAGCGTTCCGGCACCACTTGGCCGCCCGTGCAGATGAAATCAGCCGCAGAAGGAAAGACGGGCCCTGCTCCCTTGCTGCCGCGCAAAGCAGTCGCCCCCGCCGCCGCAACCGTTGTGCCCGCGCTTATCGCGAGAATACCGCTGAAACTAGATGGAACATCAGGAAGCACAAATTGCCACTGTACAAGCCAACGACACAGAAACACATATAAATAGCCGAAGACAAAAACAGAAGAAAACGCTAGCAGCTGAAATTTTGAAAGACTATATGAGTTCGTTTCTTTATCGATGAAAAAAGACCAGAACGGCGAAAAACGGCGCCCGTCGATGAAGTTGTCACGTAAGCCTTTGGCCACAAGCCGGTAAACAAGAAGTCCCAATGCAAGAAAAATCGCGATGCTGGACAACAGCACACCAGTTTCCGACATTCGTGACAATACCAAAGGTTTCTCAGCAGAGCGGGCCGTACCCACCTGGACGCTAAGAAGCAAAGGTCCTTGATATCGTTCATTCTGATATCCAATTACATGAAGCTTTTCCGTTGATTCGACCCAAAGACATGGTTTCTTGGTGGATTTTTCGCATTCAGCCTTTTGGGCAAACCGGCTGTCGGGAGCAACAATAGAACCCTTCCCTGATATATAAATCTGGTCATCCTGAGGGTTTTCGGAAAAGTTACGACCGATTACGTCGAAATCAAATCCTCCATTTGCATTGCTATATGCGGTTGTAGGATGCGTAGCATCTACTTGGACGGCATTCGGTTGAACCCGGATCTCGCCAGGTACCAATGCGTTCGCGAGGTTGTCGTAATCTAACATCAGGTAATAACGCCCGGGTTTGAGATCGTCCGGAAGCGTGACCGTGATCGAATTGTCGGTAACGTCCTCACTGAAGGTTTTTAAGGCAGCCTCCGTGCCGACGAGATACAACTTCACAATCGCGGTTCTCTGCTTAGTCGGGTCGAATTCGCCGATGATCGTGACTGTCTGTCCCGCACTCAAGCTGTCGGGAAAATGCGTGCTATCTGACAACGAAGCAGCTCTTAAATCATTAGACGTTCTAGCGAAGACTACAATTAGGAGGAATACGTAGAAGACAATCCTCATGGCTTTACTCACGGACACCTTCCCCAGCTCCGAATGTCACATGCAATTTCCGATCAAGGTGAATCCATCACAGAAACCAATGATTTTAACGAAACCTTTTATACCACCACAGGATATTAATCAATTGTTTTATTATCTTTAGGGATAGAAGCTGATCCCTTGTAACTCAACAGAGCTTACGAAGAGTCGGCAACGCGGTTTCGTTGAACGAAGGTCCAGATTTTGACATGCGTTATTTGCGCCGGATCAACTTGTAGAGACTTTCCGAGTAAAGATGTTTTTCTGCTGTACAAACGGGCGAAATTCAGGTTAGGTTCTCTCCAACTTTGGCGACTATGACAAAGAGTCTGCATACAGTTGTTTACGCAGAACAGTGGCAATCGGCAGTAAAGGTCCTAATTATCGGCAATCTCTCTTAAGAGATCGGTTATTCTACTTCCCGGTCCGCCGCAAGGCAGCCTCCGTGTATAGTGTCGTCGAGCTCGTGCCAATCGGGCTTCCGGGGCAACCGAGTGTGGCTTCGATTGCAATTGCAATTTTTGCTGCTGGCAGTAGGGATTTGCAAGAGATCCGAGAAATCGATCGTCAGCAGCAAGTGTGGCCGCTGCGCGTCACGTCAAAAAGAACGATTCACCGTAACCGGGCGGTCTTGCTGGATTAATCTGGGAGAGCAGAGGGGCGCGCGATAGACAAGCCATAGGGTTGGTGTCAAACAGGAGAGATCGGCATGCTGGAATTCTCGGTGACTTCCTCGCCTAACGGAAAACGGCGGCGAAACTCAGGAAGACGGACATTTGTCTACGTGGTCTGTGGGGACCGGCATGTTGAGCGGCTCAACGTGTCTCTACGGTTTTTGAAGAAGTTTTCCCGATCGGAAATAGTAATCGTCGCAAGTCGCACAAGCTTGCGACTCGAACACGATCAGGTGGTCCACGCCGCAGACAACGATAGACTGAACGACCACCAAATGGGATTGCTGCTTAAGACAAACGTACATCGTCTTGCTGGCGATCATAAGGTATTAGGCTGTTATCTGGACACCGATGTCATCGCGACCCACCACGAGGTGAATTCGATTTTCGATGCGGCACGTGGGCCTTTCGCCTTTGCTCCTGACCACGTGGATCTGTCAACATTCAGCTCGTGGGCGGTCGCTTGCGGTTGCCGCTCATTGCGGTGCGACCATTTGAGCGAAGCGATCCGCGAAACTTTTTCAGTCGATGTGGACTCAAGTTGGCAGCATTGGAATGCAGGGGTATTCGTTTTCTCAGAGGATGCAGCACCCTTGCTGGATTGCTGGCATGAGTTTACGCAACGCGTCATCGCGGACGCTTCCTGGCAAACACGGGACCAAGGCACCTTGATTGCTGCAGCTTGGAAGATGGGCTTGCAGCACGCCCCAACGCTACCTCGCAAATTCAATTTCATCGTGGACTGCTTCCATGAAATGCCCCTGCAGGAGCGTTCAGTGGCCCGAGCTTGCGACTTACCTGGCAATGACTCGTACAGTCTTCGGAAGGACAAAACCAAACAACGCCCGGCCTTCCTCCATTTCATTAACGGCGGCGTACTAAGGAGAGGCTGGAGAGAATGGGACGAGGTAGAACGACTTCTGGAAGAGGGGCCGAGACGCAGCTCTCTCCGCAAAGACATTCCTAAGCACAGACCTATCACCGACGACAATCGAATTGTTCATGGACTTTGGATCGGGCAGCGTCTTTCGAAGCTCGAACTACTCACGATCCATTCATTTTTGCGGCACGGCCATGAGTTCCATCTGTGGCTTTACGATGATCTGGAAACGTTGTTGCCGGATAATGTCATTTTGGAAAATGCCGAGGAAATCCTTCCGCACTCACGGATATTCAGACGACGGGACACGGATCCTGAAACAGGCGTCGGCCGTTGCAGTTTGGGTTCGTTCGCCGATCTTTTCCGGTACAAGCTACTCTTTGAAAGAGGCGGCTGGTGGGCGGATATGGACGTCACCTGCCTTCGACCATTCGATTTTCAAACCGATTACGTCTTCCGATCTCACCGTGTCGGTGTTGTCAACAACATTATCAAATGCCCTCCCCGCAGCATGCTAATGAAAATGACCTACGAACAGGCTGAACACGAAGTAAACGAGAATAGCCCTTGGTTGCTTGCCAATAGAACACTGTTTGAGAATATCGTGCGCCTCAAACTGGACCGCTTCTTGCGTGCTGATATTTGCAACAAGGAGGACTGGTTACACGCGATCAAACCACTGATCGAGGAAGATCGCCAGATCCCCGAGGAGTGGTATGCAGTCCATTGGATCAACGAGATGTGGCGGACACTTCAGGTCGATGGGGGCCGCTACAAGGGACGGCGCTATGTGGAATCTGTCCCTAGCAAAGAAGAAGTCCCGGAACGCGGTACCTTGGGCCGCTTATATCGCGAGCACGGGCTATTGAATGATACGATGCGGGCCAAGCCGGCGACATCCGACGCTGTTGGGCCGTGGACGGGCGTCGCACCCGTGCTCAAGCCGACAGCGCACCAACCTGTTTGCCTCGAACCGTCAGACGAACTTCATATCAATGTTCTTCTGCCGAATTTGGCGCTGGGAGGCGCTGAACGCAGCGTCGTCGAGACGCTGCAAGGTTTGGCCAACGGTTCGCCCACGGCAAAACTATTCTTAATGGGCGAGGCGGAGCCGAATTACAGCCTCAAGAACATCGGCCGCGCCAAGGTGTTTCGCCTTCAACATCTTGACCACAATGCGAAACTGCGCAAAGTTTCACTGGAGGTTTTTGCCTCCCCTAACCCGGTCTTGTTTACTCATCTGATTAAGACGCGGCAACTTCGCGCACTGTGGAATTGGGGTGTGACAACCATTCCGGTGGTCCAGAACTCGCGGCCTTCATGGCAGGACGAGCCATCTGCTTTCGACCACCCGCGTGTTCCTTTTATCGTGGCCGTATCCGAAAATGTCGCTGGACAAATCCGCGCTGCCGGGTGCCCGAAGCCGATCGTCACTGTACGTCACGAGATTCAACGTTGGTTCTCTCTGGAGGAGTTACGAGTGTATCGGCAGGAGGTGCGAGAAAGACATTCGATTCCTAAAGACACGCTGTTGATCGGGATGGTGGGGGAGTTCAAGTCGCAAAAAGCTTACACTCGCGCTGTCCGGGTACTAGCCGAGGTCCGTCATTATCACCCTGCCAAGCTGATGATCCTCGGCGGATGGGACCATGATTGGGGCCATGGCCGTGCCGCTTACGTCGCATCTTGCCGTCAGGCTCTTGATCTTGGAGTAATGTCGGATTTTCTGACTCCGGGGCCGGTGCAGGACATCGATAAATACTACGCCGCCTTCGATGTCTTTCTGAACACGAGCGTGTATGAGGGATTGAGTGTAGCTATGCTCGAAGCCGCACAGGCCGGCTGCCCCATCGTCTCGGCCGACGCAGGTGGCAACCGCGAGTGCCTGTCCGCGGAGGCGGTGGTAGTTGAGGATTCCTCCGATATCCGCGCATATGTTTCCGGCATCGAAAAGGTCCTGAAACGCCGTCGCCGGCCGATTCCAGTACGTGCCGCTGACGCGGACCTTGTTCCGCGGCTCTGGTGCCTGCTCGGTCAGTACGGGCGCCAAGAGATGCCCACGGATGACAAATCATACGGCGGATCTTTATTTCTTACTGACAATCTTAACCTCGGGGGTGCGGCGCGTTCACTTGTGAATCTGCTTTGTAGGTTGCCGTCTTCCCACAGGGCATGGTTGGGAATCCTCAACGACGTTAACCATCAGGCGTTTCTCGACGAGTTGGAGAGGACTAATATTCCCGTTTTCTCGTTGCGCTCTACGGAGTCCTACCTCGATCGCGTCGAACGTATACTGGCCATGAGACGCCACCTGGGTGCGCATACGCTGGTTTTCTGGAATGTAGATGCGCGAGTGAAGCTGTTGCTCGCGAAGATACTCGCGCCGGGCGGGGTGCGACTAATTGACGTCAGCCCTGGTCCGTGGCTGTTCGAGGACTTGAACAACCATGCCGCTTTGCAACGACGCATCGCCCTGGATAACGTAAGTTATTTCAATCGCCTCGACCATTTTGTCGCCAAGTACGCGGCCGGCGCTCCGCCTGGTCTGACACTCGGGCCTGGCAAGCTTGCGGTAATTCCCAACGGAGTGCAGGACCTAACCTCCGCCCCGTCGCAGCTCTCTACGTTTAATTTGGCGCCCAAAGTGGCCGGCCACTTAGTCATTGGGACGTGTTGTCGTATCCTGCCCAGCAAACGCTTCGATTTCTTGGTGGACATGATGTCCGAGGTGAACCGACGCTTGCAAGGCGTGACCATGGTGGTAGTCGGCGCCGCTAATCGCAGGTATGAAAGGTATTGGCGATCAATAATCAAACGAGCGCAGTCGGTCGGGGTATCGAACATCGATTTCGTCGGTCAACAAGCAGACGTGGTTCCATATCTTCGCCTGTTCCGGGTATTTGTTATGCTCGGCACAGATCATGGTTGTCCCAATGCCTCGCTGGAAGCCATGTCGCTCGGCCTACCCATAGTGACAGCCCGTAATGGCGGCACTTCTGAGCAGGTTGAAAACGGTGTCAATGGCTTCCTGGTTTCTGAGGACGACCCCGCAGAAATGGCGCACCGGGTTCGCACTCTCTTGACAAACCCTGAAATGCGGCGGCGCTTCGGCGAAGCCAGCAGGAAGCTCGCGACGGAAAAGTTTTCCATCGCGCTTATGGTTGAACGATATGTCGCCCTGCTGAATGCTGCCCCGAACGGCAAACCGAGTTCAGTCAGGAACTCGTACTCAAGCAATGACCCTGTTATCACCAATGCCTCAATCGAAGGAAGACAAACATGCACAAACTGATTGTAATCCTGCCGGTAAACCGTGACTTTGAGGGACTGTTGCGTCTTGAGGACCAAAATGGACGCCTCGTAACCGGTCCCTTCGCGGTGTGCGGGCGCGCAGACGGCGAAGCGGCCGCTCGTCATGGCAACTCCCCCCGCCATACACTTCTGCCCTTTGGCGACACGCCTTTGGGCCGCTACCGGATCGCTGGGATTCTGCCAACAAGGGGTAGGCCCAATTTGCCCGGCGAACGGTTTGGTCCCTACGGTGTGGTTGTGCTCAAGCCGATTGCAGGCGATGCGGCCTTGGCCGACGCCAACGGACGGTTCCACATTGTCATCCAGGGTGGCAAGCTTGGTCCCGGTCGACGCTTGCGTCCCACCAACGGTTCGTTACGGGTGGCTGATCAGGACCTAAAAAAGCTGGTTCACTGGCTTCGCAGAATGCAGCACTGTGTCTGCGAATGCGTGGCCGCCGCGGAGCCTGTCACTTGCCGCACTGTTGCGCGGCAAGGTGTCTCGTACGAGGAAGCCGATCCGCCGTTGAGCGGACCTTTGGCCAGCCTATCACCTGCGACGACATCCGGGCGTCTCGGGGCCGATCAATTTTCATACGAAAGTGACCAGCCTAGACTCTTTGGCCCACCGCCTTTCCATCTGTTTGCTGACTCCGGCGGCGGTAGTGGAGGCGGAGGGACGGGCGGGGGGGGCGTTGGCGGCGGTTATGAACCTGACGTGCCACCCGACGCTGCCGTGCGCGACCAGCAAATATCAGATGCAACTTCCTACTTGAAGGAGAAGGCCGCCCCAGATTACACAGGGCAATCAGGACAATGTGCAAAGTTTGTTGGTGACGCGATTAGAGAAAGCGGCGTTCAAATCATGCCTATCGGGGGAGCCGGGTATGCCGCGGACATGGGCCCGAAGCTGGTGCAGGCCGGGTTCACCACTGTTCCCAACGATTCCCCTCACGAAGACGGAGACGTCGCAGTCATTCAGCCATATCCCGGTCAGACACCACCCACCGGGCATGCTGCAATGTGGGATGGGGACCAATGGGTGTCGGACTTCAAGCAGGGAGCAGGACCATCGCCCGATCTTCCTTATCCCGGCCCCTCATATCGAACCTCTGCACCGCCCTATACAATTTATCGATGGCCAGCTCCTAAGGGTTAAAGAGGTAAAAAATCTTCATTCCGTTTGTCGCCGTGCTTAACCGTCGAAAAGGCCTTGCGGTCAGGGATACCGGTGGCGTTGGACACTGAGGCGGTCCTCTATTGATTATCAATCAACTACGATGACAAAATGCAAATTCAGATCATTTTTCGATGAGGACAATAATGATTACGCGATTCCTAGCTTCTGCCCTTTTGATTGCAATCTCGCCCGCCCTCGTACAAGTGGACGTATTGACGCGCCGGAATGACAATTTCCGTAGCGGTGTCAATGCCCACGAAACGATCCTCACTCACGAGAGTGTTCGGCGCAGATTCGGAAAGTTATGGACTCTCTACGCAGATGCGAAGATCATGGCCGAGCCGCTCTATGTCTCGAACCTCATGGTTCCGACGGCAAACACCATAGGCGCTACTGCCAAAGCGAAATGCATCAACGGCTGTAACGCGGTCATCTTCGCGACAATGAAAGGAACAATCTACGCCTACATGGCCGACCAGAAACCCACGACGAATAACGACACACTTCTCTGGGCCACCTATCTAAGCAATGGCAACGCCTGCAAATGTGACGCTACAGGGCCCCAGAACGGCAGCGGGAACTTCGATATGTGGGCGGTGGATGATCCATGGTGGGGCATTCTGAGCACGCCCGTCATTGATCGTGCAGCCAATTTGCTCTATGCCGTCGACTGGACCAATGATCAGCAGTATCGAGTGTATGGCCTCAGTTTGACCACTGGTCAGATCGAGAAAGGGCCGGTCGTCATACAGGGAAGCGTGGGTGCTCAGGTTTTCGCATCCAATACCAGCGGTTGGATTCAACGCCGGAAACAAAGGGCCGGACTGCTCCTTTCCAACGGGCTGTTGTACGTTGCCTTCGGCGGCGACAGTAACGAGGGCCTGGCTGGATGGCTTTTTGTCTATGATATGGCAACGCTCGCCATGAAAACAGTCTGGAGCCCAACGGCCAACGGACGCAATGGCGGAATTTGGATGGCAGGCGACGCTCCGGCGGCCGATGGATCAGGCAACATCTACCTGCAAACCGGCAACGGCGACCTCGCTCCGGCAAATCAAAGCTTTGGCGATAGCCTGATCAAGCTTAGATTCCAAAACAATGCCCTTTCCGTAGCTGGCTTTTTTGCGCCATGTAATCAGATGTTGCTCGACCAATTCGACCTTGACC
>Ga0308309_10002394_pt1 | contig 11208 bp, 9 predicted proteins | sample HubBroMetageWFT5_FD_192491 | JGI IMG/M metagenome (GOLD analysis project Ga0308309, IMG submission 192491) | Warmed and freeze-thawed soil microbial communities from the Hubbard Brook experimental Forest, New Hampshire - Hubbard Brook CCASE Soil... | ecosystem: Environmental > Terrestrial > Soil... | reverse complement strand
GGTGCGATTGGCGGCGAGCACCGCCTGCATCGCACCCAGCGCGACGTCGTCGTTTGCGGTGTAGATCGCCTTGAGATCGGGATTCGCAACGAGCGCGTCCTCCGCATTCTTCAGACCTCGTTCGCGCGTGAGCGGGCCGTCGCTCTTGAACACGATTTTGATGTTCGGGTACTTCGCCATCACCTCGGTGTAACCGTCGGCGAGATTGCGGAATGTTGGCGCCCCGCTTGGCCCCAACAGCATCGCGACGTTGCCGGCACCGTTGAGACGTTTGGCTGTCCACTCCGCGATGTCGCGGCCGATCTGCTTTTCATCCATCGCCACATGCAGGGTCTGGTTGGGCGAGGTCGAACCGCGCGCGACTGAGACGATTGGCACCTTGGCCTGCGCGGCGGCATCATAGGCGGCATTCACGCCAACCGCATCGATCGGCGAAATCAGAATTCCTTTGACCCCCTTCGCAACGAGGTCTTGGACGCCATTGATCTGTTTCAGCTTGTCCTCATTAGAGGAGACCGTCGCAACCTCCCAGCCGAGCTCCTGCGCACGGGCACGGATGCCGCGCAGCATCGCGATGTAGAAGGGGTTGTCGTCCTGCGCGAGCGCCACGCCGATCGTGATCTTTTCCTGAGCCTGCGCGGAGGACAACGACAGCAACACCATCGCCGGTAACAGCACGGTCGCGAGCACCAGCATCCGCAATTTCGACATGGCCATTCTCCTGGTCAGGGACGGGAGCGTAGCCGATCTGCCGCAGCGGCGGCAATGATGACGGCGCCGACGGCGACCCGCTGCCAATAGGAATCGACGTTCAGGAGATTGAGGCCGTTGCCGAGCACAATCATAATGAGCACGCCGATCAGGCTCTTGTAGAGGGTTCCTTCTCCGCCCTGGAGCGAGGCGCCCCCGAGCACGACCGCGGCAATGGCGGTCAATTCGTAGAATTCGCCGGCGGTCGGCTGCCCGGATTGCAGCCGCGCGGCGAGCATGACGCCGGCGATCCCCGCCAGTGCACCGCACCAGACGTAGGTCGAGGCGATGATCCGCGTGACCGGAATCCCTGAGAGGTAGGCCGCCTCGCGTCCGCCGCCGGTTGCATAAATGCGCCGCCCATAAGGGGTGAAATGCAACAGCGCGGACAAGGCGATCAATAGCAGGGCAGGGACCCATACGAGGTCATGGACGCCGAACAGCCGCGCCGATCCGAAGGCGATGAATGCGCTCGGCAATCCGAATTCGCCGCTCACCGGCGCGCCGCCGGTGATGAGAAAGACGACACCGCGAACGAGGACCATGGTGCCCAGCGTCGTGATGAAGGGATTGACACCCAGCCTTGCGATGACGAGGCCATTGGCGAGGCCGACGAGCGCGCCGGCCGCAATGCCCGCGAGGACGCCTGCGAGTATGCCGAATTGCAGCATCACCATGCCGGCAACGCATCCCGCCAACGCAACGGTTGACCCCACCGACAGATCGAATCCGCCGCCAACGATCACGAAGGTCATCCCCATGGCGATCACCGCCATGATCGAGGATTGCACCAGGATATTCGTCAGATTGAGCGGTGAGAGAAAGCGGTCGGTCATCATGGCGGTCAGGACGCACAGGACCACCAGCGTGATCAGCGGTGCCTGTGCCGCCCAGTTCGTTTGCTTGTCCTGATCCGCGGGTTTCATGTGACGATGGCTGCGTGCACGCGCTCTTCACTAAGTCCGTCGGAGCGATCAATGCGGGCGGCGACGCGACCTTGGCGCAGCGCCAGCACCGCGTCGCATAGTCGTGCGAGCTCGGAGAGATCGCTGGAATTGAGCAACACGCCGCCGCCGCGCGTGGCAAAATCGCGCAGGAGGGCGTGGATCTGTGCTTTTGCTGCGACGTCGATCCCCTGCGTCGGTTCGTTCAGCAGCAGCACTTTAGCGCGGCGCGCCAGCCATTTGGCGAGAACGACCTTCTGCTGGTTGCCCCCGGACAAGGCGGAAGCCTTTAGGTGCGGACGGCGCGGGCGAATATCGAGCAGGTCCATCAATTCGGTTACCAGGCGGTCGCCGGTGCGATAATCGAGCCAGCCGGCGCGGCGCAGATGGCCAAGGCTCGCCAGCAGGATGTTGTCGCGCACCGACAGGTTCATCACCAGCCCGAGCCTGCGCGCGCCCGGTACCATGCCGATTCCGGCGTCGATCGCGGCGATCGGGCTCTTTAAACGGAGGTCTTTGTCGGTTACGCGAACCACGCTCGCCGCTCGCGCGGTGCCAAACAGCCGCGCCAGCACGCGCTCGGCCCCGCTGCCCAACAATCCCGCAAGGCCAATGACTTCACCCGCCCGCAGGCGAATGGCGTCCACGCGCGGCTCGGCGTCTTCGATAAGCACAGGTCCAGGAGCGGTAGGCGTCAAGTGCAGTTCTTGGGCCGCGTGGCCGGTCATGGCGTTCACGAGATCGGCAGCGTTGAATTCGCCTCGCCGCGCGAGTGCAGCTACGCGGCCGTCACGCAGAACGGTGCAACGGTCGGCGAGCGCCACGATCTCTTCCAGGCGGTGCGAGACATAGATGATCGCCGTTCCCTCATCCTTTAGCCGAGCAAGCACGGCAAACAGTCTCGCAATTTCCCGATTTTCCAGTGCGGCCGTCGGCTCGTCAAGAATGAGCACCCGACAGTGCCGTCGCAGCGCCTTGGCGATGGCGATGATCTGCTGCTCGGCGAAACCAAGGTGCCCGATGGGTTGATCGGGATCGGCGGAAAAATCAAATCGCGCCAGCTGCGAGCGAGCGTCCGCGCGCATGCGCGCGCGATCGACGACCGGTAATAGGCCGCATAGGTGACGGACCGGGAGATCGCCGAGGGCGAGATTTTCGGCAATCGAAAGTGCTGGTACCAGGCGGAGTTCTTGCGGGATCGTGACAATGCCCGCCGCGATCGCATCATGCGGGCTTGAAAAATGGCAATTTTTTCCGTTGATTGCGACCCGTCCTTCGTCCGGGCGGTAAACGCCGGCGAGAATGCGCACTAGCGTCGATTTGCCGGCGCCATTTTCGCCCACCAGCGCATGGATCTCGCTCGGCATCACGTCGAAATCGACGCCGTCGAGCGCGGTGGTCGCCCCAAACTGTTTTCGAATGGCCTGCGCGCTCGCTGCGGCCGCACTCATGGGGCACTCGGAAGCGTTGCGCTATGCTCAGCGTGCAATACGAGCAACGCGCATCTTTTCATCAGCGAACTTGCCCCGGTCGATGATGACGTCGTTATCGAGCGCGACGGTACAGTCCCGCATCGGCACATCGTAGTGTCCCTTGGTCGTGCGCTTGCCGCCGCCTTGGGAATTGGGCCCGGTCGAGAACAGGAAATTGCCGGCAAAGCAGCGCGCACCCGCATGATGTCGTTTGGGATCGGAACCGTTGAGTGCGATGGCGTCCCAGCGTCCCTGCGGATTGAGCCCCCAGCCGAGATGGGAGATTGCGTGGCCGTCCATATCCTGGGCGTCGGCGCGATTGCCGTCGAGCCAGTCGCTCATGAGCTTGGCGTCGAGGCCTCCCTCGATGCTGCGGATGAATCCGTCGCGCACCTCGAGACGGACCTCGTCCTGCACGTAGCGGCAATAGGGCAGGACGACGATGTCGCCCGGCTGAAAGACGACTGTACCATTGGCTGAGCCCTCATTCGGGAACGTATGGACATGCCCGGCGCCCCAATGATCGAAGCGGCCAGGGGCTTCGGCGTAGCCGTATTGGATCATGGTTGGATATTCGCCGAGTTGAACGGTGAGATCGGTGCCGCCGGGACGGGTGATGCGCATGGTCCGGGCTCGCTTGAGCCGATCTCCAGCATAGACGACGGCTTCCTTGAGGCCGGGGGGAGCCATCAGTTCCTCGAGCTCATCGGGACCGTCGATGACCATCAGCACTCGCGTGCCGGCGTCGCGCGCCTCCTTCAGCCAGCGGGTGAACAAGGGAATATGCAGGCAGATGAGCATATCGGCCGCTTTGATCGCATCGAGCGTGCCTTTGCAGCGGCCGACGGTTTCGACGCCGACCTTGGTCCACGACGGCATCGCATTCACGCACATCTCATAGACGTCGGCGCCAAGGTCCTCGGCGGCGGCAAACGCCGCCGAGACGTAGTCGCGGCGCGCGCCGAGGTCGCTGAGGAGCACGATGGTCTCGCCCTTAGCGACGTTGCACAGCAGAAACTCCTGGCGGAATAGCATCGCCATCTTGGCGTGGTTCAGGGCCTCTTGCATCGCAGCACCTCGGTTCTGCACCTGTCGCCACGCACGTTGTCACGGAGAGGCAAAATCGGTCAATAGGTCGCTAAGGGTTGCGGAGGCCGAGAAGTTCCTTGGCAGCGGCTGGCTTGCTCCGATAGCATTGCTGCGCCGATCGCGGGTTGAGGAGTATCCGATGAAGAGGTTGCTGTTTTGCGCCGTGCTTTTGGGATTTGCTGGCACGTCGGCGGGAGCCGAGGAGATCACACTCCGGGCAGTCTCCTCGTTTGCCGAAGGCACCCAGTTCTCCAAGAACTTCGAGCGTTTTGTTGAGAAAGTGAACGCTGACGGCAAAGGGGTCATCAAGATCAACTATATTGGTGGACCCCGCGCCATGCCGCCGTTCGAGGTCGGCAATGCGGTGCGCACCCACGTCGTTGATATCGCCAACGTCACCGGCGCATTCTTTACGAATTTGATGCCAGAGGCGGATGCCGGCAAGCTGTTTGCTAAGTCGATGCAGGAGCAGCGCAAGGACGGCACTTGGGACTACATCAATCAGCTGCACAATCAGAAGCTCAACGCGTGGTATCTCGCGCGCCAGTTCCACAACGTTCCCTTCCACATTTATCTCACCAAGAAGATCGACAAGCTCGACCTCACCGGTCTCAAGATCCGGGTCACGCCGGTCTACAAGGATGTAGTCGAGGCGCTCGGGGGCACCGCGGTGACAACCGCTCCCGGCGAAGTCTATACGGCGCTCGAACGCGGGGTGGTCGACGGCTATGGCTGGCCGGTGCTTGGCATCTTCGATCTCGGCTGGGACAAAGTGACCAAATATCGGCTGGAGCCTCCGTTCTACAGCGTGGAGGTCGGCGTGTTGGTCAACCTCGACGCCTGGAAGGGATTGAACGACGCGCAACGCAAAGTGCTCAACGACGCGGGGCTGTGGCTCGAGGCACTCGACGACGAGAATGTGGCAGTTATCAAAGCCGAGATCGAGCGCCAGACCCAGGCCGGCATTCAATCGCTGGATTTCGGTGCGGCAGAGGACAAGCGCTTCCTCAGCGTTGCCAATGACGCGGCTTGGCAGTCCGTGATCAAACGCTCGCCGGAGACTGGACCGAAGCTGCGTGCGCTGGCAGGAAATTGACTCTGACATCGCAGGCCGCCGTGACCTCTGAGATTACTCCGTGACCGCCCTTTCTGAGGCCTTCGGCCGCCTGTTCGACGTGCTGGCCTCTTTGGCGTCAGCTATCTTGCTGGCGACGGTCGCGGTCGTGACCGCGGACATTCTGTTGCGCGATTTCTTCGGCTCCGGGATCGCCTGGTCCAACGAGGTCTCTGAATATGCGCTGTACGTGATCGCGGTTCTCACAGCGCCGTGGCTGCTGCGCCGGGGTCAGCACGTGCGCATCGATATCGTGCTCACGATGGTGCCGCCGCAAATCGCCTGGCTGATGGAGGCTTTCGGCGACCTCTTCGGCTTCGCCGTCTGTGTGGTGCTTGTGCGCTACGGTTTGGGCATGTCGGTTGACAGCTGGCAAACTGGTTCGACCACAATCAAGAACCTGATTTTTCCGGAATGGTGGCTGTTGTCGCTGTTGCCCGCATGTTTCCTGCTGCTCGCCATCGAATTTGTTTTTCGATTTCATCGCTTGCTCGCGGGTGAACGCACCCGACGCAGTGATGCGACGTCGGTGAGTTGAGCAAGGCTCTGGCAGGATCTCTAGTTCGCTCGAAGAGCACTTTCCGCAGCTTGCTCGCCACTTGGCGCTGGGGCAGACGCGCTCAACGCTTCAAGCGCCTTTGCCAATGCTGCACCGGTCTCGTCGGCGCCGGCGGCTTTGCGCAGCACCGCCATCTGGGCGGCGCCGTCCGCACGGTCCATCAAGTTCGGCAGTGCCGTGAGCAGCGTCGCGTAGCGTGCGCTTGCGCGCTCGTGGGTATCGCCGTAGCCCTTGACTAAGCCACGGCAGGCAGCCACTTCAACCGCGAGATCGTAGCTTTGCTCGGCCGTGCGCGTCACGGTGTCGAGCCAAGTCCGTAGACTTTCCTGCTCATGAACGTAACGCAGGGAGCGCGGACGCAGTGGTTTGAGCGCGGCCACGAGGTAGAGCAACAGGAATCCGCCGACCGAGGTCGTCTTGATCCTTCGGCCCTTGGAGGTGAAGCGATCAATCAGGCTTCGGACCCATGATGTCCGCAGGATCCAGCGGCCGAGCGGAGCGGGGAGGGTGTCGGCGATTTCCTGGGTGCGCGGATGCATGAACTCGGCAATTTCGAGGATCTGTCCCTCCTTGAGGTCTGCTTCTTCGCGCACGCGATCGAAGCGCGAGGGTCTGATCTTTAGTTCGGCGACGCGAATTGTGTCCTCGTAGGACATTGCCAGCGCCAGTTGACGCGCCGTCTCCTGCAGCAGACGACAGGCGTGGTCTGGAAATTTCTGCTCGAGCGCGAGGATGGGATCGAGCTGTTTGAGATAGAAATGCGCATAGTTGAGGCTTTGAAAGTCCGCGACGCGTTCAAAGCCGGCACGGACAACGGCGCGCGCCGGCTCTGGCATGGTATGGTTGATGGCGACCATGCACTCCGCCAGTACCGGAGCAATGCGCGCGGGGACCAAGGTTGGCGGCGGCGCCGATTTGGCGACCGGGGTCTCTCCCGACAACGTCGCCTCGAATCCGGCGGAGAACGCTCGCAGACTCGCCTCGACACCGAGACCGCCGTGGCGAATGGCGGCCTCGAATGCAGGACGCTCGAACGGCAGCGCCTTGGCGCCAGCGAGCGCGCCCAGCATGACCGCGCTCATGACACTGCCGGTTGCCTCGGCCATGGCCGCCATGTTGAAAGCGTAAAACGTGCGAGCGGCGCTGCGACAGGCATCGATCAGCGCCGTCTCGTCGACTCGGCCATCGGTCAACGCCGTCTTCTCCGTCATGGAAAAGACGCGGTTGGTGGAGGTTAGAAGCGTTGTGCGGTCGGGCGTCACCAGTCCGCGCTGGATCGCACGCCCGGCCTCCATCAGTTCTGACGCGACGACGATGTCGACCTCGCCCGGCATCGGCATCAATGCCATTACAGGTTCACGGTCATGAAAGCACAGCGCCTTGGGAAACAGCTCCAGATAGTAAATGGTGGCCCCGGTGCGCTGGGCGACGCCGGGAATGGAGGTGAGCTGCGCGAGATAGCCTCCGGCCTCGGCCATCGCAACGATCCAATCAGCGAGCACGCCGCCCCCTTCGCCTCCCATGGCAAGGATCGCGATCGAGATCGGTCTTACACGTTGGGGAAATTGCGCATTCATTTGACGCTGCTCTGTTGTCTCCGTGCGCGGTGAAGCGTCAGGCGGATACGAGTTGGCGTTGGGTCAGCCGTTTCTGCAGGAATCCGATGATGGCGTTACGGACCCGCGCCTTGAAGCGGTCCCAGCCGCTCGGGTTGCTGATGATCGATGCCCGATAGAAGGAGGGACATAACACGGCGGCGTGCGCGACCTCTCCGCATAGCCCACACCCGACACAGGAATTGATCACCTTGGTGATCGGATCACTGCGCAAAGGGTCTGGATTGGGGGCGACCGTGAGGGAGGGGCAGCCGGACAGCCTGATGCAGGAATGATCCCCGGTGCAGGTGTCGGGGTCGACGCCGAAGCGCTCGCGCACCACCCGCTTGCCCGCCTTCAGCGCCTTGTTCATCAGCGGCCGCACGCGACGCTGTTTGTTGAGCATGCATTCCGACTGGGCGATGATGACCTTCGGACCCTTCACAGGCGTCGTCAGCGCCTCGCGCAACGTGTCGCGCATCTTGGCGACGTCGTACGTGCGCGTGAGGGTGCGCACCCATTCGACGCCGACCCCGCGCACCGCATTTTCGATCGGATTCTTGGTGGCGCGAATGGCGTTATCGGCGCCCGACGACAATATATCCTGTCCGCCGGTCGCCGACGTGTAGCCATTGTCGACGATGATATGGACGTTGTCGGATTTATTGAAGACAGCGTTGCCGATGCTGGAGCTCAGCCCATTGTGCCAAAAGCCGCCATCGCCAATAACGGCGATTGCCCGTTTGTCGGCCTTGACGTTGAAGGCGGCGGCGCCGGCGCCGCCGAGCCCATAGCCCATGGTGGTGTTGCCGATGTTGAACGGCGGCAAAATTGAAAACAGATGGCAGCCGATATCGCAGCTTACATGGTGCTCACCGAGTTCGCGCTCAACGAGCTTCATCGCGGAGAAGATCGGCCGCTCCGGGCAACCGGTGCAGAACGACGGCGGACGTGGGTGCACTTGATCTTGCGCTGCCGCCATAGCGGCGGCGATGCGCATCTTCGCTTCGTTCGATGGCGTGGGATGCGGCAGCACGGCCAATGCGTCGGGGCGATAGGCTCGCACGAATTTGGCGAGCCCGTCGCGCACGACCCCGCCGATATATTCTCCGGCCATCGGCAGCGTGCCCTTGCCTTCGATGCGGGTGTCGATGTCGGCGCGTCGCAGAATGGTGTTGATCGCCTGCTCGATGAACTCGGGCTGGCCTTCCTCGACTATGAGAATGGCGCGCTTGTTCTCGGCAAAGCGGATGACCTCCGCATCGATCAGCGGGTAGGTGACGTTGAGGATATACAGCGGAATGCGGGAGTTCCCGAAGGCATCGGCGAGGCCGATGACCTCGAGCGCGCGCAAGGTCGTGTTGTACATGCCGCCTTGCATCACGATGCCAATGTCGGAGAGATCGCCGTCGAAGAATTCGTTGAGCTTGTGCTCGGTAATGAACTTCACCGCGGCAGGCCAGCGCTGCTCGATCTTCTCCTTCTCATGCGCGTAGGTTGCGGGCGGCAGCGAGATCCGGGCAACGTCGCGCCGCGGGGTCTCGAGCGCATCGCGCAAGGTGAACACGGGGCGGACATTGTCGGTCGTCTCAAAGCGGCCGTGGACGTGGCAGGCGCGGATTCGAAGCTCCAGCATGACCGGCGTATTGGACGCCTCTGACAACTCGAACCCCTTCTCGACTGCCTTCACGATCGTGGGCAGATTGGGCCTCGGATCGAGCAGCCAGATTTGCGATTTCATCGCGAAGGCGTGACTGCGTTCTTGAATGATCGAGGAACCCTCGCCGTAATCCTCCCCGACGATAATGAGGGCGCCGCCGGTCACCCCGCCGGATGCGAGGTTCGATATCGCGTCGGAGGCGACATTGGTGCCGACGGTCGATTTGAAAGTGACAGCGCCGCGAAGTGGATAATTCACCGATGCCGCAAGCGTGGCCGCTGCGGTCGCTTCGCTCGCGCTCGACTCGAAGTGAACGCCAAGATCTTCAAGAATATCGTTGGCGTCGTTGAGAACGTCCATCAGATGCGAGACTGGGGCACCCTGGTAGCCGGCGACGTAGGACACACCGGACTGCAGCAGGGCTTTGGTCACCGCTAAGATGCCCTCACCGCGGAACTCGCTGCCCGCTCCGAGCCGGAGTTTGCCCACTTCCTCTTTGAAAGATCGTTCGGCCATGACTCCCTCTGGGTTACTTCGAGCGCGCGTGCGACCAGGCAAGGAACGCGCCAACGGCCGCGGCATCCGGGCGATATTGATGAGGCCAAGTATAAGTTAGTGCGGACACTTTGCTAGGGCGCCTTCTACCCTTGCAGCGCTTTGGGTCTGCCTCGGTTGGACACTGCAGCGGATCAGGCTGCAAAGAGGATAACGAAGAAACGCACATTTTCCGCCTTCATTTGACCCGCTTATCGCCCGATAGGGGTCAGTATAACAGCACCGCTGAAGGGGGTGTGCATTTGGGGGTGGGCCATGCGTGACGACTGGTACTACTCGGGTCCGGAGGGGCAAAAAGGACCTGTTTCGCTGCAGCAATTGAAGAATAAGCTCGCGGCTCATCCGAACGCGGGGAATGTGTTCATCTGGCACGACAGCCTGACCGACTGGATACGGGCCGGCGATGTTGCAGAGATTTTCGCCGCAGACGACCCCTCCGACCGCATACGAGCTCCGCGCCCACTTGAGCATGAGCGCAATCCTGTTTTTCCCCGTCTCATGCTGGGCGTGGCCGTGTTGCTTGTCGGCTGCCTGCTGTTCTACCTCGGAATATCTCCTGCAACGTGGCGCGGGTAGCGGAGGCGTTTGGTTTGACGACTGAGATCGCGGAGGCTTGGCCGGGCGTGCTCTTGTTCTTCTTCGGGCTACTCTTGGCCCGGGCCACGCGATAGAAGGTCAGCGTGAAAGTAGGCGGTCGCACTTCATCGTTTTGAATGTGGTGGCGCGCTTCCAAGCAGTGTGTCCACAATCCCAGCGCGTGATGACTTGTCTTCGAGTCGTCATCTTGCCCCAGATATCGCCCGTGCGCACGCGGCCTTCGTCGCCATCTAGCGGCCTCCAGATCGCCGCCCTAAACCAAATCGCGAGGTTGATGTCGACGAAGGTCGGACACTGCTATATCAGTGCAGTCGTGCATCGATGTCTCGACAGAATGGAATCAAAGCCGTGCAGTATTCAACGCTGGTGAAGGCGAGTGTGGCTTTCCTGCTGCTGAGCACATCGGCGCGCGCGTTTGGGCTGACGGATTCCGACTACGACTACTTAACGACCCAGAATGTTCCAAGGGATAGCTCTGTCCTTCGCGGCTTGAGTCCGAAGGAGCAGGCGAGACTGCACGCGATCATAACCATTGGTGCAACCAATAACGATCCCGCGGCGCAGGCCAAAAACGTCGCCGAGGAGATCGCGGTGTACCAGAGCCATCAGCTCTGGGAACAGACGCATCCCGGCAAGCTGTGGGATGTTCCCAAGCGCTGAGCCGACATCCCAAACGTATAGCTTTGGATCTCGTGTATCGATTCCGACGTCACATGGCTAGGGAGCTGTTGGGCTTTGCGCCTCGACAATCAGGCGCTGCCCTGATGATCTTAGTGCCTGGCGGGCGGGCAGCTCAATGTAACGAAATGTGACGGCTGAAACGATCAGAACAGAGAGAACCGAACCGCCGATGAGCGGCAGAGACGAAATTTC
>Ga0308309_10002393_pt1 | contig 11208 bp, 9 predicted proteins | sample HubBroMetageWFT5_FD_192491 | JGI IMG/M metagenome (GOLD analysis project Ga0308309, IMG submission 192491) | Warmed and freeze-thawed soil microbial communities from the Hubbard Brook experimental Forest, New Hampshire - Hubbard Brook CCASE Soil... | ecosystem: Environmental > Terrestrial > Soil... | reverse complement strand
GTCGATTGATGTGCCCGCTGCAGCAGAACACTCTGGTTCCGGCGCTCTTCTCGGTACCAAGTGATTTGAACCACTCGCCGCCGCGCTGCACGATGTGCGGCATGTTGCACAGCGTCTCGACGTTGTTCACCACGGTCGGCTGCCCGTAGAGCCCTTTCACCGCCGGGAACGGCGGCTTGAGGCGCGGCTGACCTCGGAGCCCCTCCAGCGATTCGATGAGGGCCGTCTCCTCGCCGCAGATGTATGCGCCCGCACCGCCATGGACGATGACGTCGCAGTCGAAGCCGCTTCCGAGGATGTTCCTCCCGATGTACCCCGCCGCCCGTGCCTCCTCCACCGCGCGCTCGAGCAGAAGCCGCTGGTCGTGGTACTCGCCGCGGATGTAGATGAACGAGATGTTCACCTGGAGCGCGTACGAGGCGATCAGCAGCCCCTCGATGAGCTGGTGCGGGCTCTCGTCGATGAGGTAGCGATCCTTGAAGCATCCCGGCTCGGACTCGTCCGCGTTGCAGCACAGATAGCGCGGGAACACGTCCTTGGGCAGGAAGGACCACTTCATTCCGGTCGGGAACCCCGCCCCACCCCGACCGCGGATGTTGCTCGTCTTCACCTCGGCAACGAGCGTCTCCGGCGTGAACTTCTTGAACGCGTCGCGCAGACCCTGGTAGCCGCCAACACGCTCGTAGCCGTTGAGGGTCTGGAGGCCGTCCGCGCCGAAATCCTTCGTTAGCAGCCTGTACTCAGCCATGAGCGCTCGTCTGGTTGCGGGCGGTGACATCCATTGGCCGCTGCATCCTACTGAGCCGCCTTGCCGCGACGTTTCGGCTTCGGGCTCACGCTGGGGCCTGTGGTCGCGGAGGGCGACGGCTCCTTGGGAGTGGTCAGGGGCGTCTCGGCCGGTTCTGACGTCGGAAGAGCGGGCTTTGTGGTCGCGGGTCCTGTCGTCGCGGGGACCCCTCGGCGACGCGCTTTTGGCGCGTCGGCGCTGCCCCCCGCGACGCCACCCGCGTTCGGCGTCTGCTCTTCGTGCGGAGTCGGCGTGTTTCGCAGGGCGGCGAGGATCTTGTCCACTCGGTCGGGGGTCAGGTTCTCTTCAAAATGATGGTCTACCTGCATCGTGGGGGCTCCGCCGCAGCCGCCGAGGCATTCGACGGTGCTTGCCCAGGTGAATGCTCCGTCGGCGGTGGTCTCACCGGAGGCGCAGCCGAGGGTGCGCTGGAGGTGGTCGACGATCTCGTCGGCACCGCGCAGGGCGCACGAGACGTTGATGCAGACGATCACCTCGTGGCGCCCGTGGGGGTGCTGGAAGTACATCGAGTAGAAGGTCGAGACCGCCTCGACCTCGCTGGGGGTGACCTGCAGGATGCCGGCGACTTCGGTCATCGCGCCCGCGCTGATCTGGCCCTGTTCGTGCTGGACCGCCCACAGTGCCGGGAGGATCGCGCTGCGCGCGAGCGGGTAGCGATCGCGGGCACGCTCGATCGCGGTCCGCGTTGCCGCCTGGAGCGTCATCGGTCGACGTCGCCGAGCACGATGTCGATCGATCCGATCACCGCAACCACGTCGGCGATCAACTCGCCCCTGACCATGTGCGGGAGCGCGCTGAGGTTGCTGAAGGACGGCGCGCGCACCTTGCATCGATAGGGCCGGTTGGACCCATCGCTCACGAGGTAGAAGCCCAGCTCGCCGCGCGGCGACTCGACCGCCTGGTAGACCTGACCCGCGGGGACGCGCATGCCCTCGGTCACGAGTTTGAAGTGGTGGATGAGCGACTCCATGCTCGTGTTGAGCTCATTGCGCGGCGGGAGGGCGACGCGCCGGTCGGTCGTGTTCACCGGCCCGTCGGGGAGGTTCTCGAATGCCTGGGTGATGATCTTCAACGACTCACGCATCTCCTGCATGCGCACCAGATAGCGGTCGTAGACATCGCCGGTACGCCCTATCGGGACGTCGAAATCGAAGTGGTCGTACGAGCTGTACGGCTGAGCCTTGCGGAGGTCGTAGGCGATCCCGCTACCGCGCAGCACCGGCCCCGTCGCACCGTACGCCATCGCGTCCGCGGGGCTCAGGGTGCCGAGTCCGACGGTCCGCTGCCGCCAGATCGGGTTCTTGGTGATCAGCAGCTCGTGCTCGTCGATCAGCTTCGGGAAGGTCTTGATGACCGCTGCCACCATCTCGTAGAACGGGTCGGGGACATCCGCGAGCAGGCCACCGACGCGGATGAACGACGTGTGCATGCGCACACCGCTCACCAGCTCGTTGATGTCGAGGAGCTTCTCGCGATCGCGCCACGCGTACACGAACGCCGTGGTGGCGCCAAGGTCGAGCGCGCTGGTGCCGTACCAGAGCAGGTGGCTCGCGAGCCGGCAGAGCTCGCACATGATCACGCGCAGGTACTGACCGCGCGGCGGCACCTCGATCCCGAGGAGCCTTTCGACGGCCAGCGAGAAGCCAAGATTGTTGAAGAGCGGCGACAGGTAGTCCATCCGGTCCGTGTACGGGATGCACTGCTGATACGTGTGGCGCTCGAAGTCCTTCTCGAATCCGGTGTGGAGGTAGCCGATGTCGGGACGGCATTCGCGCACCACCTCACCGTCAAGGTTGAGCACCAGGCGCAGCACCCCGTGGGTCGAGGGGTGCATCGGTCCCATGTTCAGTTCCATGGTGCTGTCGCCGATCTCGACTAGATCGATTGCGTCCAGCCCGGCCTCGATGCCGAGCAGCTCGCGGCCTGCCTCGTATTGCTCGCTGAGCGGATCGAGGCCGGCGGTCGGCGTGCCGGGAGGCGGCAGCGCGGTCACCGTGAGCCTCCGGGCATGTCCCGTGGACGCTCCTGCGCCGGCAACGCCCACTCGACGTTGTGGGTGAACGCGATCGGCTCGCCGAAGGATGCGTAGTCCTTTCGGAGCGGGTGACCGTCCCAGTCGGTCGGCAGCAGGATCCGTTTGAGGTCGTGATGACCGGTGAAGGTGATCCCGATCAGGTCGAAGCACTCGCGCTCGTGCCAGTCCATGCCGGCGAAGACTCCCTCCAGGGTCGGCACGTTGGGATCGTCCTCGGTCACCTGGACAATGAGCCGGCAGACGTCGTTGTACTGCAGCGAGCGGAGCATGTAGACCACGTCGAACCTCGGCTCCGCGGGCTCGCGGTCGGGCCAGTCCACGGCGGTGACGAAGACCGGTGTCGTGTAGGCGCCGTCCGGGTGATCGCGCAGCAACGTGCAAACGGCGACCACGTCGGCACGATCGACCCACACGGTCACCTCGCCGAAGCCGTCGTCGCGACGGCGCACCGAGGCAGGAAGCTCCCGCTCGAGGAGGTCCACGGCCCGCGCCCCGCTCATGGGCGATCCCACGGCGGTCGTGGCACTACCCGAGCAGCGAGCCGGGGAGTTCCCCGGCGATCTTCTTCTGCAGCTTCATGACCGCGTCCAGCAGCCCCTCCGGGCGCGGCGGGCAGCCCGGGATGTAGACGTCGACCGGAACCACCTTGTCGACGCCCTGAACGATCGCGTAGTTGTTGAACATGCCGCCACTCGAAGCGCACGCGCCCATGCTGATGACCCACTTCGGCTCCGGCATCTGGTCGTAGATGTGCCGGAGTACCGGCGCCATCTTCTGCGAGACGCGACCCGCGACAATCATGAGATCCGACTGGCGAGGCGACGCGCGGAACACCTCGCAGCCGAAGCGCGACATGTCGTATCGAGCGGCGCCGGTGGCCATCATCTCGATCGCGCAGCATGCGAGCCCGAAAAGCGCCGGCCAGAGCGAGCTGTACCGGCCCCACTGAATGACCTTGCCGAGGGTCGTCGTGACGAACCCGCTCTGCAGTGCGGTCCGTTCCGCCGCTCCGGTGCGGGGCAGGGCGATGGTCCCGGCATCTGCACCGGCGAGAAGGATGCTCCTGCCCGGGGCGCTCGGAACGACGAGTTCGTTGTTCAATCCCATCGCAATGCTCCCTTGCGCCAGACGTACAGCAGTCCGACCAGCAACGTCGCGATGAAAATACCCATCTCGACGATGCCGAAGACCTTGAGCTCGCGGACGATGGTCGCCCACGGGAAGAGGAAGATCGATTCGACATCGAAGATGATGAACAGCATTGCGGTGACGTAGAAGCTCACCGAGAATCGGCGCCGGGCGCTTTCCCGCGGCACCATCCCGGACTCATAGGGGAGATCCTTGGTTGGGGAGGGACGCTTCGGCCCGAGCGCCGCGTTGAGCAGCTGTGCCAGCACAGCGAACGCCGCGCAGATGCCGAAGAAGAAGAGGATCGGCGCGTAGCCCGACAGCATCGCGGCCGATCGTAACAAACGGTCCGCGACTGGCGAGCCGGCGCGCCCGACAGCGCTAAAAGCAGCCCCTCGCGGCTGTCGGGGCATGACGCCGGCCGGTGCACAACCGGGTCGTGGCCGGTCTCGGCCAGTTCGGGAGCCAGGATGAGCGATCTCGCTGCCGCTCGATCGGTCGCGGGGCGACTTTAGTAGGCTTCGGCTCGTGACTGCGACAGCTATCGACAGGCCGCCCCTACAGGACAATCTCACCGAATCAGACGCCCGGACTCGCGCCGCGCTGCTGTCCAACCTCTCGTACGAGGTCTCGCTGGTGCTCAGCGACGATCCCCACGCGGCCACCTTCCAGAGCGCAACGACGATCGTTTTCGACGCCGCTCACGAGGGCTCGGAGACGTTCATCAACATCGCGGCGCGATCGATCGACGAATGCACGCTGAACGGCAAGCGCCTGACTTCGGCGCAGCACGGGTTCAACGGCAACGTGCTCTGGCTTCGCGGCCTGCGTGCCGGATCCAACCGCCTGTCGGTGATCGCGCAGTGCGAGTACCAGCACACCGGCGTCGGCCTGCACCGCCTCCGCGACCCGGTGGACGGCGAGGTCTACGTCTACACCCATTTCGAACCCTTCGACGCGCACAAGGTGCTGGCATGCTTTGATCAACCGGACCTGAAGGCGGGCGTGACCATGAGCGTCACCGCGCCGAGCGCATGGCGGGTCTGCGGGAACGGGCGCGTGCTACGAACCGAGCCGCGAGGTGCCCTGAAGACCTGGCACTTCAACACGACTCCGCCGCTTCCCCCTTATCTGATCGCGGTCGTCGCCGGCAAGTACCACATCGTTGAGCGAATGCACCGCGACATTCCGATGGCGCTGTGGTGCCGCGAGTCACTTGCCAGCTGGGTGGATGCCCAGGCCGACGAGATCTTCGATATCACCGCCGCCGGCCTCGATTTCTTCGACAGGTACTTCGGACTGAAGTATCCGTTCGACGAGTACAACCAGCTGTTCGTCCCCGAATTCAACATGGGCGCCATGGAGAACCCGGGCTGCGTCACCTTCAACGAGGCGTACATCCATCGCGGTCAGGCCAGCGAGGCGCAGCTGCAGCGACGCGCCGAGACGATCCTCCACGAGATGGCGCACGTGCATGGCTTCGGCGACGTCACCACCATGCGCTGGTGGGGCGACCTGTGGCTCAACGAGACCTTCGCGACCTACATGGCAAATCTCGCCATGGAGAAGTCAACCCGCTTCACCAACGCCTGGGTCGACTTCGCCAACAGCGTCAAGTCGATCGCCGCACGTCAGGACCAGCTCGTCACCACCCACCGCATCGCCGACCACGTTCCCGACACCGTGTCGGTGCGCCAGAACTTCGACGGGATCACCTACCACAAGGGCGCGTCGGTGATGCGACAGCTGGTCGCGTGGGTCGGTGACGAGGCGTTCATGCGCGGCGTGCAGGACTATTTCAAGCGGTATCGCTGGGGCAACGCGGACCTGCAGGAGTTTCTGGACTGCCTGCGCCGCGCCTCCGGACGCGACCTCACCCAATGGGGCCAGGACTGGCTGCAGACCACGGGGTTGAACACGTTCTACGCCCACCTGTCCGAGCAGAACGGCCGCTACACGGCGTTCTCGGTCGAGCAGACCGCGATCCCGGCGCATCCGACGCTGCGCGCCCATCGGGCGGGAATCGGGCTCTACGACAGCGACTCCAAGGGAGTCCTGCGCCTCCGGCGCCGCGTCGAGACCGACCTGACCGGCGCGATCACCCCGATCAACGAGCTGGTGGGCGAGCGCGTCTGCGATCTCGTCCTCCTCAACGACGGCGATCTCACCTTCGCCAAGCTGCGTTTCGACGAGCGGTCGCTGGCGACGCTCAAAGCCGACCTCTCCAATCTCGCCGACCCGCTCGCGCGAGCGCTCTGCTGGGCGGCGTTGTGGGATCTCACCCGCGACAGCGAGATGCCCGCTCGCGAGTTCGTCGAGCTGGTGGCCCGGCATGCTCCCGCCGAGAAGGATTCACTGCTGGTGGAGCGGGTCACGAGCCAGGCGCGCGCGGCGATCGACCTGTACGGGGACCCCGCCAACCGCACCACCGCCCGGGAGCGGCTCCACCAGGTCGCCGTCGCGCAGGTCAACAGCCCGTCCCTGGCGCCTGAGTTGCACCTGATCTGGTCGCGCATCCTGGTGACCACCGCGGCGTCGGAGGAGTCGCTCGCGCAGATCGCCGCCATCCTTGACGGCAAGGAGAGCATCCCCGACGCCGCGCTGGACACAGACCTGCGCTGGCTGATCATGGGACAGCTTGCCGAGGAGGGGAAGGCTGACGTCGCCATGATCCAGGCGATCATGGCCTCCGATCCAAGCGACATCGGTCGGCGCCGTGGCATGGCCTGTCTCGCCGCGCGGCCGACCGCGGCCGCCAAGGAGGAAGCCTGGCAGCGGGTCGTCGACGCGAATGCACCGCTGCCCAAGGCCTGGAAGGGAGCCACCGACGGCGAGCTCTCCATTGCCTCGCTGGCAGCGATCCTGCGTGGTTTCCATGTCGGCTCGGTCGGGGTCGGCGGCATGATGGCCCATGGACCGAGACCGGAATTGCTCCGGCCCTACGTTCAGCGCTACCTCGATGCGCTCCCCGCGATATGGGCCGAGCGCACCATCGACGAAGCCGAGGCCTTCACCGAGTGCCTCTACCCAAGCCACCTGGTCGACGATCAGGTGGTCGCGAAGATCGATCTCGCCCTCGAAAGCGGTGAACTCCCGAGTCCGGCCGTCCGGATCCTGCGCGAAGGACGCGACAGCACACTGCGGGCTCAGCATGCCCGCGAGGTGGACCGAGCCGCCGGGGCTTAGCTGGCGGCGCCGCTCAGCAGGGCGCCTGCTTCATCGTCCTCGTAGCCACACGGGCTGCCGGAGGGCTGACCCTCGGCGCTGAGCCGGTCGTAGATCGCAGCGAGGCGGTCGACTGCGCGATGCCACGTGAAACGTCCGGCGCGGCGTCGCGCCTCGTCGCCCATCTCAGCCTTGCGAACCGGGTCGTTGAGCACGTCGGCGATGGCGCGGGCGTAGTCCTCCGGATCATGGCCCTCGACGAGATAGCCGGTCACCCCATCTTCCACCACCTCGCGCAAGCCACCCACCGACGCGGCCACGACGGGAGTGCCGAGGGCCTGCGCCTCGAGGGCGACGAGTCCGAAGCTCTCGGTCAGCGACGGGACGACGCAGACGTCCGCCATCGCGTAATACATCGCGAGTCGCTCGTGCGGCACCGCGCCCACGAAGCGAACGTGTTCGCCAAGTCCAACGCGCGCGGCATAGCGCTCGAGGCGGCGTCGCTCTCCGCCACGCACGTCACCGGCACCGTCACCGCTGTCGTCGCCTGCGACGACCACCACGAGGTCCGCAAAGTCCTCGTGAGCCCTGAGCCGGGCCGCGGCGTCGAGCAGGATCTGCGCGCCTTTGAGTGGCTCGAGCCTGCCGGCGAACAGTGCGATCCGCGCGCCATCGAGGCCAAGCCTCCGGCGCTCATCCGAGCCGTCGTGCTCAGCAAACAGGCGTGGGTCAACCCCGGGCTGAGCCACGCAGATCCGGTCCCTCGACGCGTGGTACAGCCTGATGAGGTCCTTTGCCTCCGCCGCGCTCGCTGCAACCAGCCGGTCTGCCTGAGCCACCAGCTCGCCCTCGGCCTGCGCACGGATCGCGTCGAGCGGCAGGCCGGCGCGAGCCTTGGTCAGGGACAACGTATGGAATGACTGCACCCACGCCACACCCCAGGCCTCACGAAGCCGGCGGCCCACCAGACCGCCGTGCCAGTAGTGGCCGTGGATTGCCCGATACGAGCGTCGCTCGGAGACCGCGTGCCGGATCGTGGCGTCGCTGAACTCGTCGAGGAGCGCGCTCACGTCCTCCTTGCGAATCGGCTCAGGTGGGCCGACGGGAAGCCGCACCAGCCTGCTCAACGGCGCGATCAATTCCTCGTCAGGACCGGGGCCATCGCGGCGAACAAACACGTCGGTCGGCACCCCGCGCAGCGAGAGTCCCTCGCACAGCCTGCGAATGGCGAGGTTCATACCCCCGTTCTCGCCGCTTCCCAGATCCGAGAGAGGGGACGCGTGCACGGAGATGACCGCAACCGCACGCGAGCCCTGACGCATGGCCTCAAGTGTACCCACCGGCCCCTTGACGAATCCGCCGGGACCCGGCGCATACTCGACGGCCACAACTGAATAACGCTCCGGGTGACGGGAAGCCGGTGAGAATCCGGCGCTGTCGCGCAACTGTGAGCGGGGAGCCGGCGGCCATCGTGCCACCGGGAGAGTGATCTCCCGGGAAGGCGGCCGTGTTCGGCGTTGATCCGCAAGCCAGGAGACCGACCCGAGGCGTCGACCTCCACCCCCGCGCACGACGGGAGGAAGCCTCATGCGGCGAGGACAACTCCGGCAAGGGTGGAGTCCCCGTCGCCGCGTGGGGTGCCGACATGGGCAGGACCAGGAGGGTCGCCGCACTGGCGACCGCTGGAGCGACAGGCGCAGCGCTGCTCGCCTTCGCCATCGGGTCAGGCAGCGCAGCCACGCAGGTGGATCCCGCCTCCAGGGCCATCCAGTACCTGCAGGGGCAGCAGTCGGGGAGTGACGGGTCGATCCCGGCGGGACCGAGCACCGCCGCGGTCAGCGAGGAGTACGCGATCGGGGCCGCCGCAGCCGGCTACGACCCCAGCGCCCTGCGTCACGGCTCCGGCCCGTCGGTGATCGCCTATCTCGCCGCTCATGCCGCCGCCGCCTGCGGCTCCGCGGGCGCCTGCGGAGAGCTCGTCCAGGCGATCGCCGCCGCCGGACTCAATCCCGCCTCCTTCGGCGGCGTCGACCTGCTCACCACCCTGAACGGCTTCTACGCCACCGGCACCGGTGTCTTCGGCAACGGTGAGGCGTTCACCGAGACCCTCGCCATCCAGGGGCTGGTCGCCGCCCATCAGCCGGTGCCGGCGGCGGCGCTCCACCGTCTCGTGACCGCTCAGGACAGCGACGGCGGCTGGGATTTCCTGCTCATCAAGAACGATCCCAACGGGCCCACCAACTTCGACACCAGCGACACCAACTCCACGGCCATGGTGCTCATGGCCCTGGACGCCGCCGGGGTGCACACCCGGGATCACGCCGCGCTGACCTGGCTGCACACCCAGCAGGACGCTGATGGGGGCTTCCCCTACCAGGCCGGTGCCGGGACCGATCCCGATTCCACCGCGCTCGTCCTCCAGGCACTGCTCGCCACCGGCCAGAACCCCGAGGCGCCCGCCTGGGCGCCCGGCGGGCACGGTCCTCTCGCCCGGCTGATCGCCTCCCAGAACAGCAATGGCGGCTTCACCTTCCCCGGCAACCCCGCCCCCGATCCCTTCACCACCGCTCAGGTCCCTCCCGCGCTCGAGCGCGCCGCCTACCCGCTCAGCTGCGGAAGCGCGCGGTGCTTCCAGCCGGGATCGACGCTGCAGGGGACGTCTCCGACCCCATCGCCCACGGCCACCCGCCGGCCCCAGCCGTCCGCGACCCCTCGCCCGGTCGACGGCGTCGGGCCGCCGGCTCCCTCGCCGCTCGGGGCGGTGCTCGGGGTTGGCGCAATCCCGACACCCTCGGCAACCGGGGCCGGCGAGGCTACGCCGCCCGTCCCGAGCCCCTCGGCGAGCGCGCCGCCTCAAATCTCGACCACGCCTGCACACAGCGACGCGTTCCCGATGGCAGGGGTCTACCTCGGGGCTGCACTGGCGGCAGCCATCGTCGTGGTCGTTGTCGCCCTCTCCGCTCGACGCAGGCGTCGCGCGTGAGGCCGGCATGATCCGAGTCCTCTTGCGGGTGGTGCTCGCCCTGCCGCTGCTTGGCGCCGGGATGGGGGCCGTGACGAGCGTTGCCGGTTCGGGACCGGCCACACCGCTGTGCGCCCAGGCGGCATCGCTGCACCACGTCGGGATCGTCGTGGAGCACGGGGATGGGCAGGTCATCCGCCGCTGTGTCGGATTCGACACCGCCACAGCGACAGCGCTGGCCGTGCTGCAGGCCAGCGGGCTCGAGGTGGGCATCTCGTCATACGGCGGAGGTCTGGGCGCAGCGGTCTGCCAGATCGACAATGAGCCCGCGACCTACCCACCAGGCTGCTTCACTGCCTCGGGTTCCTACTGGGTCCTGTTCGTCTCGCGCGCCGGTGGTGCCTGGGCCACCTCGGATCTCGGCGTATCGAGCGAGACGGTCGCCGGCGGCGACGGCATCGGCTTCCGGTTCGATCCGCAGACCGGCGCCGACCCACCGCCCGCGTCTCCGGCCGGCACGTGCCCGGCATCGACGCCACCGCCGGCGCGGACGCCGGCGGCCTCGGTTCGGCCGACCGCTGCCCCGCGCGCATCCTCCTCGACACCCTCGGCACCTCCATCGCGCTCAGCCCCCACACCTCCAAGCGCAACCCCCACCGCGGGGGTGCTCGGGGTTGCCACACCGGCGGCGAGTCCGGGTGCGATCGGATCGTTGAGGCGCCCTGACTCCCCGCCCGGGATCAATGTCGGGCTGCTGCTCGCGGCGGTAGGGTCTGGAGGCCTGCTCGGGCTGCTCGCGATCCGAATCCTGGGGAGGCGCGCCGTATGAACCCACGAGCTCTCGCCGCCTGGTCGCTCTCGGGAATCACGATCGCGCTGGCTTCGGGCAACCCTGTGTACCGCGCGCTGGCGCTGCTCTGCGCCGTCAACGTGCTCGTCGCGCTGCGCCGTCCCGAGGTGTCGCTTCGAGGCCTGAGCATCGCGCTGGTCGTCGCCGGGCTGATCGCGATCGCCGTCACCACGCTCGCGAGTCACACCGGTGATCACGCGTTCCTGGTGCTGCCGTCCGCGATCCCCGTGCTCGGCGGTTCGCTGACTGTCGAGGCCGCG
>Ga0308309_10002392_pt1 | contig 11210 bp, 11 predicted proteins | sample HubBroMetageWFT5_FD_192491 | JGI IMG/M metagenome (GOLD analysis project Ga0308309, IMG submission 192491) | Warmed and freeze-thawed soil microbial communities from the Hubbard Brook experimental Forest, New Hampshire - Hubbard Brook CCASE Soil... | ecosystem: Environmental > Terrestrial >... | reverse complement strand
GGGAGGCCCCAACTTCTTTGTTGATCTCACGCTGTTCGATACGCCGACGCCAGCCTGGGTCGAAAAAGGAGACACTGTGGATTGGTCGGACGAGAGGCTGCGCATGAATGTTTCATTCGCTCCCATTCTAGGCTTCGGGCCCGTGAAACATGTCGAGGGTGGTCCGCTCGGGATCCGAGATGGACTTCAGATCGCACAGGACTTGACCCAAGACCCTCATATACTCAGCAGGTTGCGTGCTGCTCGAAAACGTGGCTAAGCCCCCGTGTCCGAATCTCGCAGGGTATCTGCATAGTGTAATGATTACGCAAGAATCCTTGACCATAAGGACCCAGCGTCTCGGATTGCTAACACCTTTTGAAGCAGTAACATTGCAGGCGTCCGAATTATATTGACTTTTTCTCATACAAAGGGTAGTATGCGTGTATGAATGATCGTCTTACGAGGCATAAGACAGTGGCTAGGGGCACGTCTTCACGCCGAAAAGAGCGAGTAACAGTTTCACTGTCGCGGGATTCGGCGGATTACGTCAGAAAGTTTAGCGCAGAAGCAGATGAGCATGTTAGCACAGTCTTAGAGGGCATGATTGAGGATTTTAGACGCGCCAGAGAATTGGCACTACTGAATGCAGGCATCACGGCCTTTTATGATTCCTTGCCCGATCCGGTTATGCAAGAACAAGCCGCGTGGGGCACAGTAGGAGCGGCTGGACTTGCTGGGATCTTCGAATCTGAAGTCGAGCCTACTGCTTCAGAGACAGTCCACTCTGGAGATTGAGTGAGTTCACTACCACCTCCACTTCCAAGGCCGAGTCAGGGGGAGATTTGGATAGTAAAACTTCCCGTAGAGCCCCCTGACAAAGGCCGTCGTTTCGTAATAGTTGTGTCCAGCGATGCTCAAAACCACCACCCTCGCGCCGCTACGGTTCTTGTTGTTCCCCTGTCGACGACACTCTCTAACTCGCCCTGTATGCAATTGAAACCTGGAGAAACCGGATTGGCGGAGACATCCGAAATATGGGCGAATGGCATTACAACGATTCGCAAAGCAGACCTCCTGCCCCCGCGAAATCAACTCCGTAAACTCAATCGCGCGACCGTATGCCAGATAATGAAATGCGTAATCCGCTCAGTTGGGATACTTCCGAGCGAGATCGCCTAGCTTGATGAGCAGCGGCTTTTTGTGTTCGTGGTCGCTTATCGACGCTCGCCTAACCGGCCCGAATTCACGCGCAGTCAAAATCGGCCTCAAAATCGAAGAAGTTCTTTAGCTGGAACAGAGTCGAGACGGAGTGAATTACAGTTCACCGAGGGAGGCCGAACTAGAGTGCACACAAAGAGAGTCATAAATACCAAAAGAGACACGGGATGACGGGTATCGCTGGATTGTCTATCACTGGCTGTAAAACGCCTCAGTTCCGTCCTCGGTGAACTGGAGTTCACACCAAGGAGAGTCAATAGGCAACTGTTCGTCTCATGCTGCGGGGTGAATTCTAGTTCGTCCCTACCTTGGATGCTCCTTTTCCCAGTCCTCGAAGATCTGATGCCACAGAAAGATATAATCATTGCTCGTTTGACTGCCATCCGCTCCAAACCTCTTTACCGTGCGAATGAAGCCTTTCTGTTCGAGCGTCCTTAGGTGTTTCTGAGTCTGACGCTCGCCCAGCCCAACCTCCTCTGCTAATGTTTCTACTGCTGGCCAGCATCGGCCATCTCTCCCCGCATAGCGACATAAACGCCCAAAAACTAGTTTAGCTCCTGCGGGCAACTTTTTCCTGCGTGCCATGGCTTCTGGTATCGGCAGAAAATTGAACCGTTTCCACGGATTGAACGGCTCGCCGACCTTGGAGCGCGTCGAACTGTAATCATTACACTCTCCGATCACTCGGTGATCGTGCGACTGTTCCGGAAGACCGATGTCCTGCGAATAGTGAGCCAAGTTCCCAAAGTTGAAGGTTTTCGGCTTAGGGCTTTGGGTCATGGCGGATGCTCCGATCGACTCGGCAGCCTAATTCGGAAGGTTTGAGAGTTTCAGACTTGCGGATGTAAATTACACGGCCAGCTTCGTACTTAAGTTCCACTGAGCCATAGAACCGAGCCTCTTCGAGCTGACGGAGCAGCTGGACTAGCTCGTTCATACAATCCCTCTGCACCCGCTATAAGAGCGGGATCGCCCGCTTATGGGTGTGTCACGCTGCATCGCTGTCTCTGCACGTTACGGGGGACGGTTGGTCAGCCCTAAGGAATGCCTGAAGGGCACGGACCTCGATTACAGTGCGGCGACCAAGCTTCCTGTGGGGAAGAAGTTTCGCCGCAATGTAGTTCTGAATGGTGCGAGGCGAGACGCTCAACATCTGCGCCGCCTCACGAACATCCACCGCGAGTTTGCCGGATTGCGATTCCATACTGCTGATTCCTCCAGTGCGCGCCAAGGATCGTGGGAACGTGCACTTGCGCAACCGTGCCCTAGCGTGCTTTCCGTGTAAAGTTTCGAGATTGAACTGAATCTTGGTTTAGGCTTGCTTTTACTGTATGAAACCGGATGCTTCACCACTGTTAACATCCGCTAAATCAGAAGGTTAACGTCTTTTGAAGATGAGTACAGGTTGTCCTGGGCGTGAAACGTTCCCTGCGGGCAGGCCACGATGCCCACGTCGGGCCCGAATTATGCAAAATCGCTCCAGGTCGAGCGTAATCATTACATCGGTGGGCCTCTTCTCGGGTCACGACTGATCAGTTTCATAGCTTGCTGCGATCTTACAGCTTGACAATAACCTAGCGTTAGGTTAAATCGAATACATGGTGAAGGGTAGTGAGGCGGCGCGAGAGTTAGCAAGAAGAAGTATTGCCGCGCGACGCCGCAAGTGGGGCAATGAGGGCTTCCGCAAACGGATGCGGGCATGGGGCAAGCTCGGCGGGCGTCCGCCGAAGAAGGAAGGCAAACAATGAATACTGACCTAGCAACCCAATTGCAGCCAAAGGCACAAAGGGCGCGCGAATCCGCCAAGGTTCGCGGAGTTTACGAGAAAATCCCTGGCTCGGGCGTCTGGTGGATTCGCTACGCGGACACGACGGGCCGTCTTCGGCGCGAAAAGGCCGGTGCAAAGAGTTCCGCGCACACTCTGTATCGCAAGCGTAAGACGGAGGCGCTGCAAGGAAAGAAACTACCGGAGAGCCTCCGCACGCCGATGGTGAGCTTTGCCGAACTAGCGCACGACGCGCTCGTGTATTCCAGGACGCACAAGCGCAGTTACGAAAGCGACGCTATCCGAATGCCCCGGCTTCTGGCAGCCTTCCGCGAGCGTCCTGCCGATTCCATTACCCCGCAAGACCTTGAGCGCCACTTGAACCAAACTGCCGAGGAAGGCGGCTGGAAACCAGCAACGGTGAATCGCTATCGGGCACTGATCTCGCTTGTGTTCCGCCTCGGAATCGAAAATGGCAAAGTGAAGGAAAATCCCGCAAGGCTGGTGAAGCACCGGCTTGCCAACAATACGCGCACCCGATGGTTGGCCCCCGAGGAAGAGGCCCGCTTGCGCGCTGTCATCAGTTCGGCCTGCCCGGAGCACGCGCCTGAGTTAGACTTGGCCCTGAACACCGGGCTGCGCCGAGGCGAAATGTACGGCCTTACCTGGGAGAACGTGAACCTCTCCCGGCGCGTACTCACTATCCCTCGTTCGAAGAATGGCGAGACGCGTTATGTCCCGCTCAATTCTCCGGCTCTCGCTGCGTTCGCTGAATTGCGGAAGCGTGGCGACGGCACAGGAGCGGTAGCCCGCAACCTTCAAGGCGAGCCGCTGGCCGGGCCTCGGCATTGGTTCGAGCCTGTCATCCGGAAAGCGAAGATTTGGGGCTTCTCGTGGCACTGTCTGCGGCACACGTTCGCGTCACGTTTGGTGATGGCCGGGGTAGACCTACGAACCGTTCAGGAGCTTATGGGCCACAAGAGCATCGCCATGACAGTGCGGTACTCGCACCTGACGCCGAAGCACACCTTGGCCGCTGTGGAGCGCCTCGCCGGGGACGTTTCAGCGACTCCAACTGACACCACAACTAGCACCAGCGTCTTTGATGGGATTAAAACTGAATCCGCCATTGTGCAATAATCCCTTTCCACGCATGATGATATGAGCTTCTGCTGGGGCGTGGTCCAATTGGTAGGACGCTGCACTGTTAATGCAGACGGTGGTGGTTCGAATCCACCCGCCCCAGCCATTCTCCATTTTTCACGCGCTGGAAGATCAGGGCTTTCTATATGTGGGATCAACACTTGCGGCATCAATTTTGCAGTTCGAAAGTGCAATACGACTCCTCAGCTTTGAGAAGTGGCCCCTCTGGCTCTTGTTTTGAAAGTCGTCGGGAGTGCTAGCCGCTAATGCGGGTCCGGCGGCCAGCCTCTCTTCGATAAAGTGGGAAAGATGCTTCCCGCCTAGCTTCTTTGCGACTGCTTTCTTTGTTTTCTTGTTTGCCAGGGTGTTTTTCCTTTTGCACGAGTGTGTACAAGCGTTCCATGCGCCGGCGATTGCAGCGGTCTGAGAGCACTGCCGCACTACTCCTTTGGCGTAACGGCCGAGTAGTGACCGGTGATGCTTGCGCTTTGCAATATGTGTCCCGTCTTCCCAGCTTCTACTAACGTGCGGAAGAGCGTCTCGCCAAAGGGAGGAAAATCCTTCGAACCCTCCGGAAGTTTAATTTCTTCGTCAAGCGTGTAGACCGTAAGAACGTACTCGTGGGTCTGCGGAATTGCATTCGTTGGCGGGCACGGACCGTCGTACCTCTGCTCAAACGTAAAATCGTTTGCGACTTCCTGGCCCGCCGTGCTTCCGACGACTCCTGCGTTCTCCAAGAGCCCTGGCGGATCGGGGGGGATGTTGTACATGCCCCAATGAGTTATGGCCGCTGTAATGTCGTATAGGATCACAACAAGAGTTTTAGTGTTCGGACTGGCCCCGGTCCAGGAAACGTCCGGCGATTGATCCATGCCCGATCCTCCGTTCGGGGCGCAACCGCTAACGTTATAAATCATGCTATTTGGTAGAGTTTCGCCGTTCTTCATGGTCATGCTCGTTATGGCGAATCCGGACTTTGAAGAGTCTTCCTTAGCGCCCTGGTTTTCTTGTCCGCCCAGCTGAAACGGAATGGCCAGCAGGGCAACTAAAGCGATGGCGGTGAATCTCCTCTGGACGGCTGGACTCATGGTTTCTCCCTTGATGTTGGTCTGTGCGGCGAAATCCAAACGCCTCTTGGCGCTAGTCCGCCGCGAGATCACGGCAAAACTAGTTTCCTGATTCGAAAAAGACAATGATCGTGGGCAGAGATTCTTATTAGTGAACGATGAGGTTCTATGTCGCTGAAACTTAAGGCCTTACTTCAGATGAAGTTGGGAGTTTTTCATCTACTCGCGAAGATATTCAAACGGATGGTACAATTCGCCTCACTAAGCCTTTTGGAGTCTTCATGGCTTCACCGGCCCCGGCTCCCTCGGTGATTCGTTTCGGCGCTTTCGAACTGCACGCCGCAAGCGGTGAACTGCGCAAAGCCGGCATATCGCTGAAGATCAGTCCGCAGCCATTCCGAGTTCTGACGCTGCTTGTCGAGCGGCCTGGGCAAATCGTGACCCGGGAAGAAATTCGGCGTTGTCTCTGGAGTGACAACACGTTTGTCGATTTCGAGCTTGGCATCAACTTCTGCGTGAAGCAAATTCGCGACGCGCTCGCCGATGATGCCGAAAGTCCCCGGTACGTTCAAACGCTCCCACGTCGCGGCTATCGCTTTATTGCAGCCGTGGCTACTGCCGATGCTGAAAAGTCTGCTGTTCCGGCTGCTGGGGAGCTAACCAAAGCGGATGCCGGAACGAGCGTATGGCCTTCTTCTCACCATGACATTCATATTCCGCCGTCTCCTTTCCCCGCGACGCGTACCGCCGCCCGGCCAAAATGGGGTTCCACGGCGCTCCTTATCGCGCTCCCTATTCTCGCGGTTCTGACAGCCGGCACTGTTTTCTATTACCGTGGCAAGTCGAAACTCGCGCAAAAGGACACCATCGTCCTGGCCGATTTTGCTAACACTACCGGCGACCCGGTATTCGACGCTACGCTGCGGCAAGGGCTCGCAGTGGAGCTCGAGCAGTCTCCATAGGTCTTGGCGAGCTTCGCGTCGAACTCCAGTTGAATCCAACAAAGAAAGCCGCTTTCGCTCAAATAGTGAACGAATATCTCGCGCTAAATCGTTTCGCCGAGGCCCAGTTGGCCGCTGAGCAGGCATTCGCGAAAGATCCCGATTATCCGCGACTGCGACTCTTGCTCTACGAGCTTGCCTTCTTGCAAAACGATGCCGAGGGGATGAAGCAGCAGACTGTCTGGTCAACCGGCAAGTTAAGGACCGAAGCAGCAATGCTAAGCCTAGAGGCGAATACGGCTGCGTACTTCGGACGGCTGGGAGAGGCCCGGGAATTCTCGCGCCGTGCCTTTGCTTCGGCAAAGCGCGACGACACGAAGGAATCGGCGGCAGACTATGAAGGCAGTCAAGCTTTCCGAGAAGCGATGGTCGGGAACCTGAGTGAGTCCGGCAGGCGGGCAAGAGAAGGTTTGAAGATTTCGGCGGGGCGCTACGTGCCGCTCCGAAACGCTATGACACTCGTCCGCGCTCGTGAAACCGCAAAGGCGCTGACCGGCGGACCAGTTAGGCAAGCAGTTCCCCGACGATACGATCGTGCAACTGATATGGTTGCCGATGATCCATGCACAGGCCGCGCTCAACCAAAACGATGCGTTAAAAGCGATTGAAATTCTTCAGGTCAGTACTCCCTTTGAGCTGGGGACGTCCAGGCCTGACACATTTATCCCCACGTTGTGTCCGGTCTACCTTCGCGGTGAGGCCTTTCTGCTTGCTAACCGAGGCAGTGAAGCTGCGGTGGAATTTCAGAAAATTCTCGATCATCGAGGCATCGTCAAGAATGAGCTGATCGGTGCGCTTGCACATTTGCAATTGGGCCGCGCCTACGCGATGCAAGGCGACCGCGTCAAAGCCCGCGCGGCGTATCAAGATTTCCTCACGCTTTGGAAGGACGCTGACCCTGACATCCCCATTTTCAGCGCTGCGAAAGCGGAGTACGCAAAGCTGAATTAGTTTCTCTAGGCCACAGCGCGCATCGCTTATTGGCTATTGCACAGGGGTTCGTACACCTGTCCGCTTACCCACAACCGATGGAGCAGTACTGGCAGCTTTCGGGCCACGCTTGGCGGGTCGACCCTACGGTAGCAATTCCTGTGTCAGTATGGCTCCGCCCATGGAAGCCAGCACCGCGGATTCTTTCACCGCCTTGTGAGAATCCTTGGCGATCCAGAGCGTTTCCTTGTCGTCACCGCCGTCGGCCGAAGAGATCTCCACTTTATACGCGTCAAAGGTGCCGGCAGGCACCGTCACTGATTCCATGCCGGAAACATTCAACTGCATCAGCTTCACTTTTTGTTTCAGCACGTCGAAATTGCGGTAGGTCGCGCTGAAACCCTCCGCTAAAGGCAGGCACGCGATGGACTGCTTCGAGCCCGCAGCGTCAGCAAAGAGCGGTCCACCCAGATCGACAGAGATGGGCTTATCCTGTCCGTTCATGTTCATGTTGCCGTCGGCTTTGCCGCCACTGAAATTGACGTCGACCGACACAGGCCCCTGTTTCAAGCTGAGCTTGCGCGCGATCAGGGTCCCTTTTTCCATGGTCGATACCTCGGTCACCGCTCCTTGAGGAGTGTCGATCACGTCTGTGGCCACCCATGAACCGCCGTCCTCCGCGATGGTGGTCGAGACACTGAGCGCGACCTGCTGGCCCCCCGTCTCAATCTTGGCCTGATACTTGTACGTACCCGCTTCCAAGTCTCTGGCCGTCTTCGGAGCGCTCACTGAACTTGCATCAACTTTCCTGGCCAGCACAACAGTCTTAGGATCGACGGTGACTTCTTTGAGCCGCGCCATAACTTCCGGTGTTCCGTCAGTCTGGTCGCGACCGCCAAGGTACTTGGCGAAAAATATCTCCGTGGCCATGACCGAAGCCATGTTGTTCACCGGACGCGCAAACCCGTGGCCCTCGTCCGGAATTAGAATGTATTCCACGGGGAAGCCGCGGTCGCGCAGCGCAATCACAATCTGCTCGGACTCTGCATGATTCACGCGTGGATCGTTCAAGCCTTGCAGGATCAGCAGCGGCGTTTTGATCTTGCTTGCCGAAGTGAGAGGCGAACGCTCTACCAGCAGCGCCTTCCCTTCAGGCGTCGTGGGGTTTCCCATGCGCTGGTAGAACAGCTGGCGGATGGATTCCCAGTACGGCGGGATGGAATCCAGCAGAGTAATCAAGTTGGAAGGACCAACCAGATCCACCGCCGCGGCGTATAGATCCGGAGTGAAAGCTACGCCGGCCAACGTTGCGTAGCCGCCGTAAGAACCGCCAAAGATTCCCACGCGCTTGGGATCGGCAATGCCTGCGTCAACCAGGTACTTCACGCCCCAGGTGATGTCGTCCTGCATCTTGCGGCCCCATTCTTTGTTTCCGGCATCGATAAATTTCTTGCCGTAACCAGTGGAACCGCGAAAGTTCATGCTCAGCACCGCGTAACCGCGGTTGGCAAAAAATTGGGCGTATCCGTTGTAACCCCAGATGTCACGTGCCCACGGCCCGCCATGCGGGAAGATGATTGTCGGAAGGTTCTTGGCCGGCACGCCCCTAGGCAAAGTGAGGTAGGCCGGAATCTCCAGACCATCCGAAGACTTGTAGTGTACCGGCTTCATCTCCGCGAGAGCTCCACGGGGAAGTTTTTCGCGTACCTTATATTGCAGCGCGAGCTTGTGGTTTTTTCGGTCGAACAGGTAAATCTCGCCGGGCTCCGTGTCGCTACTAGCGGAAATCAGCCAGGTCTGCTCGTCCAGCGTGGCCGAATTCAGGCTCACTTCCTTGCCCGGGAACTTGTCATCCAGCCATTTGAAATCGGAGCCGAAACCTTCGTCCTTGAAGTAATAGCGCGGTTTGTCCTCTTCATACACGGTGAAAGCAAGCTCGTCGGTAACCTCGGAGAAAACCGCCTCGCCGAAATCCACTTTTTTCAGCGGATCGGATTCCACCAGCTCCGTCTTACCCGTTTCCGGATCGAACAATTCCAGAGCGGACAAGTCCATTTCCGCGCCCTTATTCGTCTCCATGTAGGCGCGCTTGCCGTCTTTCTGAAAACGGATTACGCCGCAGCTCTCAAAGACGCTGCAAAAATAAATCTTGGTGAATTTGCCGGAATCAACGCGAAGAATTTCCGTGTCACCGTTCTCCGCCGAACGCGTGGCCAGGCGCAAGTTGCCCTGCAGATCGAAGCTCCAGCCTTCGATGCGCTCTGTGTTCTTGCGCATCAGCGTCTTCTCGCCGGTGGAAATCTTCAACTTGTAGAGATCGTGCCAGGCTTTGTCGCGGTCGTTCAACCCGATGTAAACCACGTCCGGATCATTTTTGGGCACGGCGTAAAGCTGCACGCGCACGCCTTTCAGCCCGGTCAAGTCCCGCGAGGGCGGCGCCTCGGCGCCAGCCGCCGGTTTCGCGCTAGGATCGACGGCGTAGACGTTGTAGTTTTCGTCGCCGCCGTTGTCTTTCACATAGAGGATGTATTTGCCGTCACGAGTCCAGAAATATCCTGCGATCGGCCGCTTGGTCTCCGTGGTCAGCAGCCGCGCAGAGTCGAACGGTTCATTCACGCCCTTCACGTAGATATTGCGGGTGTCTTTCCACGGCTTCTGGAACGCCAGAAACTTCCCGTCAGGGGAAAGTTGCGCGCCCGCGATTTCGGGATTGCCGAAAATTAACTCGCGGTCGATGATCGGCGGCAGACCGCCGGTGGGAGCATTCTGATCTTGAGTTGTCCGCGCGGGGAGCGATGAGGCGGCAAGCGCCAGGCACAACAGGCCCTTGAGTAGCGTTTTCATTAGATTATTTCCTTCTCTTCATGGATACAATTTCGGATTGGATCGCGCCTAATTCGTTCAAGATTATCGGCGCAAGAGGTCATAGCTGTCCACTCGAATTGCGATCTGAACCTCTAGGTCACCTCCGGTACGTTTGCTGCCCAACGCGCGAGACAAATTCCTGAATCGATTCGCTGGGTGGCTGACAGTTTGAGGCTAATTCCCGATAACTGGACGAGGCGAAGACTTCTTACATTTTATCGCAGCGATAAAAGTTCCGTATTTCGGGAAACGACAAGGACCTCAATCCTTGATAATGGGAAAACCTGACTCGGTCCAACCGCGCCAGCCGCCGTCCATGGAAATCACGTTGCGATAGCCCATTTTCTGAAGATTGTCAGCCGCCAGGGCGGAGCGGTATCCGCCACCACAATATAGGACAATTTCTGCATCCTTGTCCGGGATCGCTTTTTCAATGTCGCGCTCAATTACGCCTTTGCTCAGATGCACGGCGCCGGGAATATGGCCGCGCGCCCATTCGCTGTCTTCGCGAGTATCCACCAGAATCATGGGATGGCCAGAGTCCATTTTCTTTTTTGTTTCGCGATAGTCTTCTTCTTTGATTCTTTTTTTTGCGTCCCTGACGAGACTCAGAAAACCTTGCGGGTGATCCATGACTTCTCCTTAGAATTGCAATCTAATCATGAACGAGAGGTTCAAGGGTAGATCGTTCGTACCCATTCACTAGTCTTCTATTTCATGTCACGCCAGTTGCATCCCACTTTTGTATCCACTAGGAGAGGGACTCGGAGCGCGTACACATTTTCCATCACTTCTTTAACCAGCTTGGTCAAGGGCGGGATCTCTTCTTCCGGGCCTTCGAAAAGCAATTCATCGTGAACCTGGAGAATCATTTTCGATTTGAAATCTCTCTGCAAGCGGTGGTCCAATTCGATCATGGCGAGCTTGATCAAATCGGCGGCGGAGCCCTGCATGGGGGTGTTCATGGCCGTGCGCTCGGCAAAGTTTCGCATGTTCGGCTGCGGCGAATTGATTTCAGTTATGGGACGAATCCGGCCGAAGATTGTTTTCGTAAAGCCGATTTTTCGCGTCTCCGCGATCTGCTTATCCAGATATTTTTTGACGCCGCTGTAGCGCTCGAAATACGCGGCAATGAATTTTGCGGCTTCTCGCGTGTCGATGCTCAAATTCTGCGCCAGACCGAAGGCCGAAAGGCCATAAATTACGCCGAAGTTGATGACTTTTGCCACCCGGCGGTGG
>Ga0308309_10002391_pt1 | contig 11211 bp, 7 predicted proteins | sample HubBroMetageWFT5_FD_192491 | JGI IMG/M metagenome (GOLD analysis project Ga0308309, IMG submission 192491) | Warmed and freeze-thawed soil microbial communities from the Hubbard Brook experimental Forest, New Hampshire - Hubbard Brook CCASE Soil... | ecosystem: Environmental > Terrestrial > Soil... | reverse complement strand
ATGTCGCTCGAAGTGTCCATTTCCAACTGTCATCGTCATCGTTCCCCCGCTTGCGGCCAGGCATCATCTTGGCGGCTTCAAACAGCGTATTCAGGGTAATGTTGACGACTTTGGTGGTACCAGCGGCAAGCGCTATATCTTCTCGAACAGTTGGCAGGAACGAAGGAGCCGTGACCCGCAAATCGTAGTTACCTGGAGGCAATCCGGCAAGGCTAAAATGCCCTTCGACGTCAGAATAGGCGAGCAGGCGCTGCCCCGTACCAACCGCCAGCATTTCAACCACAGCGCCCATCTGCGCCACACCGGAAGAGTCCTTGACCGAGCCCGAAATCGAACCCGGAGCTACTCCAGCCCCTGCGCTGATGCAGAGCGAGACCGCTACGGCCAACCATCCCACTATTCGGGTCATCACCACTCTCCCAAACAAAGGATTCCCGGGTTCAAGAACGCAGCGGATCGATACCTGCACCCGCCGACCGGTACAACAGCAAAATTATTCAACAGCGAAGCGCACGGAAGGCGCAATCTGCTGCTTCGAGATATTGTCGTCCACTTTCACTGTCAGTCTGTACACCCCAGGCTGAAAGCCGCTCAGTGCCAGACTCTTTTCCAAGGTCATCTGATCGCCCAGGTTTCCCATCGAGTCGGTCGATTCCGACGAATGCAGAACTGCCTGGTTATTCGCTACGTTGATAATTTCGTACTCAATTTTGGCCGAAGGTTTGTTGGTCTTCCCGTCGGCCTGCAAATTGTAGACTTGCAGCCACAGGTTCATGCGCTGGTCGCGCTTGAAACTCGCGGGCTTGCCGTCTGACAACTCAAGGTGTGGATAGGCAAACTTGGTCTGGCCGATCACAAAATTTCCGGCGCCGATGCTCTTGGCGGGAACCTTTTCCATGTGGTCCGCCAGGATCAGGGACGACGAGGCCAGCTTGTCTTCGTTGTACTCCGGAACCAGCACACCGTGGCTCCAAGTGCCTACGCGATCGCCATTGACGTCTTTCACCACGACGTCGAAGCGATAGCGCCCAGGCCGCAACGGAATCGCTTTCCAGTAGAGTGACGAGTGTTCCTGGGTCTTCTCCAGTAACTCGTTGGGCACGTCGACCTGCACCGTGTCTTCGAATGTCTGGGCAATCTTCCCGGTAAGACTGGTGACGCGACCGAATATATTGACGGTCCCGCGCTGGATGCCGTCCTTGCTCACAAACGTAATGTCTTTGTTCTTGACCTGAATCGTAACTGGGACCAGCACAGTATCGCCGGTGACTCTCACAAAGTCAGTCTCAATGTCGAAGGGCATCAGGTTGACATTGATCTTGTGATTGACTTTTTCTTCCAGGTCTTTAAATTTCACCTGGGGCGCTTGGTTGAGCTTTGCGTACAGGTCGAGCTTGTCGAACTGCTTGGTGCAATCCATGGCGCCGGTAGGCATTGAGCCTGCGGAATTGCACTGGCCCGTGATGCGGTCTGCCTGGGTGGACAGTCCCATCTGCTCGCTTGTAGTCAGTCCCGCGTTGGGTGTATGAAGCAGCGCATCCTTCTCGTTCGGATCGATCGAGATGTGATAGTCGCCGCACATGCAGGTGTCCACAAACTCAATCATGACTTCTTGACCCTTGTCGCCCAAACCTTCGATGTAGCGGTAGCGCCAAGTTTCAAACGGGTAAGTGGAAGTCTCGCCTCCGCCCTCTTCGACGGGCCGGTTGTATTGGCCGCCGGAGGGGTGGGCGTCAATTTCGTCGGGCGGACCGAACACGATATAGATGCGGCCGCGATCAGTTCTCCAACCCGCCTTGCCGGCGGCGAAGTGCTCATTGGCGTACGCGATGCGGCGGTAATGTTCCTCTTTGTACTCGTTCTCGACCGTGTCGGGAGTCGGATCGCGACGCAACCAGAACTGTTCGATAAACTGATCGCGCTCCTCGTCGTTCGACAATTGCTTAAACGCCGACAGTTCTTCGGGAGTAATAATCCAACGCACGTCCTCGTTCAGCCACTTTTTGTAGCTCGAACCCAACTCCTGCTTCAGCGCTTTGGCGTTGGCTTTCTTCTGCTTGTCGGTCAGCGGCCGCTTGAGAGGGTCGCCCTGAGCGTCAGTCGCGGGCGCGGTTGGTGCGGAAGCCGCTGCGTCGGTTCCGGTGGTCGCCGGAGAACTCGCCGGCTTGGCGGAATTGTCAGCAGGCGCGGGTGTTGAACTCTGAGCGACGGCGACGGATGGTGCCAAAAGAACGGCGACGAGCAACGAACAAACAGGTAGAAAATAGCGCGACTTCATGTAAACCAACAGACTCCTAGAGAAACACGTAGGGCCTTTAAATTGTATGTTTTTATAGCGGGCAAAGCAAGATTTCACGGAGTTCCCCCTCCTGCCGTCGCCAGGCCCCCGAGCCTCGAAGTCCTTAACCCATTCCGGCCGGTAAAGTCGCTCGCTTACGACGAAAATGCTCAATTGGAACCGGTACGGTTTCTCGGCTCGGTAGATTCCATAAAGCATATCGATTCGCACGAGCGAAGCGGCTATAATTGGCATGTTCGGGAGACTCCCGGATCCTCCGCGTGATTCAAGCTACGACCAAATCGCCGTGGAGTCGTGCGGCTGTCGAAACAGGTCCCGAATCGCTGCTTTCCTAAGGAACTTTCCGCCGTCTTAGTTCGTACTAAGTTGCAGATTCAAGTACGGATGAGCGGCAGTTATGTCTGACCGAGGACCCATGAAGAATTGGAAGAAAATTGCACTCATCATCGGAGCTGTAGTCGTACTTCTGGCCATCGTGGGTTTCACCATCCAGCAGAGCCAAAAAGGTGTGGTCACGGTGCAAACCGGCAAGGTGGTTCGTGAAGACCTCACATCGGTGGTAACTGCATCGGGAGAAATCAAGCCCAAGGTTTACGTCAATATTGGGGCCAATGCATTCGGCAAAATCACCCACCTCTATGTTAAAGAGGGCGACCGTGTCAAAGCGGGACAGATGCTGGCGACCCTGGAGAACGTACAGTCGTCAGCGGATGTTTCCGCCAATCAGGCCGCACTCAGTGCGGCTGAGACTGATGCCGATGCGGCAAGGGCCGCTGTGAATACCGCCACCATGGACCAGAACCAGGCCGACGCGGAATACGAGCGGGCCAAGCTGGATTACGACCGCAGCGAGGCATTGTATAAAGCGCAACTTATCGCCAAGTCAGACTACGACACTAAGAAAGCCGCCTACGGAACGGCAACCGCGCAAGTAGGCCAGACCAAAGCCAAGTTGGCACAAGCCAAATCCCAACTCGATTCGGCACAGCGCAGGATCCCCCAGAACGCCGCCAACCTGCGGCGCGTAAGAGACGTTTTGAGCAAAACCGAATACACGGCTCCCTTCGACGGAGTCATCACGAACTTGCCCGTCCGCGAAGGCGAGACGGTCGTAATTGGCATCCAGAACGCACCCGGAAGCACCCTGATGACGATTGCTGACGTCTCCGTGATTACGGCGGAAGTGAAGGTCGATGAGACCGACATCGTGAACGTCAAGCTTGGTGAAACGGCTGAAGTATCGATTGACGCGATTCCGAAACAGCGGTTCAAGGGAATTGTCACTGAAATCGGAAACAATGCGATCCTTCGGTCCACGGGTGTTTCGACAGCGCAGTCGACCTCCAGCAGCCAGGAGGCCAAGGACTTCAAAGTGGTGGTAACCATTCAGGATCCGCCACCAAACCTGCTGCCGGGGCTTTCGACGACGGCCCGAATCACCACTGCAGCGCGGGGCAACTCGCTGGCTATCCCAATCCAGGCGTTGACCATCCGCCAGCGCAGCGAGCTTGAACCGGAGAAGAAGTCCAAGGAAGCCTCGGTACAGGCGGCGTCTCTGACCAAGGGCAACCCCAAGGAAGAACTGCAGGGAGTTTTTGTCCTCAAGAACAAAAAGGAAGTGGTTTTCGTACCAGTCACAACAGGCATTAGTGGCACCACGGATATCGAGGTCACGAACGGCCTGAAAGAAGGGGACGAGATCGTCACCGGCAGCTACAAGGTCCTCCGGACGCTGCGCAATGGGGCCAGCGTGAAGATCGACAATACGACAGGGTCCAAGAAGGAAGAGTCCTAAACCTGACGCGGCCGGCAATGCCGGCAAGAAGGGCGGGGATCCGCTGCATGAGCAACCCTGACGAGCGACCAATTGAGGAGAAGCAGAGAATGGCAACCGAACTGGTGAGTCTCACCGAACCGCAACTCAGTGCGCCGGCCGAAGGCTGCATCATCTGTACCGAAGACCTCTGGAAGACCTACGACATGGGCTCGGAGCAGCAGGTACAGGCGCTGCGCGGGGTGAACGTCCGCATCCAGCGGGGCGAGTATGTCGCCATTATGGGCCCGTCGGGTTCGGGAAAATCCACGCTAATGAACCTGATTGGCTGTCTGGATACTCCGAGCAGAGGCAACTATTGGCTGAACGGCCAACTGGTCAGCGAACTGGATGACGACGAACTGGCCCGCATCCGCAACAAGGAGATTGGCTTCGTTTTCCAGACGTTCAATCTTTTGGCGCGTGCTACTTCGTTGCACAACGTGGAATTGCCCCTGATTTATGCCGGCGTGCCCGCACAGGAGCGCATTGAACGCGCCAAGCATGCTTTGATTTCCGTGGGCATGGAAGCCCGCATGAACCACAAACCTAATGAGCTGTCGGGCGGCCAGAGACAAAGAGTCGCGATCGCCCGTGCATTGGTCAACACTCCGTCCATCATCCTGGCTGACGAGCCTACGGGCAACCTCGACTCGCAGACCGGCGTGGAGATCATGGCGCTATTTGACCGGCTCCATCAGCAGGGCAACAACATTGTCCTGGTCACTCACGAGCACGACATCGCCGAGTACGCCCACCGCATTATCCACATCAAGGACGGCCAGGTCTTCAGCGATCAGAAGACCGCAAGAGCCTAGCCATAACGTGATTGCACCGCGGCGCCCGGCAACATTGCCGGGCGTTTCGTGTTTCAGACCGAGAAGCGGTATTCTGCTGTCATTGGAACGTGCTGCTCTGAGGTTTGACGTGCTTCATTTGGCGCGCTTGGCATTTGTTTCACTGGCTTTTCTTTTGGCATGCCTCGGTGGTGCAGAGGCGCAGTTCGGAGTGCCGTTGAACCACACGGATCCGAAATTGGAATCGGTGGAGGCGCGGGAGTTGGTGGCGCGATACTGCCGGTTTGATTATGCAGGAGCCCGCCTGAACCCGGCGGACTGGCCGAAGCTACAACCCCTGGTGTCGTGGACAACCAATCCTGAATTTCCACTGATGATGGTTACCTCGCGATTCGATTTGGACCATGACGCCGTTTTGGAGCACGGCAAGTACTCGATCACCGTGCACTATCGTTTGGTAGGCCGCTATGACATGACAGAGGGGTATTCCAGCGACGGAGCGAACACGGTCCAGAACGTGCAGTTCGTCGTTGCCGAAGTAAACGGCGACTGGCGGATTACTGAAGTGGAACCCAGCTATCCTCACCCGTCGCGGGCATCGGCACTGCAGTGGTTAAACAAGAGACTCTCTGAGGCCCCAGATCCGGCCTCAAAGCTGACCTACCAACACGCCGTGCAGGACTTGCAACTGCAGAAGGTGTCGCCCACTCCGCAGTAATCGGCCGGATAACTCGAAACAATAGAAAAGCCTCCCGCGACGGGAGGCTTGCTGTTACCGGCTGGATCGCTATTGAGTCACTTGCGCTGACGTCGCGGCGGCTGCGGGCGTAGAAACACCTGACGTCTTGGCCGTGAAATAGTCGTGATCATAAAGATTGCGGTAAAAGTGTCCGGCGAGTTCAGCAGCTTTGGGTCCGAAGGTTGGACGCCCGCCTTCGAGGAAAATCACCGACACAATCCGGCCATAGTCGGTATTTGCGTACGAGGCAAACCAGCCAAATCGTGTTCCATTCTTGGAGCACGTTCCGGTCTTACCCAGCACTGGCTCTTCTACGAAACTGCTGCGGAGAAGCCGCGCGGTGCCATACTCAACCGCACCCGACATGCCGTCCGAAAGCTCGGGAATGATCGGGCCGATAGCCAACTTGCGCTTCATTTTCGGTGTGAAGTTCGCAATTTCCTCCGGCGTAGTCGGATGCTGGAGGTAGTACAGTGATCCACCGTTTGCGATGGCAGCCATTAGGGCGCCGAGCTGCAAAGGGGTTAGCGAAATACTCTCGCCGAAGGAACACATCTTCCCTACCCCGCCGAGCTTTGCATCCAGTTCGGTGGACGGAAACGTGCCAAGGTGTTCGCCAACAATCTGCCAACCTGCCAGTTCACCCAATCCAAATTGGCGCGCGTAAAAACTAACTTTCTCGAAGCCCAGCTTTTGCCCGACAGCCGCAAAATACGCATTGTTGGAATGGGCCAGGGCGGTGGTCAGGTCCATCCGGTAGTACTTGCCAAGCGGAATCTCGGTGTCCTTGGTGATGACGTTCTCGCTCAGCGCCGCCAGCGCGACCGCAACCTTGATGGTGGAACAGGGCTGGGCACCGGTCGAGAGCGCCAGTTTCTGGTTCACCATCGCCAGGATGCGTCCGTTGTCGGGATCGATCGAGACGACGGTTCCATTCATGTTGCCAAGCGCGTCAATGGCCGCTGCGCGGACTATGGGGTCTTCTCCGGTCGTAATGTCGCCATCGACCTGGTCGCTGGCGAAAGAACTGGCGTAGAAGCGCTCGTAGTACCTGGTCTTCTTGATTGGTTTCCAGGTTCTGGCTACCACAACATGGCTTGACCCATTAATGCTGGCAGCCGTGCGGCTGCTGTGCTTCATGCGAGCCATTTTCTTCTGCGCCGCTGGGCTCTCGGTCACGTGGCGCGATTTGGTATGGGTCTTCTTGGGTGGAGCGATGGTGGCCGCCGAAGCAAAACTGGCGGACAGCAAAACAACAAATACCATGAGGCGTCTGCAATGGGCCAAGCGATTCATCATGAAGAAACCTAAAACAAACCCCGAATTCAACCGCGTGTCGCGCGAGAGAACAATACGATAATCCGAAAACGCCGCCTGCCATGAACGGCTTAAAGTTCTTCGACGGGTTTCGGCGCCTAGGTACCAAAAGATAACCGAACCCACCTGCCCTTGTATACCCTTTATTACTTACCACACTTACTGAACGGCGTGGCCGTGGCAATTGTGGTTCCCCGCCATCCAGATGCCGTTTCGAAACCCTGCGACTCACGATTCCAATTCGGGCTTCAACCAGATCGGCGTGAGATCGCACGCAAAACTTTATTATGGACGGCGAAACTTCCGTGTAACCCGAGTGTTTCTGAGCGGTAATAACCCTGAGAATAGTCGTGAAAACGACTGCCCTCCGATGTGCAACTCGCCCCTGTGCATCGGAGGGATCCTTTTGCTCTTAAAATTCGCTTCCTACTGGACTTGGGCGCCTGGGTCCTGGCTGCGCGAGTAGATGTAATCGTCAATTACTCTTTGTAATGAGCCTTGCGCCCGCAAGATGTACTCGATCGCGTCGCGCACAGCGCCTTTGCCGCCTTCGTGCGGCGTGACGTAGTGGGACTCGCGCAAAACTTCTTCGCGTGAGTTCTTAACAGCAATCGCCAAGCCACATAAACGCATGACAGGTAAGTCGATAATGTCGTCGCCCACGTAACAGACTTCTTCGGCCTGAAGGCCTTCTTTTTTCAGGATTTCGTAGAAGGCGGCTGCCTTATCTTGTTGACCCTGATAGACATGCTCGATTTTCAGGTCGCGGGCGCGAAGGGCAACCGTTTCGGAAATCCGTTTGGTGATGATGGCCGCCTTGAGCCCGCCAAGACGTGCCAGAGAAAAGCCGGTGCCGTCATGGGCGTTAAACCCTTTGGCTTCAATCACCGTGGAGCTGGAGATGCCGAAGCCGACCTGATCGGCCATTCTGTCGCGATGCTCCTGGGTGCCAGCTCCCGCCGCCCCTCCCGGTGCAGGAAACAGAAAAATCGTGCCGTCGGTCATGACTCCATCGACATCGAAAATTATCAGTTTGATCTTCTTGGCGCGTTCGTCGGACATGGCGTCATCTTACCAGCCGAGTGCGGCGCGCAAGTTCGGCGACGACTCTTTGTGGGTTTTGGGGCGTGTTATAACTTTAGTTATAACTGAAGATTCCTTTCACTTGACAGCGAACAATTGGCGAAAGGGTCAAAAAAGTCTAGAATGTCGGGCATGCCTTTGAGTGAAATCCCGGTCTCGCTGGCGTGGGCACACCCGCTAGTGGCGGAGTGGTTCGTGGCGAAGTTTGGTTCGCCCACGGAGCCTCAAGAGCAGGGCTGGCCGGAAATCCTTGCCGGACGCACGACGTTGATTTCGGCGCCCACGGGTTCGGGCAAGACGCTGGCGGCGTTCCTCATTTGCATCGATCGTCTGGTGCGCAAAGCGCTCGATGGAACGCTGGTGAACCGAACCGAGGTCTTATATGTCTCGCCGTTGAAGGCCCTCGGCAACGACATCCAGAAAAACCTCGAGGGTCCGCTCAGCGAAATACTCGCCTTGGCGGCGGAGCGCGGGATGCTGATGCCCGAGATCCGGACTGCCGTACGGACGGGCGATACGTTGGCAAAGGAGCGGCGGGACATGCTGAAGCGCCCGCCACACATCCTGGTCACGACGCCAGAGTCGCTTTACATACTGCTGACGGCGGACAAGAGCCGCGCCAACCTGCGCGACGTGAGGACCGTGATCGTCGACGAGATTCACGCCGTGGCGGACGACAAGCGCGGCGCGCATCTTTCCTTATCGCTCGAGCGTCTCGACCTGCTGGCTGATCAGCCAACGAGGATTGGCCTGTCAGCGACCCAGAAGCCGATCGAGTTGGTGGCACATTTTCTTACTGGCGCAGGCCGGCCTGCGCCTGGCGTGGTGAACATTGGGCATCGCCGCAAACTCGACTTGGCGGTTGAAGTTCCCGCGTCTGAGCTCGGGCCAATTGCAAGTAACGAAATGTGGGGCGAGATTTACGACCGGATCGCGACGTTGGCGCTACAGCATCGCTCGACTCTGGTTTTCGTAAACACCCGCCGCCTTGCCGAACGCGTGGCGCTTCGCCTGAGCGAACGCATAGGGGAAGACCTGGTCGCGACGCACCACGGCAGCCTGGCGCGGAAGCTTCGGCTCGCCGCCGAACGCAAACTGAAGAATGGGGAGATCCGAGTGCTGGTGGCGACCGCGTCGCTGGAGCTCGGCATCGATATAGGCAACGTCGATCTGGTGTGCCAGATCAATTCTCCGCGGGCAATCTCGGTGGCCCTGCAACGCATCGGACGCGCCGGCCACTGGCGGGGGGCGGTTCCGAAAGGGCGCCTGTTCGCGACCACGCGCGACGATATGGTCGAATGCGCTGCTGCTGTTCTCGCGATTCGCAGCGGCGACCTCGACCGCATTCAAGTTCCCGACAAGCCGCTCGACATCCTGGCGCAGCAGATCGTGGCCATGTGCAGTTGCGAAGACTGGGACGAGGCGGCGTTGTTCGATTGTGTGCGCCGCGCTTATCCGTACCGCGAGCTGACCGCCGATGAGTTCGAGCGCATCCTGGAAATGCTGTCGCAAGGTATCGCTTCGCAACGGGGACGTTATGGTGCGTATCTCCATCGCGACATGGTGAACCGCAAACTGCGCGCAAGGCGCGGAGCCCGCCTGGCTGCGATTACGAGCGGCGGCGCGATTCCCGAAACCGCACTGTTCACGGTCGTGGTTCAGCCAGAAGAAATCGTGATTGGAACGCTCGACGAGGATTTCGCTGTCGAGAGCAACGCGGGCGACATCATGTTGCTGGGGAACACCTCGTGGAGAATCACCAGGGTCGAAGGAAAGACTGGACGGGTGGTGGTGGAAGACGCCCATGGCGCGCCGCCCAGCGTGCCCTTCTGGCGCGGAGAAGCTCCTGCTCGCACGGCCGAGCTTTCGCAGTATGTGTCGCGTCTGCGCGAGCGGATAAGCTCTATGTTGCCCAACACCGCGCCGCTGCCGGCCCTGCCCGTGGAACAAGACGGCGCCGAGGGGCAGAAGGTGCGAATGAGACTAGGAGCGGTCCCTCAGGGGCTAAAGCCCAACGATTACAAGGTCTGGAACGGCACGGCTGAAGCCGTGCCCCTTCAAAGCGAATTGGTGAGACCAGTTCGACGCGGGCTGGAGTCGAGTCCTGAGGTACAGAACGCAGTTGCGTGGCTGAAAAACGAATGCGGTCTCGACGATTCGGGCGCGGAGCAGTTGGTCGAATACATCATTGAGGGGCGGGCTGTGCTGGGCGAAGTGCCCACGCAGAAGACCATCATCGCCGAGCGTTTCTTCGACGAAGGCGGAGGCATGCAGCTAATCCTGCATGCGCCTTTCGGTGGACGCATCAACAAGGCCTGGGGGCTGGCACTGCGCAAGCGCTTCTGCCGCTCGTTCAACTTCGAGTTGCAGGCCGCCGCGACCGACAACGGCTTGAACATCGCACTGGCTGAGCAGCACAGTTTTCCACTTAGCGACGTTTTCCATTATCTGCAAGTCGAGACGGTGCAGGAAATCCTTGAGCAGGCTGCGTTGGCGTCGCCAATCTTTGGTACGCGGTGGCGCTGGGATGCCAACCGCGCTCTGGCCCTGCTGCGTTTCCAAGGCGGCAAGAAAGTCCCGCCCTACATTCAACGCATCCGCAGCGACGATCTTCTGGCATCGGTCTTTCCCGATGTGTCGGCGTGCCAGGAGAACATCGAAGGCGACATCCGGATCCCCGATCACCCACTCGTTCAAGAGGTAATGAAGGACGTCCTCACCGAGGCCATGGACATCGACGGCTTGCGGCAGTTGCTGACAGGCATTCGCGATGGATCGATTCGCTGTATTGCGGTCGATACTCCCGTCCCGTCGCAGTTTTCGCACGAGATTTTGAACGCAAACCCGTATGCCTTCCTCGACGACGCACCGCTGGAAGAGCGCCGGGCGCGCGCTGTCCAGATGCGGCGCATGTTGCCGGAGGCGGTGCTGAACGAGATTGGCCGCCTCGACCAAACCGCGATCGCACGCGTGCGTGAGGAAGCGCGTCCCGACGTGCGGGATGCCGACGAATTGCATGATGCCCTGCAAACGCTGGTGGCTTTGCCCGAAGACATCGTGCATCCGAAATGGCAGGCGGTGTGGTCGACTGGGGCCCCCTTTTTGCCCGACCTGATCGAGGACTGCGCAGGGCTGGCTGCGATTGCAAGCGCGCGGGGCTAAA
>Ga0308309_10002388_pt1 | contig 11217 bp, 9 predicted proteins | sample HubBroMetageWFT5_FD_192491 | JGI IMG/M metagenome (GOLD analysis project Ga0308309, IMG submission 192491) | Warmed and freeze-thawed soil microbial communities from the Hubbard Brook experimental Forest, New Hampshire - Hubbard Brook CCASE Soil... | ecosystem: Environmental > Terrestrial > Soil... | reverse complement strand
CGCAATCGTGTTCGCGGTTCCAATCTCGATTTGCCGCTGGTTCAATTCGCTGATCGTATTTCCGCGAATGATGTGCGGAGTGATGGCGAAGACGGTTTCGTCCTGCGACTTATCCTGCGTTACCTGCCCAAAGAGGTATCGCAAGATCGGAATCTGCGCCAACCCCGGAATGCCGGCCAGCGACTTGGTTTGCGAATCGTCAAAGATCCCGCCGATCAGGCTCGACTCCCCATCCTTCAGCCGGATTTCGTGCTCGATTTTCTTCTGGCCGATGATGGGCTGGCTGATGCCGCCGATGCTCGACTGACCCACCACCGATGAGATTTCCATGGTGATCTTCAAAGTGACTTCCCGGTCGGCGTGCACGTGCGGGGTCACATCGATATTCACACCTACATCCAGGTACTGAAACTGAGTGTTCACCAGCGGATTAATACCCACGCCGCCAATGCCGGGCTGAAACGATCCCGTAGCCACCGGCACGCGTTCGCCGATCTTGAGCGTCGCCTTCTGATTATCAAGCGCGCGAACCTGCGGATTCTGCAACATCTTGGTGTCGCTGTCGCCCATCACCGCCGAAAGGTTGGCGGAAGGAATCGTCACCTGGAAATCGGTGGCGTTCAGGTTGCCCAGGGTATTCAGTTCCAACCCGCCGGTGCCCGTGGAGGTTGTGGTCGTGCCCGCGGTGGTTGTCGTTGGAGTCGTGGTGTTGATGTTGCTCTGCAGGGCGACCGAAGCGCTTGTCGGCCAGCTCATTCCCAGCGTGCGCGACTTGTCCTTGCTCACTTGCAACACGGCAATATCAACAATCACCTCCGGACGCGCCCTATCCAGGTCGTCGACCAGCTTTTGCGCCAGCGCAATCTGGTCGGGCGTGCCCCGCACGATCAGCGCATTCTGCGAAAGCAACTGCTGTACCCTCTGCACATCCAACACGGCGCGAATCGCGTTCACTACATCCTGCAACTCGGTGGGCTGCGAAATATTCGAGAGATAAAAAGTCTTGAGGACACTCTGCTCCAACTCCTTGCGCTTGGCTGGATTGTCCTGCGCCACGAAGATCGTGTTTCCAGTCACCGGACGCCAGAACGTTTTCGATTCCAGCGCCGTAATTTGCAGCGCATCCTCCAGCGTCACTCCATTCAATTCGACCTTAATACGGCGTGACGTGTAGTCCGGATCGAAAAGAACGTTGACCCCCGCCAACTGCCCGATGGTTTGATAAATGACTTTGGAATCTTCGGTGAGCTTTACCGTGATGGGAACGTTCGAGATAGGGGCAAGTTCTGTCGGACCCGTCGCATCCCTGATCTGTTTCTCCAGCTTGTTCGGCGGACCTGCGGCTTGCGGTGGAGGATGGCTGGCATCATTCATCATCTGCAGCGTGCGCTGCAACTCCTGCTGCGCGATAAAAAGCGATGGATCGATCTGTGCCGCCCTTTGAAAATCGGCCAGCGCTTCCTGTAGTTTCCCCTGGTCGCGGAGTTCCTGACCTTGATGAACAATCGTCGCCGCCGCCTTAAAGCGTAAGCGCTCGAACGAAGCCTTATAGCGCAAGTCCTTTGGCTTCAGATCGTAAGCCTGCTTGTAAAAATTGTAAGCAGCTTCGTAGTTCTCGCGAGCCTCGGCATCCTGGCCCTTTTCGTAGGCACCCTTGGCCTTATCGGCGATGGCCGGCAGTATCGCAATTACAACCAGCAGCACCGCTGCGGCGGGCATGAGACGTCTCATTCGTATTCCTCGTCTAAAAAAGTCTTCGCCGGACCAGCAAACTCTACGCCATTGGCCAGCGAACCGGGGGATCTACTTGGACACTAAACTCAACCGCAAACGAACACTTTGGCTGCGATTATAGCATTGGGTTTTCCGGTCTCCCCATGTGATTGCACCTACAGCAGTTACACTTTTGGTCTTAGTCCATTTGGGGTGCGGGCTCAGGCTTTTGGGCTTCGGCAAACCTGCTTCCCTCTCCGGCGCTGCCCTTGCCGAAGCCCGAAGCCCGACAGCCGAAGCCCACCCTCTGCTGCTAAGATTGGATCTGAACCGAACCCATGCCCCGCCAGTCCACGCACCAAACCAAGCCCAGCCCTGAGAAATCCCCCCACCGCGAACCAACAGCCTCCGGCCAACGAGACGCCGCCGTTAATAGGATCGCTTCACATAACTACTTCTTGCTCGAAAAATTTGAGTGCGGCGTGGTTCTTACCGGAACCGAGGCCAAATCAGTCCGCGGCGGCCTCGCCAACCTCAAAGACGCCTACGGCCTGGTCAAAGATGGCGAACTCTGGCTGCTCAATGCCCACATCGGACCCTACGAGCATGGCAACATCCACAACCACGCCCCCTTGCGTACTCGCAAGCTGCTCATGCACAAGGAAGAAATCCGCAAGCTGATCGGCAAAACCCAGCAAAAGGGACTGACCCTAATCCCCGTCCGCATGTACTTCAAGAACGGCAAGGTAAAGGTCGAACTAGCCCTGGCCAAAGGCAAACAGCTCTGGGACAAGCGCGAAACCGAACGCCGCCGCACCGCGGATAAAGAAGCCAGAGAAGCCATCCGAGGCCGGAAGAAATAGTACCAAGTAGCGCCGTCGTCCCGCCGGCCCCCAGCCGGGCGAAGCGCGGCAGCTTGCAGAGGCCCAACCCACCGTTCAACAGCTGTGACAACGAGCTGCCGAATTGAGCTATCAAGTTGGATTGAGCTATCAAATAGCTTGTCATTCCGAGGCGGCCTTATCGCCGAGGAACCTGCTGTTTGCCCGCAGCGCTCAGCCTCTCACAAAGATAATTTGCAGTCGACCCCAAATCTGCCGGCGCCGCACGACGATCGGCAAACGGGTCGGCCAACAGGTCGATTCGACTTTGGAATAGTGTTATGTGAAACTCTTCCCGAGTCGATCATCGGCGTCCGCTGAATTATGCTGAACTCGCCTCGTCCTTTCCCTCGCCAGCTGTCCGCCCACCCCACCAGCGTAATACTCGTGGATCTCACCATCGCCATCTTCGGCCTCGGCTTCGCTTGCTGCCTGCTCTTCGGCTTCGTCACCTTGATCAACGCGCACAGCGCCTTCAAACGCGTGCAGGGACAGCCCCATCACGCCACCAGCTTTCAGGTGACGGGTCCCTACTATCAGAAAAGCGCCGGCATGCATGGGCCCGACATCGCGGTTTACGCGAGTGGGATGGTAGAGGGCAACAAAGAGTGGATGAATTTGATTCCTTACCTCAAACGTATTCCGCGCGATCGTTTTCCGCAGAATCAAGCCGACCTCAATGATTCGGTCCCGCCGGGCACAGTGATTCCGGTTTATCTGTTTCCCAATCTCAAAGGACAATCCCGAATCGAGGTAATCGACGGTCTTCCACCCGGCGAAGCCAGCCGAAGAACGGAGACGTGGGTGCTGCGGCGCGCGCCCGTCGCTCTCGCCGCCCTGGCTGCACTGATCTTTCTCCTGCTGCGAATCCGCCGCTCCTGCGCCTCGCCCGCGACTATCTGAACCGACATCCGCCTACCAGATACCCACGCGGTCAGCCGGAGCGAGGTAAAGCTTCTCGCCCGGCTGCACCTCGAATGCTGCGTACCAGGCGTCGAGGTTGCGCACAGTGACCGGCCGGAACTGGTCGGGGGAGTGGTCGTCGGTCATCACTTGCTCCCGGAGAAAAGCTTCACTCGACTTTGATGCCCACTGCTGTGCGAAGCCCAGGAAGAACTGCTGGTCACCCGTGAACCCGTTCTGGACGGGGGCGGCCTTGCCCGCGAGGGAGTCGCGGTACGCATCGTAGGCAGCGGAAATGCCCGCGAGGTCGGCGATGTTTTCATTCAGCGTCTGCTTACCATTCACGGCAAGGTCGGGAAAAGGTTTGTAAGTGTCGTACTGCGCGGCGAGTCTTGCGGTGGCCGACTTGAAATGAGCCAGGTCAGCAGGTTTCCACCAGTTGCGCACGCGCCCTGTGGAATCGAATGCGCCGCCGGTGGTGTCAAAAGTGTGGCTGATTTCGTGTCCGATGGTTTGACCGATAGCGCCGTAATTCACCGCCGCGGGAGCCTGCGGATCGAAGTACGGCGGTTGGAAATGTGCAGCGGGAAGGTCGAGCGCGTTTTGCAGCGGCAATTCGCAGGCATCGACGGCTTGCGGATACAAGCAGCTCCACTCTCTGCGATCGACAGGATGGCCGAGACGAGAGACAAAGCGGTGGTAATCAAAGAGGCCGCCGCGCCAGAGGTTGCCGAAGATGTCATCGGCCTTGACTTCGTAAGCAATGTAATCGCGCCAGGTTTCCGGGTAACCGATTCCCACATAGAGATGGGTGAGCTTTGCTTGGGCTTCCGCTTTGGTCGCAGGATCCATCCAGGAGAGAGCATCAATGCGGCGCCGGAAAGCGGCGATGATGTTCGCAACCATGGCTTCGATCTGGGCCTTGGTTTCGGGTGAGAAGTAGCGCTGGGTATACATTTGCCCGACAGCGTCGCCGAGCACGCCGCGGCCTGCAAGCATTACATTTCCAGTTTCGTCCATCTTGCTGCTGACCATTGCGACGCCGCCCTGCCAGCGCGGGCGCCGCCCTGTTTTGCCGGAGAGCGTCTTGCCGAAGAAGGCGAAGCGCTCGTCGGCGAGCGCTTCGGGCAATACGTCGGCGTAATCCTCAATCAAGTGGAAGGCCAGCCAGTCTCTCCATGTATCAAGTTCCGTGGAAGCAACGAGAGCAGACTCTCCGGTGAAGGCTGTGGGCTGCCACACGATGAAGCTGGCCTGGCTACTGAGACCAGCGCCGCGAAAGTACTCTGCCCAGTCGAGGCCGGGGGCGTTTGCGGCGAAGTCAGCTTGCTTCCAGGTGTTGTTCGCCTTGTGGATGTCGTTCTGATCCGCCAAGGGAATGTGTTTTTCGGCGATGGCGTGCTCCAGTTCGACGATGTGCTGAGCCCGGACGTACGGGTCGGTAAAGCCCGCCAGCTTGAGCATGGCTGAAACGTGCGTCTGATATTTGGCGCGGATGTCGCGCATGCTCTCACTGTCGGAAAGGTAGTATTCGCGGTCGGGCATTTCCAGGCCGCCTTGCAGCAGGTAGGCGGCATAGTGCTCGGGGTCGTTAAACCCGGGAGCGACCCATAGTCCGAAAAGGTTGGCAGTGTGAAAGTCGTCGTTAAGGCCATCGACATCCGCCCGGAGGCTCTCCCCGAAAGCTCGGGCCAGGTCGCGCTTGTCGCGGATGGCGGCGATGGCGTCGAGGTGGGGGCGGAGCGGAGCAAGGCCTTTGGCCTCAATGGACGCCTCGTCTATGTAGGAGTCATATAAGTCGGCAATCTTGCGGGTATTGGAGCCGGCAGGGGCGTTGGCCTTGACCGCTTCCTCAATCAGGCCAGCGATACGCTTGCGGGTCAAGTCGTTCGAGTCGTCGAAGTCGAGGCCGTTTGGATCAATGTACCTGCGATCAGGAGGAATTTCGGTGCGACTGATCCAGCTGCTATTGGCGTAGCGGTAGAAGTCATCACCGGGCTTGACCGAGCGGTCCATATTAGCGACGACAATGCCGTGCGTCTCTGGTGCGGGCGCGGTCTGTGCATAGGCGGCAAGAGGGGCGAGGGCAAAGGCAAGGGTAAAGACAGCGTATGCGGCAGCGATCCGCAGCAGTAATCGAAGCGTGAATCGCATGCGTAATGCTCCATGTAGCTTTTTGCCGGACTCCATCCTAACTGAGGCTGCCCCAGCTTTGCTGGTTTGGCAAAGCTGGGCACCACGAACCTCGCCCCCCAGTGCTCGTTCGCCACACACGAAACCTTTACGTTGTCACTCCGAGGCGGCTTTATCGCCTTCAAGAATTTCCACAAGCCCATTGTGACATCTGACCTTGCACCCAAAATCAAATCGCGTAATCATGGTCGAGGCAGCGACGGTTGGCACAAGTCAGCTCGTCGCGTCCCTAAGTCCTTTGCCGTCTAGATTTTGACCTCTAAGTTCTTTGACATCCCGATTTTGCGGGGAATTTCCTGCTAACGTGATGATTCGAGAGATAGGGAGGGGGAGGGGGATACCCCGATCCTCAGCCGATCAGCGAGCCATCTAATGCCAGCCGCAACGACGCCCCGAACTTTATTTCGCGGTCGGAATCCACAGCGCGATGTTATCGGCGACCGACGATTGGCGGTCAGCAAGAATTCGGGACTGGCCACCGACCACTGACCACTGACCACTGTCTTACATGAAAACTATAAACCTCAAGTCGGACATGCCGCTGGTTCAAGAGGCACTACAGCGCCTCGACCGCGAGCTTACCCTCGCACGTCACGAAAAAGTCCTGCTTCTGAAGCTGGTCCACGGCTACGGCTCGACCGGCGCCGGCGGCGACATCCGCATCGCCGTGCAAAAGCGTTTGCAGGAGATGACCCAAGACGGGCAGATTCGTGCCTGCATCTTCGGCGAGTACTGGTCGAGGTCAGACGACACAACCTGGAAACTTCTGCAATCGCACCCAGAGATCAAGAACGACTCCGACCTCGGCAGAAGCAACCGCGGAATCACCATCGTTTTACTCTAAGTCGACAACTGCGCGTCCACGAGTATAATGTGGCGACTTTGCTAGCTTGAGTCCCGCTGCAGGAGAACGCTTGCGCCTTTCACTCGATACTCGTGATGTTGGCCGCGTCACAATCGTTCACTGCAACGGGCGTATTGTGGCCGGTAGCGAGAGCGAATCTCTGCGCGCACACGTAGCCTGGCTGCTACGCGATCGCCGCTCCATCGTGCTGCACTTGGGCGAGGTCGGATTCATTGACAGCAGCGGACTCGGTACCATCGTCCGCACCCTCACCAGCACCCGCCAGGTCCACGGAGACCTGAAGCTGTGCAACGTTCCCGAACATGTGAACAAGATTCTGGAGCTGTCGCATCTGGCGAAACTATTCGACACACACGAATCGGAGGAGAAGGCCGTTGCCTCGTTTTACAACCCGCGAGCCAGCACCGAGGCGCCAGCCCCCGCTGGCCGCAGCGTGCTGTGCCTCGACAGCAATGCCGATGTGCTCGCGTACTTGCGGGAATTGCTGCGCCGCGAAGGATACGACGTTCATACCAGCAGTCACCTGCGCGACGCGATGATCCTGATGCGCATCACGCATTTCGATCTTCTGCTGATGGGCCCTGATGTCGCCGCGGCACCGGCGACGCGGCAAGCCTTCGAGTCGGCTTGTGCCAACCTGCCGGTGATCGAACTGGGCGGCGAGTTCTCTACTCGCGACGCCGGGGAAGCGGGCGCCGGATTGCTGGAAAAAATTCAGGCGAAGCTCAGGTCAAAGTCAGCGTGAGTCTGGAGCGTTTAACGGGGTTGAACTACCGTCTCGCTCTTGCGTTCGCACCCATCTGCCGACGATACTGGAGTGTCACCAGCTAACTTCTGAACCACACTATGAAAACGACCATCTCTCTCTCTACACCCGCTCAACTCGAAACTGAGTCTCTTGTCACCATCGTCCTCGATCATGCGGATCCGGCGCAAAAGCAAAAGAACAAAGACGCCAAGCTTCAGCTCAAGCTCGCCACCGGCGACGCGGCCGTGCAGTCTGCCGCGGCTGATTTGCTGGCCAGCGGTGAATTGACTGGCAAGCCGTTTGAAATCAATTTGCTGCACAAGCCCGCTGGAGTGAAGGCGAAGCGTCTGCTGCTCATCGGTGGCGGACCGGCAAAAAAGTTTGCCACCTATGATTTGCGCCGCATTGCCGGAGCGGCTGTACGCACCCTCAAGTCGCGCGGAATCCGCAGCTTCGCCTTCATCGCTCCTCCGACTATTTCTGCAGAGGAAGCGGTGAGCGCGATTGTCGAGGGCGCGCTGGTCGGCAACTTCGATCCCGACTACTATCGCAGCGACCGCAAGGATCAGAAGATTGATGCGCTTACCATCGTCGCCGAAGGCGACAAAGCCGCTCTTGAAAAAGCCGCGAACGAAGCGCAGGTCATCGGCGAGTCGCAGAATTTCACGCGTGATCTGGTGAACGAGCCCTCGAACCGTATGACTCCGACCACGCTGGCCGACCGCGCGAAAAAGATGTGTCAGGAAGTCGGTCTGAAATGTGAAGTTTACGGCGCCGACAAGATCAAAGAATTGAAGATGGGTGCATTCTGGGGCGTGGCGCAAGGTTCGGACGAACCTCCAGCGTTGATCGTCATGAAATATGAACCTGCGGGCGCAGCTGAGAAACCAGTGTTAGGACTGGTGGGCAAAGGAATTACGTTCGACACCGGCGGCATTTCGATCAAACCTGCCGATGGCATGGAGAAGATGAAATACGACATGGCCGGCGGCGCAACCATGATCGGCGCTATGCGCGCCATCGCGCTGTTGAAGCCGAAGGTGAAAGTGATCGGCATCGTGTGCGCCACGGAAAACATGCCTTCGGGCAAAGCGCAGAAGCCGGGCGACGTGCAGATTGCCATGTCGGGCAAAAGCATCGAGATCATCAACACTGATGCAGAAGGCCGCCTGGTTCTCGCGGATGGCCTGTTCTACGCGCGCCAACTTGGCTGCACGCATCTGGTGGATGCGGCCACGCTGACCGGTGCAGTCGTGGTGGCGCTCGGCTATGCCAACGCCGGCATCTTCGCCAACGATGACGCCATGTACGAACGCTTCCACAAAGCGAATGAAGAAGCTGGAGAAAAGATGTGGCGGCTGCCGCTCGATGACGAGTACAAAGACAATATCAAGTCGAGCATCGCCGACATCGTCAACTCCGGCGGACGCTGGGGCGGCGCCATCAATGCGGCCATGTTCCTGAAAGAGTTCGCTGAAGACACTCCATGGATTCATCTCGACATCGCGGGCACGGCCTGGATGGAAGATCAAAAGCCGTGGATCGCGAAGGGTCCATCGGGAATCGCGCTGCGCAGCCTGGTTGAGTTCGTGAAGGGTTTCGCGAATTAACTGGGCCAAATAAAGCTCTTGCAGCGATTAGAGTTTTTGAGAAAGACGCGCTTTCTTCACAGCCATTTCGCGACGATCGGCATCCTATGCGCTCGGAAACGGCTAGTCCGTTTCGGATAATTCTGATTCTGGAGGCATTCCTTGAAACCTCTGATGCTGGTTGGACTTGTAGTGCTGGTGCTGGGAGTGCTTTCCTTCTTTGTGCCCTTCCCACATTCCGAACATCACGGCGTCCGCGTCGGTGACGCCCATGTGGGCATCACGACGCACGATGATCAGAGGGTTCCGCCGGTCATGAGCATCGTCCTGGTCGTCGTCGGCGCAGGATTGATGATCGTCGGCAACAAGAGTTAGGTCACGATAAAGAAGTCGGCCACGGATTCTCGCGGATCGGCACCGATAATAAACTGACAATCAATATTCAGAAGCAGTATCCCGTGAACATCCGTGCCGATCAGTAGCCGGCTTCGCTTTTACTTTGCAGTTGCGTGCTCGAAGGCCTTCTCGAGATCCGTGACCAGCGGAGCTTCGCTGGGCTGCAGGCCGCTGCGGCCCGTCATGCGCCACAGGTAATTATTCTGCGGCCAGCCGTGGGCTTCGTAAACCGCCAGCACATCTTCAGAGGGACGGCTCATGACCATCAAGACAATGTCCGCCTGGCGCGGCTCATACACCAGAATGAACTTTCCCCACTTCTGTATCGCGTCCTGCACCGTCGTGATAGCCTGACGGTCTTCAGGGTACAGGTTGGGATTGAACTGGTCACCGTCGTAGCTGGTGACGTATATGAAGCGGGCGTTGACCAGCGTCCCGGGAAATGCCGGGACATTCTGGGGAGCATTTACCGTTGCGGCCTTGGGTGCCGCGACAGCCAGTGTCGTCGCCAGTAACACGAGGGCAAATATGACGGCCGAATTGGTTCCCGTTTTCGTAGAGTTGTTCATAGATTCACTCAGCTTTGCCTTTTCAATAACTTAGATGACGGCAAGCTCGAGCGCGTTGCACGCCGCCCTGATGATTCCATCTAAGTCGTTGAATCGATTGTAACTGGAAGATATTGCACAGACCCGTCACCAGAGGGCCAGCACTGATGGTTGCAGCCTTTGCCGGGAATGCCATTTGCTAGGCCGAAAATGGCCTTTAGAACGAAAGTAAGCGGCTAGGTAACCCCGAGGAGCTTTTCAACAAAGAGACTCGACGCGAGCGACTTCGGCGAGGGCAGTGGTTTCCAGCTATATCTCCAAGATAATATCAAACGACTTACACGGAGGATCTGCAGTTGCTGCCTACTCAGGCGCCGAAACGCCGAATCTTTCCGCGGCACGAGCTTTCGCCTTGACCGCTTCTTCCTCGCGATTCTTTGGTGGCGCGTTGGTTTCGAGCGAGTGGAGAAGACGAGCCGAGGCCTGCGCCACTTCGTCGACCGCAGCCAGGAATGAAGCTTCATTCGCTTTCGACGGCTTGTTGAACCCGGTGATCTTCCGGACGAACTGCAGCGAGGCGGCTCGAATCTCCTCGGCATTGACGGGTGGTTCGAAGTTGAAGAGAGTTTTGATATTCCTGCACATTCAGCGTGACCTCACCAGAATCGAAATCAACGTCCCATCAGGGAAGGTGGAGGCCGTTAGGGGCTGAAGCCCCCGTGCCTATGGTCTCTGTGCGGCACGGCTAAGGCCGTGCCCTTCCCGAGCATTTCTTGACCGGTTCTATTCTGACATACAGCCCGCACTTACCAGAACAAACCTTTTCGGTCTCCGGGTCGGCGGAGTCGGATCCGGAACGATGCCAAGAGGGTCTACTGTGCGTGCTTCGCGGCAGCGCGCCGCGGGAGTTCGCGCTCCAGTTTCTGCAGCCAACACAGTTCGCCGCGGAACTGCTCGATGATGAGGCTGACCATCCACACGGCTTCATGAAAATGGTGGCCTACTTCTTTTTTGATCGACAGTAGAGTCGCTTTTTCCCGTGACAATTCGTTCTCCAGAAATCTCCGGCGGCGATCGATCTGCTTACGAAACACTCCGGGCCTCGCCTGCCAGGAGAGAGCGATCCAGGTAAGAAACGGTGGCCGCTCACGGTGCGTCGTCCACTCCTCACGTTCCAGCGCATCGGCCAGAGCGGCCCGGCCTTTGGCAGTCGTCTGAAAGACCCTTCGTTCAGGACCCGCTGTGGGCGAGTCGCTCTCGGATGCTCGGACCTTGTACGTTCGAACCAGGCCGAACTGCGCCAGCTTCTCGATCGAGTAGTAGACCTGTGGGCGCGAAATGCCCGCCCAATCGCTTACCTCACGCCGTTCCAATTCTGCGT
>Ga0308309_10002386_pt1 | contig 11224 bp, 12 predicted proteins | sample HubBroMetageWFT5_FD_192491 | JGI IMG/M metagenome (GOLD analysis project Ga0308309, IMG submission 192491) | Warmed and freeze-thawed soil microbial communities from the Hubbard Brook experimental Forest, New Hampshire - Hubbard Brook CCASE Soil... | ecosystem: Environmental > Terrestrial >... | reverse complement strand
CAAGCATTGCCGGTTGGCGTTGGCATCCCCACCATCAAGATCGATCGCCTGACCGTCGGCGGCACCGCCAAGAAAGATCCCGGCGGCTTTATGCAGTAACACTCTTTCTTGTCATCCTGAGCGAAGTGTAACCTGCGCGCCCAAGCGCGAAGGTCACACGGAGTCGAAGGATCCCTTCTAGCACCGGCGACCTTCATGCCATCTACAACAACCGCGCCGATACCCCCTGCGCCGTGAGCATCTCCACCGCCTTTTTGTCGAACGAAACAAACGTCTCTGCCCCCAACCACTTTCCCTCGTAGGCAATCACGCCGTCGGCGAAATCCCCGCCCACCTCGAGCATCGTCAAGCCCGCCGCTACTACGGGCCGGTCGACCTCCACGTTACCTGCCGCAAGCAGAGCGCGAATCGCGGCAGCTATTTCTGCTGCCGGAAGCCCGTACTTCCCGCGCAGAACCCAAACAAGCTCGCACAGGCTGGAGACCCCCACTGCAACGAGACTTGCGTTGCGCAACACTCTGGCCGCCACTTCCGCCTGCACCTTGTCGTCGCGAACAACGGCGCGAACTAGAACGTTCGTATCGACCGCAATTTTCACTTCTTACCCATTTTTATCCGGCCAGCCCAGCCATCCGCCGCCGCCTCATTGATCTCCTCGATCGTCGCGACCTTCTTCGTTTTTCCCGCAAGAAACCCAATAAAGTCGTCGATAGTTCCGCCCGGGCGCGCCGCCCGAATCATGCCCCGGCCATCGGGGAGCAAATCCAAGGTAATCTTTCCCCCGGGCTTGATGCCGAGATGTTGTAACACTTTCTTCCGAAACGTAACTTGCCCACGCGCAGTCACGGTCAAGGTGCTCATCCCACGTTCCTCGCTCTTCTATTGTAATGCATAACTGCATTACATGCAATCGCTCCGCGAAACGGCTACCCGGCCGGGTGAATTCGGAACCCATCCTAGGAAAACCAAGGCATTTACTGGGATAATAGGAGTTCATGCCCTCAACCGAGCTGGAAACGAAGAGCACGAAGCCCGAAACTGACTTAAGATCCCTGGCCCAGGACATCGTCCGCCGCGCCATGAACGGCGGCGCAACGGCCGCTGAATGCGTAGTCCGCGAAGGCGACGAATTCTCGACGCTAGTCCGTCTAGGCCAGGTCGAAACCCTGAAGGAATCCGGATCGCGATCCATCGGCGTCCGCGTCTTCAATGGCCAGCGCGCCGCGAGCACCTACTCGAGCGATTTCTCAACTGCTGCCCTCGACCGCATGGTGAAGTCCGCGCTGGAGCTTTCAAAGATCACGTCCGAAGACCCGTTCGGCGGCATCCCCGAAGCTTCGCAGCTAGGCTCGCTCCCAGGCGACCTCGATCTTTACCACGAAGACGTTTATTCCCTCCCCGGCCCCGACCGCATCGACTACGCCCGCCGCGCCGAAAAGGCCGCGCTCGACTTCGACCCGCGCATCAAGAACTCCGAAGGCGGATCGTTCGACGCCGCCACCGGCCACAAAGTCCTAGCCAACTCACACGGCTTCGTCGGTGAATACCGCCGGTCTTACTGTTCCGTGTCTGCGGTTCCGATCGCGCAGACCGAGGAAGGCGCGATGCAGCGCGATTATTGGTACTCGGTCGCGCGCATGTTGAGCAAACTCGAATCCCCGGAGCAGGTCGGCAAGGTCGCGGCCGAGCGTACCCTGCGCCGCCTCGGCGCACGCAAGGCCAAAACCGCGCAGGTTCCGATCATTTTCGATCCCATGGTTGCCACGTCGATCCTCGAACACATTTTCGAAGGCGTGAACGGCGATTCGGTCTACCGCGGCGCATCGTTTCTGGCGGGCAAGCTGGGACAGAAAATTGCCGGCCACAACGTCACCATCATCGACGACGGCACCATCCCCGGCGGCTTCGGCACCAGCCCCTTCGACGGTGAAGGCATTCCGACACGGCGAACGGTAGTCGTCGAGAACGGCGTGCTCAGTTCCTACCTGATGAATACCTACACGGCGAAAAAGCTTGGCCTCAAGACCACGGGCAACGCTTCCCGAGGACTGGCCGGCACGCCGGGCATAGGCCCCGGCAACTACTTCCTGCAGGCCGGACCCAGAACGCCGAAGCAATTGATTTCCGAAATCAAGGAAGGCCTCTACGTCACCGAGTTCCTCGGCCACGGCGCGAATCTTGTAACCGGCGATTATTCCCGCGGCGCCTCCGGCCTATGGATCTCCGGAGGAGAGTTCGCCTATCCAGTCGAAGAAATCACCGTCGCCGGGAACCTGAAAGAAATGTTCTTCAACATCTCGGAGATCGCCAGCGATCTCGAGTTCCGCGGCTCCGTAGCCGCGCCAACCCTCCGCATTGACGGCCTAACCGTCGGCGGCGAATAAGAAACCTGTGGGACCATAAGCAGAACCATGTGGGGACGGCCGCCTCGGCCGTCCGCGAGCACTGCAGCGTGAGTTGAGGCAGGAACGTGAAATTCGCCAAAATCGTCTTCTGGATCGCGGGTATTTGGGGTGTGTTGGTCCTCACACCTCTTTATTTCATCTTCGACATGATCGGCCGGAACGATCCGCCGCCAATCACTCATCCCGCGTTCTACTACGGCTTCGTCAGTGTGGGCCTGGCCTTCCAGGTCGTGTTCCTCGTGATTGCCAGAGATCCGGTGCGCTTCCGCCCGATGATGATTCCTTCCGTGCTGGAGAAGTTCGGCTACGGAGCTACCCTGCTCGTGCTCTTTCTGCAGAATCGCCTGCATCCGCAGGATCTCGCGCTCGGCGGCGTCGACGTGCTATTCGGAGTGCTCTTCCTGGCCGCGTTCTTCAAGACCAGCGCGTCAAAGACCCGCAATTGAGGTCCAGAGTACAATCGACTGGCATGGGCGGCCTGATTCAACCAACTCCGGTAGTCGAAGATCGCGATTCGAGCAAGCGCACCATCGCCATTGCCGTCGCGGTCGTTACTGTCATCGCCGTCGTCTTCGCGTTCCTGCCTCGCAGTCAGCCCAAAGCTGCATCCGGACCGCCTCCCTACGCCGCCAGCCTCAAGCTCTCTGACTTCAAGATGAGCGCTGCTGAAAACTTCGTTGGAGCCACCGTCAGCTACGTCGATGGAACCATCACTAACACAGGCGACAAGACCATCACCCATGTCATCGTCCAAGCCCTGTTTAAAGATGACATGGGACAACTCGCCCAGCGCGAAGATATCCCGATGCAGGTGCTGAAAACCGACGGCCCCTATCCCGAAGCGGTCGACTTCAGCGTCTCGCCGCTAGGCCCTGGTCAGAGCAAAACCTTCCGGCTGACCTTCGAGAGCATCTCCGCCCAGTGGAACCGTCAGTATCCCGACATCCAGGTCACCGATGTCGCGGCGAAGTAGCCGCACCCACGAGCTAGTCAGTGAATCGTCACGCGGGTCTTGATGTCTTCCAAGTAATCGCTCACAAAAGAGGCAAGGGCAGGGTCACCTTCCAGCTTATGAATCTCTGGCAGCACCACCTCGAGATCTACATGACCACGGAAGAGAACAAGTTCGCCCAGCGCGTTGATCGCAGTCGACCGGATCAGGAGCGACCGGTCACCTAAGAACTTCAGCAACTTCCCCTGCGCCCAGCGCCAATCGGGCTCGTTGTTGCGCAGCACTATACATGGCGTTGCAAATGGCGTTTTCATCATCGCCCGCGAACGCTTCCTCCAGTTGCTTACGCGAGCATGGTTGAATCTCCACATACTTGGGTTTTTCGTCCACTGGATAGGCTCCTGCTCTCGATGCGTTCCAGTAGAATGCCTTTCATGGCCGAAGTAAAGCCATTCCGCCTGACGGAGTCTGTAAAAGCTGCGGGTTGAGCTTCCAAGCTGAGTCCAGCGGCGCTGGACACGGTGCTTGGGAAATTAGCCCGGCAACACGACCCCAACGTTCTAGTCGGCTTCGACCACGCCGACGACGCCGGAGTGTATCAAATCGCGCCCGATCAGGCGCTCGTGCAAACTGTCGACTTTTTCACCCCGGTGGTGGACGACCCCTACGCCTTTGGACAGATCGCCGCGACCAATGCGCTGAGCGACATTTACGCCATGGGCGGCCGCCCGATCACTTCGCTAGCGTTGGTCTGCTTTCCGGAAAAAGCTGACCTGGAAATCCTTGAGCGCATCCTCGCCGGCGGCTTATCGAAAATGATAGAAGCGGGATGCACCGTAATTGGCGGCCACAGCATTCGCGACGAAGAAACCAAGTTCGGCTACGCTGTCACGGGCCTCATTGATCCCAAGAAAGTTCTAGCCAACGCTGGTGCCAGGCCGGGCGACGTTCTTCTCTTCACTAAGGCGCTCGGCACCGGCGTGATTTCTACTGCAATAAAAAAGGGCAAAGCTGAGCCCGCATGGATTGGCGCCGCCGTCCAGTCAATGACCACACTGAACAAGCAGGCCGGGGAAATAATTCGGCAAGGGGAGTTTCACATTCGAAGTATGACCGACGTCACCGGCTTCGGTCTGATCGGCCACGCCCGCGAGATGGCCTTGGCCTCAGATGTATCTTTCAGTCTGCAGGCCGGCAGCATTCCGATACTTCCGGGCGCACTCGAAAGCATTCGCGCCGGCTACATCCCTGGCGGGCTAAACAACAACCGCGACTTCGCAGAATGTGTCGTGGGTTACGCGGATGGAGTTCCCGACGACCTGAGGACACTCCTCTTCGATCCTCAAACAGCGGGCGGCCTGCTGATTTCCGTCGCACCGGAAGATTCCGAGCAGCTTACACGTTCGCTCAAAGCGGCAGGAGTAGCAGCGGTAAGAATTGGGGAAGTCCTGGCCCGCACCAAACCGCTGATCACGATCAAGTAGTCATGATCGAGTAATCATGATCCGCTAGTCAGTTCCCAGATTCTCGCCAGATGGTGATCGTCGTGTTCGGCGACAAAATACAAATGATCGACCAGGCGCATCGGCGTTTTCAGTCGCGGATGCGGAATGGCCTTTGAAAACAACGAGGAATCCAGTTCGCCCGCGCGGTTCACCAGCTTTGCTCTGCCACTGCGGAATCCAGCCAGAATCGTTTCGAGCAGCTGTGAGTTGTAATTCGCCTCGTCAGTTTTTCGATTCTGCAAGTCGGTGACGGTAAGTTGCGCGCTACCCGTAACATAATCGTCCACCCGCGCCAGCCAGAGCGGTTCGAGGTCAAGCAAGTGTCCAGCGTGTTCCTGGGCCGACCACTTTTCTTGCCGCTTCTTGATCAGGATTTCACGAGAACGCCCGCGCAACATCTCCTCAAGCCGCGCCGGGGTACCGCGCAGACGCGCCAGCAAATTCGGATGCAATTCCACTGGAAACGAAAACTCGAACTTGCGCTCAAACCAGACAGGCACTTGACTCATGGGTTCCCACCGCTCAGAGGGATGACTTCCAACAGATGAAAGATGCGCAGCCGTACTGTACGACTCACGAATTCCTGCCATCGAAGTCCGGGGTTAATGCATCTCTTAATCGAGCAGCCAGGTAGGTTTTTCTTTTCCGGGAGCCATCATGCAATTTCGTGAACTAGGAAATAGCGGCCTGAAGGTTTCAGCCGAAGGCCTCGGCTGCATGGGCATGTCGGAATTTTACGGTCCCCGCGATGACGATGAATCGATCGCCACCATTCACCGAGCTCTCGAACTCGGCATTAACTTTCTCGACACCGCCGACATCTACGGACCATATATCAATGAAGAGTTGGTGGGCCGGGCGATCAAAGACAAGCGTGATCAGGTCGTACTGGCCACCAAGTTCGGAATCGTTCGCGACCCTGCAAATCCCGCGCTCCGCGGCGTCAGCGGCAAACCCGACTACCTCCGCCGCTCCTGCGAAGCAAGCTTGCGGCGGCTCGGAGTTGACACCATCGACCTCTATTACCAGCATCGTGTTGATCCTGCTACTCCGATCGAGGAGACGGTTGGAGCAATGGCGCAGCTTGTTCAGGAAGGAAAAATCCGCCACATCGGCCTCTCGGAAGCCTCGCCCCAAACCCTGCGCCGTGCCGCAAAAGTTCATCCCATCGCCGCGCTGCAAACGGAGTATTCGCTCTGGAGCCGCGACCCGGAAGACGAACTCCTAGCCGACTGCCGCGAACTGGGCATCGGCTTCGTGGCCTACAGCCCACTCGGCCGCGGCTTTCTCACCGGCCAATTCAAGCGTTTTGAGGATTTTCCCGCAGACGACTTCCGCAGGTTCTCCCCGCGCTTTCAAGGCGAAAACTTCCAGAGGAATCTCGACCTCGTGCACCGGGTCGAGCAAATCGCAAAAGAGAAAGGCTGCAAGCCCTCGCAGCTGGCTCTGGCGTGGGTGCTCGCGCAGGACAAGAACATCGTCCCCATCCCCGGCACCAAGCACCGCAAATATTTGGAAGAGAACGTAGCGGCAATCGACGTGAAGGTGACGAAGGAAGACCTGCGGCGCATCGAAGAAATCTTCCCCACCGGCGCCGCCGCAGGCGAACGCTATCCCGAACATTTGATGAAAATCGTAAACGGCTAATTCCCGCGCCAAAAATCAAGGGCGGCCTCTAGGCCGCCCTTCCTGAGAACTGACTGCTGAGAACTGCTTCTCAAGCTCGCGCTGGACTCTCTCCGCCCTTCACGATCCCGCGTCCCGGCTCCGGTTTCAACACCTGCTGCACGCCGTCATCGGGCTTCGAAGGAGACTTCATCGGCGGCAATTCCTTGCCGTCGACCAGCAGCAACACTTCGGAGGCATCCAGCACTTCGCGCTCCAGCAAGGCCGCCGCAATCTTCTGCAAAGTATCGCGATTGCCTTCCAGAATATTCTTCGCCGTCTCGTATCCCTGGTTCACCAGCTTGCGGACTTCGCCATCAATCTTGATAGCGGTGTCTTCGCTGTAGTCGCGGTGCTGGCTGATCTCGCGGCCTAGGAAGATCTGCTCTTCCTTCTTGCCGAAAGTCAACGGCCCCAGATCGCTCATGCCCCACTCGCAAACCATCTTGCGCGCCATTTCCGTGGCCCGCTCAATGTCGTTTCCCGCGCCCGTGCTCATCTGATTGAGGAACAGTTCTTCAGCCAGCCGCCCGCCCATCAGAATCGCCAGATCAGTCTTCAGATATTCCCGTGTGTAGTTGTGCCGGTCATCAATCGGCAGCTGCATGGTCACGCCCAGCGCCATTCCACGAGGAATGATCGTAACCTTATGCACCGGATCCGAGCCCGGCAGCTTCGCCGCTACCAGCGCATGCCCGGCTTCGTGGAACGCCGTCACTTTCTTCTCTTCGTCGGAAAGGATGAGCGACTTCCGCTCCACGCCCATCAGGACTTTGTCCTTGGCCACTTCAAAATCGAACATCAGCACGGCTTTGCGATTCTGACGCGCCGCAGCCAGCGCCGCTTCATTCACCATATTGGCCAAGTCTGCTCCTGAGAATCCCGGAGTTCCGCGAGCCAGCACAGAAAGATCGACATCCTCGGCTAGAGGAATCTTGCGAGTATGCACCCGCAAAATCTCTTCACGCCCGCGCACATCGGGACGGCTCACCACCACGCGACGGTCAAAGCGTCCGGGCCGCAGCAGCGCCGGATCCAGCACATCAGGCCGGTTCGTAGCTGCCATGAGAATGACGCCTTCATTCGATTCGAACCCGTCCATCTCTACCAGCAACTGGTTCAAAGTCTGCTCACGCTCGTCGTGACCGCCGCCCAGGCCGGCGCCCCGATGCCGTCCAACGGCATCAATCTCGTCGATAAAAATAATGCAGGGCGCATTCTTCTTGCCCTGCTCGAACAGATCGCGCACCCGGCTGGCGCCAACGCCCACAAACATCTCCACAAAATCCGAACCGGAGATCGAAAAGAAAGGGACGTTAGCTTCGCCCGCAACGGCCCGCGCCAAAAGCGTCTTGCCGGTTCCCGGAGGCCCAACCAGCAGCACTCCCTTGGGAATCCTGCCGCCAAGTTTCTGGAACTTCTGAGCTTCGCGTAGGAATTCGATAATCTCGCGCAGCTCTTCCTTGGCTTCTTCCACGCCGGCCACGTCTTTGAACGTGACTTTTTTCTGCTGCATTGAGAGGAGCCGCGCCCGGCTCTTGCCAAACGACAGCGCCTTGTTGCCGCCGGTCTGCATCTGGCGGATCATGAAGAACCACAGCGCGCCCAGCAGAAGCAACGGAGCCCACGTTCCCAACAACTGCAGCGGCCAGCTTCCGCCGTTGATGTCCTTGATCACCACCACGACGCTCTTGTCGCGCAGCGCCTTGATCATGTCGGGATAAGCCGCCGGAGCCACGGTATGAAACGCAGAGCCGTCCGCGAATTTCCCGCGCACCTGCTGGCCGTCGACCGTGACCTCATGCACCTTGCCCTGATCCACGTCATTCATGAATTGGGAGAAGTTGACGTCAGCATCCTTCTGCCCGCTGCGTCCCTGCTGAATAACGGTCCACAACACCAGGGCAGACACCCCAATCCCAACCCAGAACAGCACTGTTTTTACTGTTGAATTCACCAGGAAGCTCCTGAAGAAACCCGGATCCTACCGCTACTCCAAAGACCGCGAGGCTCCTACCCTAAGTTAGATGCAGTTCGGCCAATTTCGATAGGGAAATCGACCAAGACCACTATTCTACATTTTCTCGGGGAAAAAGGCGCGTTGCCGTTTCCGTGACTTAAGTCATCTGCGGGACTGGACTTGCGGCAAGGTAAGGGATGTTCCGGTTGGTTTGCTCCACCGCTCCCAGTCCATAACCCACAAGAAACGTATCATCCACCAGAAAACCGAAATAGTCGGGCTGCAAAGCCACGCGGCGCGCCGACTGCCGGTCTAGCAGCGTCACCAATTTCACCGAGGCCGCCCCTCGCGCCCGCAGGTCGTTCATAAGAAATTCGCTGGTCAAGCCGGAATGCACTAAGCCCTCAACCAGCAGGATGTGCTGCCCACGAATATCCGGTTCATGGCTGAAGAAAATCTCCACGACCTCGCCAGCCTCACCGCCCGGCTTGCTGAGCTGCTTGCTGTACTTGGGCTTGATGAACTGGCAGACGACAGGAACTTCCAGCGCCCGCACCAGGTCCGCCATGAACATGAACGCATTCTCGAGCACCGCCAGCGCCTGGATCGTCTGCCCCTGGTAATCGTCGGAGATGTGGCGTGCCAGCTCTTTCACCCGCTTCTGGATCTGCTCCGCCGCAATTACCTGTCGCAGTGGCTCGACTTTCGACGCATTCATGAAGTGGCGATGCCTCCCGCTACAGCCGGAATTACTCGCACTATTACACTAGACTCTCAATCACGCGACGCTAGGTCGCCTGCTCTTCAACCGCCCAAGGCACTTCTCGGATAACCACCGCTTCCTGCCCGGTCACAGCGCGCAACCTGGCGGGAACCGGAAATCCACGCATCCACAAAATCTCATCTCCGCTGACCACCACCGGCCAAAGCCTGCGCTCCGGCTGCGCGATATGCCGTTCCTGCAGCAGCTCTTTGACCTTTTTCGGCGACTTCGTATGAGCCGGCCAGAATCGATCTCCCGCTCGCCAGTTCCGCACAGTCAGCCGTGCCGGCAACAACTGCGTCCGAAGAAGTTCCAGCGGATTATACTCCTGCAATTCTGGAGCCATCGAACTTGGAACAACTCGCAACGCTTCGACCACCACCCTCAACTCCGGAACCAGCACTCGCCCCGGCACCGCCAGCGGATATTCGTAGTCTGGAATCCGCTCCTGACGCCGTAAGTCAGGCGTAACAAAAACCACAGCCTCCGGCTCGCGGCGAATCTTCCAGCCCAAGGGAAGTGACAATTCTTTCCCCGACGGACCGTCCTCGGCCGCGAACCGCAGGATTTCTTCGATGTGCTTGCACTCCAGCGGAATGCCCGCCTCGTCCGCAACCCCCTTCACCACTCTTCGCTGCACCGCCCGCGGCTCAGTCAAGAGCCAAGGCCGGCTCACCGAAGCATTCATCACCGCCGGGCCCGGCTGCTCAAGCCGCTCGACTAGTTCAGCACTCAGCGCAGGATGAGAAGCCTGAATCTGCACCAGCGCCTGCGAACCCTCGAAACCCGGTACCCCGCGCGTCCACTCCGGCTGCGACCACTGCACCACCGTTCCCAGCCAACCTGAGATTTCATTCTCCCAATAATCTTCCTCGTCGCGCGCAATCTCCGCCAGTTCAGCCAGCCCCTCAACCACTGCAGGATTGAACTCCCGTTCGAGCAGCGGAAGAACAAGCTTCCGCACACGATTCCTGGTGAACTTTGAATCCGCATTCGTCGAGTCTTCTCGCCATGGCTGCTTGAGATCGGCCAAATACTGCTCCAGCTCCCGTCGCCGAATCCCCAGCAGCGGACGAACGATCTCCCCGTGACCATCTTCATCCTCGAGCTCGACGAGAATGCGCGGATAAATGCCTGCCAACCCTCGCAGCCCAGTCCCGCGAATCACCCTCATCAGCACAGTCTCAGCCTGATCATCGAGCGTGTGCCCAGTAGCGATCTTGTCTAGAAGATTGGTGGGAACTGACCGGGTGGGCGCAGCCTGTGAAGGGGCAGCGATCAGGATCGGGAAGGGCACGGCTTCAGCCGTGCCGATAATCGCGCCTGAAGATTCGGGCTTTAGCCCCTGAGGTACCTCTGTCTCAATCTCATCACCTTCATCTGATCCTAGGAGCGAACGAAAAAAACCATACCGCAACTCCCGAGCAGCAGACTCCACTCCGGAGTGTTCGTTGGCAACAAGCTCTGCCACATCCCCGCTAGACAAATAAAACTCTAACCCATGCTCGCGAGCCAGCCCGGCAACAAACTCCTGATCCGCCTCCGACTCCGCTCCGCGCAGCCGGTGATTGAAATGAACAACAGAAAGAACAATGCCGAGTTCGCCACGCAACTCGATCAGCAGCCGAAGCAGCGCAACCGAATCAATCCCACCCGAAACCGCAACCCCAACCCGGTCTCCAGCCCGCAGCAATTCCTCACACCGGATATTCCCCAACACGCGCTCCGCCAGTTCATGCACGAAAACATGTTACAACCCGCCAGCCCAAGAACACCCATAGGGACAGTCGAAACTCAACTGTCCCTATAGGTTAAGAGAGCCAGAAGAGGTTTCTCCGTGTCTCGGTGTCTCTGTGGTGAAAACGTTTTGAGCTACAGTCCAGGACTCTTCTCCGCAATCAGCTTCCGAATCTTCTCCACAAACTCCCCAGCCGCCATGTCCTCAGTCTTCTCTTTCCCGCGGATGCGAACATT
>Ga0308309_10002383_pt1 | contig 11228 bp, 5 predicted proteins | sample HubBroMetageWFT5_FD_192491 | JGI IMG/M metagenome (GOLD analysis project Ga0308309, IMG submission 192491) | Warmed and freeze-thawed soil microbial communities from the Hubbard Brook experimental Forest, New Hampshire - Hubbard Brook CCASE Soil... | ecosystem: Environmental > Terrestrial > Soil... | reverse complement strand
CTGACGAACATGACCTACGACATCGGCGTGGCGCTGCTCGCGCTCGCGGCGTGGCAGCCGGGGGCGACGATCGAGACCGACACCGTCCCGAGCGGCGCGGTGCTCGCGATCCCGGCTGCGTTCACCGTGAGCGCGCTCGGCCTCTTGATCTACGACCACTTCAGCCGCCTGGACCCGATCGCGCTGACGCTCGCGATGGGCACGATGTTCTTCGCGTTCGCGCGCACCGCGCTCACCTTCCGCGACGTGCGCGCGCTTGCCGAAACGCGCCGCCAGGCGATGACCGACGACCTCACCTCGATGCCCAACCGCCGCCACTTCTTGCGGTGCGTGCGCGACGGGATCATCGCCGGCAGGGCGACCGGCGAGAGCGTCGCGTTGCTGCTCGTCGACCTCGACCACTTCAAGGAGCTCAACGACACGCTCGGCCACGACGCCGGGGATCAGTTGCTCTGCCAGGTCGGCGAACGGCTGCGCGCGGTGCTGCGCGCCAACGACACCGCCGCTCGCCTGGGAGGCGACGAGTTCGGGGTGTTGCTGAGCGATTCGAGCGGAGGTACGAACGCGGAGCTGGTCGCGGAGAAGATCCTCAAGGCGATCGCCCAGCCCTTCCCAATCAAGAGCGTGGGCCTGCGCGTGACCGCGAGCATCGGGATCGCGCTGTTCCCCGAGCACGCCGAGAACGACGAGCAGCTGATGCAGCACGCCGACGTCGCGATGTACGAGGCGAAGGCCGCGCAGTCCGGGTACGCATGCTACGCACGGGAGCGCGACCAACACTCGCTGGAGCGCCTCACACTTGCCGGCGAACTCTCCCACGCCCTGGAAGCGGGGGAGATCGAAGCGCACTTCCAGCCCAAGGCCGACGCGGACAGCCGCAGGATCGTCGGCGTCGAGGCGCTCGTGCGCTGGCGGCATCCGGAGCGGGGGCTGATCTCACCGGCGGAGTTCGTGACCGTCGCCGAGCAGGCCGGGCTGGGACGGGCGCTGACGCGCCGGATGCTCGACCTCGCGCTCACACAGGTTCGGCTGTGGCGCGATGAAGGCTTCGACCTGCACGTCGCCGTGAACACGACGGTGGCCGACCTCCAGGACACGCAGTTCCCCGCCGAGGTCGCCGCGACGCTCGAGGCCCACGGGCTGCCCCCGGAGGCGCTCGTGCTCGAGGTCACCGAGAACATGGTGCTCGCCGACCCCGTGCGCGTCGGCGACGTGCTCGCGCAGCTCGGCGAGCTCGGCCTCGGCCTCTCGCTCGACGACTTCGGCACGGGCTTCTCCTCGCTCACCCACCTCAAGTCGCTGCCGGTCGGGGAGGTCAAGATCGACCGCTCGTTCGTCGGGCGGATGACCACCGACCCGGTCGACGCGGCGATCGTTCAGGCCACGATCCAGCTCGCGCACTCGATCGGCATCCGCGTCGTGGCGGAGGGCATCGAGGACCAGGTCACGTGGAGCTCGCTCGTGGCCAACCGCTGCGAGCTCGTCCAGGGCTACGCGCTCTCGCGGCCGCTGCCGGCGCTCGACCTCGAGACGCTCCTGCGCGCCCAGCCGCTGCCCGTGGACGGCCGGGAGGAGATCGAGGCAGTCGGCGGGCGGGGCCAGATCGCGGAGCTCGACACCGAGTCCTTGATGAACGGGCATGGTGTGGGGGACCAGAGCGACGGCGACGCGATGCTGCACGCCGGCTCCTCCTCGAACGGGAACGGCAAGCGCGGGCAGAGCCACAACGGGAACGGCCGCGCTCCGAGCAGGGACTCATCCGCGGCGCTGCGCGACCTCACGGCGCTGACCCGCTCGCACCCGATGATGGACGCCGTGATCGAGGAGATCGACGGGCGCATGATCCGCGTCGGGTCGCAGTGGCTGGCTGACTTCGCCTCCTGCAACTACCTCGGGTTCGACCTCGACCGCGAGATCATCGAGGCGGTGCCGGCGTACCTGGACGCGTGGGGCACGCACCCGAGCTGGTCGCGCCTGTTGGGCAGCCCGGTGCTGTACGAGCAGATCGAGGAGCGCCTCACGGCGCTGTTGGGCAGCGCGGACTCGCTGGTGCTGCCGACGATCACCCACATCCACCTCTCGACGATCCCGGTGCTCGCGGGGTCGGGCACGATCCTGCTCGACTCACGGGCGCACAAGACGATCTACGACGGCTGTCAGGCGGCGCGGGTACGGGGCGCCACGGTGGAGCGCTTCCGCTTCGAAGACCCCCAGCACCTCGGGGAGCTGCTGCGCGGCGAGCACGGCGGCGCGCCCGGTGCGCCCCAGCTGGTGTGCATGGACGGAGTCAACTCGATGACCGGCAACCCGCCCGACATCCCGGCGTTTGCGCAGGTAGCGCGCGAACACGGCGCGCTGCTGTACGTGGACGACGCCCACGGCTTCGGCGTGATCGGCGAGCGCGGCCCCGGCGAGCGCTGCCCGTACGGGCAGCGCGGCAACAGCATCGTGCGCTACTACGGCGAGAGCTACGAGAACCTGATCTTGGTGGGCGGCTTCTCCAAGGCGTACTCCTCACTGCTCGCGTTCATCGCGTGCCCGACCGAGGTCAAGGAGCTGCTGAAGGTCGCGGCCGCGCCCTACCTGTACTCGGGGCCCTCACCGGTCGCCTCGCTGGCCACGACGCTCGCCGGCTTCGACGTCAACGAGCGCCGCGGGGAGGAGCTGCGCAAGCGGGTCTGGACCCATACCCAGCGCGTGCTGGAGTGCCTGGCGCGGCTGGGCGTCACCACTCCCAATCACTCGGGCTTGCCGATCGTCGAGGTGCCGCTGCGCGACCACGAGCGCATCGGGGAGGTCGGGCAGCTGCTGTTCGACCGCGGTGTGTACGTCACGCTCGCCGCGTACCCACTGGTGCCCCGGGAGGAGGTCGGCTTTCGCGTGCAGCTCACCGCGGCGAACACCGACGGTGAAGTCGACACGTTGCTCGCGGCGCTGGAGGAGCTCGCCGGACTGGGCGAGCTGCGACCCGTCGAGCAGGAGCAGGTGGGCGTTCCCTCGATCGAGCAGGCGGGCGCCCCGCAGCGCGAGTCGGTGGCGTAGGTCCCGGCTGCGGGCCCCACGGGCCGATGATGCTCAATTCGCTGGAATCCGGGCCCACTTTCCTGTCAGGCCCGAAGGGCCGTGGGCCGAGCGGGACGGGGCGGGCGGGTCCTAAGTTGACGCCCCAAGCGAGTGCGATCGTGAGCCCGACGTGATCGCCCGCTACCGCGCCCTGTTCTCCGCGCCGGGCGTCGGGCGGCTACTGGTCAGCTCGATCCTGGGACGCCTGCCCGTGGGCATGTTCTCGCTGGCGATCCTGCTGTTCGTCCACGGACGCACGGGCTCGTTCCTGGCGGCGGGCGTCGCGGTGGGGGCGTTCAGCTTGGCGGGCGCCCTCGTCGGCCCGCTGCTGGGAGCGCTCGTGGACCGGCACGGTCAGACGCCGGTACTGCTGCCCGCCGCGGGCGCCCAGGCGGGGCTGCTGGTGGCGCTCGTGCTCGTCGCGCAGGCCGGCGCACCGGTGACGACGATCGTTGCGGTGGCGGCGCTGGCGGGTGGCGCGACGCCGCCAATCGCGGGCTGCGTGCGTGCGCTGTGGTCCGAGGTCGCCCACGACGAGGAGCTCGAGACCGCCTACGCGCTCGACGCCACCACGCAGGAGACGATCTGGACGCTCGGCCCGCTGCTGGTGGGCCTGACGGCAGGGTTCGCCTCCCCGGCCGCGGCGGTGCTGCTGTGCGCCGGGCTCACGGTCTGCGGGACCCTCTACTTTGCCACCTCGACGCTCTCGCGCGGCTGGCGCGCGGACACCGGGAAGCACGCGCGGGGCGGGGCGCTGGGGGCGAGCCCCGACCTGCGTCTGATGCTTTACACAGTCGTGCTCGCGGGGGCGGTGATCGGCGCGGTCGAGGTCGGGCTGCCGGCGCTCGCGATGCAGCAGGGCGCGCGCTGGTCCTCCGGCCCGCTGCTCGCGCTGTTCAGCCTCGGCAGCATGGCCGGTGGCCTGGCCTACTCCGCACGCAGCTGGAGCCTGCCGATCGGCCGGCGCTACACCGTGATGCTGGCGGCGATGGCGCTCGCGGTCGCGCCGCTCGCAGCCGTGCACTCGCTCGCCCCGGCGTTCGGGCTCAGCGTGCTCGCCGGCCTCGCGCTGGCGCCGATGATCTCCTGCCAATTCTCACTCGTCGGAGCGCTCGCGCCGGAGGGGACCGTCACGGAGGCGTTCACGTGGCACCGGGCCGCGACCATCGCCGGGATGGCGGGCGGGTCGGCGCTGGGTGGCTCGCTCGTCGACACCCACAGCCCCAGCGCCGCGTTCGCGCTGGGCTGCGCGAGCGTGGCCGCGGCCGGGGTGCTGGCGGTGCTCGGACGACGGCGCATCGAACCCAGGGCAGCGCTCGCCGCGACTGCCCAGACGCCGGCTCCGCTGGGAGTGCCCGCCGAGTTGCCCGTCGAGCAGCCGGTGACACTCGCGCCGGCGCCAGAGGGGGTGACTCCAGCCGCGGTGGAGGTGCTGCGGGCGCTGACACCGGCGACCGAGGGACCGGTGCCGTTCACGCTCGCGGCCGAGGCGGTGGCACTGGCCGCCGAAGCTGTGGCACTGGCCGCCGAGGAGCCGCCCCTCTCGCCCGGGGTGGGTGGGCTCCGATCACCAGCGCCGTTCACACTCGCAGCTGCGGCAGTGGCGTTGGCTGCAGAGGCGGTGGCACAGACCGCCGCTGCGTGAGGCCGCTGGGCGGCGGCGCCAGCGCGGCGCCCACGGGCACGGTGCGGGTGAGGCGCGCGTACACCAGCAACCGTTCGGCGGCGCTGAACGGGGGCGTGCACGCGGAGAGCACAAGGCGGCTGTAGCCGACGTGACCGATCGCGGCGCCGACGTCGGAGGGCAGGACGCTGCGGTGCCCCACCACGGTGTAGACGAAGTGCGCGTACGGCATGTCCACGAGGATCCGGTCCCCGCGACGCAGCTCGTCGATGTGGCGGAAGGGCGCGAGGAAGGTGGTGCGGTGGCCGGCGATCGCGGTCGTGCCTCCCAGACCGGGGAAGCGAGTCCCGGCGTAGGCGCTCTGCGTGTAGATCCCCGGCCCCTTCTCGAGTTCTTCGACGCCGGTGCCGTACACCAGCACGTAGTCGGTGCCCAGACGGGGGATGCGGATCGCGCCCACCGCGCTGCCGAGCGCCGCGTGGCGGGCGAGCTGCCGCGCGAGGAACGCCACCCGCCGGCGCTCGTCGGCCAGTCGCGCGAGGCGCACGCGCTCGAGCGCGGTCGGCCGGGCGCGTTCGAGGTCGCGCAGCGCCCCGCGGAGGTGGTCCTGCTGGAGCTCGGCGTACAGCGCCGAGAACGGCTCCTGCCACACGAGCGTGACGCCCGCGTCGAGCAGCGCTAGCGCCCCCACCGCGATCAGCACCGTCGAGAGCACCCGCAGCGCGCGGCCTGCAGGTGTGCGGCGCCCCGAGGAGGGCTTGGTGGTGAAGAGAATCTCGGACAAGGTCACCGCCGCAGGGCGGACTCCGTGCCGCCCAGCGAGCCAGGACCAGCGTAGGACAGCGGCCCCCGGACCGTGATCGCCTCACGCTCGCCGATCGCGTCCTCCGGCCCGCCGATCCCCGGCCACTGCGCGGGCGGCGGGGCGAGCGCCACCAGCAGGACCGCGGCGAGGCAGCCGAACGCGATGCTCCACGCCGCCGCCCCCGCGACTCCCACACACCCGCCCGCGAGCAGCAGCAGGGCGGTATGCGCCACCCCCCCGGGGCCCAGCTGCAGCTGCGCGGCGTAGAAGACCACCAGCAGCGCGAGCGGGGCCACGCCGAGCGCCACCAGGCCGAGCGCCCCCAGCGGTACGCGGCCCGGCGGGGGGCGCAGCGGAGAGGCGAACACGAGCCACACGTGCAGGGGGAGCACGAGCAGCAGCGCGGTGAGGGGCGCGAGCACCCACACCACCACGGCGAGCCCACCCAGCACGAGCAGCGGGGCGAGCACCGCGGCGTCCTCGTCGCTCGGGCGACGCGGCAGGCCGAGGCGGCGCATCGCCGCCGGCCACCCCAGCCCGGCGAGCACGAGCACGAGCGCCGTCACGAGCACCGCCTCCAGGGCGGTGCGGTCGAGCGGTAGCGCCGCGGGGGAGACCGGCGGGCGGGGCGCGGGGATCGCGTGCAGGCGCCCCAGGACAATCGCGAAGAGGGCCCCCGCGAGGAACGGGAGCGCGCACGCCAGCGCCCACACCACCCACCGCCCCACAGGTTCGTTACGGCGACGCAGACGAGCGAGGCCGTCCCCGAGCACGAGCAGCGCGGGCAGCAGCAGCGCGGCCACCACGAGGCGCAGCGCCCACTCAGGGATCGCCTTGTGCTCGATCAGCAGCCCCGCTTCGAGCTTGCTCGGGACTTCGGCTTCGCCGTCCAGCGCGTACACGGCGGCGAGCGCCGCCCGTCCGAAGCCTTCCAGGCGCGCGGCGCTGACCGGTTCGTCGGCCGGCGCCGGCCGTTCGCCACCGACGCCGAGGAGCACCGCGGGCAGCCCGGACGCGTCGAGCGGGGCCTGTTCGCCGGCGGGGAGCGGGAACACGAGGTGGGCGAGCTGCGCGAGCGTGCTCGGGGTGCCCGCTTCGACGCCGGCCTGGGCGGCGAGTGCCGCAGCCACGGTGCTCTGCAGCAGCGCGGGGGCCGAGCCGGGACCGTCGGAGAACGCCCCCGCCAGGGGCGCACGCAGGCTGGTGCCGGCGAGGTCGCCGAGCACGAGCGCCGCGTCGACCGAGCCGCCCGTCGCCCCGCCGAGCTCCTGGCCGGCGTGCGCCGCGAAGTCCGCCGCGCCCGCGTTGCCGCCCGAGCCTCCGCTGGTCGAGACGAGCACGATCGTGCGCCGCGTCTCCCCGGCGGCGAGCACCCGGGCGAGTTCGAGCAGCACCGCGGTCCCGGAGAGCTCAGCCTCGGCTCCACGGCCCGCGGCGTCGCGGTGGGCGAGCACCACGATCGGCGCCTCACCGGTGCTGCCGGGCCGCTGCGCGATCACGGTGGTCAGGGTGCGCTCGCCGTCGATCGTCTGGGCGCGGAAGCTGTGGACGCTGACCGCAAAGCCGCCCGTAGAGGGGTTGCCGAGCCCCCGCAGGGTCCCCGCCACGTAGGCGGCGAGCGCCTGGTCGTCCGCACCGCCGGGGCCGCGGTCGGGGAACCGTTTGGCCAGGCCCTGCAGGGTGGCGAAGACACGCCCACCTTCGAACGCCTGGGGCGTGAGGTTGGAGGTGAGTGGAGCGGTGCGGCCCGTCAGGGAGAACCCTGCGATCACCACTGCACCTAGCAGCGGCAGGAAGGCTGCGCGGTAGACACGTCCGTTCAGCACTCCGAGACCATAACGTCGCGGCTGGCGCCTCGGGCCTCCGGCCACCCGCCGCGACCCCGCGCTGCGAACGCCGCGCAGCGCAGCCAAAGAATTAGATCCCGCCCACCCGGAGCCCATCCTCCTCCCCACCCACAGTCGGTGCGCCTCACGTACCGGTATCGTGCGCGCGTGCTCCAGCCCGTCTCCGTCGCCAGCAAGACACTCGCCGACTACACGCACATCTGCGGGCGGGACCTGATCGATGAGATCCGCGAGCTGGCCGAGCCGCTGAAGGGCAGCCGGGTCGTGCACGTCTCCGCGACGGCCTTCGGCGGGGGGGTCTCGGAGATCCTCTACACGCTCGTGCCGCTGATGCGCGACGTGGGGTTGGAGTGCGAGTGGCAGGTGATCTACGGGCGCGAGGAATTCTTCAACGCCACCAAGCTCATGCACAACGCGCTGCAGGGCGCCCCGCAGGACCTCGACGGAGACCAGTGGGAGACCTGGAGACGGTACAACGAGATGAACGCCCGCGAGCTCTCCAGCGGGTGGGACGTGTGCCTCGTGCACGACCCCCAGCCCGCGGGGCTCTACCGGCTCGTGCCGGGCAAGGCGCGAGGGTGGGTGTGGCGCTGCCACATCGACCTCTCCACGCCCAACCCCGACACGATCGCGCAGTTGATGCCCTACATCGAGGACTACCCCCAGTCGCTGTTCCACATGCAGGAGTACGTGCCGCCCGGGATGAGCGGCCACGTCAACGTGGTGCCGCCCGCGATCGACCCGCTGACCCCGAAGAACATGGCGCTCTCCCCCGAAGACGCCGCGTACGTGTGTGGGCAGTTCGGGATCGACGTGGACCGGCCGCTGATGTGCCAGGTCTCGCGCTTCGATCCCTGGAAGGACCCGCTGGGGGTGATCGACGCCTACCGCATCGTCAAGGAGCAGGTCCCCACGGTGCAGCTCGCGTTGGTCGGCTCGATGGCCTCCGACGACCCGGAGGGGTGGGACTTCTTCAACGCCACCATCGCCCACGCCGACGGGGACCCCGACATACACATCCTCAACAACTTCAACAACGTCGGTTCGATCGAGGTCAACGCGTTCCAGTCACACTCCGACGTGGTGATCCAGAAGTCCACGCGCGAGGGCTTCGGCCTGACCGTCACGGAGGCGATCTGGAAGGCGCGGCCGTTCATCGGGGGCGACGTCGGCGGGATCCCGCTGCAGGTCGAAGACGGGGTCACGGGCTTCCTCGTGTCCTCTTCCGAGCAGTGCGCCGCCAGGACGCTCGAGGTTCTCGCCGACCCCGCGCTCGGCAAGGCGCTGGGCCGCCGCGGCAAGGAGCACGTGCGCGCGCACTTCCTCACGCCGCGGTACCTTCGCGACTACTTGCGGATCTTCACCGAGCTGCGAGAGTCATGAGCCCGCATGGTGGCGCTGGATCGGCGTCCCCTACGGAACCCATAGCCGGGGATGTGCAGATGTTCTTTTCGGGCCCTATATATAGGCAGCTAGGAGTAGATGTTCTCTCGGACCCTCCGGGCAGGGGGGCGTATGCTCTTTCCGGACCCCATAGCGGCGATGGGCAGATGTTCTTTCAAGGACCTATAACGACCATGGGCCACCGGACTAGATTGCAGTCATGAGCGAGTCGGACCCCGAGCGCCCGCGAGCCCCGCTGGTGCTGGTGTCCAACCGGGGGCCGGTGACCTTCCAACCCGGCGGCGAGGTACAGCGCGGCTCGGGGGGCCTCGTGACGGCGCTCACCGGGCTGGCCTCACACCGCGAGGCGGTGTGGATCGCCTCGGCGATGAGCGAGCAGGACGTCGAGGTCTCCCGCGCTCACGGCGGCCGCGCGTTCCCCGTGCGCTCCCCCGCCGGCGAAGAGTTCCACGTGCGGCTCGTCGCGAGCGACCCCGAGGCGTACGACCGCTTCTACAACGTGTTCGCGAACCCCATGCTGTGGTTCATCCAGCACTACCTGTGGGACCTCTCCAACGCCCCCGACATCCGCCGCCACGAGATCGAGGCGTTCGAGTTCGGCTACAACGTCGTCAACGAGGACCTCGCGCGCGCGGTCGTGGAGGAGCTGCAGGGCAGCGAGGAGCCGGTCGTGATGGTGCACGACTACCACCTCTACACGCTCCCCGACCTCGTGCGCCGCGCCCGCCCGGACGTGTTCCTGCACCACTTCATCCACATCCCGTGGACCCAGTCGGACGCGTGGCGGGTGCTGCCCTCGCGGATCCGCGAGGAGATCTTCGCGGGCCTGCTGGCAAACGACATCGTCGGCTTCCATACGCGCTCCTACCGGCGCAACTTCCTGCAGTGCTGCGAGGACCTGCTGGAACTGGAGGTCGACTACGAGCGGGGGATGGTGCGCTACGGGGAGCGCGAGGTGTGGGTGCGCGCGTACCCGCTGCCGATCGACCACCGCGCCACCAGGCGCCTCGCGCAGGGAGAGCGCGTGCGGGAGTTCGAGCGCGAGCTGCTGGCGCGCCGGCGGGACTTCCTGATCCTGCGGGTGGACCGCGCGGACTTGTCAAAGAACGTGCTGCGCGGCTTCTCCGCGTTCGACCTGTTCCTCGAGCAGCACCCCGAGTTCTCCGAGCGCGTGACGTTCATGGCGCAGCTGATGCCCTCCCGTACGGACGTCCCCGAGTACGCGGAGTACCTAGAGCGCATCGAGGCGCTGGTGGCGGTCGTCAACCATCGCCACGGCACGCCGGACTGGATGCCGATCCAGCTGAAGCTGCGCGACGACCTCGAGGAGGCCGTAGCGGCGTACCGCCACTACGACGTGCTGCTGGTCAACGCGATGTTCGACGGCATGAACCTCGTGGCGAAGGAGGGACCGCTGGTCAACGAGCGCGAGGGGGTCTCGATCCTCTCGGAGAACACCGGCGCCCACGAGGAGCTCGGGGAGTACGCGCTGTCGGTCAACCCGTTCGACATCCAGGAGCTCGCCGACTCGATCTACGCCGCGCTGACGATGGCCACCCCCGAGCGCCACCGCCGGGCGGAGGGCCTGCGAGAGATCGTCACGTCCCGCGACCCGGGGGATTGGGTGGACGAGCAGCTGGCGGACATCCGCGCGAAGGGACTCACGCGGTAGGGAGGGGGCGCCTTGCCACATGTTGGCCGAAACGGGGACCGATCAGGGAGACACTCGCTCCGCCGAAGCCGGGGGACGCTCGCCTTTGGCAAGCATCCCCGTTTCGGCCAGCATCCCCGAATCGGCCAACGCCGAAGGCGTGTGTCTACCGGCTTTCGGTAGGCGGGCAACGCCACATGTGGCGTTGCCGGGAGGGCCACATGTGGCCCTCCCCAGGGGCCGCACATGTGCGGCCCCTCGGGCGGTGCATGCACCGCCCGACCGGCCGGCGCGTGCGCCGGCAGGCACAACACGAGCGCCCGGCCTCGCCAACACGCTACTCTTCTCGGGCCGTGACCCTGCCCGCACCCACCTACGACCTCGTGCTGCTGCTCGACGCGGAGGCCGACGAACAGGCGCACACGAGGATCCTTGGGGAGGCGCGCGAGGCGATCCAGGCCGAAGGCGAGCTACTGCGCGACGACACGTGGGGGGATCGGGCGCTGACGTACCCGATCGACCACAAAACGACCGCCCGGTACCACCTGCTCCAGTTCCACGCCACGACCCCGGGGCTGCTCGAGCGCCTCGACCGCTCGCTGCGGTTCGCCGACGAGGTCGTGCGCTTCCGGGTCATCAAGCTGAAGCCGGGGACCCCGGCAGCGCCGGACATGGGCACCCCGGGCGCACCGGCGAGAGCGGAGGAGCCCACGCCGGCCCCCGCGGCAGAGGCCGCCCCAGAGCCCGAGGCCGCTCCCACGCCCGCGCCCGAGGCGGCGCCTACGCCGCAGCCCGAGGCGACGGGCGAGCCCGAGAGTGCGCCGGAGGCAACGG
>Ga0308309_10002382_pt1 | contig 11231 bp, 9 predicted proteins | sample HubBroMetageWFT5_FD_192491 | JGI IMG/M metagenome (GOLD analysis project Ga0308309, IMG submission 192491) | Warmed and freeze-thawed soil microbial communities from the Hubbard Brook experimental Forest, New Hampshire - Hubbard Brook CCASE Soil... | ecosystem: Environmental > Terrestrial > Soil... | reverse complement strand
GGTAACATCCGCGGGAACGGCCAAGGGGAAACGAGGCACGCGGCGAGTGTTGGTAAACACCCTGGCCGGCGCCTGCGTCGCTGCGGCAGTCATGGTTCTAGCTCTACCTGCACGGGCACACCATCTCGGGCTGGTTTCAGAAGACGCTAACTAGAATAATGCTTCGGCCAGAGTTTGTTGGGTGGAGTATAGCATTGCTGAAGGGCAGATTCCTCAGCGCACCTTAACCCACGAAACCACAAAGGACACAAGGCTACACAAGGGAAACCGGGACAACTTACCAAGTGCCTGATTCGCCTTGCGTGCACTTTGTGGTTAGCGCTTGAGTCTCAGGATGAAGCAATGACCTTATGGCCAGCGCTTGGCTGTGTCTTCCCAACCTGCTGCGCGCGCCGGTTGCGGGCTTGCATTGACTGCGGCCTGCGGAATGCGGATGGGCTGCTGCGTCGTGGTGGGAGTGGCTAATGTCGGTTTATTGCTGGTGGCCTCCAGCATCGACTCCTTGTCGTCGGATAGCAAGGGAGCTGCAACGCGCAAGGCCTCCACTTCCTTTTCCAGCCGCGCCAGTTCGAGTTCCTTCTGCCTCAGAACCTCATAGACATTCTTCATACCTGGGTCCCCTCGTCAAACGTTCTCGGGTGAAGCATTTGGCCGCACTCTAACAGGAAAGTTAGTTTTGTCAAGGAAGAACATCACGTGGAAAACGGAGATTCAACCGGCAGACGTCGCTTCTCCCTCGCGTTGATCCATGCTCTTCGTGCGCGGTGCGGGTACATCCTCCTGCTGCCATTTTCGCGCCAGTTGGTCTAGTTCACCCAGCACCTTTTGAATATCCTTCATGCGCTTGGTAATGCCGTAGGTCACAGACGGCGGGATGGTCGGTTCGTAGTCGCGATAGACGAATCCTTTCTGCTCCAGGAGACGCAGCCGCTCGGTCAAGACGCGTGAAGAAATGCCTTCAATCTGGCGCCGAAGAGCCCCGAACCGGGTGGGGCCGTTTGTAGATAAGGCCCACAGAATGTGCATAGTCCAGGGACGGGTGAGCACTTCGAGTAATCCGGCCATGGGACACGGTGTGGGCGATTGGGCATAGCGGCGCACGTCGTTACCTCACTTAGTTACTTTAAAGTTCCTACTTTACAAAAGCAAGTAGTTATTTAAAGTAACCTTAAAGGCGCGTATGACATCTATTCCGGAATAGAAAGTCGATCGGTAAAACAACTCGCTAAGGAGAGTGATATGGCCAGCAACTCAATTTCAACTTCGCAAAATTTGCAAACTGCCAAAGTATTGAACGCCACGGACGGGAAGGAACGGACATCTGTTGGCTCGTTCGTTACCCTTGCCGGACGAATCCTGTTTTCCGCAATTTTCATCATGTCGGGATTTCTCCACTTCTCCCAGGCGGATATCGGTTACGCGGCACAAGCAGGTGTGCCTACGGCTAAGCTGCTGGTTCCGGCGTCGGGAATTCTCGCGCTGGTGGGAGGGCTCAGCATTCTGCTCGGATACAAAGCCAAAATCGGCGCCTGGTTGCTGGTCCTCTTCCTGATACCGGTCACGCTCATGATGCACAACTTCTGGGCAGTGAAAGACCCGATGATGGCTCAGATGCAAATGGCGATGTTTCTGAAGAACGTAACCATGATTGGAGGCGCTTTGCTCATTTCACAATTCGGAGCCGGCCCGTTGAGTTTCGATGCCCGGCGAAATTAGAAGGGCGGCACCGACACTCAGCATTCAGCATTCAGCCATGATGCGGTTATGGGCTCTGAGCAAGGATCTCCAAGCTCTGAATGCTGAGTGCTGACTGCTGACTTGCGCTCAAGTGTTCATTTGCGGACACAGTTGCACAGACTTCGTCCTCGCGAAAGCGGTATTGGTCCGCGCTTTCCGCTCACTTGTCACATTCTTGTAAATCGCCTCACCTTTCCCGAGTCGCAGCGTCCAACTAAGCAATCAGTTTCGGTGTTGGACGGATCGTGATCTCGTCCCGGAAACGAACACATGCGCAACGGTTCACAATCAAAACTTTTCCCGATGGAACGAGTGAACCCATCTCTGCGTATCTAGGCGCAGGAGCGGTGTGCGTAAGAGGAAACGGCACGAACACTGATCAACAGTTTCGGAGGTGGGGGTTATGCAGAGCGGAGTGAATGGCAGCAACGGGACGGGCAATGGAACTCTGTTACATACCGGAGATCCTCATGTCCAGGAAGTGGTTAAAACGGCCCATGAAGAACTGCGGCAGCTCATGCGTCAGCGGGCCGAAATCATGAAACGCATTGGCACGTTGAAGCAGACAATTTCAGGTCTGGCCAATTTGTTCGGCGATGACATTCTGGGAGAAGACTTGTTGGAGTTGGTCGACCGCAAAACCGGAGGACGCCAGCCCGGTTTCACGAAAGCGTGTCGTATGGTTTTGATGGAAGCCGGGCGGCCGCTAGCGGTGCGAGAGGTTTGCGAGCAGATTCAACAGCGTCTTCCAACTCTGTTACTTCGCCATAAAGATCCGTTGGCATCGGTGACCACTGTGCTCAATCGGCTGGTGGAATATGGAGAAGCACTAAGCGTAGTTCGAGAGAACGGTCGACGGGCGTGGCAGTGGGTATCGGAACCAGTTCCGGCGCAGCCGGGCAACGCCGCGAGCGCATCGCTTTCTCAACTGTAGAAACGCAGCTTGCTTGCGTCTCTGGTAGATGACAAGGCCGGCTTTTTGTCGGCGTCCTGAAACGTTGCAAGCAACGTTTCTACAGTCCCACGTTCGCCGGCTACGCTGGCAGCAACATTCCTTTTTCCAGGTGCCGGGTCACGTGCGCGTACGACGCCGCGTGCGGATCGTGCGTCACCATCACGATGGTCTTGTGGAAGTCTTCGTTCAGACGCTTCAAGATTTCGAGGACCTCGGTGGCGGAGTGACTATCGAGGTCGCCGGTGGGCTCGTCGGCAAGCAGCAGCGTCGGATCGCTGACGATGGCTCGCGCAATCGCCACACGTTGTTCCTGTCCACCTGAGAGCTGTTTGGGCAGGTGGTGCACCCTTTCCTCCAGCCCGACTAACTTCAGAGCAGTCATTACGTGATCGCGCCGTTGCTGTGAGTTCAACTTGGTCAGCAGCAGCGGGAGTTCGACATTCTCGAATGCTGTGAGAACGGGAATCAGGTTGAAGGTCTGAAACACGTATCCAATATGCACGTTGCGCCAGTGGGCAGACTGAGAATCGCTGAAGCGGAAGATGTTCTCGCCCAGCACCAGCAACTCTCCCGACGTGGGCCGGTCGATAGCCGCGATCATATTCAACAGCGTGGTTTTGCCCGAGCCCGATGGCCCCATGAGAGCTAGAAACTCACCGCCGCCGATTTCGATGGAGACATCGTCGAGGGCTTTGACCTCGAACGCGTCGCGCTTGAAGATCTTGCTTACGTTGCGCGCCTGGACAACTCTGGTTTGCGTGGCCGTATTAGATAGAGTAGCAGTGCTCATGATTGTCCCTTGATCTTGATTTTGTCGCCGTCTTTTAACTCTTGGGGCGCCGAAGTGATAACATCCTCGCCGCCGTTGAGGCCCTGCACCACAACACCGCCACTGCGTTGCGATAGAATTTTGACTTCATGGGACACTGCCTTCCCGTCAAACGCGAGGAAGACAAACTTCCTGCCATCGCGATCATGAATCGCAGCGGTGGGCACAAAAACTCCCTGCGGTTGCGTGCTCGCCTGCTTGGCTTCGTCCGCCAGAAACTTTACAGTGGCATTCATATCGGGCCGCAAATGGGAATCAGGATTAAGAATCTCCACTTTCACCTGCACCGTCGCCTTAGCCCGGTTGGCTTGAGGCGAGATTTCCGCGATGATTCCATCCCACTTGAGATCAGGATACGCGTCCACTGTGACGATGCCCTTCTGCTTGGGGCCGAGCCTGGCGAAATCGTCCTGTGCGATATCGAGTTCCACTTGCAGATCGTTCAGGTCCGCCAGGGAAACAACCAGCCCTTGCGGACCGCCCTCGGCGGTGCTGGCAAACCCTGAAGTCACGAGCTCACCCTTTTCGGCGGCGCGCTCAAGGATGGTTCCCGTGACCGGTGCGCGGATCACAGTGGCGTCGAGCAAGGACTTGGTGTAGTCCGCCTGCCCCTGAGCCTGTTCGAGAGCACCCCGGGCCCGTGCAATCTCCTCCTTGCGGGGACCGATCTTGGCCAGCTGGAAAGTTCTCTCCAGCGAATTCACCCGCTGCTGGTCCGATTCGAACTTCGCGGTCGCATCGTCGAAGGATTGCTTCGAGACCACGCCCTGGCTCGCCAGATCGCGAGTGCGATCCAGCGTAAGCTTATCGTTTACCAGCGTGGCTCGGGCTTCATCGAGATTATGCTGCGCCTGCTGAATTTCCTCGGGGCGAGATCCGTTTTGCAGTTCCTCCAGATAAGCCCGGGCATTGTCGGCGGCGCCTTTGGCCTGTTCGTACTGGGCGCGGAATTCATCATCTTCGAGACGGACCAGGATCTGGCCTTCCTGAACCTTGTCACCCTTTTCGACGCCGATCCACTTCACGCGGCCTGTTACTTTCGAATTCAGATTGATCTTGTGGTGAGCCACAATGTAGCCACTGGCGGAAAGCACCACGCCGCCCACCTCGCTGTTCTGCGCCGAGGCGCGAACCACCTGCACCTCGGGAGCGTCGTGGGATAACAGGCGGTAAGCCGTCGCCACCACACCCAGCAGGATCAGCAGGCCGATTCCGATCAGGATGTAGCGGCGTGCCCATACGGGAGGCTCGCCCTCATTGCCAGCGCGCGCGGTGCGATCGATTCGCAGGCTTTGCAGGTCTTCGTGTTTTGCGTCAATCGGCATTTTGGCTAAAGATGATACGCTTCCGAATTGCGATGCAAATTCCTTCTTGAAATACGGCTGGGTTCTTAATCCCGCAGAGCACTCAGTATGTCACGGCGCGAAGCGTGCCAGGCCGGAGCGAAACCACCCACCACGCCCATGATGAGAGCGAACACGATCGCGCTGAAGACCACAACCGGCGTCATTTGCAGACTGAATACAACCTCGCTGAAAGTGACCTGATTTTGCGTTCCCGTAGTCATGCCATTGAACGGCAACATCAGGAGGATGCCGAGTGTCGCACCCAGCAAGGACAACAACAGCGACTCCAGCATGAACGAAGTCAGAATGCTGGGACGAGAAAACCCGATCACGCGCAAGGTAGCAATCTCGCGCCCGCGATAGGCCACTGCGGCGTACATCGTGTTCGCGGCGGCAAAGCAGGAACCGACTGCCATAATAAAGGCCACGATCCAGCCCACAACCTTGATGGGCGCACCCGACTTGGTTTGCGAGGCATAGTAGTCGGGTTCCAGCAGGCCATTGAGTTCCAGCCTTTGATCGTCGTTGGCACGGTTTTTCAAGGCCAGGGCCGCAACCGGATCGGTCGCGCGCACCAGAACCGAAGAGTATACGGTACGCTCAAAATCCGTGACCAGCTGATTGATATCGCCCCAGATCTCGGAATCGTGTGCCGTGCCGCTGCCGTCAAAGATACCCACGATAGGCCAGTCGCCCTTGCCGATGTGAACGGAATCACCAATGTTCGCGTGCTCAAATCGCCTGTTGATCGAACTGCTGACCACGACCTCCCGCTGCCCGGGAGTGAACCAGCGCCCGGAAACCATGTGGATTTGAGGCCGCATTTCGATACCAAGGGGGGTAAGGAAGCGAGTGGTCACGTTGGTCTCTCCCGTCCCGCCCTTGCGCGGCATCACCACCACCAGAATGTCCTCCCCGGAAACCAATGGTTCACCTTGGCTGTTCTTGACGACTCCCGGGAGATCTTTCAACACTTGCATCGCATCGCGTGACACTCCGCCCGCGGCCAGCTCCGAATCTGAACCTTTACGAAGCATCAGCACATTCAGGGGATCGCCGGTACTGGCAAAGGCGCGCCCCAAGCCCGCCAACAACGCCATAATGAAGACCGCAGTGGCTACCGTGAGCGCGATTCCCAGCGCGGTCATAACCGTAAGGCTCTTTCGCAGCCGTAGATTGCGTACGTTGTAGCTGAGAGGAATTGCCATTTCTATTTTCGTCCTTCAGGGTTCCGCAACCTTCGTGTACCTTTATGTCCTTTGTGGCTCCGGCATTTGAACTTCATCAACCACAAAGGACACGAAGGTACACAAAGGATTTCACCCGATGTGCCGCAAGCCGTCCACAATGTTGACCTTCGCGGCGTGATAGGAAGGTATAAAGGAGCTGGCGAATCCCACCACGGCGGCGATCAGCAGTGCAGCCGCAATCGTGATCGGAGTGACCTTCATGCCGGTAAACATTCCGCCCTGGCTCGCCATCAAGCTCACAATGACCAAGCCGGCCAGCGAACCAATCAACCCTCCCACCAGCGCGAGCGAAACCGCCTCGCCGACGAACAATCCCAGAATGCTATTGCGGGTGAAGCCGAGCGTCTTCAAAACCGCAACCTCCCGGGTCCGCTCGCGAATCGACATTGCCATGGTGTTCGCCGACACCAGCAGGATGGTAAAAACCACCGCCAGGCAAATGCTCATGATGAACGCCTTGATGTTGCCCAACATCCCAATGAAGCCCAACTGGAAAGCGTGTTCGCTCTCCGTCTTGGTGGGACGGTCGGCGTTGCGGAATTCCTCATCGATGGCTTCCGCCACCTTGGGTACGGAGTCGGGTGAATCAGCCAGAACTCCGAAAAAGCCTTCCATGCCTTTGAGTTTGGGAAAGCCTTCATCAATGTAGTCTTTGTTGAAGTAAATCGACTGGGTTGGATCCGGGGGCGTGAAGATTCCGCGGATGGTTAGTTCCAGGTTCACCGGGAAAATCTTTCCAGTAAGGTTGAGGCGGTCACCGATTTTCCAGTGAAACTTGTTAGCCAACCCTACATCCACAATGGCTCCGGCCCGATCGTGCTGCCAGGCTTCGAGTTGATCAGGGGGCAGCGCGAATTCCGGGTAGACCTTCAGGAATTCCTGCGGATCAGTGCCGAATTGAGCAAAGTAGTGTTCTGGCTTGTCGTCGATGTATTGTCCGCCAAACCATTGCTGGTTCACCACCTCCTTCACGCCGGGGATGGCTTGAATCTTCTGCCGGTAGTAGCTGGGCAGATTAAAGACCAGCGACACCTTGTGGCGGACGATCAACCGCTGCGCCGACTGTTCCGATGGCTTGCTGTCATAAAAGGTACGCCAGATGGTCATTAGGAACGTCAGGAGCAGGAGCGACCCTCCAATGCTCAAGATGGTAAGGATGCTGCGGCGCTTATTGCGGAAGGCGTTCTTGCTGACAAAACGGGTTAGAGTCATGATGGAACTCCGGAAGAAACCTGGTCTACCTACGAGGCCCCACAACAATACGTCAAGCATAGCCGATGGGTGTGGACCCGGACAACCTCACACCTTTCCAGTCACAGCATCGCTGACTGCGAAACCAGATACCAGTGGAGATCGTCACCGGCATTCAATGACAAATGTCACCCTGGTCACAGCGCGCACAACAGTTCTTCCTAAAAGAACGGTGCGAGACTGTGAAAAGTTACGGCTTTACTTCGCGCTGACGGAGGACGGGGCGGCCTCGCCCGTCCAGCAAGAAAGCTCTACGTGCCTTCGAAAGGGGGTACTAAAGTTTCTTCAATCCGCACCGCAATCGAATTTACGAACACTTTCGTAACTCCACTTTAGACCTACTCCCGACTATCCTGATCACGTCGTTTCCCCCAAGGACGTGCCCGAGGTCTTCCCCGCCGAGGGAAAGTCGGTCTCTGCCTGCAACGAGGTAGGAAGATAATGTCGAACAAAATCGGGCGCTTCGAAATACTCAGCGAAATCGCGCATTCTGACATAAGCTCTGTCTACAAGGCCACCGACCCCGAGAGCGGACAGACCGTCGCGTTGAAAACCGTCAGGCTGGAAGTTGTTGGCGAGCAGGCAACCACGCTCGTGAAGAACCTTCTGGAAGAGGCGGAAGCCAGCAAGGTTCTAAACAGTCACAACATCGCTTTACTCTATGGCGCGGAAGAAGTGAACGGCGTTTTCTGCGCTTCGTTGGAATATGTTCAGGGCAACAGCGTCGCCACCATGCTGGCTCGCAAAGAGGGATTCTCCATCTGGGATCTCCAGGACATCGCCCGCCAAACCTGCCAGGGCCTCGACCACGCCCACGCCAAGAACCTGGTGCACTACACCCTTGAGCCGGCCAAGATTATGGTGTCGTGGGACGGCACCGTAAAGATTTTGGGATTCGGAATTTCCACCATGAGCGCTTTCGCGGCCCAAGCCTCGGGCGCTGCTCCGGGAGTTTTGCACTACATGTCTCCGGAACAATTGCGTGGAGATCCGCTGGGCGCGCCCTCCAACATCTTCAGCCTGGGCGCAATTTTTTACGAGATGGTCACCGAGCGTAAAGCTTTTGATGGGGAAGACGCGGATCAGGTCAGGCAATCGATCTCGGAAATGACGCCAGTGGCGCCGGATCAGATCAACCGCAAGATTCATCCCGCGCTCAGCCAGGTCATCATGAAAGCGCTATCCAAGGCGCCCGACGAACGATACCAATCCGGGCAAGACTTGGTAAACGATCTGGAGCGATGCAAGGAAAGCGCCAGCAAGGCCGCCGCTGCCGCAAAACCGGGTCAAATTGCACAAAAGGCGCCCGCGCCCGCCGCCAGCGCCCCGCCAGTGAAACCAGCATCGCCAGCGGTGACGCAACCGAAGCCTACTTTCAAACCAGCCGCGCCGATAGCGAAAGCTCCAACTCCGCCCCCGGCGGCAAAGGCCGCTGCAGCCGGGCGAACCGGAAGCGGCGGGAATTCCGCGAGCTCCAGCGGACTCATTACACCAAACCTCGACCAGGCGGCTCCGGTCATTAACACTTCGCCGGAAGCCTCCGTCGAAACCTTCTCTGTCGAATCTTTTTCCAACGCGCCCGCAACCATGTCGTCAGCTGCCATTATTGAGCCCGAGGTCGAGGCTCCGAAAATCAACGTCGATCCGATGATGGCTGAAGGCACGAAAGCGGGCGCGAGTGCAAGCCGCAGTTTCTCTGAGATCGACGAACTGCCCCCTCTCAAAGAGGTATACGTTGCGCCGCCGCCACCGCCTCGGCCTGCAGATGAACCTCCCGCGCCGGACGCCGTGCACGCCACCGTATTCAACAATGCTGCGCCGGAAAAGCCAAAAATCCAACCGCGCGAGGTCGCGAAAAAAGCTGTCGCGGAGATTAAGAAGACGCCCCCACAACTTTTCATGTTTTCAGTCGCGGGTGCCATCGGCATCATTGTGCTGATTGTGGCTGCGATCGCATGGCACATCCACTCCGAGAATGCGGATGATGATGCACCGAACCAACCGCCGGCTCCGGCTGCCAGTGCTCCGGCGCAGCCGAATGGAGCAAATCCATCTACCGAAGCGAGCGCGAATAACCAGAGTGCGGTGCAAGTGGCTCCTGAACCTGTAACCGTTGCGCCTCCCGCAGTCTCCGTGCAGCCAAAGTACAGTAACAACAAAAAGAAAGCCAAGCCCAAAGCGGTGGCTCCGGCGATTGTTCCCGGGCAGTTGAACGTGAATTCAACCCCAGCAGGAGCACAGATTCAGATCGATGGACAAAACGATCCTTCCTGGGTCACACCGTTTAACATCGCCGGACTCAACCCGGGTCAGCACACCTTGACCATCATCAAGCCCGGCTACGCGACGGACACCCGCAGCATTGAAGTCGCCTCGGGCAGCAGGTCATTCGTCAGTGTTCAACTCGCCCAGCTTGCGGCCACGGTTTCAGTGACCAGTGATCCCGCGGGCGCGGCCATCTGGATGGACGGCAAAGATACAGGCCGAGTCACTCCGGCGCAAATCTCCGTTGACAAGCCCGGCAATCACAGCTTCGCATTCAAGAAGCAGGGCTACCTGGATGAAACCAGCAGCGCGAATCTTCAAGTGGGGCAAACCTTCCACTTGTCGCCCAGTCTGAAGGCTCTAGGCAACACCGACGACATCAAAATTGGGGGCAAGTTCAAGAAGCTGTTTGGTGGCAGTGATACTGCCGGAATGGGCGCAGTCAGTATCAAGACGTCGCCAAAGGGTGCACAGGTCGCCATCAACAATCGCATTCTCGATAAGAACTCGCCGGTAGAGCTTTACCTGGATCCCGGCAACTACGTTCTCGACGTCACCTTGTCGGGATTCAAGAGCATTCATCGCGTGATCACCGTGGAGAAGAACGGCAAGGTCGCAATCGACGAAAGCCTCGACCGGGAGTAAAACGGCCCCGCCGAAAGCTGATCTCGATTCCCGAGCATTCCCCGAGGTAGCTCAGCCCTTCAGAAGTGTGCAAAACCTTTCATCTTGACCAGTGGTGTCATGGGGACGATAATCTGCGGCCTGAACCGCTTCACGACTTTCCACTACGAGCGGGAACGGTCACCACACCTCAGTCCCTAGGAGAAATCAGTGAAAAAATCCATTATTGGCACGCTGATAGTTCTGATGTTCGTCGCCGTTGGCATCGCCGCGGCACCCCCGTTAACCTTCACGTTCTCGGACGTTCACGCTAGCAAAACTGCGACGGAGACGGACACTTTCGCGGTCAACAATGCAGGCACGATTGCCGGCGATTACGTGGACGCCAAGAGCGTCCAGCACGCGATGATCCTGGCTGGGAAGAAGCTGACCACGGTCGATCACCCGAATTGCACGACCAGCGGCGGTTACCCCGCCGCAATTGCTTTCTACGGCATCAACAGTGCGGGCGCAGCCGCCGGCTTCTGCACCAACACCAAGACCGGCCTATACATAGGATTCGTGTACTCCGCCGGAAAATTCACTGCCATCAACTTCCCCAAATCAAATGGAACCCAGGCCATCGGAATTAATGACGCAGGCGATGTTGTAGGCGACTATCTCGACTCCGCCAGCGTCCAGCACGCCTTCGTAAAGAAAGGCGCCAAGTACACGAGCATCGACGTGACCGGCGATACCACCCCATACGGCTGGGATATCAACAACAGCGGCCAGATCCTTATGTTTGCCATTGACTCAGCTGGCGATTACCAGAGCTTCGTCTACAACGGCAAGACCTTTAAGAAAATCGCTGATCCAAAGGCGGCTGCAACGGGAACAATTGCTCGCACTCTGAACAATAAGGGCGACGTGGCGGGCGCCTATTTCAATTCCGCTGGCGACGAGATCGGTTTCCTGTACAACGGGGGGCAGTA
>Ga0308309_10002381_pt1 | contig 11235 bp, 11 predicted proteins | sample HubBroMetageWFT5_FD_192491 | JGI IMG/M metagenome (GOLD analysis project Ga0308309, IMG submission 192491) | Warmed and freeze-thawed soil microbial communities from the Hubbard Brook experimental Forest, New Hampshire - Hubbard Brook CCASE Soil... | ecosystem: Environmental > Terrestrial >... | reverse complement strand
CCCCGTACGCAAGCAGCCGTTTCACATTGGTCTGCCGCAGCGCGGCAATGTTTCCCCAAAGCAGTGACACGATCGCCGCGCCGCCCCAAACGTGAATCCATTTCTGGTGCGCAAAGACCAATAAAAAAGAAAAAAATCTCAACAGCAACGCAAAACCCGCCGTCTTTGCGGCCGCGCTAAGGTACGCCGCAATCGGTGTTGGCGCCCATTCGCAAATGCCGGGTGCAAACCATTGAAGCGGCGCAGCGTCGATCAAAAGCAAAACACCTACAACGAGCAAAATCAGCGCCACAGGAACGGGCCACGCCGTAAGCCCGCCGAACGGCACGCCATTATCCAAGCGCGTCTCAAGGACCGCTCCGATTCGCCCAAGGTTCGCCGTTTGAAAGACCCTGTGAAGCATCAGAAAACCACCTGCCAAGGCAAACGAGCTGCACGCCCAGAGAAAAGCGTAACTTCGCGAAGGCCCAGCGTCGCTCCCCTCGGCCCGCGCAAATCCGGTCAGAAGAAAACAGCTAAGCGCCATCACCTCAAGGCCCAGAAACACTACCATCAGGTCGACGCCTGAAACCGCCAACATCGTGCCCACGCAAGCAAACAAAAGCAGCGCGTAGTAGGCTCCACGCCCATTCTCTTCCATCTCCAGATAGCGCACCGAAAGCAAAATGATCAGGGCGGTAGCTGCCAGAAATAGCGCCCCGAAAAAAAGAAAGAACGGATCGACCAGCACGCTCTGGTGAAACCCAAGAAGTCCCGGCGACTCGGGATTCGCGTCCCGTAACGCCTGCATCTTTCCGTGCTGCACATACAGCGTAAATCCGCTGAAGGCCGTCCCTGCAAGCGCGAGCAACGCATTCCAGCGCTTTTCGTTCGCCGCCAGCCACCGGTCAATCAAAAGAATCCCGCACGCAAACAGCGCCAGTTCCATCTCCGGGAGAATAAGCGCGCCGTCCCCGCTAAGAAACCCGCGAATCAAATTGATGAGTGTATGAATCATTCGGAAGGATTTTGTTGGAAAAAAAAGCAGAGCGACGGATCGACCGCCGAAACCGTCGCTATCGGCGCTATTTTTCGAAGAGCAACTCTCCCGCACGCTGCGTCGCCTTCACGACGGCTTTGATCAGCGTCACGCGCAGTTTGCCGTCTTCCAACTCCAAAATTCCGTCAATTGTGCAACCCGCGGGAGTCGTCACCGCGTCCTTCAAAAGCGCCGGATGATCGCCCGTCTCCAGCACCACACTCGCCGCGCCCTTCATCATCTGCGCCGCAAGCAATGTCGAAACATCGCGAGGCAAACCGACTTTCACGCCGGCCTCCGCGAAAGACTCCAGAATAATGTACGCAAACGCCGGCCCGCTCGCCGAAAGCCCCGTCACCGCATCCATATTTTTTTCGTCCACGACTACGGTTCGCCCCACAGCGTCGAACATCGCCTTCGCTGTCTCCAGATCTTCCGCACTCGCGTGGGTTCCCCGGCAAATTCCGGTCATCCCGCTGCCTACTCTGGAGCAAGTATTTGGCATCGCGCGCACCACCGGCACCTTCGCGCCCACATGCTGCTCGATGTAACTCGTCGGCACGGAAGCCGCTACGGAAATCACCAGCGTTTTCTCGCTCAACTCCGGCGCGATCTCCTCCAACACGCTGCCCACGACTTGCGGCTTCACGCCCAGCAACACAATGTCCGCTCCGCGCACAGCTTTGCGATTCTCCGTCGTCACGCCCACGCCAAGCTCTTTCGCTAGCGACGCGGCCTTCTCTGCATGCTTCACCGTCGCCGTCACCCGCTTCGGCGAAAACAACCCCTGCTTCAGGTACGCCCGCAGCAAAATCCCGCCCAGCTTCCCCGTCCCCAAGACTGCCAATTTTTTGTCCGTTAGTTTTTGCGCCATAGTCCAAACATTGTTGACGCGAACAGCTCTTCGGTCAACTCAAGAATCAAGTTTAGGCAGAAATGACTGGGCATTTAGAAGGCTTGGACTAATCGTGCCGCGCGCCATGCAGCACATGCACCGCATGCGGCAAGAGATGCGCCACAGCCTCCAACGACTCCGCCGCCCCCTTAGGACTCCCGGGCAGGTTCACGATTAAGGTCTTCGTTCTAACCGCGGCCATGCCCCGCGAAAGCACCGCCGTCGGCGTCAACACCGCCCCCTTGCGCCGCATCTCTTCGCCAATTCCCGGAACAATCCGATCCGCGACCGCCTCAGTCGATTCCGGCGTGTTGTCTCGCGGCCCAATCCCCGTCCCGCCCGTGGTCAGAATCACATCCACGCGTCCGGAGTCCGCCAGTTCCCGCAACTGCTCACGAATATTCGCCGGATCATCCGAAACACGCAGCACGGACGTCACTTCCCAGTTCAATCCTCGGCACACTGCGACGACCGCGGGCCCGGAAAGGTCCTCGCGCTCCCCTCTCGCAACTGTGTCGCTGATCGTGAGCACTGCGACGCGCATCAGGCAGGCTATTTCGTTTCCACGGGGTCGCGATTGGCTTCATCCATCAGCCGCATCGCTTCCATCAACAGGCCAGTGGTGTTCTTTGTCGTTGTCGTGCGCGACGAAGCATTCGCCGCGTTGAAATCAATCTCAAATTCGCCCGCCGTCCAAAGGACCACGCGGTAAACCGCGTCATCACCTTCTACTTTTCCGCTCTTCGCGTCTCTGCATTGGCCATTCGCAAAATAGAGCTCGCCCTGCTCGCCGTTATGCTGCACCACCAACCGGCACGACTTCTGCCCCATCTCCAGCGACTGCATCAAATCGATCATGCTCATCTCTTCGAGCCGCCCTTGAATCACGCCCGGCCGCGAAGCCCGCTTCTGCAATTTCTCCAGGTGCAAGCGATCCACGACTTTCTTCGCAATACGCACCAAATCCTTCACAAGAAACGGCTTCGTAACAAAATCCTCCACCCCATCCACCAGCGGCCGCAACCGCTCCTCAATATCCGCCCGGCTCGCCATGAACAGAAACGGAATGTGCCGTGTCGCCTCTCGTCCATGCAGTTTTTCAAAAAGCTGCCGCCCATCGAGGCCTGGCATTTTGTAATCGCAGAGAATCACATCCGGCGGCGTGTCAATCACCTTCAGCAGCGCATCTGCGCCATCCGAAGCGGTTTCGACTTCGCAATACGGCTCCATCCCCTTCATAACCAAATCCCGCACCAACGGATTATCATCCGCCACCAGCAACTTGACTGTTTTCGCGCCCACCCCGGTCATCGACCCCGGCTCCGCGTCGTTTTTTTAAGGTTGTTCTTGTGATTGCCCGCAACCGCGGCTCCCGCGCCACGGAAAAAGTCCCCACTCTTCCCGCCAGTCTTCTTGACGAGAACAATCCCGCTGATTTCCATCCCTTTATCCAGGGCTTTGCACATGTCGTAGACCGTGAGGGCCGCAGCGGTAACGGCGACAAGGGCTTCCATTTCGACCCCTGTCTGGGCTGTCGCCGTAACTTCGGAGCGAACTTCCACGCCATTTTGGCACAGCCGCGCAGTCACATCAATGTGCGTCAGGGGCAGCGGATGACAAAGAGGTATCCACTCCGCCGTCCTCTTCGCCGCCGCAATCCCCGCAATCCGCGCCACTTCCAAGGGGTTCCCCTTCGGATTCCTCAGCCGCCTCACCGCACGCACCACCGCGGGCTTCATCTTCACAAACCCCTGCGCCACGGCGGTCCGTGTCGTCACCGCCTTCTCCGACACGTCCACCATCCTCACCTCTCCGCGGCTCCCGTAATGCGACAGCTTCCCCATTCTTCTCTTCCCTGTGACCTCTGTGTCTCTACTGTGCCGTCTGTGTAGAGTTCTTTTCTTAGTCTTTTTCCTTCCTCGTTCGCCTCACATCAAGTCACGTCGCAACATCACTTCAACTCTCTCTCCCACCTCAATTTTCTCCGCCTCGATCGGCACCACAACAAAACAATTCGCTTTCCCCAAAGCCGCCACATCTCCCGATCCCTGCCACTTCAATGCCTTCACTTCCCTTCCCGCTCCCTGCCCCTCCATCCGCGCCGGCAAAAAATGGGCCACGCCCGGCTTCTCTTGCAGTGCCTCGGCCAACCGCGCCTCCACAATCGGCAACGCCCGCGCCTCCGCTCCACTCAACAAATCCACCGCCGGCGCCACGAACAACTCAAACGTAACCATCGTCGACACCGGATTCCCCGGCAATCCAAACACAAATTTCTCCCCGCATTTCCCAAACACCGCCGGCTTCCCCGGCCGTATCGCCACCGCATCAAAATAGAATTCCGCCTCCATCTCTCGCAACACCTTCTCCACCAAATCGTACTTCCCCATCGACACTCCGCCCGACAAAACCAGCAAATCTTCCTGCAACCCGCGCCGAATCTTCGACGACAAATCATCTTCGCGGTCCATCGCGTTTCCCAGCAATACAGGCTTACCCCCAGCCAGCCGCACTTGCGCCGCCAACGACACGCTGTTGCTGTTTCGAATCTGAAATTGTCCCGGAATGCTGTCCACCGGCACGATCTCATCCCCCGTCGAAAGAATCGCGACGCGCGGTTTCAGTGCACATTTCAATTCCGCCGCGCCCACTTGCGCTGCGAGCGCAAGCTCCGCATAACCCATGCGCATCCCCGACGTCAAAAGCGTCTGTCCCGCAGGCGCTTCGCTCCCCCGCGGCACAAAATTTTGTCCAGGCACCGCAGCGCGTTCGAACCGAACCTCGTCCCCATCGCGCTTGGTGTGCTCGATCATCACCACGGCGTCCGCGCCAGAAGGTACCGCCGCGCCCGTCATAATTTGCACACAAGTCTCCGTCCACAATTCCTTCGTGACGCGATCGCCCGCCTTAATTTCCCCCGTGCACTTCAGCGTGGCGCCCGCCTTTGCATCCGCCGCGAACACCGCGTACCCATCGCGCGTCGCGCGATTAAAAGGTGGGTACTCGCGATCCGTCTTCACTTCCTGCGCTAACACATACCCCAGCGCATCTCCCACGCGCACCTGTTCTGTCCCGCGCGGACCCTTCTTCTCTGTTAATTGTTCGATGACCTTCTGACGTGCTTGCTCGTAGGTGAGCATCGGTAACTATTTCTCGAGGCTTTCTCTTAACTCTTCTCTGTGCCCTCTACGTTCTCTGCGCCCTCTGTGTAAAAGCTTTTTCTTTTGTTTTTTATCTCTACAACCACCGCGCCAACAAAGTCCCCGCCGGCACAATCGTTGCATCCCGCTCCGGCCCGGTAGAAATCATCCCAATCTCCACCTGCAAAAAATCCCCGATAAACCGCAAATAATCCAAAGCCGCCTTCGGCAATTTAGCGCCGTCCTTCACGCCATAAGTCGTCTCGCACCACCCCGGCAAAGTCTTGTACTCCGGCACAACGCGCTCGTACTCTTCAGCCAAAGCCGGCATCTCTTTCAGCTTCTTCCCTTTGTACGTATAACCGACGCACACCTGAATCTCCCGCTGTGTGTCAAACACATCCAGCTTCGTCACCACCATCGAATCGATGCCATTGATCATCTTCGCGTAGCGCAACACCATCAAGTCCAGCCACCCGCAGCGCCTCGCCCGCCCCGTCACCGCTCCAAACTCTTTCCCGCGCTCGCGCACTTCCTGCGCCTCCAACTCCGGCATCTCCGTAGGAAATGGTCCGCCGCCGACGCGTGTCGTATACGCTTTCGAAATCCCCAACACATTCTTGATCTTGGTAGGCGGCACACCGACACCGGTCGTAGCCCCTCCAGAAATCGCGCTCGATGACGTCACGAACGGATACGTCCCGTGATCAATATCCAGCATCGTCCCCTGCGCGCCCTCAAATAGCACCGACTTCCCTTCATCCAAAGCCCGATTCACCAATTCCGCCGTATCGCAAATATATCCGCGAATCTTCTCGCCCAACTTCAAAGTCGCTTCCACCTCATGCGAGAAATCAATGTCCGCCCCATAAGCGCCCTTCGCCAACCGGTTTTTCTCCGCCACAACCCGCGCCGCCTTCTTCCGAAACAATTCCGGCTCCAGCAAATCGCACGTCCGCAAACCGCGCCGCGCCATCTTGTCTTCATAGGCCGGCCCGATGCCTCGCGAAGTCGTCCCAATCTTGTCCGCTCCTCGCGCCCCTTCCGCCGCTTTGTCCAACTCCCGGTGATAAGGAAAAATCAAATGAGCCCGATTGCTAATGTGCAACCGCCCTGTCACATCAATCCCCGCCTTAGCCAAAGTCTCAATCTCCGCCACCAAGGCCGCCGGATCGACCACGACACCCGTTCCAATCACAGCCTGCTGCATCGGGCGCAAAATGCCGCAAGGAATCAACTGCAGCACATACCGGTCCTTCCCAATGATGACCGTATGCCCCGCGTTATGCCCCCCCGCGACGCGCGCAATAAAATCAAACGAGCCCGCAAGGTAGTCCACCACCTTGCCTTTCCCTTCATCCCCCCACTGCGCACCCACCACGACAACCGATTTCATCCAGGCCCTCTCTCCGCGTAGAACAGGCACTCCTGCCTGTTCACTTTTCCCTCTCCCGAACCACACTTCATCGCGTAATCGTCACTTCATCTTTGCTGCTTTGGAAAGCACCAAAATACGGCAGGTTCTTATCGTAAGCTCGCCCTGCCCTCAACGCAAGCAACCGATAGTTGTCCTGATCGATGCCAGCGTGATTACTATTCGACGCCTTTCTCCCTCTTCTCCCTGCGTCCCACGAATCCATTCCATGCTAGCGTTGATCGAAATGCGTCCGCCTCCCAAATGGACCGAATTCCCTCGCTATCCGGTCATTGTTGGCACCATCCTCATCGCTGTAGCTGTGACCATCGCGTGGTGGGCCAAATACGACATGTCCATCCTCTTTGCCTCCGCCGAGATTCGACGCGGACAACTCTGGCGCTTGTTCACAACCATCTTCCCGCACCTTGACATACTGCATCTCCTATTCAACGTCTACTGGCTGTGGATTTTTGGACCCCTCATCGAAGGCGTGTTCGGACACGCCAAAACCGCCGGACTCCTGGTTCTGTTCGCCGTCGGATCGAGTGCTTTCGAGTTCGCATTCGCACAAACCGGCGTCGGACTTTCCGGAGTTGGTTACGGCTTCTTCGGCCTGCTGTGGATACTGTCCCGCCGCGACGAGCGCTTTCGCGACTCCATCAATCAAAGAACAGTTACTGTTTTCGTGGTGTGGTTTTTTTCTGTATAGCCACTACGCTGACGCACATATTCGTCGTGGCCAACATTGCCCACGGCGCTGGAGCCATTCTAGGTATCCTCGTCGGCTTTGCAATAACAATGCCCGATCGACGTCCGCTCTTTGCCTCGGCAGTTGCCGCCATGGTTGTGTTTGGTCTGTGGGGCTCAACCTACGGACGCCCACGCATCAATCTGTCCGGCAAAGCCGGCTTCGAAGAAGGACAATGGGGCTACAAGGCTCTGCTCGCGAATCACAACGAGGAAGCTGTCCGCTGGCTGCGCGACGCGACAATCCAGCAGCCCAAATCACCTGAGCTGTGGACGGACTTAGGCATCGCCTACCATCGGTTGGGCAACATACCGGCCGCAACCGCAGCTTATGACCAGGCGCACAAATTGAAACCCGACGATCCCACCTTCTCGGTTCCGACTGACAAGTGAGTCGATAGAAGCCCAAGGCAAGCCCAAGACAGAGATGTTGGCAGCGCAAATCGGTCGTCAGCGCACTACTTTCGGGACAAGGCAGCGTAGCGGAAGCAATCCACCCAATGATCGTTCACCATCCCCGTCGCCTGCATAAACGCATAACAAATCGTCGATCCCACAAATCGAAACCCGCGCTTCTGCAAATCCTTGCTCATCGCATCCGATTCCGCTGTCTTCGCAGGCAGGCGCTTATGCGTCTTCCAAACATTTTGTTTCGGCTTGCCTCCCACAAATTGCCAGATGTACTTGTCAAACGACCCAAATTCCTGCTGCACTTTCAAAAATGCTTGCGCATTCCCAATCGTGGCCGCAATTTTCAACCGGTTCCGGATAATCCCAGCGTCCTTCAAAAGCTCGCGCACTTTTTTCTTGTCGTACCGCGCCACCTTTTCCACATCAAACCCGTCAAACACCTCGCGGTAGCGAGGCCGTTTCTTCAGAACCGTATCCCAACTCAACCCGGCCTGCGCTCCTTCCAAAATCAAAAGCTCAAACAGCCCGCGGTCGTCATGCAGCGGCACACCCCATTCCTCATCGTGATAGGGAATGTTCAATTCACTGATCGCCCAATGGCACCGCTTTACGGTCATTTCACCTGCTCCCCTCTCGCGACTCTAGAGCACCGTCAATTGCCGCCGCCACCACATACAGTGTGTGGCAATCAAACCAAAGGGTATTCGCATGCGTGACGGGGGAACTGGCCCGGCACGGGGATTATCTTAGAATGGAGTGAATGATGATCGTATTGCCGCCGAGCAACACCGGATCCGAGGCTAACTCGTCTGTCCAACGGTCGGCACGCCGCTGCTTCGGCGTGAGCTTCGCCAGCAGTCGAATCAGCGCCACCAGGGGCCAGTACAGCCACTGATTTGTTTTCTTTCGGTCGCGGTAAACGCCTTGAATCGCGAACCCGTTCTTCTCCAGGTAGTACCGCAGCTCATTGTAACCAATCGGGTTAGCGTGAACGACAATCTCGTCCATGCCCGCACAGTCGTAGTGAATCTTAGCCTTCGACTGCTCCGAGAGCGGCTTGAAATGCGATGTGTACCCAAAGAGCAGCCACTTCAGCCGCTCCTCGATATTCATGATGTTCGGCACGCTGATAATCAGGTGCCCGCTAGGCTTGAGCAGCCGCCGGTATTCTCGAAACGCCTGCGGCGGCGAATCAATGTGTTCCAGTCCGTCGAGCGAGGTAATGTAGTCGAACGACTCCGACGCATACGGCAGCGTGCCCGCCAAATCGCCGCGTTTGATCTCGACGCCGTCAAGGCGGAATAACTCCGAATACAGGTCGCAGCACCGCACATCAAAACCTTCGGCGAGTAAATCCTGCGCCAACGCGCCCTCTCCCGTAGGACAATCCAGCATGACTCCGCGCGGCAGTGGCTTCAAAATGCTCAACACGGTTTCGTGGAGCCCCGGCCGCGACACGGCGATGGGCCCGCGGTCTCCTGCCAGCAGCGGCGGGTGATTCGCCGGCTTGACGGTCCGTGTGGTAGTCGCCGCTGTGTCTGCAGTAGCCAATCTACGCTCCTGAATATCCATCCCGCACAAAACTGCGGCAAAAAACCGAAGGGCATGCCGCACCTAACTGTACGACATGCCCCGCCCATCTTTCTATCTTTTTGGTGCCCTTTTCTCGGCCGAAACAATGGACGGATCGCTCAGCGATCTACGCCATGTGCCGGTCTAGCGCCTTGGTAATCTGATCCTTGGGCACCGCGCCCACGATCTGTTCCACCACCTGCCCGTTCTTGAACACGAGCAATGTGGGAATTCCGCGAATGTTGTACCGCCCCGCCGAGTTCATCGCTTCATCGACGTTCAGCTTCATCACCTTCAGCTTGCCGGCGTAATCATGCGCAATCTCGGCAACCGTCGGCGCCAGCATGTGGCACGGGCGGCACCACTCCGCCCAAAAATCCACGAGCACGGGCTGCGCGCTACTCGCGGTCAGCACCTCTGCTTCGAAATTTCCGTCCGTCACCGCTTGGATCTTTTCAGTCTGGGTATTGTCAGCCATGTTGTTTGTCCTCAACAGCTTGCCGCTAGGCCGCTGTCTCTGTCTCCTTCGTCAGCTCAATTAGATGTTGTAACAGATATTTGGTTTCGTGCCGCTTGCCCTGCCCCTCGAAGGGTCAGCGCCGCTTGGTACACTTTCGCATACTCCGCAGCCGGCCCCTTCCAGGAAAAATCCTTGGCCATCCCGTTCAACTGGATGCGCCGCCAGATGCGCTCGTCGGTGCAATGATGCAGAGCTTGCCGAATCGCAAACATCATGGCCGCACCGGAGTATTCCGCGAATTTGAAGCCCGTCCCGGTACCGTGCTCAAGATCGAACGTCTCGACAGTATCATCCAATCCGCCCGTCGCTCGCACAATCGGCACCGTACCATACTTCAAGCTGTAGATCTGATTCAAGCCGCAAGGCTCGTAGCGCGACGGCATCAGAAACATATCGGCGCCAGCCTCGATTTTATGCGCAATTTCGTTGTCGTAGGCGATTTTCACGCCCACTCGTCCAGGAAACGTATTCGCCATGGCCTGAAACAGTTCTTCGTACTTGCGTTCGCCGGATCCCAGCACGACCAGCGAGAGATCTTCTTTCATCAACTCGAAGGCCTTCTCCGCGATCAGATCGAAACCCTTCTGATCCGCGAAGCGCGACACGATGCCGATCACGGGGCGAGACGCATACTCCGGCGCCATGCCATACAATTCCAGCAACGCCTGTTTACACACTTGTTTCCCGCTCATGTCCTTCGCGGAATACTTCATGGGAATAAATTTGTCTTTGTCGGGGCTCCACGCGGAATAATCCACGCCGTTCAGAATACCGACGAGCCGGTCCGCGCGGCTGCGCACCACTCCATCCAGTCCGTATCCAAATTCAGGAGTCTGAATCTCTTGCGCGTATCTCTTGCTGACCGTCGTAAGATAGTCGGAATAAACCAAGCCGCCCTTCAGGAAATTTACGCTCCCGAAAAATTCCATTCCGCCCGGATTGTAGACGGGGAGAGGAATGCTGGCGCGTTCGAGAACATCTCTCGGAAAAAGCCCGTGATAGCCCATGTTGTGAATCGTGAACACCACGGGGATATCTTTCACTGCTGGATCGTCGCCGTACGAAGTGCGCAACAGCACGGGCACAAGCCCGGTCTGCCAATCATGGCAATGAAGCACGTCCGCGGGCCATACGTGCTTCACAATTTCGATCGCCGCGCGGCAGAACTCGCTATACCGCTCGGCGTTGTCCGGATAATCACCGGCGCTGGTACCGTAGATGCCATCGCGATCGAAATACGCCGGGTCATCCACAAAAAAATACCGCACGCCGGAAATCACTGTGCCATCCAAGACCGCAGGAAAGCGCAAGCGATTCGCGAGCGGAATCGTGAGGCTCGGCATCATCACGGCGGCCGACTTTGTGCCGCGGTAACGCGGCAACACAACCGCCACCTCGTGGCCTTGTGCCACGAGCGCCTTCGGCAGCGCTTCGACCACGTCCGCCAGGCCGCCGGTCTTCGAGAACGGCAACCCCTCCGATGCTACAAAAAGAATTCTCACTCGCTCTCTTCGC
>Ga0308309_10002379_pt1 | contig 11235 bp, 5 predicted proteins | sample HubBroMetageWFT5_FD_192491 | JGI IMG/M metagenome (GOLD analysis project Ga0308309, IMG submission 192491) | Warmed and freeze-thawed soil microbial communities from the Hubbard Brook experimental Forest, New Hampshire - Hubbard Brook CCASE Soil... | ecosystem: Environmental > Terrestrial > Soil... | reverse complement strand
TGCTGACCACCGGGCGGTCTCCCGCTTCCAAGGTTGCGGGTGATCTCATGCTCGCGCTGCGGGCCGCCGGCGCGACCGGGATCTCACCGCCATGGTGCGCCGGCTGCGGACGACCCGTCACCTCGATGCAGCGCCGGGGCGAGCACTGGTACTGCGCGCCCTGCCTTGTCCGCCCGGAGGCCTGTGCGGGCTGCGGGAACACGCGGCAAGTCGCGTTCCGTGACCGGCAGGGCCAGCCGCGCTGCAGCAAGTGCCCTGACCACGACGCCCGCGATCCGCTCCTGGCGCTCGTCGAGGTCATCACCACGACCGACCCCGGCCTGCCCGCCGAAGCGGTCACTGCAGCGATCGAGGCGACCGTCACCAAGCAGGCTCACCTGCAGAAACTCGTGTGGCTTCTGCAGGACAAACCCGAGTTGCTCACCGGGGACGGCGCGAAGGCGCCATTCCCGGTGGTGCTGCGGCTTATCGACGCACTCTGCGAGGCCGGCGCCACGCGTGTCAGGCGTCCCGCCTGCCCCCGCTGCCGGCGCGTGATCGCGCTGAGCAAGCAACGGGACGGGCTGAGGATCTGCCGGAACTGCTGTGCCCGCGCCCGAGCCGTCCGCTGCGCGAAATGCGGAACGATACGCGAGCCGGCCGCCCGCGACGGCCAAGGCCGCCCGTTGTGCCCGTACTGCCTGGTCAGCGATCCGGTCAACCTCGAAGAATGCGTTCGCTGCCGCCGCCGCAGGCAGGTCAGCACCCGCACGCCCGCAGGACCGGTCTGCGCTACCTGCACCCCGCGCGACATCCTGGCCTGCAGCAGCTGCGGGCGCACCGTTCCCTGCACGGTCTCCAAGCTCACCGGCCAGCCACGGTGCGGAGCATGTGCCCGTTCGCTCGCACAGTGCTCACGGTGCGGGCAGTTCGCCACGGCCCGCGCTGGCACTCGCGACGCCCCGCTGTGCGGAAACTGCGCCGCCCCGGGGCCGGGCCTCTTGAAGACCTGCCCGGGCTGCGGCAGCCCCGGACGCCTGATCGCCGGAGCATGCCGCCGCTGCCATCTCCGCCAGCGGCTCGACGAGCTCATCGCCGACAGCGCCGGCAACGTCCGCCCCGAGTTGCGGGGCCTGCACCAGACGCTGGCCGCCACTGACCGGCCGGCTGCCGTCCTGGCCTGGCTCTCCAGCGGCACCCCGCAGACCATGCTCACCGAGCTCGCCGCGGGCCTGCGTCCGCTCGCCCACGCCGCGCTCGACGAACTGCCCGCCAGCAAGCCACTGACCCACCTGCGCAGCGTCCTGGTCGCCACCGGAGCGCTGCCCGCCCGCGATGAGCACCTCATCCAGCTCGAACGCTGGATCACGCAGACCGTCGCCGGGCGGGCCGACCGGCAGGAGAAGGAGATCCTGCACCGCTACGCGGTCTGGCACGTACTCCGCCGGCTGCGCCAGCGGATCCGCGGCACCCACGCGACCAGCGGCCAGGCCAATGTCGCCCGGCGGAACATCTCCGCCGCCGCGGCATTCCTGGACTGGCTGACCGCACGCGGGCTCACGCTGGGCTCCTGCCCGCAGGGCGACCTCGACGACTGGACGGCCGCGGCGAGCGCCAGCCAGCGCAGCCCTGCCGGACACTTCATCCGCTGGGCCCGCAACCAGAAGCTGACCAGCCTGGACTTTCCTGCCACCAGGTGGGCGGGCCCTACCCGCGTCATTGATGCCGAAGGACGCTGGGCGCAAGCCCGGGGCCTGCTGCATGACGGCACCCTCAAGCCCGAGGACCGGGTCGCCGGGCTGCTCGTCCTTCTCTACGCCCAGCAGCCCGCCACCATCAGCCGCCTCACCCTCGACCACATCCAGGCCGACGACGGCAAAGTGCGCCTGCGACTCGGCCAGGAGCCCATCGTGCTCCCCGAGCCGCTCGCGGGCCTCATCCTGCACTTGGCCGCCGCCCGCCAGGGCCACGCCACTACCGGAGACCAGGGGACCTCCCCATGGCTGCTGCCCGGCGGACGCCCCGGCCGGCCGATCAGCCCTTACCGCCTCAGCGAGCGCCTCCGCCAGATCGGCATCCAGCCCGGCTCAGCCCGCTCCACCGCCCTGTTCCAGCTCGCCACCGAACTGCCCGCCGCGATCCTGGCCCGCATGCTCGGCATTCACATCGACGTCGCCGTCGCCTGGCAGCACATCTCCGCCGGCGACTGGATGACCTACGCCGCCGACGTCAGCCGGCGCCCACCTCACCAGGAGCCCTGAAGGTGCAGCGTGTTCCCGTCATCCAGCTGATCGGACCCAGCGGCCACAAAGACGCCGGCACGTTCCTGGCCGGGCTCGAAAAGCACATCGGCCGCCTGCGCCGGGGGAAAACGGAAATCACGGTTCGCCGGCCACGCCCCGGCAACGCCGCTGAACTGGCCTGCGCGCTCTGCCGCTCCGCCGACCTGACCATCGTCTCGGCCCACGGGGGCTGCAACGATGAAGACGCCTGGATCTGCGACGGAAGCACCGATCCGCAGAACTGGCTCTACTTCAGCCAGTTCGGCCAACTCGCGCCGGGCAAGATCGCCACCCGCGGCGGCCTGGTCTGGGACGTCTGCACAGCGGGCAAGCCTGACTTCAGGACAGCGCTCGAACCGCACCTAAGTCACCAGGTCACCCACGTCGGGGTCATCGGCAGCGTGGCCTACCCAGACAGCGTGGCCATCGTCCCGGCCATCCTGCAGGCGCTGCTGCTCGCACCCGGCACGCCCGCGATCAACGCGGCCACGATCGAGGCCGCGGCCGAAGCCGCTAAGAAAGCCACAGCACGTCGCCTCTTCCACACAAGACTCGGCCACGAGCAGACGACCCCGGCCAGTGAATGATCCGGCACTCCACCCATTCCGACAGTTCCAATATCCGACTGTGCCGTTACACCCCGACCCTGCCCGGCTGCGGGCCGCCGTCGACGCGGTGCCCAGCCCGCGTGAGCTGGCCGGGATGACCCGGTGACCGCCGCGAGTCCCGCCGGCCGTGCGCTGGCCGCCGCGGACAGCCCGGCGCGGACCGCCGTGGCGGCGGTGCTGGGTGATAGCTGTGTCATTACCGGGCCGGCCGTAGTGAGGCTCGGCGCTCTGCTGGACCCGGGGTTCCTGGCCGGGGCCGGATGGGACCCGGTGACCTGGGTGCTGGCACCCCCGGCTGGGCACCGGCTCATCCGGTGGGACTGCAGCCGGCTTGATGCCCGGTCAGGTCCGTCCGGGCGGCAGGCGCCACTGCCGGTGCTGGGCGGCAGCAAGTGCGCGGTGCTGGCTTGCCTGCGGGCCCGCCGGGCAGGGCAGCGCCGGCAGGAGGCTCGCTGCGCAGTGCATGCGGGCCGATGGCAGGCTGCCCGCCGGGACGACCCTGCGCTCGATGAGTGCAGGTGGAACCGGACGGCCGAGCCACTCCCGGTTACCGGCCAGGTCAACCTGCGCGGTCTCGCCCCGCTGGTCGTGGTGGAGCTGCTTTACGGACTGCAGCAGCGAGCCATGGCTGAGTGCACGAGCTACTGCCGGTTCCTGCGCCGTCTTGCCCGGGAGCTGCGCCAGGCACAGGTGTCCTGCCTGTCGGAGCTGCCCGCCCAGGACGAGCCGGTGCGGCGGTCGCTGGTCAACTCGCTGCTCGCCCACCTCGGGCGGGCCTTCGCTGACCCGCGCACTGAGATCGCCAAAGACAGGTGGGATCTGACCGTCCTGGGCCATCACGGCTGGCTCGCCTTCACCGGTATCAGCCAGCGCTGGCTGCGCGAGGCCGTCAAAGGCTGGGCCGCTCATGACCTGCCGCGCCGCCGCGGCAAGCAAGCAGGCTCCCGGCTCCATGAGAGCGTCGGCGCGATGGTGCGCCTGTCAGCGACCCTGCGCGCCGGCCGCCAAGATCAGGGAGAGAACCCGGCCAGGCTCGGCCGCGCCGACATCGAGGCGTTCTTGCACCGGCTGGCCTTCCTGTCCGCCGAGGGGCAGCTGTCTGCTTACTGCCGCGTCAAGACCTGCCAGGACGCCGGACGGGCACTGGCCGAGATCCGCTCTTTGGGGCTGGCCCGCCCCGGCGGCCCGGCGGCGGGCCTGGCCGACGACTTCACCCTGACCGCCGGCGATGTCCCCGCCAAGGCAGATCCCGGTGAGCCCGGCCGTGATGTCCCCGCCGAGATCATGCGCCAGATCTGCGGCAATCTTCCGAGGCTGGAAGGGACTGTCTCCAGCCGGGAGACCCGGATCGCGGTCGAGCTGCTCATGGACACAGGCCGGCGGCCTGCTGAGATCTGCACACTGGAATGGGACTGCCTGGTCCGCGACGCCGACGGCACGCCCGTGCTGGTCTATGACAACGCCAAGGCTCACCGGCTGCGCCGTCGCCTGCCGATCAGCGAGCACACCGCGACGCTGATCACCGATCAGAAACTCGCCGTCCGCGAGCGGTTCCCCGCCACCCCGCCCGCCCGGCTGAAGCTGCTGCCCTCCCGGCGGCTCAACCCAGCGGGATCCCGCCCGATCACCGAGGACAACCTCATCGGCCGGCACCGGATCTGGCTCAGCTCCATGGGACCGCTGCGGCGAGCCGATAACACCGAGTTCGACAAAACCCTCATCACGCCGTACTCCTACCGGCACTCCTACGCACAGCGGCACGCTGATGCCGGTGTCCCCATCGACGTGCTGCGCGAGTTGATGGACCACACGTCCATGGACGCCACGAAACGGTACTTCCGGGTCGGCGAAACCCGCCGCCGCCAGGCCGTGGACATGGTCACCGCGATGCAGTTCGACCGGCACGGCAATCGCATCTGGCGAGACGCCACCACGCTGCTGGACAGCGAGCACGCCCGGTATGCGATCGGTGCGGTCGCAGTCCCCTACGGAACCTGCGCCGAGCCGTCCAACGTGAAGGCCGGCGGCGGCGCCTGCCCAGTCCGGTTCCGCTGTGCTGGCTGTGACCATTTCCGCACCGACGTGTCCCGCCTGCCCGACCTCACCGGCTACCTCGACGACCTGCTGCGCACCCGTGAACGCCTGGCCGCCACCGTCGAGGGAATCGATGAGTGGGCTCGCGCGGACGCAACCCCGGCCGAGGAAGAGATCACCCGCATCCGGCGGCTCATCAGCAAGATCAAAGGTGACATTACCCAGCTCACCGACAGCGAACGCGCCGCCGTGGACAACGCCGTCGCGGTCGTCCGCCGCCATCGCAGCGTCTGCAGCCCAGTTAGCCTCGGCATGCCCGCCATCCGCACGCCACTTCCCTCGCCGAGGACGGAGTCCCTCGCATGAGCACCCGCCCCGCCACCGCAAACGACCATCCAGCCCGGCCGGCGAACCCGCGCACCAGCGCGATAACCAAAGGCCGCCAAGCCGACTCCGCCCGCCGCCGCCAGCGCGTTATCGCCGCCCTCGGCAAGGCCGTCTGTGACGGCGCCGAGATCAGCGTGGCCGGGATCGCCCGCGCCGCCGGCGTGGATCGCACATTTCTCTACCGGCACCGCGACCTGCTCGCCCAGCTCCACGCCCTCGAAGCCACCCCGCCCGCTGCCGGCAACAGCAACGGACCCGGCGTCTCCCGGGCATCTCTGCAAACCGACCTGCTTGCCGCTGGGGAACGTGCCGCCCGGCTCCACAGCCGAGTCCGCCAACTCGAGAAACGCCTATCCGAAGCCCTCGGTGAGCAAGCCTGGCGCGAATCCGGACTCGGTACGCCCGCCGACATCGACGCCCTCAACCAGAAGATCATCTACCTGGAACAGCAGGCCATCGACCTGCGACTGCAACTCGGGGAACAAGGCGAAGATCTCGCCGCCGCCCGGGCCACCAACCGCGAGCTCATGGCCCAGCTCAACACAACGGCCAAACACCAATGACACGCCGCGCCAGGACATTGCACCACACCTGTCGCAGGCACTAACGTACTCTTCATCAGCCTGTGACCTGCGCAAACGCGAGGATCCAGCCTCCGCCGCAGCGGCCGACCCCCGGAGAACCGGGGCTGGGCAGCCTACTACCGGGGCGTGGTGTCGTCGCGGCTGTTCGGCAGCCTGGACGCCTACACCTGGAAACTGCTCTACAAATGGTGCAAGCGCAGCCACGCCAACAAGCCGAAGGACTGGATCGTCGGCCGGTACTTCGGGAAGCACAACAAGTTCAGGAACGACCGCTGGGTGTTCGGTGCCCCCGGCACCAGCGCCTACGTCACGAAATTCTCCTGGACTGGCATCATCCGGCACGTCATGGTCAAGGGCGCGGCATCACCCGATGACCCCGCCCTGGCCGACTACTGGGCAAAGCGGCGCATGAAGATCAAGCCTCCGCTGGATAGGTACACGCTGCGCCTGCTCACCAGGCAGAACGCGCGCTGCCCACTGTGCGGGGACCATCTCCTGACCGCCGAACAGTCTCCGGACTCCCCGCAAACATGGGAACACTGGTGGCTGCAGCTCGCCCGCCAGGCGATATCTGCCGACTACCTCACCCATCACGGGGAACCCCGGTCGCCGGATGATGACCAAACCCGCCTCGTGCACGCCTCCTGCCACCGCGGGCATCTCGCCCGCCAGCGCAGGAAACCAGCGCTTCACCCAGCCACGCCCTAGCGGCTTGCATGAGCCGTGTGCCGCGATGAGTGGCACGCACGGTTCTGAGCAGCCTATGAGGCGGTTGTCAACTGGTGTGCTTGGCGGTGGCTGGGCATGCTGGTCTGGCCTGGCGGCGCGGTAGCCTGCCGTCGGGCTCGGGGGCTGCTGGTGATGGGGCGGGCGCGTGTGGCCGTGGGGTGCCGTGCCCTGGTCCTCCGGCTCTACCTAGCTTCCAAGCGGGCTTTGGTGTCCCGACAGCCTTCATCCGAGCTTGCGGAGGGGGCGGGGCTGCTCACGCTCAGAAGCGGGTTTTGCCCGAGGGGACGGCGAGCTTTGCCCCTGGCCGCAGGTGCGCCTGCGGTGGTCATGCGGCCTTCGCGGTCACCTCCTGGCTGGGACGGCGCTGGCCGGCGGCGACGGCGGCGTCCCAGGGGACGCGGCGGGTGGTGATGGCGTGGATCTGGCGGAGCAGGGCGGCGGCGATCGCGGCGCGGGCCTGCTCGGTGGTGAGCGGGTCTTTCGCGCGGCTGGTCAGGGTGGCGTGGCGGGCGGCGTAGACGGGGTTGTGGCGCAGGGCGCCCCAGACGGCCCGCCAGGCGGCCAGCCGCAGTGCGGGCCGGCCGCGGCGGGAGATGCCGGGCTGGCCGGCGTGGTTGCCGCTGGAGTTCTCGCACGGGGCCAGGCCTGCGTGCTTGACCATCGCACGGGAGGTGGCGAATCGGGACGGGTCGCCGGTCTCGGCCAGGATCGCGGCGACGGACAGCGCCGATACGCCGGGGATCGACCCGGCCACCTCCAGGATCCCCAGCTCGCCCAGGGCCTGCAGCATCCGGTCGCTGACGTCGGCCAGCTCACCGCGGAGCACCTGCCAGTCACCCAGCACCGAGGCCGCGCGCTCCAGCGCGCCGGGCCGCTGGGCGGCGATCCCGGCTTCGCTGGCCAGCGCCGCGTACCCGGCGGCGGCGATCCGGCCGCAGATCCGGCGGGCACCCCAGGCGGGCAGCGCGGGGCGGGTTGCGGCGATGAAGGCCTCGCGGCCCGCGGCGTGCACCGCGGCCAGGTCACCGTCACCGCCAGCCAGCGCCACCGACAGGCACGCCAGCCACGTGGAAGACCCCAGCGGATCAGCGGCCGCCTGCAGCATGACCGGCCAGGCAACCTCCAGCAGGTCACGCAGCTGCTGGACGCACGCGGTGCAGGACTCGATCAGCCGGGACCGGCGGGCGCCGAGGTGACGCAGCCGCGCCCAGGCCGCACCGGACTGCTCGGGCAGGTAGCAGTGCAGCTCGGCCACCAGGCGGGCGATCAGCACGGCGTCCCGGTCATCGCTCTTGCCCCGGGTATAGTCCTCGCCCTCCCGGGCCCGCGCGGTCACCAGCGGCTGCACACACACCATCGGCATGCCCCGCTCCGCGGCCAGCTGGCAGATCACCATCCACCGGTGCCCAGTCGGCTCGCACGCCACCGTGATCCCCGCAAAGCCCGCCGAGCGCGCCTTGCGCAGCGCCCGTTCCAGCAGTTCACCCAGCTTCCACGGCGAGCAGCGGGGCCGCCACCGCGCGATCACCCGCGAATCATGATCGGCCAGGACAGCCGCCTGCCGCGACTGGGCAAGATCGATGCCCAGGATCGCATGATCACGCGGAACCACCGCCCGCAGCGCCGCCAGCCTGGCGTTACGGTTGCGGTCACCCCGCGACAGGCCATTGTTACCCTGATCCACGGACGTCCTCCTCGTGTGCTGGGATACCAAGCCCGTCATCACACCAGGAGGACGTCTTGGCCTCAACCGCTACGAGGTATTACTAGGGGGGACCGGCGGGGCAACCCGCCGGTCCTACCCGGCACTGTGCCGTTAATCATGATCAGACCCTGGCCCGCGCAGGCAGTCCTCCAGCACCGCCCGGAGTGGCGGGGTTCGACGGGCCCTGGGTTGTCCTTCCTGGTCGTTGCCTCCGTCTCGGGTGGCTGCGGGAAAACGCCTCACTGGCCCGCGCCGCCTGCTGCGGGTCGGTGATCCCCCAGGCCGCCAGGCCCTCCTCGGCCACCTTCAGCCGCTCCCGCGCCGCCCGCTCCTCCTGCCACACCGCCGGCGCAACCTCCGGCATCGCCAGCGCCGCCTCAAGTTCCCTCTGATGCTCCAGGCGGGCGCGGTCGTAGGCGGCAAACGCCTCCGCCCGGTCCTGCGGGCGCTGCTGTTCATCCTTCAGCCGCCGCCACCACGGCGGCGGCGGCGGCGGCGGGGCGTGCCCGGCCAGCAGATCCAGCGCAACCTGCCAGCGCGCGCTCCGCCACTGCGGCCCCGCGCCACGCTCCGCCGCCGCGAGCGCCCGTTCCGCCGCTCGCAACGCCGCGCCCAGGCCCGGGCGGTCCGGCGGCACCGGCCCCCCGGTGACCTCGGCCACCACCTCCGGCAGCACCCCGTGAACCAGGTCGCGCAGCCCGCCGGGCGGGGGAATCACCAGCCAGCCATGGGCGGCCAGGCCCACAAGCAGCCTGACCAGCCAGCCAGCCCCCCCCGCCCCCGCCCCCAGGCCCAGCTCACCAGACAGCTCCCTGGCCGCCGCGGTGAACTGCGGGCCGTACACGTCCACCCTCAGCGAGGCCAGGAGCCCGTCCACCCGGCCGCGCAGCGCGTCACCTTCGGGCACGGCCTGCACCAGCAACTGGCCGACCTGTCCGTCCAGCAGCATGCGCCGCTCAACGGTGTTGGCCGCGGCCAGCAGGTCCAACACCGCCGCCAGGTCCCGGTACCGCGGCCGCGCGGCGTCCAGCAGCTGGGCGATCAGATCCCGCTGCCCGGCCACGCCCAGGCGCAAGCCCGCATCCCCGGACAGGTGCCCGCGCGCCCGCCGCCGCAACGCCGCCGCGACCTGGTCTTCCAGCCGGTCCTTGGTGACCGGGCTGCCCTCGGGCAGCGCCCTGCTGGCCGCCCCGCCCACACCGCCGCCCCGCTCCCGGGCCGCGGTCAGCGCGGTCAGGAGCCCGCCGTGCCGACCGCGCAGCGGGTCACCTTCGGGCACCGCCTGCACCAGAAGCCGGTACACCTGTTCGTCTGCCAGCATGCCCCGCTCGGCGGCGCTCGCCGCGGCCAGCAGGTCCAGCACCGCCGCCAGGTCCTCGCGCCGCGGCCGCGCGGCACCCAGCATCCTGACGATCAGGTCCCGCCGCTCAGCCACGCCCAGGCGCAAACCCGCATTCCCGGACAGGTGCCCGCGCGCCTGCCGCCGCCACGCCGCCGCGACCTGCTCGGCTAGCTGGTCCCGGGTGACCGGGCTGCCCTCCGGCAACGCCGTCTTGGCCTGCCCGGTCAGCGTCACCAGCTCCCGCAGCCGCGCCGCGCTCACCGGCACGGCGTCCGCCAGGCTGTACTGCCACCGGTACTCCGCCTGCAGGCCCGCCAGCATGCCCGGCGCCCCGCCGCCGCGGGCACCCGGCGCCAGGTCAGCCAGCCGCCGCAAGCTGGCCAGCTCATCGCGGCCAGCGCCGCCGTCGTCGAACACCAGGGCCGCCACCGCCAGCAACCCCGCCAGCCGGCTCAGATGCTGCCCCCCCGGGACCCGGCGGGCCTCCCGCACCACCAGGCCATCCTGCCGGTGCAGCCCGACATCACGCGCCAGCGCGTCCAGCCAGCCTTTCTCCCCGCCCGCCGGCATCCCCAGGCTGACCGCCAGATTCACCACCCGGGTGACCTCCGCCTCGGTCAGCCGGCCACGCCCCGCCAGCGCCCTGACCCGCGCCACCTGATCCGGCGCAGCAGGCCTATCCCACAGCGTCACCACCGGCCCGCCCCCAGCCCCGCCGGCCTCCCCGGCCGGGCCCGGCCCGGCCCGCGCCGGGCTGGCCGGCGTCCCCCCGGCCGGGACCAGCGGCACGCCAAGCCGCGCCGCGGCGCGTTCCAGCGCCTTCTCCAAAGCCGCCCGCTCACCGGGGAACCGGTCCAGATACCACCCGGCCGCCCGCCGCAAACGCCCCACCGCCCGCCCGGCCGCCGACGCCGCCGCGAGCGCCTCCCGCAGCCGGGCCACCACCAGCCGCCCCTGCGCAGTGGCCGCCAGCCGCAGCGCAAACGCCGCCGCCGCATCCCCCTGCCGGGCCACCCCTTCCAGCCGCCTGGCATCATCCGCCACCATCGGAAGGTCGACATGACGGTCCCCCCCGCCCGACTTCGACACGCCGAACGAGCGCAGTTCCAGCACAAACTGTGCCAGCCACCCGCCGCCGCGCGACCGGTCCGGGCCATCGCCCGAATCCGCGCGCGCGACCAGATAGGCTTTGGGCCCGATCCGCGGGCCGTCCGGGTCAGGCCGCAGGATCTCATCGAACAGCTCGCCCACCGTGCCGATCCGCCTGCGCGTGCGCACATTGTGGAATTCCACCTGCCACAGATCGACCCGCGCGTCCCGCGGCCGCCCCCAGCTCTTGCTGAATTCGGCGGGGAAATCCGGGTAAAAAACCTGGTATTCCAGCTCGAAGATCTGCCGGATCTCGTCGGCCCGGCGGGCGAAGAAGTCCTGCAGCCGCGGGCTCAGCTCGGCCCAGAACTCATACAGGCCCTGCCGCGCCGCAACCGGCATCAAGTTCTTCGCAAAGACGTCCGGGTCGCCGAACCTGGCCTCAGCGGTCAGAACACCGCACACAATCATAAAAGCCACCGTCATGGCCTCGGCG
>Ga0308309_10002378_pt1 | contig 11236 bp, 7 predicted proteins | sample HubBroMetageWFT5_FD_192491 | JGI IMG/M metagenome (GOLD analysis project Ga0308309, IMG submission 192491) | Warmed and freeze-thawed soil microbial communities from the Hubbard Brook experimental Forest, New Hampshire - Hubbard Brook CCASE Soil... | ecosystem: Environmental > Terrestrial > Soil... | reverse complement strand
CTGGTGCGGGCCTGCCGACGAGAGCCGGTTGCCCGCACGCCGGTGTGGTTCATGCGGCAAGCGGGGCGCTCGCTCCCCGAGTACCGCGCCGCCCGGGGCGACGGTCCGATCCTGGCGGCCATCGAGGATGCCCCTCTCTCCGCCGAGCTCACCCTCCAACCGGTCCGGCGTTACGGGGTGGATGCCGCCATCCTGTTCTCCGACATCGTCGTGCCATTGCACGCGATCGGCTTTGGCGTCGACATCGAACAGGGCCGCGGGCCCGTCGTGGCCCGGCCCTTCCGCAGCGAGTCGGATCTCGCGCGCCTGCGTCCCTTCGAACCTGACTCCGACGCTCCTTACGTCGCCGAAGCCGCAAGGTTGGTGGCCAAAGAGCTCGCCGGCACCGGCATCGCGTTGATCGGATTCGCCGGCGCACCCTTCACGGTGGCCAGCTACGCGGTCGAAGGTGGCCCCACGCGCACCTTCGCCCGGGTGAAGTCCTTGATGCACGGCGAGCCCGCTCTGTGGGAGCGGCTCACGCAACGCTTGGCCGCGATGGCCGTCGCCTCGCTCCGGGCGCAGGTCGCGGCCGGCGCGCAGGCGGTCCAGCTCTTCGACAGCTGGGCCGGCTCGCTCTCGCCCGACGAGTACGAGCGGTTTGCACTGCCGGCCACCCGCGTCGTCTTCGACGGCATTGCGGACCTCGGTGTCCCGAGCATCCTGTTCGGTGTCGGCACCGGGGAGTTGTTGGCCCAGATGGCCGGCTCCGGGTGCGACGTCGTCGGCGTCGATTGGAGGGTGCCGCTCGACGAGGCGCGCCGCCGCGTCGGTGGGGAACACGCGGTGCAGGGGAATCTCGACCCAGCGCTTTGCCTGGCGCCGTCGGCGGTCGTCGAACGTGCGGTCCGGGAAGTAATCGAGCGGGCCGACGACGGGACGGGCACCGGGCACGTCTTCAACTTGGGCCACGGGGTCCTGCCCGAGACCGATCCCGCCGTCCTGGCGGCGATCGTCGATCTGGTGCACCGGGAGACCGTGCGGGGGTGACCACCGGCGTCCTCATCATGGCGCACGGCACTCCGGCCAGCCCCGACCAGATCGCCGCCTTCTACACCCGGATCCGTCGGGGCCGTCCCCCCGATGCCGCGCAGCTGGCCGAACTGGAGGGACGGTACCGGGCGATCGGCGGCGCGTCGCCCCTGGCGGAGCGCACCCGGGCCCAGGTCGCCTCCGTGCGCGCCGAGCTCGAGCGCCGCGCACCGGGACGGTACGCGGTCGCTTTCGGAGCCAAGCACACCGACCCGTCGATCGAGAAGGCCGCGGCAGAGCTCGCTGCGGCCGGCCATGCACAAGTGGTCGGCCTCGTTCTGACGCCGCATGCCTCTTCGATGGGCTCTCAGGAATACCTCGACCGGGCGGCCAAAGAGCTCGGCGCGACGCCCTTCGTGGCGATCGGGGCGTGGTACGCCCAACCCGCGCTGGTCGAGCTCCAGGCATCTCGTGTCACCTCCGCGCTCGGGGCGCGGAGCGGGAGGGCTCAGGTCATCTTCACGGCCCACTCGCTCCCCGAGCGCATCCGCGAATCCGGCGACACCTACCCCGAGCAAGTGGCCGAATCCGCGGAGCTCGTGGCGCGGAGGGCGGGCCTGGACGAGTGGTTGGTCGCCTGGCAGAGCGCCGGCCGTACGCCCGAACCGTGGTTGGGCCCCGACGTTCGCGACGTGGTCCGTCGGTTGGGTGCCGGCGCCGACACCGACACGGTGGTCGTGTGTCCCATCGGCTTCGTCGCCGACCACCTCGAGGTGCTCTACGACCTCGACGTCGAGGTGGCTCACGTCGCGGCAGAGGCTGGCCTCGAATACGTGCGCACCGCATCGCTCAACGATGACCCTGCGTTCATCAATCTCCTGGCCGATCTGATCACGGTCGCCGCGTCCTGACATGACCAGGCGGGTCGCGGTCGTCGGCGGGGGTATCAGCGGGTTGGCCGCGGCCTGGGAGCTCAGTGGCGCGGTGCACTCGCCCACGGATCCGCTCGAGATCTTCGTGCTCGAGGGGTCGGACCGGCTCGGCGGCATGTTGCGCAGCGACGAACTCGCCGGGCGCGTCGTCGACATGGGTGCCGACGGCTTCCTGGGGCGCCGGCCCGAGGCGATCGAGTTGTGCCGGGAGGTCGGGCTGGAGGACATGCTCGTCCCCATCGCAGCCCGTGGTGCGTCGGTCTGGTCCCGCGGACGGCTGCGCATCCTGCCCGCGGGGCACGCGATGGGCATCCCGACCCGGTTCTGGCCGACGGCCCGTAGTGGCATCCTCGGAGTCGGCGGTTCCATCGGCCTCGCTCGTGACGCCCTGCTCCCTCGGCCTGACGTGCGCGGCCCCATCGGCGACCGCGCCATCGGCCCCCTCGTCGCACGCAAGCTCGGCCGAAGGGTCGTTGATCAGCTGGCCGATCCCCTGATCGGCGGGATCCACGCGGGTTTGGTGGACGACATGTCGGCGGCGGCCGTGTTCCCGCCCCTCCTCGCAGCAGCGCATCGGCGAGGCAGTCTCATGCGGGCGCTCCGGGCCGAGACCCCCGAACCGGACCCTGACGGCCCGCCTCTCTTCTGGGCGATCAAAGGAGGAATGGTCGCGTTGGTCGGCGCGCTCTCCGCCGCTCTCGAGCGCCGGGGCGTGAAGCTGGTCGTATCGAGCTCGGTCGAGAGTTTGCAGCGGGACGGCAACTCGTGGGCGCTCACGGGTGCGCACCCGGTTCGGGCCGATGCCGTCGTGCTCGCGCTGGCCGCGCCAGTCGCCGCGCGGCTGTTGCAACCGCACGACGACGAAGCCGCGGCCTTGCTCACAGCCATCGACTACGCCTCGGTCACGGTGGTGACGTTTCGTGCCCCGGACGACTGTGTTCCCGCCGAGCTCTCCGGCACGGGTTTCCTCGTGCCGCGCCGCAGTGTGCCCAAAGGTCGCGAGCCGTGGGCCGTGACCGCCTGCACCTATCTCGACCGCAAGTGGCCGCACCTGGCGCGAGAAGGCGAGGTCTTGCTTCGAGCCTCCCTGGGGCGCATCGACGACACCCGCGCCGACGAGTGGTCGGACGCGGATTGCGCGGCGAGGGCCTGGGAAGAGCTCGGCGCGCTGGCCGGAGTGACCGGACAACCGACCGAGTGGACCGTCGTGCGCCACCCGCAGGCGTTCCCGCAATACCGCGTGCATCACCTCCTGCGCACGGCCGGGGTCGAGGCCGCGGTCGCGCGCCTCGGCGGCCTGGCCGTGGCCGGGTCGGCGTATCGCGGCGTCGGCATTCCCGCCTGCATCGCCAGCGGCCGTGCGGCGGCTCGCGCCGTGTCGTGACCTGGCCGCCGCGCCGGGGCCGCGTCGCCGTTCCAGCGGTCGTGGCCGGCGTGCTGCTCGCGCTCTCCCTGCCGCCGTGGGGGTGGTGGCCCCTCGGGCTGGCCGGGGCCGGAGTGCTGTACTGGCGCCTTGCCGGGCTCGCGCTGTGGACCCGCGTGTGGTCCGGGTGGCTCGCCGGGCTCGGCTGTTATGCCCTCGGCCTCTTCTGGGCTCGCGCCTTCAACTGGTACGGCGCGGTCGTGCTGATCCTCTTCGAAGCGCTCTTCTTTGCTGCGGCCGCCGCCCTCACACCGCCCGTCCGCGGACGTGCTCCGGCCTTCGTGGCAGCGTGCACTCTGGCCGAGGCGCTGCGTATGACGTGGCCGTTCGGCGGGCTCCCACTCGGTGGCGTGTTCCTGGGGCAGGCAGGCGGCCCCCTCGTCCAGCTGGCGCGCCTCGGCGGACCGCTGCTCATCACGGCGGGCGTGTGGGCCGGCGGCGTGGCCGCGGCAACCATCGTCAGCTGGCTCTGGGCGCGTCGGTCGGCGACGGACGCGCCGTCGGTGGTTGGCGCGGTCGTGATCGCGGCGGGTCTGGCGGCGCTGTCCTTGGCCGGCGCCGTGGTCCCTGACGGCGGCTCTCCGGTCGGGACGGTCCGGGTCGCGCTGGTGCAGGGCGGAGGACAGAGGGGTCTCAGCAAGGAGCAGGTGTCACCCACGACGGTGTACGACGCACAGCTCTCGGCGATGTACTCCGTGGCCACGGCGCGCCCGCACCCCGAGCTCGTGGTGTGGCCGGAGAACGTCGTCGCCCTCGACCGGCCGTTGGCCGGATCCCCCGAAGCGGCGACGCTCAGCCGCCTGGCCAAGGGTCTCCGGACGACGCTTGTGGTCGGCGTCACCGAACCGGCGTCCGCGACGACGTTCCGCAACGAAGTCGTGGCGTGGGGTCCGACCGGACATGTCGTCGGCGTCTTCGAGAAGGTGCACCGCGTGCCATTCGGCGAATACGTGCCCTTCCGCTCCTTCTTTGCGCACTTCGCCGACCTCTCCGGCGTGCCCACCGACGCGGTACCCGGTGACGGTACCGGTCTCATGCGCACACCAGCAGGTCCGCTCGGCCTGATGGTCTCCTTCGAGATCTTCTACGCGGGTCGCAGCCACGAATCGGTTCGGGCGGGCGCAGAGTTGCTCACCGTGCCGACCAACACGTCGTCCTACAGCACGTCGCAGGTGCCGACACAGGAGATCGCCGCCGCCGTCGTCCAGACGATCGAAACGGGACGTGACCTGGTGCAGGCCGCTCCCACCGGGTTCAGCACAGTCGTGACCCAGCGCGGGGTGGTCGTCGCACGGAGCGTCCTCGGGAAGCGCCAGGCGATCTTCGCCACGGTCGCGCTGCGCCGGGGCATGACACCGTACGACCACTGGGGCGACCTCCCCGTGTTGATCCTTTCGGCGCTCGCCCTCGTCCTGGGGTGGGTCCGTCAGCTCCGCTACTCGTAATAGCCAGAATGGATGTATACGCACGGCACTCCCGCCGCGACGTACATCGCGTGGTTGGACGGGTCGTCTTCGAACGCGAGCCGGAGGTCGAAGCCGAAGTCGCGCAGCTCTTCGACGACCGCCTGCTTGAAGTCGGTGACGTGTGCGTAGTCCCCCTGGGCGCGCATCACCAGGAGGTCCCAACGCAGGCCGTAGCGCCGGAGCCAGGCCACCGTCTGGGGCTGCACACGCAGCGGGCGTCCGGTGAGGAGGACGACGTGCAGCGACGCGTCCAGGAGCTCGAGGAGCCGCGCGATCTCCTCGATCACCGGGTCGTCTCCGCAGGCCTCGAAGAAGGCGGTCCAGTCCCGTCTGCCGCGCTCGATGAAGTGCTGGCGTCCGGCTGCATCGGAGAGCACGCCATCGATGTCGAAGACGACGGCGGGTCCCGCGGCCGGCCGGCCTTCGCGCCAGGCCCAGTTCGTCCGTCTGGTGTCGGGACGGGGACCGGGCACGAAACCCCAGCTTAACGGCCTGACCTCCTTCTTCGGGCGGACGGACTCCTCCTTTATGGGGAGGGTTCGAACTGCCGAGAAGTGACACGATGGACAGCGCATGAAGGGCGACGTCGACACCGCTGCGGCTGGCACCGAGTCTCAGCCGCAAGGTGAGGTTTGCCGCGTCGACGTCGCCTTGGGCCGGCGCGTCGAAGTGATCGGCGACCTCCTGCTCCCGACCGAGCCGTCGGCCTCGTCCTCTGCCGTGAGCCGGGATATCGCGCGCCGCCTCGAGGAATGGCAGGGACCCGGGATCCTGATCGTCTGTGGGCGCCTGGTCGCACAGGGGTGTCCCGAGGGTTCTGCGCTCCAGGCGCTCGACAACCATGCAGATCTCACCGCTGCGTTGAGTGCGTTCGCCGCCCGACCGGACTCGTCGGTCCTCGTCGTGATGGCGCCGGGAAGCAGGGACAGTGAACTCGTCGGCGCCCTGACCGGGTTCGGTGTCCGGGTCGTCGGTGGCGTCGACCTCCAATGTGAGACCGGATCGGGGCCGCGTACGGTATTGGTGCGCACCGGGTCGATGCGCGCGGACGCCAACCCCATCGATGCGACGCCACGGGACGACCGCCCGTGGCTCGTCGGCATGGAGCGACTCGACGACCCGCTCGAGTCCCGGCGCTTCGTGACATCTCGGCTCCTCTACCGGCGTCTCAGGCGCTACCTGTGGGCACCTCCCCTCGCGCTCGCCGCGGTCGCATTGGCGCTACGGATCGAGTGGATCGTCGACGGACTCGGGCACCTCTTCCGCTCACCGCGCCAACAGGACGCTCTGCAGCGCGCCTACAACGCCTCCTGGTTCTCCCGCTTCATGGTCACGGTCGTGATCGCGGTCGCACTGCTCGCGGTGCTCGCCGTCGTGGTCGCGATCACGTCTCGTGGCATCTGGCGTGCCCTCGGTGGGGAGGGCCTACCGGCTCCGTGGGCTCGCGAACGATCGGCCGCCGGCCCGATCGCGCACGCCCAGCTGGAGATCGACGGCGAGGACGCGCTCGACATGACCCGCCGCGCCGTCGAGAACGGCGCGGCCGGCGTCATCGCAGGCGGCGCCGTCGCCGCGGAGCTCAGCCACCTGGACGTGGGGTTCTTCGCGTGCCCCGGAGCGACATCGGAGGTCGTGCACGAGCACCGCGGCCGCCTGGGGTTGCCCCCCACCTTCCTGCACCACCGCCAGGAGTCCACGATCGAGATCGAGACCGGGGCCGAGCTGCACGTCCGTCTCATCCTGGCCACGGCCGACCTTCCTATGGCCACGCTGGGCGAGCGGCTGGTGACGTCGGACTCGGTCGTCAAAGGACGCACCAAGGCCGCCGAGGTCCACGCTGAGCTGGTGGCCGGGTGGCCGACCGGAGCGTCCTGGCCGCCTGCACCCGAGGTCGCCGCCGACCGCGTCCGGGTGCGCCGGATTCGCCGGCTCGCCGCCGTGTCGCTCTTCGTCGCGGGCGCCATCGACCTGCTCTCGGCGGTCACGGCGCCGCTCCGCACGCATCTGCACCTGATTGCGCAGTACCTGCCGGTGGCACTCGTCCAGGCGGCCGGGGCCCTGGTGGCCATCGCCGGCATCGGGATGATCATGCTGTCGCGGGGCATCTTGCGGGGCCAACGCCGCTCTTGGGCGGTGGCGGTGCTGTTGCTCACCGGGTCGCTCGCCCTGCACCTCGTGCACGCGGCGGATGTCGTGACGCTGCTGGTGTGCGCCGCCGTCCTCGTGCTGCTCGTCGTGCGGCGCGACCTCTTCCGGGCCGTTTCCGAGCCCGCGACCTTGGTCGGTGCGTTCGCCATCCTCGCCATTGGCGGTCTGTTCGCGACGCTCGGTGGTTTCATCGGTGTCGAATTGGCGGGCAACGTGCACCACCATCCGCTCCCGGGCTGGCCCAACGTCCTCGCCGGCTCGGCGGAGCGGCTCGTCGGCGTCGAGTGGGTCAAATTCCCACCCACGATCGACCGCTTCGCATCCCGGAGCCTGCTCGCCGTCGGGATCAGCCTCATCGTGGTGGCCCTGTACCTTCTTACGCGGCCGGTGGTCGATCGGAGCCTGTCCTCGGGGCGCGCCGCCGTCGGCCGGCGTGCCGCGGAATTGCGGGCACGCGACATCGTCCGGCGCCACGGCACCGGCACCCTCGACTACTTCGCGCTGCGTGACGACAAGCAATGGTTCTTCCATCGCGACTCGCTGGTGGCGTACGCAGTCTTTGGCGGGGTCTGCCTCGTCTCACCCGATCCGATCGGACCGTTCTCCGAACGGGCGCACGTGTGGGACGCGTTCCGTCGCTATGTCGACCGCCACGGTTGGGGGCTCGGGGTGATGGGTGCCGGCGAGGAGTGGCTCCCCACGTACCAGGCGTCGGGGATGCGCTTCCTCTACATCGGTGACGAGGCGGTCGTCGATCCGCGCGTGTTCTCTCTAGAGGGCGGCAAGATGAAGGGGTTACGCCAGGCGGTCAATCGCGTCGGCCGCTACGGCTACACCGTTCGCTTCCTCGATCCGGCCCATCTCGCCCCGCGCGACGCCGCTTGCATGGCCGAATTGATGGCCAAGAGCCGCCGTGGCGAGCAGGAACGCGGCTTCTCCATGATGTTGGGGCGGCTATTCGACCCGCGCGATGCCGACTTGTTGCTGACACTGGTGGAGGGACCGGACGGGGATCCGGTCGCGATGTGCCAGTTCGTCCCCTCGCCGGCCATCGGCGGCTACTCACTGGACCTCATGCGCCGGGACCCGGGCGATCATCCCAACGGACTGCTCGACTTCGCGCTCTGCTCGACGATCGCCCACCTCAAGGAGCGGGGGATGAGCGGTCTCAGCCTGAACTTTGCGGCGATGCGGTCGATCTTGGAAGGCGATTCGGGCGACGGTGTGACCCAGCGCGTCGAACGCTGGGCGATACGCCGGCTGTCCGGCGTCCTCCAGATCGAGACGCTCTGGCGCTTCAACTCGAAGTACGAGCCGCATTGGCTGCCGCGCTACATCGTCTTCGACTCCGCCGAGCAATTCGTGCCGGTGGCGGTCCAGATCATGCGGGCCGAGTCACTCACCGAGGTACCCGTGATCGGGCGGCTCCTCACCACGGGCGTGGCCAAGCGCGCGGGTCCGGCGGTACCCGAAGAGGTCGTGGCCGCCATGGAGCACGAGAACGGCGCCGCCACGACGCGGGAGGCCGAGGCGACCGGTCCCCGGGTGTGAGGCCATGACGTTCGCCATGTCCCCGACCGAGCGCGAGACGTTCCTGGCCGGCGTCCATGTCGGGGTTCTCAGCGTGGATGATCCCGGACACGGTCCCCTGACCGTGCCGGTCTGGTACGCCTACGAGCCGGGCGGGACGGTGGACGTCGTCACGGGACGCGGCAGTCGCAAGGCCCGGTGTCTGCGCGCGGCGGGCCGTTTCTCGCTGTGTGCGCAGAACGAGACCCCTCCCTACGGCTATGTCAGCGTCGAAGGCCGGATCGCCGACATCGTGCACCCTGTCGCACCCGAGGTCCTGCGCGCCATGGCCTATCGCTACCTCGGCCCCGAGTTCGGCGATCTCTACCTCGCCGCCACCGAGGACGATGCGCCCGAGCAGGCCATGTTCCGCCTGGCGCCCGAACGCTGGCGGTCGGCGGACTACGCCAAGCAATACGGCTGAGCGAGCGGCCGGGCGCCCCTCAGCAGATCAGTCCGAGGATGCAGTGCTTCGCGGTGGTCGTCGTCGTCGGCGGCGCGGTCGTCGTGGTTGTCGGCGGTGGTGGGGGTGCCGTGGACGGCGCCGGGGCCGGAGCGCTGGTCGTCGGGGTCGGTGGCGGCGTCGTCGTCCCGGGCAGGTACACGTCGGTCACGGCCGTCGGCACCGTCTGGCTCCGGTGTGGCTGGGTCGTCGGCGTGCTCGGAGCGGACGTCGACGTGGTGGTCGACGGTACGGCCGTTGGCAGCACGGTGGCCGCAGCGGTCTTCGGTCCGCTGGCGGCGATGGGACTCACGTCGTGCACGCTTTGTTGCGGCAACCGCGGCTGGCTGCTGCCCGGCGAGAGTAGGACGAGCACGGCCAACAGGGCGCCGACCACGCCCAGCCCCGCCAGCATCCCGGTGCGGTGGGATCGCGATCGGGGAGGCCGAACCGGCGCCGCGAACTCCTCGTGGATGGCAGCTCCGGTCGCCACCAGGCCCTCACCGGCAGGTGCAGCGGCTCCGACTACAGGGACCGGCGCGGTCTTGTCGAGGACGGATGTGTGCTCACCGAACTCCTCGCGGATGAGGCGCGCGGCCATGCGGGACTCTTCGGGCGCCGCCGCCTCACCGGACACAGGCCCGGTCAATTCCTCGTCCATCCTCGATCCGTTCCTCGTCCACCGGTCGTGCCGGCGGTTCCCACCTGAGGAAAACCGCTGCGGAGCGGTGAGCTTACGGCGGCACATCCGGGCTGGCCCCGGCGGCCCGTCACCCCTGGTCACGGGCCACGCCGCTTGGACGTGAGTCGGCGGGACCCGAAACGCCTAATGCGGCAGGAAGAGCAGGGTGGCGTGGTTGGCGAAGTCGATGAGCGGCTGCGGCCAGACGCCGAAGAGCACCGTCACCCCGGTGCACACCCCGATGGCGAGGGCACCGAGCACCGGCACGTCGACGGGCTCTGGCTCGGTGTCCTCCTCCTGGGTGTCCTCGTCGGCCAGCAGGATCTGCTCGTTGAGCATCGTCACCGCCCCGGCAGCGGACGCCGGGGTGGCCCACTCGAGCCCGCCACCCGGAGGGCGCTCGGCGACGGGCACGGCCACGCCCTCGTCGGGGATCTCCGGCGGCGCGGTCGCGGCGATGGTGCCGCCTCCCACCATGGACTCGTCGTAGGCGAGCTCGGCCGAGCCGCCGGCCGCCGCGCCCTCGGTCTCCCCGAGCCCGCCGCCCGCGTACATGAGCACCGCCACCCGTAGGTAGAAGTACGCCGCCACGGCGGCCGTCACCATGGCGATGGCGCCGAGCGGCACGTAGCCGGCGTCGATGGCCGCGAAGACGACCTGCACCTTGGCCCACAGGCCCGTCGTGAAGGGAGCACCCGCCTGGGCGAGGAGGAGCACCGCGAAGGCGAGCGCCACCAGAGGTTGGCGACCGGCCAGACCGCGGTAACGAGACAGGTCGTGGTCGCCGTCCCCGGCGCGACCGAGCAACGTCACGATGGCGAAGCTGCCGATCGTCATGAGCATGTAGGCGAAGAGGTAGTAGAGGGCCGCGCTGGCCCCGCGCGCCGTGCCGGCGGCGACACCGAGAAGGATGAAACCGGCGTGGTTGATCGACGAGTACGCCAGCATGCGCTTCACATCACGCTGGCGGAGCGCGACGAAGGCGCCGAGCACGAGGGACAGGACGGCCAGGGCGTAGACGATCGGCCGCCAGTCGGTCGTGACCACACCCATGGCCGAGAACAGGACGCGCAGCATGGCCGCGAACGCGCCCGCCTTGGCGACGGCGGCCATGAACCCCGTGACCGGTGAGGGGGCACCCTGGTAGACGTCGGGGGTCCACATGTGGAACGGCACCGCCGCCACCTTGAACGCGAAGCCCACCAGCAGGAGCGCCAGCCCGGCGAGCAACAGCCCGTTGGAGAGCACGACGTTCTTGGAGAGGAAGTCCGCGATCTGGGTCAGGTTCGTCGAGCCGGTGGCGCCGTAGGTGAGCGCGATCCCGTAGACGAAGATGGCCGAGGAGAAGCCGCCAAGGATGAAGTACTTGAGCGCAGCCTCGCCCGACGACGCTCGCCGGTAGTTGAACGCGGTCAGCACGTACAGCGCGATCGAGAGGATCTCGAGTCCGAGGAACACGATGATCAGGTCGTTGGCCATCGCCATCAACATGGCGCCCGACGCAGACACCATCGCCAGCACGTGGAATTCCGCCCCTTGTACGCCTTCGCGGCGCAGATACCC